>JAEEGL012440414.1_pt1 | contig 39848 bp, 28 predicted proteins | sample 9134231 | NCBI WGS metagenome assembly JAEEGL01 (sample SAMN16246548, study PRJNA631951) | gut metagenome | biome: gut microbiome; feature: rumen; material: fiber-attached | host: Bos | place: Iran: Karaj | collected 2018-10
AAAAGGCAACAGAGTACAGGTTATTCTGGAGTGCACAGAGATGAAGCAAAGCGGTCTGCCTGGTACATCTCGTTATATTACCACCAAGAACAGAAAGAATACTCCTGAGCGTCTTGAGCTCAAGAAGTACAACCCCATCCTTAAGAAGATGACTGTTCACAAGGAAATCAAGTAATAAACTCATTAGAAAAAAATAGACTATGGCAAAGAAAACAGTGGCCTCTCTTCAGACTGGTAAGACCGATGGCCGTTCATATACCAAAGTTATCAAGATGGTAAAGAACCCAGAGACTGGTTCTTACTCTTTCGATGAGCAGATGGTGCCCAACGAGGCTGTTAAGGATTTCTTCAAGAACTAATTAAGGTTCTTCCAAGATACACTAAATTAAAAGAGCAACTTCAAGTTTGAGGTTGCTCTTTTTTTTGTTCTGGCTTAATTAATCATTACCTTCTGTGTTCTCTTGCCGTTGGTTATAACGTGTATGCCAGAGGTCTTCATTCCCGCCCCTAATGGCTGACCTGTTATATTATAGGCACGACTTCCTTTTTCTAATGTTAGCGTTGAGCCGTTAAGCTTATATAGTAGGTTGTCTGCACCAATGTTGTTTATCGACGTCTCAGTTTCTGCCGTCAGATCTTTAAGCGTGAAATTGTCGAAGGAATAGCAGAAAGACGTTTTGTTTGTTCCAACTTTCAAACCAAAGTAAACGATCCCAGTTTTCTTGGCCTTCCACTTCATTACTCCTGTGGTGTGATTTGATCCTGCCTTAGCTTTGACAGACATCATACCATCATAATTGGCAAGCGATGCATCTTTCCATGAATTCAGCTGTCCTATAGTATTGTCCTCTTCCAACCCTGTGTCAGCGTAATCCTTTGGCTTTTCGGTAATCATGAAGGCTTGAATCCAAAAATCCCCGTTTTCGTTGTTGCCACGAACTGCCACGTCTGCAGAATAGGTGTGTCCGGCAATCACCTCCACAGGCTGGTACAGTACAGTGTTAAGTGAATGACTTCTGGCGTTTGTAATGCACAAAGCTCCTCCATTACCGCCTGAGGGTGTGTTTCCTGTTGCGTTCCATACATACTTTGCATTGTTTATAGAAGCTAAGGCGGCTGTCTGCCAAGCGCCTTGGTATTCACATTCACCATTTGTCAGATGATTTCGCCCTTCGTCTGTGTCTGGTTTTAATGCGTCTATCTCTTGTTCTGTAGCATCCTTTCTGTTCGTTATGCGCAACCAGTTTATGTTGAGCCCACCTTTTTCTATATATACGCGCACGCGCAAGGTTCCTTTAGGTAAAAGAACATTCGTAAATGTTTTGGTTGCCCATGTAATGTATCCCCCTGTGGACGACAGTTTCGTGGAGGCTGTTACAGCGCGGTCGTTTACCGTGATGCGTACTGTAGAAGAACCTGAGTTTATGGCATATCGCAGTTGCATCTGCCATTTTCCTGCTTCGTTTGGGTTCTCTATTGTGTATTGGAGCCATTCGCCATCCTTCGTCTCACCTATATAATATCCACAGCTTTTAGTGTCATTCGGGTTTTCGTACACATCCACGCCATCATTTCGATAAGTCCATCCCTTCTGCCATGTGGTAAAATCCTCGCCGTTATACTGATAGGATGCATCGTCCGTATCCCAATAAGCTTCACCCGTTGGTCCCATGTCGTAATGTGCAGCATATATGTATTCGCCTGTCTGACAGGCAGCAAACGGAACACATTCATCGCTGAAGGGACGGCGGAGTAGGGCGTCTATATAATCTGTACGTATGATGCATTTACTTATGTGCTGTGCTTCGGCCCACGCTTTACATGCATTCCATAATGTTGTTAGGGATGGCCTTGTGCCATTTTGCCATTGAGTGATAACATTGTCATAGTTGGATACGCGTTTTACCTGGAGTATGGAGTTTATATTACTCTTTTTCATTGGCCAGCAGGTCCATCCTGCAAACTGCATCGCTTCTTCATACAGGCGAACGCATCCGGCTGTCCATGAGTTGCTGTTTTCACCGAACTCACCTATATAAACCGGACAGTTGTATTTGCTGGCCATGTCTGCCATGTATTGTACCTGTTCCTTGGTGTTGTAAACGCCATAACGATGGAACTGCAGCATCATCTTCGCATCCATCTTTGTCTGAGGGAAACCCGTATAGTCATTGCTGTATGAGTTCCCTTCCAGAATAACTATATGGTTTGTGTCAACTGCCCGTATCGCTTTGATGATATTTCTGAAGGTGTCCCACAATAGCTTATTGTTATTGGCAAGCGTCCAGTTTGTTTCATTGATGAGATCGTATGCCGCTATACATTTTTGATTTTTATATCGTTCGGCTATCTTTTTCCATAAGGCAGCGAGTTTCGTGCGGTTCTCTTCGCTTTCCCATAACGATGGTTTGCTGGAGTCGTAGTCGCATATATCCCCCGAGGACTGTCCGCCTGGGCATGCATGCATATCCAGTATGAGCAGGATGTTATACCGTTCTGCCCATACGCACATCGAGTCTATTCGACCAAATCCTTCTTGTAGCCACGTCTGCTCACCAGCCACAGCTTCCTTTTCTATTGGTAAGGTGAAGTATTTGTAATGCATCGGTACCCGCATGGTGTTGAATCCTTTTTCTGAGAGGAATTTCATGTCCTCCTCACAGAAATTATTGTCCATCCATAGACGGTCGAACTCTTCAACCTTGGATTCACCGCACACATCGGCAATCATTTTGTCGAACTTATACTGTCGGTCTAAGTTTCCGGATGTGTTCATCATATATGGTTCACGTACCATCCAGTTGCCACAGTTTGCGCCGCGCAGCACTATGCTCTGACCATCACGTGCCAACAGCTTTGTGTCAGAGACGCGCACAAAATTATCACTTGCCTGGATAGGGGACGCGCTTATTAAGGCGACAAGTAGAAATGTTAATAGTTTCATTATTATATTCATTAGGGTGGGTAAAGATATACATTATTTTATAAAAGCCTGTTGGCCTCGCTGTTTTATTTTCATGAAACGGTATGATATGTTTCTTAAACCTGCAAATTTGCTTACTTCCTTTAGGCGGCCTGCTTACTACGGGTAAGCCAAAAAGGTGCTTCCTCTTAACGAAAAACGGTAATCCGGAGAAACCTTCTTGCGAGTTGCCTGTGATATTTTTTTTAACCTGAGTAGAGTATACGATTACTTTATTTTGTTTGTATTTTTACTTACATTTATTTTGTTAATAAAAAGATGATTTTTTGTCTGAAAAAAAATAGAAAAAGTCTTTGCCGTTTTCCCACTATATTATATCTTTGTGACCGAAAAAACAAATTTAAGAAAGAAATCGTATGATGTAAGTCGGGGTGACGTGCGTTCAGCTTCCACTCTCTATGCACAACATTAACCTTGTAAAACTTTTTATTTAAATACTAACAACAACATTATGAAACTAAAATTATCTTTTTTGATGTTTTGCTGTGCCATTATGGCTACGGCCGAACCTGTTGGACGACAGACGGCGCTTTATACAGCTCAGTCTTACTTGATGGCCAAAGGTAAACACATCAACGCTACTCAAAGACCCTTCAGGGCTGCACGCAAATCGGCATCCGCCAAGGCTGAGGAAGAACAGGCATACTATTATGTCTTCAATGCCGGAGATAACGGAGGCTATGTCATTGTTTCTGGTGACGACCGTGTAGCACCTATCCTTGGTTATGTAGAACAGGGCTCTTTCGATCCCGATGAAATTCCCGACAATATGCGTGCATGGCTCGAGGGCTACGAAGAGGAAATCAAATATGTTATTGACAACGATTTGAAACCCAGTTCGCCTGCTCTCAGAAGGCGCAGCAAGGTTATCAACACCAAGCACAGTGTCCCAGAGATTCTTACCACACGCTGGAATCAGGGATTGCCCTATAACCTGACCATCGAGAAGTACTACAAGGGAGATGGTACACAGGCACGTCCTGCCACAGGATGTATTGCCACAGCATGGGCACAGGTCATCAACTTCCACAAATATCCTGACGAAATTAAAGTTGAGATTCCCGCTCATTCCAAAACCTACACGCTGGATGACGGAACCAAGAAAACCGTTACCTTCCCCAAGGTTCCCCGTGGCTCCAAGATTGACTGGGACAATATGCAGGATACATACAGTTGCAACGAGAATCATGCTCACACCGCAGCAGACACCGCGGTAGCTAACCTGATGCGCTATTGCGGTGCGGCAGTACAGATGGGATATGGTGCTTCCTCTGGAGCCACTTGGCATGCTCCCGATGTTGTTAAGTACTTCGGCTTTGATGATAGTGGTCACAGAGTCGGTCGAGACGAGTGTAGCATAGACGAGTGGCAGGATCTGATATACAATGAGATAGCTGCCGGTTATCCTGTACCTTTCAGCGGCTCAAAGATTAGCGGCGGACATGCCTTCGTGCTGGATGGATTCGATGGCGAACAACTCTTCCATGTCAACTGGGGCTGGGGTGGCAGTAGCAACGGTTGGTTCCTGATAGGAGTGCTTAACTCTGGAGATAACAGCGGCATCGGTGCTGTTCCTGGAAGCGGCGGTTATGCAAGAGGACAGGCTGCAGTTATAGGTTTGCGTCGTCCTGACAACATCAAGGCAGACACCTACCTTAGCATTAGCGATGTGGCTATCAGCGGCACATCCGTCAAAGCAACCTTTAAGAATGGGACAGGTGCTACTGGAAATTTCAATGTAGGTATCTTGAAACTCGAAGATGACGGTAGTTACTCACTTGTGGGTACCAGATTTTCCATTACAGGAATTGCCAATGGTGCCACAAATTCAAAGACTTTCCCTATCCTGAAGAAACTTCCAGAGGGAACCTACAAGCTTACTCCTGCCTGTAAACCCATCAATAGCGAGAACTGGAAACCACTCTACAACATGCGCGACCAGTACATCGAGGCCGTAGTTGACTCTGATGGCCGTCCCACTCTTCGCATTGTAAATCCCGTTACTGTTCTTAGCATAGATACCATCACTTTCCCTGGTAATCGTATTGTAGGTAAGGAACAGGAAATACTTGTGAAATTCCGTAACAATGCCGACGAATTCTACCATGATGTTTATCTCTTTGCAAGCAAGACAAACACGATGGTATATACCGACAATCTGGCCCGTGTTGGTGTCCGCAAGGGCGAAACGGCAGAAATCTCGTTTTACTACACCCCAGAGGAAACTGGCACCTACAATCTTTGGCTCTGTTATGACAAAAAGGGAGCTAATGTAATAGGTCAAGGCATCATGGAGGTGGTAACGGAAGCCGAAGTCGCCAAGGCAAACCTTGCCATCAGCTATTCCGTAGTCAATGGTGCCAACAACATCGCCTATGGCAATCAAATCTATGCAAAAGCTACCATCAAGAACAACGGCAACACAGATTACGACGGAACAGTCAAGATTCAGCTCTGGAAACAGAAGGTTGGCGCCAATACAGCCTCAAGTAGTTCAACCAGTAAGTATAACGTTGAGATTCCAAAGGGCAAGTCCGTTACCGTGGATGTTCATTTCAATATCAGTTCAGACTATACCTGTCGTTTTAAGGCCATGTATGGTAATCAGGATGGAACGCTCAGTGGTGGCGGCATCTGGGATTACAAGTGCCAAATACAGGATGGTATTCTCAGCTGGAAAACCGACGGTAGCGTAACCGGTAAAGCCTATGCTGCCAGCAGTACCACAGCCACTAATATTTGTGGTGTTCTTGCCAGTTGCAGCAGTAAGATTAACCGTATGTCGCCCAACCGTACCAATCCTAATACTATCTATGCCTTTGAAGAAGGCATGACGCCTCCTGCCATGCTGGATACATGTAATCTCGTAGTCGGAAAACAGGCTAAACACATCAAGATGGTCAATGAAAAACCTTACATTATCCCCGTAACATTCCAAGCTGACAGTGCGTCCTTCACCTATACCTTCCCTCAGGGTGAGAATGGTACTGGTTGGCAGGCCTTCACTATGCCGTTCGGCACCGACTCCGTTTACGTTGACGGAATTCCTATGGCTTTGGACGACAGCAGAAATCATTTCTGGATTTATGAATTCTCTGCGCAGGGTGCCAATGGCGAAGTCATCTTCAGTCCTGTTACGAAACTTCGTGGTTCTACGCCCTACATCATAGCAGCAGATGGCACTATGGCAGGTAGGTCTATTGTTTTCCGTTCTGTAGATGTTCCCTTCTACAAGTCGGGTTCTGACAAGATGGTCATCTCGTCACCCAACTACCTCTTCCGCGGAACTACTTTGTCCACACCAGTCAATAACTGCTACGTGTTGAACGCAGAGGGAACGGCCTTCCAATATATTACTACGAAGACTACGCTTAGCCCTCTTACCGCGTACTTCACTACCAGTCTGGCAGAGGATCAACTTCCGCTCAGCATAGAACTTCCAGACTTGAATGCTCTCATAGCAGAGTTTGCAGACAGCGAAGATGCCATCACCACGATTAACTCCTCCGTTCGTAGAACCGGAAACATTTACGACCTTTCAGGACGTAAGCAAGGTTCTAAGCTAAAGGCGGGTGTTTATATAGTTGACGGCAAGAAAGTCATGGTTAAGTAAATTCCAAGGAGGGCGATTCATTCGCCCTCTTTTTTTTGTAATTCGTGCAATTGGATATGATTTATTTGCACTTTCTCGGTGGAATCATGTTTTTTTTGTACTTTTGCACCCAAGAATGTGTAAATAGAGAAAATTATGGGATTCTTTAATTTCTTCTCAAAGGAAAAGAAAGAAACGCTTGATCATGGTCTGGAGAAGACGAAGGAGAGTTTCTTTGGCAAACTGTCACGTGCCGTTGCAGGTAAATCCAAGGTGGATGATGATGTCCTGGATAACCTGGAGGAGGTGTTGGTGACCAGTGATGTGGGCGTAGATACCACACTGAACATCATTCAACGTATAGAGGAGCGTGTGGCCAGAGACAAATATGTCTCTACTAGCGAACTGAACAATATCCTGCGCGATGAGATTTCTCAGCTCCTGACAGAAAATAATACCGATGATACGGAGGGATTTAAAATCCCAGAGGGTAAGAAACCATATGTTATTATGGTCGTTGGTGTAAATGGAGTAGGTAAGACTACCACCATAGGTAAGTTGGCTTACCAGTTTAAGCAGGCTGGCTACAAGGTGATGCTTGGTGCTGCCGATACTTTCCGCGCGGCTGCCGTAGAACAACTGGTTATCTGGGGCGAAAGGGTCGGTGTTCCCGTAGTGAAGCAGAATATGGGTAGCGATCCTGCCAGTGTGGCATACGATACGCTGAACAGTGCTATTGCCAACGATATGGATGTGGTACTGATAGATACAGCCGGTCGTCTGCACAACAAGAAGGGTTTGATGGATGAGCTTTCCAAGATTAAACGTGTAATGCAGAAACTCAAAGCGGATACACCGGACGACGTGATGCTGGTGCTGGATGGAAGTACAGGACAAAATGCATTCGAGCAGGCCAAGCAGTTTACCCAGGCTACAGATGTTACCAGTATGGCCATTACCAAACTGGACGGCTCCGCAAAGGGTGGTGTGGTGATTGGCATCAGCGACCAGTTTAAGATTCCTGTTCGTTACATCGGTTTGGGCGAAGGAATGGAGGATTTGCAAGGGTTTAACCGTAGGGAGTTTGTGGACTCGCTGTTTAAGAGCTGAACATTGAAAAAGCCTGTTGTAGATATAATCACCCTAGGGTGCAGTAAGAATCTGGTGGATAGCGAGAAGCTTATCCGCCAATTGGAGTTGAACGGTTTTTCTGTGACACATGATGCAGAGAATCCTAAAGGTGAGATTGCGGTTATAAATACCTGTGGATTCATAGGTGATGCTAAGGAAGAGAGCATAAATATGATACTTGAGATGGCCCAGCGAAAAGTGAAGGGTAATCTTAAACAACTGATTGTAATGGGCTGTCTTTCCGAAAGATATCTTTATGAATTGGAAGGTGAACTGCCTGAGGTGGATAGGTTTTATGGTAAGTTTGACTGGGAACGCGTTATAACAGACCTTGGCAAGACTTATTACATGGAATCTTGCAACTCAAGACGCATTACTACCCCCAGCCATTATGCTTATTTAAAAATCAGCGAAGGATGCAACAGGACTTGTTCCTATTGTGCAATTCCCATAATAACAGGCGCTCATAAGAGCCGCCCGATAGAGAATGTTCTGGCGGAAGTGGAGGAGTTGGTGCAGCAAGGCGTTAAGGAATTCCAGGTTATAGCACAGGAGCTAACTTATTATGGACTTGATTTGTATAAGGAGCGAAAAATTGCTGAACTGGTAGAACGTATTGCTCAGACACCAGGTGTGGAATGGATACGTCTGCATTATGCCTATCCCACCCAGTTTCCCATGGACTTGCTGAAGGTGATGGCTAAGTATGATAATGTTTGTAAGTATCTGGATATAGCCCTACAGCATTGCTCGGATAATGTGCTGGCCAATATGCACAGGAATATTACCAAGGAGCAAACCTATACGTTGCTGGAGACAATCAGAAGAGAGGTACCTGGCATACACATTCGCACGACGTTGATGGTAGGTTATCCCGGCGAAACAGACGAGGATTTTGCTGAACTGATAGACTTTATCAAGTGGGCAAAATTTGAAAGAATGGGTGCCTTTGCCTATAGCGAGGAAGACGGTACCTATGCAGCAGAACATTATACAGACGATGTACCGCAGGATGTAAAGCAGGCAAGGTTAAGCAAGTTGATGCGTGTTCAGCAGAATATCAGTCTGGCACATCAGGAAAATAAAATAGGGAAACAATATAAGGTCATCATTGACCGACTGGAAGGTGATTATTATATAGGAAGAACAGAGTATGACTCGCCAGAAGTTGATCCTGAGATTTTAATCCGCAAAACGGACGATACTACGTTACAGATAGGCGAGTTCTACAATGTAGAGATAGATAGTGCAGAGGAGTTTGATCTTTATGCTCATGTTGTATAAGTAATATCTGTTGGTTTATGAACAACAAGGAATTCATATCAGCTTTAAGTGCTAAGACAGGTTTCAGCACGAAGGAGACAGTGCAAATGACAAGTGATGTCATTCGTGTTATAACAAACGAGTTGACCGAAGAAAATGCAATAGGCATTACGGGGTTTGGAACCTTTGAGGTGAAGAAGAAGCTGGAGCGTGTTCTAGTGAATCCTGCGACCAAGCAGCGTATGCTTGTTCCACCAAAGATGGTGGTAAGTTTTAAACCCAATACAGGTATGAAGGATAAGGTTAATGGTAAATAAGTTGCATTATGGAAGGTAAAGTATTACTCCAAGATCTGGCTCAGTCATTAGCTGTAAAAAGAAATTCAAAACTCAAGGATGCTGAAGTGTTCATGAAGGCATTCTTTGAGACTATCAGCGAAGGTATCCTGCAAGATAAAATAGTTAAGATTAAAGGGCTGGGTACCTTTAAGATGATAGAAGTACAGGAACGTGAGAGCGTAAATGTAAATACGGGAGAAAGAATTGTTATCCCAGGACATTCAAAGATATCCTTTACGCCTGATAATGAACTTAAAGATCAGGTTAATAGGCCTTTTGCATTGTTTCAGACAGTTGTCATTAATGAAGGAACATCATTGGAGGATATGGAGAAGTTCGATGAGCAGACATCTTTGAATGACGGTTTGGTAGAGACGGAAGTTCCTAATACTCCAGAAACTCAGGAAATTTCGGAGACACCAGAGACGACAGAAATACCAGATGTTCCAGAGACTCCAGAAACTCAGGATGTTTCAGAGACGACAGAAATACCAGAGGAACCAAATGCTCCAGAGGCTCAAGAGGTTCAGAAAGAAGAAAAGCTTTCAACTGTCAATTCTCAACTTTCAACTTCTGAAGAGCACAAGTGGTGGCATATCAGTCCTGCTATGTTGGGCCTGCTGTTTGCCTTCTTCTGGATAGTTTTGCTGGTTGGCTATTTCATTGGTAAGTATAATTGTTGTGATATCGACAAAATCTTCAATAAAAACATTCAGGAGCCTACCGTTGTGGTAGATACAGTCTTTGTAGTGAAGAGGGTTGAGCCTGATTCAGCTTACATTAAAGCTATAGAAGACTCCCTCAAAAACGCGATACTGTCAGTAAGGCCTATACAGAAAGAACAGCCCAAGGTTGTGGCTTCTCAGGCGGAAAAGGCTGCTCCAAAGCCTGTTGCCGAAAAGAAGCCAATTCCTGCTGCTAAGAAACAAGGTCCTGTAGCGTATGAAATTGTTGGACTGAAAGGTACGAGAACCATAAAGTGGGGTGATTATCTGCTGAAGATAGTTAGAGAAGAGTATGGAACGGAAGATGCACTTAGGTATGTAATATCGTACAATAAGTTCACGGATCCCAATAATGTGCCTGTAGGAACTGAAGTAAATCTTCCTAAATTAAGAGAAAAATAACATTAAATGTTATTTATATAGGGACATTTAACAGATTTAAACATACGGATAACCTTTTTTGTGTTTTGTGTATTGTAAATATCTTAAAATAGCAGTAACTTTGTGCTCAAAAAGATAAAAAATACAATACACAAAAATGGCAGAATCAATAGATATTCGTGAACTAAATGAACGAATAGAAAAACAAAGTGGTTTCGTAACCAACTTGGTTACAGGAATGAACCAGGTGATTGTCGGACAGAAACACCTGATAGAGTCTTTACTTATAGGCTTGCTTAGTGACGGTCATGTTTTACTGGAAGGCGTTCCCGGTTTGGCTAAGACAAAGGCAATTAAGACCTTGTCTCAGTTGGTGGACGCTAAGTTTAGCAGAATCCAGTTTACTCCCGATCTTCTTCCCGCTGACGTTATAGGTACCATGATCTATAGTCAGAAGGATGAGAAGTTTATGGTAGAGCAGGGGCCTGTTTTCGCTAACTTCGTTTTGGCAGATGAAATTAACCGTGCTCCAGCAAAGGTACAGAGTGCTTTGCTTGAAGCTATGCAGGAGCGTCAGGTCACCATCGGCAAGACAACCTTTGCTCTTCCAAAACCTTTCTTGGTACTCGCAACCCAGAACCCGATAGAGCAGGAAGGAACCTATCCATTGCCTGAGGCACAGGTGGACCGTTTCATGCTAAAGGTCGTTATAGACTATCCCAAGTTGGAAGAGGAAAAACTGATTATCCGCCAGCAAATTTCTGGTACCGATGACAATGTACGTCCTGTGGTTTCTACAGAGGATATTACGAAGGCTCGCGAAGTTGTTCGTCAGGTTTATATAGACGAGAAAATAGAGCAGTACATTGCCGATATCGTTTTTGCTACCCGCTATCCCGAGAAATATAGCTTGAAGGAGATTCAAGATTACATTGAGTTTGGCGCATCTCCTCGCGCCAGCATAAATCTGGCTCTTGCATCAAGGGCTAATGCCTTCATCAAACATCGTGGCTATGTTATCCCCGAGGATGTTAGGGCTGTAGCTTTTGATGTCCTCCGTCATCGTATTGGTCTGACTTATGAAGCAGAAGCCAATAACATTACCAGCGAGGAGATTATCAGCAAGATTATCAACAAGGTAGAAGTTCCCTAATTCCTATTATCAGTGGATACATCTGATATTTTAAAGAAGGTTAGGCAGATTGAGATCAAGACCAAGGGCTTGAGCAATAACATCTTTGCTGGTGAGTATCATTCTGCGTTCAAGGGACGTGGTATGGCTTTCAGTGAAGTGCGTGAGTATCAGTACGGTGATGATATACGTGACATAGAATGGAACGTAACGGCTCGATTCAATAAGCCTTATGTGAAGGTCTTTGAAGAGGAGCGCGAGTTGACCGTCATGTTGCTTATTGATGTCAGTGGAAGTCTTGACTTTGGTACGCAGAAACAGACTAAGCGTGAAATGGTAACGGAGATTGCTGCGACTCTGGCATTCTCTGCTATTCAGAACAATGATAAAATTGGTGTAATCTTCTTCACAGACAAGGTGGAGAAATTTATTCCGCCTAAGACGGGCAGGAAGCATATCCTGTACATCATTCGCGAGTTGCTGGATTTCAATCCTGCAAGTAACAGGACAGACGTGGGTTTCGCCCTTCAGTACATGACTCAGGCAATAAAAAGACGTTGTACGGCCTTTGTAATTAGCGACTTTATCGATCAGAAAGATTTTTGCCAGTCTCTATCTATAGCCAACAGAAAGCATGACGTTGTTGCCATTCAGGTATATGACAAGAGGGTGGCTGAGTTGCCTAATATCGGTCTAGTGAAGATGCGTGACGCTGAGACTGGAATGGATATGGTTGTTGATACAAGTAGCAGAAAGGTGAGAGAGGCGCAATACCGATGGTGGACTAATCTTAACCTGAAATTGAAAGATACCTTCAATCGAAGCAATGTGGATTCCGTCAGTATCCGAACAGATCAGGATTATGTGAGCTCTCTGATGACGTTATTTGCGCAAAGAGGTTGATAAAAAAAAGAACAATATTATGCGTATTTATAAGATTCTGTTTTGCTTAGCATTGACTTTGTCTATGTCATATGCCAATGCTCAGGTGCTTGTCGATGTAAAGGTGGATAGTCTGCAGCTTCTTATAGGCGAACAGACGGACTTGACCCTTGGCGTGACTCTGGGCGCAAAGCAAAAGTTACAGTTACCTGCGCTGAGAAAGGGAGAAGAGATTATTCCTAACGTAGAGGTGATTGATGTTCAACGTCCTGACACCAATCTGCTTGACGAGGGAAAACGAATGGAAATCATTCAGCGTTATACCATTACAGCTTGGGATTCTTCGTTGTATTATCTGCCTCCCTTTGAAGTAAATGTGGATGGAAAGAAATATAAGTCGAAGAGTTTGGCTATTAAGGTATATACTGTAGATGTAGATACGCTGCACATAGATAAATTCTTTCCGCCAAACGGTGTTATGAATGTTCCTTTCGCCTGGAGCGATTGGGAGGGAATTGTTTATGCCACATTTGTATTGGTTCTGCTTCTTATTGTTTGTGTAGTTCTGCTCTATCATATCGTTAATGGCAAACCAATTGTAAGGATAATACGCAGAAAGAAAGTCCTTCCGCCTCACAAGGTTGCCATCGACGAAATTGAGAAAATTAAGGCTGCCAGGAAATGGGCCGAGGAGGATAGTAAGGAGTATTATACTTTGCTTACAGACACCTTACGTACATACATCAAGGACCGCTATGGATTCAATGCGATGGAGATGACCTCTGCAGAGATTATTGAGCGTCTGATTGCAGACAACAACGAAGAGGCGTTGTCTGAGTTGCGTGAGATTTTTACAACGGCCGATCTTGTTAAGTTTGCCAAATACAACACTCTTATAAATGAGAATGACGCCAATCTGGTTGCTGCGTTGGAGTATATTAATCAGACAAAGCAAGAGGTTGACCCCAATGCCAAACCAGAACCCGAAATCATTAAAGAGACGGATAAGAAGAGAATGAATCAGGTTCTTGCTATGAAAGTTCTCATGGGAGTGCTGATTGTGATATCTATATGTTTAACCTGCTGGCTGATATGGCGTTCTGTTGACATATTGCTGTAGAATATAGTTTTATTATGACATTTGCATCTCCTGCATATTTTTTCCTATTGCTGTTACTGATACCTTACATTATCTGGTATATGTTGCAGCATCTTAAATCTACGCCTTCGATTAGGGTGAGCACGCTGAACGGATTGTTCCACACACCTAATACCTTGCGTAATTATTTGCTTCATTTGCCTTTTGTGTTAAGGTTGGCGTGTTTTGTTCTTGCCATTATTGCTTTGGCAAGGCCTCAGACAACTAACAATTGGAGCACCAAGCATACAGACGGTATAGACATTATGCTATGTATGGATGTGAGTACCAGTATGTTGGCCGAGGATTTGAAGCCCAACCGTATAGAGGCTGCAAAAGAAGTAGCTATTCAATTCATTAACGGCCGCCCTAACGATAATATAGGTCTTACACTTTTTGCCGGTGAAGCATTTACTCAATGTCCTATGACGGTAGACCATGCTGTTTTGCTGAATCTGTTAAACGGTATGAGAGTTGATATGGCCCAAAACGGTATGATAGAAGATGGTACTGCAATAGGTATGGGTATTGCTAATGCACTGACTCGTCTTAAGGATAGTAAGGCAAAGAGTAAGGTTATTATCTTGTTAACTGACGGTACTAATAACAGAGGACAGATAAGTCCCAATACAGCAGCTGACATAGCTAAGAGTTACGGTATTAGGGTCTATACCATTGGTGTTGGTACAAACGGAACCGCGAAATATCCGATTCCTGTTGCAGGACGTATTGAATACATGAACGTCCCCGTTGAGATAGACACAAAGACACTTGCCTCTATAGCAAAAAAGACCGAAGGAGAGTTTTATAGAGCGACAAATACCCAGAAACTCTTTGAGGTGTATAAGGAAATAGACAAACTGGAGAAAACAAAGATGAATGTAAAGAAGTACTCAAAAAAGTATGAGGCTTTTGGTATTTTTGTCTTCTTTTCCCTCTTGTCGTTAGTTCTGGAGATAGTATTAAGAAATACCTATCTGCAAAGAATACCATAAATGGAGTAGAGTATGCCAAGATTTGAAAATCCCAATCATTTATATTTATTTCTAGTATTAATCCTATTGATACTGGTACATTATTATTCTGTATATAGAAGACAGAATAAGATTAAGAAGTTTGGAGATAAAAGCCTTGTTAAAGACCTGTTGATTGACGTCTCTGTATGGAAACCCGAAGTCAAGTTCTGGCTGTGCATGCTTTCTCTTTCGATGTTCATTATAGCATACGCACGTCCTCAGTTTGGCACTAAGATTGAAAAGCGGGATCGTATGGGTATAGAGGCTATCATTGCTATGGATGTCAGCAACTCCATGTATGCTGAGGATGTAAAGCCCAACCGTCTGGAGAAAGCTAAGATGATGATGAGCAATATGGTAGATGGAATGAGGGATGACAAGGTAGGACTTATCGTCTATGCCGGTCAGGCTTTTACTCAGATTCCCATTACCAGCGATTATGTCAGCGCCAAGATGTTCTTGGAGACGATATCGCCCTCTATGATATCTGTCCAAGGTACAGATATTGCAGAAGCAATACGTTTGGGATGTAAGTCCTTTACGCAGCAGGAAGGGGTTGCCAGGGCTATATTCCTTATCACTGACGGTGAAGATAATGAGGGTGGAGCTATCGATGCTGCCCGTGATGCTGCAGAAGCTGGTATTAGGGTATATATATTGGGCATTGGTGATCCCTTGGGTGCTCCGATTCCCATACCTGGTACAAATCAGTATATCATTGACGAGGAGGGTAATACTGTTGTTTCTAAACTTAATGAAGAGATGTGCCGTGAGATAGCAAGAGCTGGTAATGGTTCATATATCTTCGTTGATAACAGCTCTTCGGCTCAGAAGAAGTTGTCTGAGCAATTGGACAAACTGGCAAAATCTAAGATTGAAAGCCAGATATATAGTGAATATGACGAGCAGTTTCAGGGCTTCATCATCCTTGGTATCATTTTCCTGATATTGGATGCATTATTCCTGGAGCGTAGCAGTCATCGCAAGTTATTTTCGAATCTTCTAAGGAATAGAGAATATGTCAAATAGAATCTTATCCATTATAATATGCCTCGTTTCCTGCTTGTGCATAGCAGCGCAGAGTGACAGGGATCACATAAGAAGAGGTAACCGATTGATGCGTGACACCTTATATACAAAGGCACAGGTGGAGTACCAAAAAGCTCGTGAGATTGATAACACCAATGCTATTGCCCACTATAACTTAGGCAACGCCTTTATGTCTCAGAATAAAATTGAAGATGCAATAAAGGAATATGACGCAGCTTCAAAGTTTGAGCGGAATAAGATTCGTCTGTCGAAAATATATCATAATATGGGTGTCTTGTTTCAGATGGCGCGACGTTATGACTTGGCTGTAGCCAGCTATCAGCAATCGTTACGCAATGACCCTACAAACAACGAGACCAGATATAACTATGCTCTTAGTCTCTATCTTGCCAAGAAATTTCCGTCTCCTCAGAGCGACCCGAATCAGCAGCAAGACAAGAATAGCAAGGATGAAAAGAAAGAGCAGGACAAACAGGAAAAAGAGAAGCAGAATAAGGAGAATAAACAAAATCAGCAGGAAGAACCAAAGCCTGATATGAGTAAGGAGAATGCAGAGCAGATGCTGAAGGCTGCCATGCAGGACGAGAAATCTACTCAGGAAAAATTGCAACGCGCCCTGCAGCAACCACAAAGAAAGCGTTTGCAGAAACAATGGTAAAGTAATAGAATCATGAAAAGATTATACGCTATAATAACCCTTTTATTAATCTTTGCGGAATTTGCCTTTGCTCAGGTTACGTTGAAAATCCAGGCACCAGCCCAAACCGAGGTTGGTAGGAAAATCAATGTAAGTTATGTTGCAAATACGCAGGATGTGGAAGATATACAAGTTGGTGATTTTTCTGGTTTTCGTGTCATATATGGACCAAGTACAAGCAGATTTTCCAGTACCTCTATTGTCAATGGCAAGACGACCCAAAGCAGTTCCATGACTTTCACTTATACACTTTTGGCTACAGAGGAAGGAAAACATACTCTCCCAGCAGCAGCTATTAAGGTGAGCGGTAAAAGTTATAAGAGCGGCTCAGCCGTTATTGAGGTTTTGCCATCAAGCAATAATGGACAAGGAAACAGTCAGCAATTACAGTCTGGTAGGCAGCAGAACAATAATCAATCGAGACAGCGAAGCAGAACAAGTGCTTCGGATATTGGGAGCAATGAACTCTATATGACTGTAACGGCAAGCAAGAAGAAAATCTATGAACAAGAGGCCGTTCTTCTTACGTATAAACTATATACCCTTGTTAATATCCAACAGATTGCCGGTGAAATGCCACAGCTTGATGGATTTCATGTTCAAGAGGTCGATATGAAAGCTCAAATGTCCTTGAAACTGGAGCGAGTAAATGGCAGGAACTATGGGACAGCGGTATGGCGTCAGTATGTGCTTTTCCCACAGAAGACAGGTAAGCTTAAAGTTCCCAGTATAACCTTTGATTCTCAGGTAGAGATCCAGAATACCAGCATGGATCCTTTTGATGTTTTCTTTGGCGGCGGTTCTCTGACCCAGATTGTCAGAAAGAGTATCGTCACACCTTCCATTGACATAGAGGTTCTTCCTTTGCCAACTCCCAAACCTGCAAATTTCGCAGGCGCAGTGGGAAAATATACAATTTCCGGCCAATTAACTCCTGAGCAGGTTAACGCTAATGATGCTGCCACTCTTCGACTGATAGTGAGTGGTCAGGGTAATATGAAATTGATGAAGGCTCCCAAAGTAAACTTCCCACAGGATTTTGAGATATATGATCCTAAAATGATGGATAAAACAACAAATTCTCCTCAAGGAGCCAAGGGAAATGTGGTGTATGACTATGTGGTTGTTCCTCGTCATGGTGGAAAGTATAGTATAGCCCCTGTTGAATTCTGTTACTTCGACCCTGATGCACACTCATATAAGACACTTAAGACAGATTCCTTTAGCATAGCTGTTGCAAAATCCAAAACAACAGGTTCATCAAGCTACCACGAGCAAGAAGACTTGAAGGTTCTGAATGACGATATCAGGTTTATTAAGATGGGAGATGTCGAAAACACAGAATCTGATACCCTTTTCTTTGGCGGTTCATCATACTGGTTGTATTATATTATTTCCGCAAGTTTCTTTGTCCTGTTATTGGCTCTCTTTAACAGGCAGATTAAGAAGAGTAGAGATGTATCTGGTATGCGTGTACAAAAGGCAGGCAAGGCTGCATCGAAGCGTTTAAAGACAGCTTCTAAGCTGATGAAGCAACATCAGAGTGAAGCCTTTTACGACGAGGTGATGAAGGCGCTTATCGGTTATGCCGGTGATAAACTGAATATTCAGAACTCCGAATTGAATAAAGATAATGTAAGCGCATCTTTACTATCATCAGGAGTAGAACAAAGTTTGGTAGAGTCATATATGAATATTATCAGCGAGTGTGAGTTTGCTCGATATGCCCCCGGTGATCCGGATGCAACAATGGAGAAAATATACACCTCGGCATCTGATGTAATAAATGAACTAGATTCTGCAATTAAGAAGAACAAATAAGAATACTATATATGAAGCGTTTTATCATTATAATGTCCTGCCTAATCTCATTTGCATCGAATATCCTTGCCAATGACAATCCTAATGTGTTGAAGGCACAGGCAGACTCTGCTTATTCCCATGAGCAATATGACAAGGCTATCAAACTATACGAACAACTTGCCAAGAAAACATCGGACTATAAGATTTTCTATAACCTGGGTTGCGCATATTACAGGACAGACAATATATCCAAGAGTGTTCTGTGGTTAGAACGTGCCGCACAAATGAATCCCAGCGACGAGGATGTGAGGTTTAACCTTACATTGGTCAGGAACAAGACGATAGATAAGATTACTCCTAGACATGAGATGATTTTCGTTTCAGTTTTCAGAAAACTTGTCAATCTGATGAGTCTTAAGAGCTGGAGTGTTGTATGTATCTCATTGTTTATCCTATCTTTTGTCTTTGTGTCACTATTCCTCTTTTCGAATGTTTTGTCCTTGCGTAAGATCGGTTTGTTAATGTTTCTACTATGTCTGACTCTGTGTATTCTGGGAAACATTTGTGCCTATCAACAACGTTCAATGGCAGAGAATCATATAAGCGGTATTATAATGTCTCCAGCGGTAACTGTTAAAAGTACTCCCACTGAAAGCGGCAATGATCTTTTTGTTATACATGAAGGAACATGTGTCGAAATTAGGGATTCAAGTATGAAAGACTGGTATGAAATACAGATTGCTGACGGTAAGATAGGATGGATACAAAAGAAAACCCTTGAACTAATATAAATAGAAACAGTATGATTGACCAACTAATTGAATTAGACAAGTCCCTATTACTCTTTCTGAACGGGAGTGATTCATTGTTCCTTGATGGTTTCTTCTTAAAACTGACAAAAACGGTTACATGGATTCCTTTCTTTCTGTGTATGTTATATGTCGTTATCAAGAATAACAATGCTCGCCGTTGCCTGATATTACTTGGAATGACGGTTCTGTTAGTTGTTGCCTCTGATCAATTCTCGAGTGGTTTATGTAAACCTTTTTTTCATAGGTTCAGACCCTCACACGAACCTTCTTTAGTTAATTTAATAGATTTGGCCAATAACTATAAAGGCAGTTTGTATGGTTTTATCTCTGGCCATGCAACGAATACATTTGCCATTGCGGTTTTCTTCTCTATGATTTTCAGAAACACAAGTACTACGGTAATCCTCTTCCTATGGGCGATAATGGCTTCGTATAGTAGGATTTATCTGGGAATGCACTATCCTGGTGATATCCTTGCAGGTGCCCTGGCTGGAACTCTCATTGCCTTGACGTTCTATTATGTCTATCAATTGCTGAGTAGGAAATACTGTGCCCAGAGAGAGAATTATTCTTCATTATTCACATCTACGGGATATATGAAGAAGGACTTTTTGATATTGTCCATCGTATTCTTAGTTACGCTATTATATATTATTTTTGCCGGCATATACTATGCGTTCTTGCGTTAATGTTGAAATGTTTATAACTTGAAGCATTTAATACCTATCATATCTGTAGTCCTTCTACTTCTTAGTTGTAGAAGTAATGTGTCCAAGGAACAAGTTTCTGCGGATAACTGTAATACTATATCATATGAGAAAAGGTATTCTAACATTGACTCTTCCTATCTTGCTGCCAAGAAGGCTTATTCTTTCTCAAAAAACTATGCGGATGGCAGATATGAGGCTCTGAACAATCTGGCCTATGTCTATTATCAGCAGATGAAATATGATCATTCTATCCGTTTGCTTAGAAAGGTCTTAAAGCATTCACGTAACCAGATAGAGTTGCTCTGTTCTGATGTTATGATGATGAAAGTGATGCAACGTATAGGGAACGGATATGAATTCTTCAAATGCAGAAACAGTGCGCTAAACAGACTTTCAAGGATTAATGAAAGTCTGGATGATTTGACTGATCGTCAGAAGCGTAGAGTTTATTATGCAAAAACAGAATTGCATATAGTATCCTCTACCTATTATTATTATCTTGGTCAGGATTCATTAGCAAAAGATGAAATCAGCTCTATCTCTGATTACATTCAATTATACAAGGACACTACGCAATTTCTTTATTACCATTATATGTTAGGCAGTGGTGGTTTGCTTAAAGGTAATGCCTCAGATGTTAAGCTTCAGGAATTTGACCATCTTTTACTTACATATACACTCTCCAAAGCAAAGAATATCACTTATTTCGAGGCGAACTCCTTACAGTCGTTTGCTGAGATGTTTGTTGATTCGTTTAGTGTCAATATAATAAAACTTTACAGAAAAGATGCTTATAGCTATATAAAGAATCAGGTTTTATATGACAATAGCGTAACATACTCATATGACTCTATAAGCGCATTGCCATTGGCTTTGGCGTCAAAATCTCTCCACCTTTTTGTAGAATATAAGGATTTGTTCCAGACGGCATGTTTGTATAGAACTATTGGTGATATCTATTTTGCAGGGGGAAGATATCAGCAGGCTTATAGGAAATACAACACAGCTTTGTCTTTGGTTCATAGCCAGAAAAAACGTTCAAGTAAGTCTATCATAGCCTGGATGGCTGGTATCCATGAGCGTCTTAGCCTGTCATATAGTTCTATTGGCAATAAAGAACTATCGGATTATCATAGGAATATTTATCTGGATCTTCTGGACTACTCACGTCAGAATAAAGAATTGGATATTAGAAAGGAAAACCTTTCGAATGAGGTAAAGGATGTCCATGTTGGTATAGGTCTGCTAATTCTGCTAATGTCTGTTATCTTCGTATTGACAATACTTTATATTTATAGGATTAAACATCATATAACGTCTCAGTATGCTTCACTTTCAAATATCAGAGAATCAGAGAACTATGCAGAGACAATGAAACGGGTGGAGGGTTTCTTAGAGACGCAGGAGAATAAAATAGAAAATTTGACTGATGAGTATAATAGCCGTGAACTTCATATAGAGGAATATCAGAATGAAAATATAATCCGTAGGTCTAAAGTTTCTCTCGTTTATTCTATAGTTCCATACCTGAACAGGATTCTTGCTGAAACAAACAGGATGCAATCTGAAGATAAGGCAAGTGTCGGCAGACTTACGTATATACGAGAGTTGATAGCAGAAATTATACGTATTAATGGTGTTCTGACAGAATGGATTAAAATGCAGAAGGGATTGTTGAGTCTTCATGTTTCGACATTCCCGCTAAGCAATATCCTTAATATACTCAAACTGAACAAAACGACTTACGAAAAAAAAGATATTACACTCGTTGTACCGTCTTCGGACTTGAAGGTTAAGGCTGACGAAGCACTCACCATGTTTATGGTAAACACCCTTGCTGACAATGCACGTAAGTTTACAAATCCGGGAGGTAGGATAGAAATAGCCTTAGAATCAACTGAGGAATATGTTGAGATAAGTGTGGTCGATACAGGAATCGGTCTTAGTGAAGAGGATGTTGACACGCTGAACAATAGTAATGTGTATGATTCGTCCCACCTAGGTCTGTCAGATGACAACAAAGGTTTCGGGTTTGGAATAATGAACTGTAAGGGTATTATAAACAAGTACAAGAAACTCTCATCTAAGTTTGCTGTTTGTGGTTTCGGCGTAGAAAGTGAACTGGGTAAGGGGAGTCGTTTCTGGTTCAGATTACCTAGGGCATTGTGTTTGTTTGTTTCACTTATGCTTTCTGTCAGTTCTTTTGCTGAGACAGACCAAAACGATTCCCTTTTCGATTCTATCTATATAGCTAATGTTGAAGGCAGATATGATGACGCTATACAATATGCAGAACGTGCCTTAATGATTCCTGAAGTGCAAAAGGATACTATTATGCTTGTTCAGCTGAGGAATGAAATGGCTATAGCTTCACAGGCATTGAAAAGATGGGATGACTACAGGTTTTATAATAACGAATGTGTGCGTTTACATTGGCTATATTCTCAGGATACTTCCCTGGCTTCATATTGCAGACGAATGGAAGAAGCTAAATATGACAGCTCTGTCCTGTTTGTCCTTTTGGCCATATCAGGTCTGATTATTCTCTGTCTGATATACATTGTATTCTTAAGGGACAGAATCAGAAATAAAGCTAAGATTTTGTCTGTAAACGATATTATAGCACGTACATTAGGCAATCTGCTGACTCACATTAGTGTGTTAACAGAACTCTCAGAATCTCCTGATGTGGATGTTGCCAGAGAGAATAATGCATTTATACTCCGTTTTTCCGATGAACGTGATAAAACAATAGAATTAGTGAAGGATGATGAATATTTGTCTAGTTTACTTCTGGATTTTTATAATGGTATTATACGTCAACTGAATAGAATTAATGAATTTCAGACAACAATTTCAAGTCTAATAGAACAAAACGACAAGACCAGATTCGAGGAGGACAGGTTGTATGTTATGAATCAAGTACTCGATAATTCACTCAGTACTATCAAGCATGAAACCATGTACTATCCTGCCCGTATTGATCAGATAGCCCAGGGGCTGTTGGAGAATACTGAAAATACACAGGCTGTTGTTGAACTGAACGAGTTGGTTTCTTATTACAAGGAACTCTATCTTCTCTTATATGAACAAGCAAACCGCCAGCTATTGCAATCCATCTTCCATTGCCAGAAGGTACATTGTAAGGAGATGGTTGAATTTATCCAGAAGAGGGTAAATGCATTACAAGTTAGGGAAGGCAGGGATATCCCATTTACAACATCCTATGACGATAAGTATATCTATTGTGATAAAAAACTTATAGAGATTCTGTTGAATCATCTAATACAGGTGAACTCGAAGGAAATGCAAGAATTGGATGTTCTTTTCAAATCAGATAATGATTTCATGAATATATTCTTTACCTTTAAGGGCGTGGTTAAAGGTGAGGATGAACTGGCCAATCTTTTTACCCCTTCGAAGGACAATTTCTCCTATTACATCATACGACAAATCATTCGTGAACATGATGACAGATATGGTTATCCCGGTTTACGTTTGGATGCTTCGCAGAATGTGGAGGGATTCACAATACATTTTTCGTTAATAAGTAAATAAAGCTAATACACAAGATATGGACAAGTTTAAAGTAATCATCGTTGAAGATGTAAAGTTGGAGCTTAAGGGAACGGAGGAGATTTTCCGTCATGACATTTCTGAAGCAGAAATAATAGGCACAGCACAGAATGAGAGTGAATTCTGGAAGTTAATGCGGGCCGATGTACCTGACCTTGTATTACTTGATTTAGGTTTAGGCGGCAGTACGACTGTTGGTGTAGACATATGTCGCCAACTTAAGGCCCGTTATTCTCAAGTCAAGGTTCTTGTCTTTACAGGCGAAGTCCTGAATGAGAAGCTGTGGGTTGAGGTATTAAATGCTGGTGCCGATGGCATAATTCTTAAAACAGGTAACCTGCTTGAAAGAGATGATGTACAGCTAGTTATGCATGGCAGAAAACTTGTGTTTAATGAGCCGTTCTTAGAGAAGGTTATAGAGAGGTTCAAACGAATGGTGAATGGCGAGTCGGCAACGTCTGATGCAATGATTGACTATGAGATAGACGAATATGATGAACGTTTCCTGCGTCATCTGGCCCTTGGCTATACAAAGGATATGATTGCAAATCTACGCCAGATGCCTTTTGGTACAAAGAGTTTAGAGAAACGTCAAGCCGACCTTATCAACCGTCTTTTTGCTCCCAACGAGCGTACTGGTGTTAATGCCGTACATCTTGCCGTAAGAGCCATACAGTTACACATCTTAGATCCTGAGCACTTGGTTGCCGACGATGAATAAAAACAAGTTTTTGTCATACTTGATTTTGCTTCTGATTGTTGTATCAATCTTGTTGCCTGTTGTATCATGGATATTGTCGGCATTAGGTTTTGATTGCAAATCGCTTTTAAGCGAAGAAGGGTGGAGATGGATGTTTTATAATATCCCAGTTTCATTTGTCAACAAATGGACCATGTTGTGTCTTAGTGCCATTATAGGTATAGGGAGTGTTGCCCGTTGTGGTATATTAGCACCAAAAGAGAAGAAAGACATTAATGCTCTTTATCTTGTCCTTTTCGTTTCTGTGATTTTTATATCGGCTCTTCTCGTTAGTGCCCTGCATCCTCAAAGCCCACTTCTCAGTGTTACTGGAGAGATTCGGGGTAGTGCATTCATCCACGGCTTGCCTACAATTGTTATCTGGTGTATTATTTTTCTTTCCACGATTTATGCCGTACAGACCAAACGCACGAAAACAATCGATGATTTCTCAGATATATTCATGTATGGCATAAGGAAGTTTTCTTCTATTATTGTCATTGCAATGTTGCTGTCTTTCGTCACTTCCTGTTTTACTTACATATTTAATATAAATATTTGATGCTGTTAGATGATTTAAACCAAAGCCAAAGGGATGCTGTTCTCTGTTGTGACTGCCCGTCTCTTGTTATAGCCGGTGCAGGAAGCGGTAAGACTAGGGTTATAACCTATAAGATTGCATACCTGCTAGAACAGGGATTAGAGCCCTGGAGAATTCTTGCCTTGACCTTTACCAATAAAGCAGCAAGGGAAATGAAGGAGCGTATAGGCAAGCTTGTTAATGAAGACCAAGCACGATACCTTTGGGCTGGAACCTTCCACAGCATCTTTGGTAAGATACTGAGGTACGAATCCGATTATATTGGTTTTACATCAGACTTTACCATTTACGATACACCCGATAGCAAGAGCCTGATTAAATCTATTATCAGGGATATGCAGTTAGATGAGAAGAAGTACAAGCCAAGTTCAGTCTTGTCCCATATCAGCATGGCAAAGAACTCACTCATTATGCCAGCTGATTATAGAAAATCCCATAGGTTGCTGGAGCGTGACCGTGCCCAGAATATGGGGGATTTATGCAACATCTACGAGGAGTACATGCAGCGATGCAAGAAAAGCAATGCTATGGACTTCGATGATATGCTGATCTATACTTGGAAATTGTTTAAGGAACATCCTGATATAGCGCAGAAATATCAGGAGAAGTTTCAATATATCTTGGTTGATGAGTATCAGGATACCAATTACGCTCAGCATCAGATTGTCCTACAACTAACTGGTAATCATCAGCATGTATGCGTAGTAGGAGATGATGCGCAAAGTATTTATAGCTTTCGAGGTGCTAAGATAGATAATATATTAAACTTCCAAAAGCTTTATAATGGCGTTAAGCTTTTCAAGTTGGAACAGAACTACCGTTCCACACAAACCATTGTAAGTGCCGCCAACAGTCTAATCCAACATAATGTCCAACAGATTCGCAAGGATGTTTATAGCAAGGGCGACGTTGGTGATCCTATAGAAGTATGCAAAGCATACAGCGACGTGGATGAAGCCAATATTGTTGTAAGGAAGATTCGAGGTTTGATAGCGAAAAACAATATAAAGTTCAAGGAAACGGCTATCTTGTATAGAACCAATGCACAGAGTCGTAGCTTGGAAGATGCGTTAAGAAAACAGAATATTCCGTACAGAATATATGGCGGAACCTCTTTCTATCAGCGCAAGGAGATTAAGGATGTTATTGCATACTTCCGACTTGCGGTAAACCCGTACGACGAGGAAGCTCTGAAGCGTATCATCAACTATCCCAATCGCAAGATTGGTGAAACCACTGTTGGAAAGGTAATGCAGGCAGCAGCTGCACACGACCTTTCTCCTTGGGAGATCTTAAATCACCCAGATTTGGTTGAAGTTAATAATCCTACCAAGGAAAGGTTGAAATCCTTTGCCGACATGATGCTGTCGTTCCGCGGAGTTGCGCTTTCGCAGGATGCCTATAATGTAGGACTTAAGATAGTAGATGAAAGTGGAATAAGAGCTGATATCTTTCATAGTTCAGAACCAGAGGACCTTTCTCGCCAGGAAAACCTACAGGAGATGTTAGACGGCATGGCCTCTTTTGTTCAAGAGCGAGTTGAAGCGGGTGGGGGATATATGCTTACGCATTACCTATCAGAGGTGAGTCTTCTTACGGATATGGACGAAGATGATAGCGAGGGCGACAATAAGGTTATGCTGATGACCGTTCATGCAGCCAAGGGATTGGAGTTCGAGGCAGTCTTTGTCGTAGGTCTTGAAGAAGAACTCTTCCCCAGTCAGATGTCTATGGACAGCCCTCGTCAAATAGAGGAGGAGAGACGTCTTTTCTATGTGGCTATGACGCGTGCAAAGAAACATCTATTCCTGACTTATGCCAGAAGGCGAATGAAGTATGGTGTAACATCAGATTGCGAGCCCAGCCGTTTCCTGAAGGATATCGACAAGCGTTTCCTGAAGTCAGACAAGCCCGAAATGCCTTCTTTCAAGGATATCGTTTCCCGTCCTACATTCATACCCCAGAGACCTCGTGTTATTCCTCAGGCGCCACCCTCTAATTTTATTAAGGTTAGAAAAACTGTTTCTGAATCCCAGCCATCACCGTCTGTACCTTCATCCATTAATGGGTTGACGGTAGGAAGTGTTATTGTTCATGAGCGCTTTGGCGAAGGGGTAGTAGAGAGACTCGAGGGTAGCGGACTTGATGCCAAAGCATGTGTGAGGTTCCAAAATGTGGGAACAAAGCAGCTGCTGTTACGTTTCGCCAGATTTACCTTGAAACATTAAGGAATCTTCTTCATCCAACTGTCACCATGCAGTCGGATCATGAAGATAATGCCTCTGAAGCAAAGTTCGATAGCCATTGCTATCCAGACGCCTTGCAATCCCATCGTAGCAGATAGCAATACGGCTAAGGTGATTCGTACCACCCAGATGCTACCTAAGTTCATGGAACATGGTATTAAGGTATCGCCAGCTCCTACAAACACGCCGTATGCTACTATGCTTGCTGCAAACATAGGCTCTGCAAAGGCCTCTATACGCAGCACTTGTGTCGTCAGTTGCTGAACAGCTAGGTCTGGCGTCATCAGTGTCATCAGGGCTGGTGCAGTTAAATACATCACTATACCCAGAACAGTCATTACAACAATACCCATTCCAACGGTAATATTTCCGAAGCTCCGAGCCAGTCTTCTTCGCTGTGCGCCCAAGCTCTGTCCTACCAGTGTCGTGGCAGCATCGGCTATGCCATAGCCAGGCATATAACAGAGCGATTCCACGATTATTCCGAATGAATTGGCTGCAATGGCAATCGTTCCCAATGGTGCAACAATAAGTGTACTTGTGATTTGTGCTCCACAGAAGATGATATGCTGTACGGCTATTGGCAGGGAAATCTTTATGGCTTTACGCAATGTGGAGAATTTAGGTATAAAGCTGCCTTTGTCTTGCAGCAAGTTCAGTTCCTTGCTGGCAATCGTGGTGAAATAGCACATTAGCAGCGAGGTAACCGCGAAGGCCAAGCCTGTTCCTATCACGGCTCCCATTACTCCCAAGCCTGCTCCTGGAATGGTGAATCCTAGCACCTGATGCGAAGGGAAAATCAGGAACCAGTTGAATATTACATCCAAGAAGCACATGCCTATGTTCAGAATGCTGGGAATATGCATATTTCCGCTACAACGAAGCATTCCGCTACAGAGTGAATTCAACTGTGCAAAAGGCAAACATAAGCTATAGCACATGAAATATAACGTAGCATCTGCGTTGATATCGTCATTTCCACCAAGCCAATGGGGAAGGTATGGGCTTATGGCAACACCAATGACCATAAGGGTCAATGCAAACAGAAGACACGAGAGGAAACTCTGTCTCAGCACATTTCTTGCTTCTGAGAAGTCCCCTGCTCCTATACGATGTGCCACCTGAACATAGAAACCGACGCTGGCTGCTGAAGAAAGACTGCCAAAGAGCCAGATGGTGGTACTTACCAATCCGATGCTGGCACTGGCTTCCTTGCCCAGGCTTCCCACCATGCTGGCATCTATGTACTGCATGATTATATGGGTAACTTGTGCCAGCATTGCAGGAACGGACAGCAGGATCACGAGCAACATCTGGTCGCGTCCCAACATTTTTGTTCCGTTCCTTATCTGTTCTAGGAGCAGGTCTTTTTTCTGCGTGTATGTCATTCTTTTACCTTAATCTTACAATTGGCAGGTGACTTCTGGTTCTCGTCTATGATGATCTCACCTACGCTGTCCACTTCTATTTTTCCTGATGTGGGATTCTTGATGCTATGCACGTGTCCCTTGATAGTTGCCTGAATGGTGCTGTACTCAAAGGCCAGATTGGCATCGTCGCCCATTGTGCAGTCCTCCATGTACAGGTTCTCGCAGTAGCAGAGGGGTTGCTCGCCTGTGATATGACAGCGTATCAGGCGCAGGTTTTTGCTGTACCATCCCATGTACTCCCCGTTTATCTCACAGTCTATGAGTGTCACATTCTCGCATTCCCAGAAAGCATCCTTGCTGTTCAGCAGTGCGTTTCTTATCTCCACGTTTTTGCTGTACTGGAACGAGTAGTTGCCTTCCTGATGATAGTTCTCTATTCGAACGTTGTTGGTGTGCATGCCCAGATAGTCGGCATTCTCTATGCGCGAGTTCTTTATTTCTACATCGTCGCAGTCCCACAGCGTCTCCTGTGCATTGGTGAATGTGCATCCCTCTATGCGGATTCCTTTCATACGTCGGAATATCTTTGGAGCCTCCACGCGGCAGTTTGTGAGTGTGCCGTCCTGACTGTACCAAAGGCTGCTTCTGGCACTCTCGCGATACAGGCAGTTCGTTGTCTTGAAGCCGCGGCATTCCCAGAAGACATATTTACCCTCGAAGGTGCAGTCTTCGGCCTCTATGTTGCCTGATTCTTTGATGCTCGATTCGCCAACGTGAATGGTAACGTTCTTTAGCGTTGCATCATGTAATGTGTACAGAGGTCTTTCGCCTCCGAATTCTTGGTCTTTAATAATTTTCATTAGTTTCTTCCTCTGTTTGCTTAATCCTCCATCAACTTGCGATAACGTATTCTGCGAGGCTCCTCCAGACCCAGACGTTTCAACTTGTTAGCCTCGTAGTCTGTGTAGCTGCCTTCGTAGAAGTAAACGTTTCCGTCGCCTTCGTAGGCAAGGATATGTGTGCAGATACGGTCTAGGAACCAACGGTCGTGACTGATAACAACAGCACAGCCGGCAAAGTTCTCCAAACCTTCCTCAAGGGCACGCAGCGTGTTCACGTCGATATCGTTGGTCGGCTCGTCCAGCAAGAGTACATTACCTTCCTGCTTCAATGCCATAGCCAGATGAAGCCTGTTTCGTTCACCGCCTGAGAGTACGCCGCACTTCTTCTCCTGATCGGCACCATTGAAGTTGAAGCGGCTCAGGTAGGCACGTACGTTGATGTCCCTGCCGCCCATTCTTATCAGCTCGTTGCCTTGCGAGATAACCTGGAAGACGCTTTCCTCAGGCTTGATGTCCTTGTGGCTTTGGTCCACGTAGGCCAGTTTAACGGTTTCGCCCACCTCGAAGGTACCCGAGTCGGGCTTCTCCAATCCCATAATCATGCGGAATAAGGTAGTCTTACCAGCTCCGTTAGGTCCGATAACACCCACGATGCCGTTGGGAGGCAGCATGAAGTCAAGGTCCTTGATTAGCACCTTCTCGCCGTATGCCTTGCTCACTCCGTGAGCCTCTATCACCTTGTTGCCCAGACGAGGACCATTGGGGATGAAGATTTCCAGTTTCTCCTCGCGCTCCTTCTGCTCCTCGTTCAGCATCTTGTCGTAGGAGTTCAGACGGGCCTTACCCTTGGCCTGACGGGCCTTGGGTGCCATGCGAACCCATTCTAGCTCGCGTTCCAATGCCTTGCGGCGCTTGCTGGCCACCTTCTCCTCCTGAGCCATACGCTTGGTCTTCTGATCTAGCCATGAAGAGTAGTTGCCCTCCCAGGGTATTCCCTCGCCACGGTCCAGTTCCAGTATCCATCCTGCAACGTCGTCCAGAAAGTAACGGTCGTGCGTAACGGCAATAACCGTACCCTCGTATTGTGTTAGGTGCTGCTCCAACCAGTCAATGCTCTCTGCGTCCAGGTGGTTAGTGGGCTCGTCCAGCAGCAGCACATCGGGCTTCTGTAGCAACAGACGGCAGAGTGCCACACGGCGCCTCTCACCACCAGATAGGTTTATCACAGGTTGGTTGGCTGGAGGACAACGAAGTGCATCCATCGCACGCTCCAGTTTGCTGTCCAAATTCCAAGCATCTGTGCTATCTATGATGTCCTGCAACTCACCTTGGCGGGCAAAGAGGGCATTCATCTTGTCCTCATCCTCGTAGTATTCGGGCAGTCCGAACTTCTGGTTAATCTCCTCGTATTCCTTCAGTGCGTCAACGATGGGTTGTACACCTTCCTTCACGACCTCGATAACCGTCTTGTTGTCATCCAGATGTGGTTCCTGCTCCAGGTAGCCTACTGAGTAGCCTGGGCTCCATACCACTTTGCCTTGGTATTGCTGGTCTATGCCGGCAATAATCTTCATCAGTGTAGATTTACCTGCACCGTTCAGACCCACAATACCGATTTTTGCTCCGTAGAAGAAGCTGAGGTATATATTCTTAAGTACTTGTTTCTGATTTTGTTGGATGGTTTTACTTACACCAACCATCGAGAAAATAATTTTCTTGTCGTCTGTAGTAGCCATTCTTTTTAAATTGAAAATTGGTCGTTTGGGGAGTTCCGCTAACTGGAAAACGGTATACTGGTTAAACTATAAGCCCTAAACTCTCCAAAAAGTTTTACTTTTTGACTTTATCATTTGCCAGTTTCATCAGCTGGTAGGCCTTCATGGCAGGCAGTATAGCTTTAAACTTAGGGTAGTATGCCTTGCGGATATCCAGCTCGGCACGCTGTTCCTTCTGCTTACTCTCGAAGAGTTCATCGCATTGCGCAGCCGTCAGTTTGCCAGCATCCTCGGCTGCATCGTACTTTTCCTTCAGAGCCTTGTTGGCAGCCTTAGAAGCGGATATTTCCTTGTAATATGCCTGCAGGAGAGGTCTCACCTTAGCCTTCTCGTCGCTGGATAGCTTCATGTTCTTGAAGATATAGGCAATGTGTGCATCATCCTTCTCTCCGGCATAAGCATTCAGCTTCGGCATCATCAGAAGCATGCCAAGCAAGATAGTCAAGAGTATCTGTTTCATCATTATCTTGTTTATTTTCGCGGCAAAGGTACAACAATATTCCTAATTAATCATGCCCGCGCGTGAGCATAACCGTTTTCTGCAAACAAAATATTACCCTTTTAACTTTGTTTAAGTAAAAATTTTGTATATTTGCACGTCTTTATTGATAAAACAACAACACACGCAAGTATGTTTTTCGAGCTCGAGCTTTGTTTTTTCGGTGTTTTTTTTGCCGTCGCCCTGATATGTGGAATCCTTTTGTGGAGGCAGCGCAATGAGGTGCCCGACCGTTCGCGTACCTATTTTTCTCTCTTATCCCTTTTATGCGCAGCATGTTCCATAATAGCTGTTACAGGTATTCTCACCGGATTGTGGGATATTCGGTCATGGACGCTCCTTGATCCGTTAAAGTCATTAGGCGGCCTTTATGCCATCACCCTTGCCACGGGTTATCCACTTGAGGTGTTACGTCCGCGTCAGCTGCGAGGCCGTTGGCTGTTACTGTTCTGGTTGCCGTCGATAATCGTGACATTGCCGATGCTCTTCGGCTTTCAGTTCAGGCTCTTGCATTCATGGAACGAGCTGTGGGAACATCTCTTGGACTGGGATGTGTTAATCCGATTCCTCAGCATTGCCTTCTTGATCATTTATTCCACGTTACAGCTCTTTATCCCCTATAACTGGCGTCGTTCCAGTGCCGACTTCCATTGGGTTCGTCGGTTTACAATCTTCTCGCAGGGCACCACGCTCTTCTTTTGTGCCAACGTCTTAATCAACCATCCTATATTCATGTTCCTGCATGTCCTGTGGTGTACTTTTGGGATATACTACTATACCTATTTCGAGCGTCACATCCGTGTTGTTCCGTCCCCTAAGTCTCAACTGGAATCCTCAGAACCAGAACCGACACCTGCCATTTCCAATAGGACTGAGGTGGACGAAGCTACCTTCGACTTCTGGCCTATGATTTGTCAGGTGATGGACGAGTGGGAGGCGTGGCGCAACCCCAACACAACGGTCGAGACGCTGAGCACAGCCGTGGGCACCAACCGCATCTATGTGGCCCGTTGTATCAAGGAGCACACAGGTATGACGTTCAACGACTATATGAACGAGAAGCGCATCAGCTATATGGCTGCTCAGCTTCGCCTTGATCCTACGCAGGACCACAAACACCTCTATTTCGATGTTGGTTTTCGCAGCCGCCATACAGCTTATCGCAACTTTGTGAAGTTCATTGGCAGTTCTCCCACAGACTTTATTGCCTCCCTTTCTTAAGGAAAAATCCTGAAACACACTTTTTGGGGCAAATTTGTGCCGACGTAACGTATTGATATTCTGTGCGTTTCATTTTTGCAACATCGTTTTTCGGTATTGCAACATACTTTTTCGTGCCTCTTACCGCATCTTTTCGTACATTTGCATTCAAAGATTGCAAAACGATAGTATAATTATTTTAAGGTCGTAATAATGAAGACAAAAAGAATGATTCAATGGGTGATGACAGCCGCCCTCATGATGTGCCTGCCGCTATGTATTACGTCGTGCAACAATGACGACCCAGAAATCCCAACCGATGGCAGAGCCATTGTCAGCATCAACACCGCTATGCTCTTCGACAAGCTGGGCATCACTGATCTCATGACCGAGAAGCTGGCTAAAGGTGAAAAGACAGTGACCGACTCCGTACTCGTGTACGACAAGCAGGGTATGCTCGTGACCCGGTTGGGTGCAGAATCCACCAGTTTGCAGAACGTAACCATCAGCCTTAGCGACCTTCCCCATGGAACATATACTGTTGTGGTATGGCAAACGAGCAGCGACGGACCTTTGTCTGATCCGTTCTGGTGGCTGACAGGTGCCGACCAGCTTGCCACAGCCCGAATCATACAGAACTATCCGTCCTCCATGAGCTGGCTTCGTGCCGTCGGCATGTACACCACGACGGTCACTATCGGTAGCGAGACAGCCACCGTCAATGCCGAGATAGAGCCTATGGGCAGTGTCGTGGACCTCAGTATCGACGGTCTTACATCAGAAGGTGACTATACATATACAAGTCTGACTGCTGGGGGCGAGGAGCCTGGAGTTGATGGTTTCTATCTTGATCCTGCTCGCAGTGGGGAAGACCGATGGGTATTCTCTGCCAGTAGAAAAGAAGGCGACCGCCCCATTGCTGGAACTATAGCCTCATCGTCTAACAACAAAGTATTCACCCTCAGCCACGGCGAGAACAAGGAATTCTGGTTGTGTGGAACCAACAAGACTACCAATGAGAAGGATAGCATTATCAATGCCGTGCTTACTCTGGTGCCCGGCACTATGGCTACCTTCTACTACGACCTCGAAAAGACTGGCTACCAGCCGCCATATTTCGGTCCTACGGCAGGCTTTACTGCATGGAAGGCTCTGCGCGACGCAGGAATTCTCGTCAGCGACCCTTGCCTCCAGTGGGGTGCCAACATGCAGGCCGTTCATAATCACGTTGCCAACCATCAGTTGTGGTGGAAATGCTTGAACGAGGAACTTATGCTGGAGGAAGGGCATGGCTGGGTACGATGGTATCACATTGCAAGAAGTCTCTATGAATTTTACTGTTTTGAGAATGAAAATGGAAACAACCTGCTATGTTCCATCTGCATTTGTCTTGATTCCAATGTGCCACTCGAAGTGCCCTTTACCAACCTTATTAAGCAAGGGTACGAGTATAGGGGAGGCATTATCTATCCTGACCAACCGAATGTACATTACTCCATCTTCTTCTCTCCTGATGGCAATACGGAAGTCACGCTTAATAAATACGACGATGGCGGTTGGCAGATTTTCTTCCAACCTACCGACCCAGACGACCTGCCTCTCATCATCCCAGCCGTGGGATAATCTCGTAATGAATTTATATCAAATGAGAAGACATGCTATTTAAATAATGTTTTGCAATCGCATCGCTAAACAAGGGGTGTGTCGAGATGACACGCCCTATTTGTTTTGCTTTTAATGTAGTAATTAATACCTTAAAGTATAGGACGCTAACTATTATATTCTATTATTAATATATACTTTTTGTAAGAAGTTGGGTACTTAAATACGCTCATAAAGAGTTAACCTTATTCGGAAAAAGACAAAAAGACACCGAAGTGCTACAGTGCTACAGTTAAAAATAAGATGATGAAAATTCAAACTAAACTTTTATATTTATATAATTAAATATAAAGATAATTTTGAGGGGTGAATAACACGGAAAACAACTGTAGCACTGTAGCGGAGCAATAAAGTGTTGAGTTGAGAGTGTAGAGTTTAGAGATAATTTTTCTTGTCAATTATTCGTGAACCGCAATGTAGATGTCGTATCTTTGTGACGTCAAAACGAGGTGGGGAATTTCCTCCCTAACCTGACAGAAAATTTTTCCTAGTTAGCGGGAAAGTTCTCGTCAGTTAGGCGAAAATGAACTGGTTTTGAACGTACAAAAGAAAATTATTTACAAACAATATATGCCCCTCCCCAGCGGGGAAACGGGAAGATGGTCTTGAAATATTGAAACTTTATGTCTCTGGCGCTTCTTAACATTTTTTTTCATGTTTCTGTGTTTGCGTATATCAAGATTTTGTTGTATCTTTGTACCAATTTTGATGATAACATCATTGTTAAGCAGAAAGAAACAAAACAAAAATATAAATGGAAGACAAAGAAAGAATTATCAAGGTCGATATCGAGCAGGAAATGCGAAAGAGCTACATTGACTACTCCATGAGTGTTATTGTGGCTCGTGCCTTGCCCGACGTAAGAGACGGATTCAAGCCAGTTCATCGTCGTATTCTCTTCGGTATGAAGGAGCTGGGTAATGTTCACAGCAAACCCTACAAGAAAAGTGCCCGTATAGTAGGTGAGGTACTGGGTAAGTATCACCCCCACGGAGACAGCTCTGTATATGGAGCATTGGTACGTATGGCTCAGGAGTGGGCAATGCGTTACACCTTAGTGGACGGACAGGGTAACTTCGGTTCTATCGACGGTGACAGCCCCGCTGCTATGCGTTATACCGAGGCTCGTCTGAGTTTGATGGGTGAGGCTATGATGGACGATTTGGACAAGGAAACCGTGGACATGACCATGAACTTCGATGATACCTTGCCAGAACCTACCGTTATGCCTACCAAGATCCCTAACTTGCTGGTGAACGGTGCAACGGGTATTGCCGTAGGTATGGCTACAAACATTCCTACCCATAACCTTAGCGAGGTGATTGACGCCTGTGTTGCATATATCGACAACGAGGATATGGATGTGGAAGATCTGATGCAGTATGTCAAGGGTCCCGACTTCCCAACAGGTGCTTACATCATGGGTCTTCAGGGTATCAAGGATGCATACGAGACGGGTAGGGGACGCGTTATCATGCGTGCCAAGGCCGACATAGAAAGCGGCGACCTGCACGATAAGATTATCATCACAGAGATTCCTTATGGCGTAAACAAACAGCAGCTGATAGAGTACATCGCTCAGTTGGTTTCTGATAAGAAGCTGGATGGCATCAGCAACGTAAACGACGAGAGCGACCGTGAAGGTATGCGTATCGTAGTGGATGTGAAGCGTGATACCAACACCCGCGTGGTACTGAACAAGCTCTTCAAGATGACTCCTTTGCAGACAAGTTTCCCTGTAAACAGCATTGCATTGGTGAAGGGTCGTCCCCAGTTGCTGACACTGAAGGATTTCATCAGCAACTTTGTTAAACATCGTCACGAAGTTACCATCCGCAGAACGAAATACGACCTCCGCAAGGCTGAGGAGCGTGCCCACATCCTGAAGGGCCTCATCATTGCCAGCGATAACATCGACGAGGTAGTTCAGATTATCAAGAAGAGTAAGACTCCCGTAGATGCCCAGCGTGCCTTGGAAGCCCGTTTCTCACTGGACGAGATACAGTCAAGGGCTATCGTAGATATGCGTCTGGCTCAGCTGACAGGCCTGAACCAAGAGAAGCTACATGCTGAATTTGATGACTTGATGGAGAAGATTAAGTACTACAACCAGATTCTTACCGATGATGCGCTCTGCCGCAAGGTGATGAAGGACGAACTGATAGAGATTAAAGACCAGTTTGGTGACGAGCGTCGTACAGAGATTCTTCCCAGCGCAGAAGAGTTCAATGCAGAGGACTTCTATGCTGATGACGAGGTGGTCGTAACCATTTCTCATCTGGGATATGTCAAGCGTATTCCTCTGGCTGAATTTAAGGCTCAAAACCGCGGTGGTATCGGCGTAAAGGCTACTGCTACCCGCGATAACGACTTCGTAGAGAAGATTTATCCTGCCACTATGCACAATACGATGATGTTCTTCACGGAACGCGGTCGTTGCTACTGGCTGAAGGTTTATGATATCCCCGAAGGAAGCAAGAACAATAAGGGTCGTGCTATCCAGAATATGCTGAACATCGATGCTGGCGACAGCGTAACCAACTGTCTGTGCATACGTAAGTTGCAGGATGCTGAGTTCTGCAAGACTCACTATGTGATGTTTGCTACGAAGAAGGGCTTCATCAAAAAGACTTGCCTGACGGAATACAGCCGCGTTCGTGCAAACGGTGTGAATGCCATCAATATCCTCGAGGACGACAGCGTAGTATCTGTAGAGTTGACAAACGGACACAATGAAATCATTGTTGCCAACGCCGGTGGTCGTGCCGTTAGATTCAACGAGTCTGAAGTTCGTCCTATGGGTCGTGTAAGTACCGGTGTAAGAAGCATCGTTCTGGACAATGACCCAAGAGACGGTGTCGTAGGCATGTGCGTAATAAATGATGTAGAGAACGAAAGCATCATGGTACTGAGCGAAAACGGCTTCGGCAAGAGAACCGATGTAGAGGAATACCGCAAGACCAGTCGCCACTGTAAGGGTGTCAAGACCATTGCTATCACAGAGAAGACAGGTTATCTGGTAGCTATCTTGGTTGTAAAGGACGAAGACGACCTGATGATTATCAACAAGAGTGGTACCACCATCCGCCTGCATGCCGATGACATTAAGACGACCAAGAGTCGTGTAACACAAGGCGTGAAGGTAATAGAGCTGAAGAAGCGCAACGACGTTATCAGTCACCTGAGTGTTGTACCTCGTTCGGACGAAGAGGAAGAAACTGAAGAGTCATCCAATGAGGCCGAGAATGAGAATCAGACAAATGAACAGTAAACTAATAATCAACAATTTAACATTACTTTCATCATGAAAAAGATTATTATTTCGCTTGCCTTGCTATTAAGTGCTGGCAATATTATGGCACAGACTCCCGAGGAGAAGGCTGCTCTGAAAGAAGCAAAGAAAGAGGCTAAGTCTCTGTTGGGTGAAGCTCAGAAGATAATTGATGCTGTCAGTCCTAAAATCCAAGATAAAAGTGCAACTGATGCTGAAATCGTAGAACAGTGCTCAAAGGGTCTGGAACTGGTTCAGAAAGCGCTGAAGACCAACGGTATCGATGAAAAGAAACTGGGTGAAGCCTATAAGCTGCTTGCTGACTTGACTCAGCCTATAAACAATACGCTTATCAACAAGGCTAGCAACAAGGAGCCTCTGGATACAATGCTCTTCTACAGCAACCTAAAAGCATTGACCGAAGGTATTCACAATGAGTTGAAATACACAAAGGTAGTAAAAGGCGAGTATGGCAACGAGGTTTATCTGAATGGAAAGAAAATCAACTTGGCCAACTGTGGTGTTTACTACATCTATGCAGCTCAGTTCCTGGCTTCTGCAAAGAAACCTGAATTGGCTCTGGAAGCTTATGAAAGCGCATTGAACTATAAGACAATGTATCCTGAGGTGAAGGAATCTGTAAAGATGCCAATCGAAGATGCCCAAATAGCATATTATGCATTCCATACCGCTCACGATGCCAAGATGTACGATGTAATGGATAAGTACTATGACAGTGCCATCCAGTTCGAAGAAGGTGCTGAAGGTACAAAGCAGGTGAAGATAGGTTCTTATCTGGAGAAGGGCGATACCGCATCATGGGCTGCTTATCTTCGCGAGGAAACACTCAAGGAGCCTGCAAAGAATCCTGACTACGTTCAGATCTTGCTGTCATATTACCAGAAGTTGGGAACAGAAAAAATGGTGGAATATGCAGATGCTATCTTGGCCGTTGATCCCAACCTGTACATTGCAAATTATGGAAAGGCATATGCAATGTTTGCTTCTGAAAAATATGACGAGGCCCTTGCACTTTATAAGAAATGTACAGAGATAAACAATGACTCTTATGACTCATGGTATCAATGCGGTCTCTGCAAGTATCGTCAGGCTTTGGAGTTGAACAACACCATTAGCTCCATTAAGAACCAGCAGAAGGCAAAGGAAACCCTGGAGGAGACAAAGAAGCTCTTCGGTGATGCTATCCCTTACTTCGAGAAGGCACGTGAGTGTACACCAGACGATCCTGATAAGTGGGCTTATGAGCTGAAGCAGTGCTACTCTGTAACAGGTGATGCTGCCAAGGCTTCTGAAATGTCTAAGCTGATAGGTGACTAATCACATATAAGTAAGATTTTCTTTGTTGGGAGTAAGTGTTTAACGGATACTTACTCTCAACATTATTTATAAAAAAGAGATTACAACAAATATTTTATTCAGATTAACATGTATAAGATAAAATACCTTATCCTTTTATTTGCTATACTCAGTTTCTCGAATTTTTCCGTACTAGCTGCAGAAAAGAAGAATGCTCCCAAAGAGGTAAAGATGGGAACGTTGTATAAAGCTGCAAGTCTGGCAATCAAGAATTCGAGCGGACAGGACAATGCAAAGAAGAGCCTGTTAGGCGCTTTGGGAAGAGACAAGCTCTCCCTAAAGGATAAAGCAAACATATACTATACATGTGCTCTTCTGGATGAATCTTCTAATAGCATCCAGAACACAAAAGCGTACCTTAAACAAACCTGTGATACGGCAGCATTGTTTTCAACATTGCTGAATATGTATGGCAATCTGTACCATTGTGACAGTTTGGATTCCGTACCTGTTTCAAACGGTATTGTAAAGTTGAAATACAAGTCAAGAACAAACAGCCTGCGTGCCAAGCATTTGCCTAATATACTTAATGGCGGCTTATATTATCTTGCCAAAAATGATTATACTACGGCATATAATTTCTTTGATACATACTATACTTATACGCAGCCCTCGGATGCTATGATTTCGAAGGTGGCATACTGGGCAACCTTCTCGAGCTACAAACTGGGGAAATATGCCAATACACTTAAGTATATAGATAAAGCCTTCGGCATCGTTGGTGAGCAGGAAGGTGCCATTCTTCAGGAATGGAAATGCCGTTCGCATATTGCATTGAATGATGTGGACGCATATAAGGATGATTTGGTAAAAGGTGTGCGCGAGTTCCCGTCTCATGATTATTTCTTTGTCAATCTGGCTGATATTTACAGCGAGAAGCATTTGTATGACGAGGGACTTAAACTGGCAGACTCTCTCATTTCCCTTTATCCGGAGAAACCGTTGTACTGGTTTTCTAAGTCAAAGGTTATGCTTGCAGAGAATGATTATTACAAGTGTGTAGAGTATTCTGACAGTACAATCCGCAGAGACAGCAC
>JAEEGL013010972.1_pt1 | contig 39847 bp, 34 predicted proteins | sample 9134231 | NCBI WGS metagenome assembly JAEEGL01 (sample SAMN16246548, study PRJNA631951) | gut metagenome | biome: gut microbiome; feature: rumen; material: fiber-attached | host: Bos | place: Iran: Karaj | collected 2018-10
AACGGAACAATCCGTGCGATTCTTGACGGCACAGTTTTCCGCGCACCGATCCTTGTAAACGGTGTACGGCCTACGGTTCGCACCTGGAAAAAACCTATCACCATTGCCCGTCACGCCTATGGAGACGTGTATAAGAACACGGAAGCGCAGATTCCCGGACCGGGAAAGGCGGAACTGGTTTACACCGGAGAGGGTGGAGAAGAAATCCGCAAGACGGTATTTGAGTTCAGGGGTCCGGGTGTGCTGCAGGGAATGTATAACCTGGACGAATCCATTACATCCTTTGCACACAGCTGCTTTCAGTACGCCCTGAGTACAAAGCAGGATCTGTGGTTCAGCACGAAAGATACCATCAGCAAAATCTATGACCACCGCTTCAAGGACATCTTTGCTGAATTGTATGAGAAGGAATACAGGGAAGCGTTTGAAAGAGCCGGAATAACTTATTTCTATACGCTGATTGATGATGCGGTGGCCCGTGTTGTACGCTCGGAGGGCGGATTTATCTGGGCCTGTAAGAACTACGATGGAGACGTCATGAGTGACATGATTGCAACAGCTTTCGGATCTCTTGCAATGATGACATCCGTACTGGTAAGCCCCAGCGGACAGTATGAATACGAGGCAGCTCACGGAACAGTTACCCGGCACTACTATCGTTACCTGAAAGGTGAGGAAACAAGTACCAATCCGGTGGCAACGATTTTCGCCTGGAGCGGGGCATTGCGCAAACGCGGGGAACTGGACGAACTGAAGGATCTGCAGGCCTTTGCGGACCGGCTGGAAAAAGCCACGCTCGATACAATCAACAGCGGAACCATGACAAAAGACCTTGCACTGCTATATGACGGAGATGCGAAAGCCGTAACCAGTCGGGAATTTCTGGAGGAAATTGCAAAACGGCTGCAATAACTGAAACAGGAATACAATGTATACAATGCCAGATGCTTGACGATCTGGTAAGGAATCAGTATAATTAAGACAGTTCTCCTGGGGTTCGCGACAGCTTTTCGGTTTTCCCCACATTTCACAAAATGGAGCCCGGGTCCAAAGGATGATATGCCATGCCCCCGTTTTATACGCCAGGGGACGGCAGAGTCATTCGGCAGGGCACCAGCCTGCTTTACATAGCGGGTGAAAAAACGAGAGCATCGGCTCCCTGGGGTACATAAAAAGCATCGGCGGTTTGCCGGTGCTTTTGTTTATACGGATCCAGATGCATCGAGGGACTATTTACCAAGCGTAAGGCGTGCAGAGAAAGGCAGGCCCCAAACATACCATGTTACAGTGGCTTCCCGGACGGAATGCATATCCCGGGATGTGAGAACAGTAGCGGAAAGATCCGCTGAGGAGTGGGGGGCAAGAATATGTTCTGAAATGTCACCGTACAGCAGAACATCTCCGGACATGGGAGTGATCTGGATTTCGATGGAATCCACCGGAAGGAAGGACTTGTTTTCCAGATGAACTGTCCAGGTGTCAAGAAGATAATGCTCTGGGGAAGACAAAAGCGATGTGCTGAAACGTGTGCCGATAAAGGTTTCTGCATCGAGGGAAGATTTAAGCTGATCAAAAGCATCCTGCTGCGTGACCGGATCTGTAACAATAACTGAAGCAAAGGTCGCCGTCAGGGTGCTGTTGAAATACAGGAAACCAATACCGACGAGGGCGGCGATAACCATGATAACCAGGATAATGGCAAATACTTTCATATTCACTCCACAAATATCTGTCAGTTGCTGTCCTGTTCGGACATGATGCGGTTCAGTTCTTCGATCATATCCGAATCCTTGAGGCTGAACTTGAATTCAACGCGGCGGGAAGCATCCGGATCCTCGTTTCCGTTGGCATCATAGACGAGATCGGAATAGCTGCGGCCTTTGGCGGTGAGAATCTCCTGGAGTTTCGTTTTCTGGGCGCGGGTGAGGTTCGGCATGTTGAGGCAGTAGAGGGCCACCTGCAGGGCGCGATCCTGTGAAAGTTTCAGGTTGCTCTGATAGGAACCGGAGGAATCCGTATGCCCTTCGATAATGATTTCGCCAAGATAATCTGCATATTTATCCCGTAGCAGAACATCCAGGTAAACCGGAATGAAACGGTCCAGCAGGGCCTGACCTTCCTCCTTGATAGTGGATTTCCCGGTCTCAAAGAAAACAGAGGAATCCAGTACAATATCGCCGGTGTTTGGATCTACGGTTGCCTTCATGTTAGCAGCGGATAGGGATGCGGAAAGATCCCTGATCATTGTAGTACGGATACCGATCAGATCATCGATTCGTCGGGCCTGGCTTGCAAGAGCCAGCTGCTGTTCCTCAAGCCTGGCGGTGGCTTCATCAAGCGCCTGCTGTTTGACAAGGAGGGCGGCTTTTGCGTTTTCAAGTTCTTCTTCCCGGACGATCAGGATCGCCTGTGTGGAATTCAGTTCTTCTTCCTTGGCAGAGAGGGTATCCTGCAGTTTGTCCAGGTCAGTCTGAATGATAATCAGTGCCTGTTCTTTTGCATTCAGCTCTTCCGTCTGTGCAATATTGAGGGCAATGGCATTGTTCAGCTCTTTGGTTTTTGTTTCAAGCATGCTGAAATAATGATAAAGGCTGTAGGTGAGGATCAGGACGAAGATAAGCAGCAGGGCTGCCATCATATCGGAATAACTGATCCAGCTCTGGCCGCCCTGCGCGCCGCGGGATGCACGGCGGTTATGAATGCGTTGGCGCGCCATAATCAGGCCTCCTTCGCAAGGGCGGAAAGTGTTGTGGAAATGGATCCTACACTGGATTCCATGGTATTGAGAACTTTGCAGATTTCCTTCAGGGAACCATCGCCCGCATCAGCAGTGAGGGAAGAAATCTTTGTTCCCAGATCGGCGATGAGGGCCGTGAGCTGTTTGTTTTGTTCCTGCATGCGGTTCAGCAGTTCAGCTGTGCGTTTTTCGTAATTCTCATCATGCTCACGAACCTGATTGATGCCGCTCATATAGGCATCGAATTTATCAAGAATATGGCCGGTCATCTCCTGCAGGGAACGGGCATTATCCACTATTCCCTGCGCAGAGGAAACGGTTTCTCCGGTCTGGCGGGCAGCAATCATCTGATTCTGGGTGACGGCATCCATGGCGGCGGACATAGCTGAGAACTGATTTCCCAGACTTCGGTCCATTTCATCCAAAAACCGGGCCACAATCCGGTTGACACCGTCGATCTGATTCCGGGTTGCACCGATAATAAAGCGGTCCATGGAATCGGAAACGGGAGTCATGGCACGGGTGATGCTGCGTCCTACATTGTCTGCCAGCCGATCCACCAGGGTGTCATTGATGCCCTGAAGCATGAAGTTCCGGTCCTGATTCTGGATGATCATCTGGACGTCATTATCCAGGGGACGGGACATAGCCAGCTGGGTAAAGGAAGTGACAAAATCATCTATGGCCCGATAGGAAGATCCCTGGGAAATACGGTTCAGCATGTTGAAAACGATACTGCAGCTGATACCTGCAACAGAAGTGCCGAAGGCAAACCGCATGCCTTCCAGGAGGACAGGGATACCTTCCACCAATTTTTCTGAATCCCCGAAATTCAGGGAGGAAAGTCCACGGGAAAGTCCCATGAAGGTGCCCAGGATGCCGAGGGAGGTGAGCAGGTTCGGAATCAGTTCAGCCAGGGTGGCGTTGCCGGGTCCGTGGGTGACCGTGTCATCATTGATATAGTCTTCCACATTGGTGGGGAGACCACGACGGTCCAGCTGTTCTGCATTTTGCAGGAAGCGCTGCCAGGTGCCCCGGAGACGTTTGCCGACAAAGCCGGATTGCTGCCAGACGGGTTTATCCGTGGGCTGGCCGGCTTCCGCCTGAAGGCGGGAAATGGCGCGGCGAAGGGATGCTGTGGTACGCCAGAGGGGCAGGAGACACTTAAATAAACCAATCAGCGTAACAACGGCAATGGCGCCATAAACCAGATAGTCAGCAACATCGGGCAGAAGTTCTGTGACTTTCGACAAATCAGGCATGGAATCACTTCCTTTTCCAGAAATCAGCAGTAGTATTACTGCTTCGGAATCAAATGCTGCTTCAAAGCAATTTGTCTCTTCGAATAAAAACGACTTCGGAATAAGTAACGATGATGGAAATCAAATGATTCCCGGAAACGGAAGCCGACACAAAAACGAAGATATTTTATTATATCATTTTAGAAATGAAATGTAAATGAAACATATATGTAATAAACAGGATAGACATTATGCTTTTTCTGACAGAAAAGGTGTGAGGATGCCTTTATACCATAGCGTCAGACGATGAAGCGGACGGGTCATAAGAACATAAAGAATGCGGCAGAGGAACTCATCCTCCGGAAAGTTATCCGCAGAAGCATCGCAGATGCCGACACAGTCAAATTCCATTCCTTTGGCAATACTTGCGGAAAGAATGAGTACACCGCCCCGGTATTCAGCGTCAGATTCGGAAAGAAGATGAGCATGTAGTTCGTTCGGAAGAGCTCGGGAAAGTTTCCGGGCCTGATTTTCTGTTTTTTCGATGAGGGCAATGGAATGGAAGCCCTCCCGCTGCCAGGCGAGGACCTGGTCAACAATCAGGGAAAGACGTTCCTTATCGTTCACAGTGGGGACAATCCGGGGATTCTCACCATGCCGAAGGACAGGACGGGTTTCCACGATTCCCTGGATTGGATAACGGGCAGCAACAGAGCGGGCCAAATCCATAATTTCCACAGTGTTGCGGTAGCTGACGGTTAGCTGGCAGAGGGCAGCCTGATTGGCGAAAATCGGCTGCTGCCATTCCTCCCAGCTTCGAATGCCTTCATCGGCGCGGATCCCCTGATAAAGATCACCTACGAGAGAGAAGGTAGCTGCCGGATTTGTGCGCTTCAGCAGCTCAATCTGGAAGGGGGAAAAGTCCTGACATTCGTCGATGACAATATGTTTCATGGGTTTGGTTTTGACCCCGTAGACCGTACGGCACAGGAGCAGGAGAACCGGAAGATCTTCGGAACGCAGCGTGCCGTCGGCAGGGAGAAGACGCTCCCGATCTGCCGGATCCGGAACAGTTTCCTCCAGAAAGGAACGATAAAGGGACAGCAGGTCCAGAACGGGGAATCGTTCACGATAATGGCGCATATATTCTTCGGAGCGGGCGTCAATCTCAGCATAGCGCTGGTCACGGGCAAGATAAAGCTCTTTGATTTTACGCTGGCGGACCGGAGATTCGGGTATGGATGAAATTGTACGCTGTACCAACTGTTCGGTCATCTCTGCATAACGGTCGCGAAGTGCGGAAACGGCCGACTGAAGGCGGCGGCGAATAATCTTTTTCAGTTCACTGATGCGGGATTCCAGGGGAAAATGACGCAGATCCCGGAGGAAAACCGTTTCAAGTTCATTACGGTCCATGAGAACAACGCCGGCCATCTTAAAACCGTACTCTGGGAGGAGAATGGTCTGGAGCCTGTCCAGCCAGGATTCCAGCTGCTCCATGAATGTGAGGGATCCCTTCATACGCAGAATACGGCCAGCGGAAAGGCGGTCTTCCGCCGGCAGGGAGAGGTTTTTCTCCAGACGGCTCTCCCGCCGTATTTTCGGCATGCGGCTCCCCATTGCTTCCCGGCACCAGCTTTCAAAAGTGGTCTGGACAACCCTTTCGACGCCAAGATCCGGCAGGACCTGTGAAATGTAGGACAGGAAGAGAGGGTTGGGTGCCAGAATCATCATGTTTTCAGGTTTCAGGGTTTTCTGGAAAGTGTAAAGAAGATAAGCAATACGGTGAAGAGCAATGGTGGTCTTTCCGGAGCCGGCAGATCCCTGTACAAGGAGATTCTGCGTCAGAGGATGGCGGATAACAATATTCTGTTCCGCCTGGATGGTAGTAACGATTTCCCGGAGGCGGTCGGTTGAAACAGAACCGAGAACTTCCTGCAGATAGGCTTCCTGGGAGACAATGCCGCTGTCGAAAAGACTGATAAGATTCCGTTCACGTACGGTAAGCATGCGTTTCAGGGTCAGCTCACCGGTGACACGTCCGTCCGGAGCAGTATAGTCCATAGGGCCGATCTGGCCGGAATAGTAGAGATTGGCAACGGGAGACCGCCAGTCCACCACGATCGGATCAAAGGTGAGGGGATCCAGAACTCCCCAGCGGCCGAGATACCAGATTTCGGGAGAAGCTCCGGCAGGCGTGAAATCCAGGCGTGCAAAATAGGCCTGCCCGGCAGCCATGGAAAGCTGTCGAAGACGGTCCAGCTGTAGACGGAAAAGCTGGATCGTGACTTCTTCCTGCTGATCCGGATCTTCCTTCATCTGCACATCCATGTGGACACCGGCTTTCGCGCCGGTGAGGGCTTCCACTTCCGCGATTTCACGGGAGATGGCATCACAGGTTTGCTGCAGATGAAGATGCTCTTCCGGTGCGGCCGGATGATCCGGGAGCGTGACTGAGTATTTCATTTAGTTTTCCTTTCTCCGGGAAGGACAGCAAAAAGCCTCTGCCGGAATCAGTGAATTCGCAGAGGCTTACGGATTGTTGATCCTGCAAGCGTGTGGATGCAAATCATACAAAAGGGAGAAAGATTTGTCAAGAGAAAAATCAGGAAAGGGAAGAGAGGATTTCGCCCACTTTTTCATGAAGCACAAGATCACATTCCGCATCCATGGCTGTGGCATCCCGGTTAATCAGAACAAGACGCCTGCCGCGGAAATAGCGTAGAAGGCCAGCGGCAGGATACACGGTGAGACTTGTGCCGGCGACAATCATGAGATCGGCAGAGCGGATAGCATGGATGGCACCATCCACTACATCATTATCCAACCCTTCTTCATAAAGAACCACATCCGGTTTGATCCGTCCGCCGCAGGAACAGACAGGAACGGGATCGCGGCTGTCACGGATATATTCCGGGGGATAGAATTTTCGGCACTTCATGCAGTAATTACGATGGATACTGCCGTGAAGCTCAAAAACGAGTCTGCTGCCGGCAGCCTGGTGTAGACCGTCAATGTTCTGGGTGACAACACCGGTCATTCTGCCGGCTTTTTCCCATTCCGCAAGCTTCAGGTGGGCAGCGTTGGGCTTTGCTTCGAGAGGAAGCATTTTATCACGGTAAAAGCGGAAAAATTCCTCCGGCCGATGCATAAAAAAAGTATGTGAAAGAATCTGCTCCGGAGGATAATCGTATTTCTGGTTATACAGCCCGTCGACACTGCGAAAATCCGGAATACCGGATTCCGTGGACACACCGGCGCCACCGAAAAAAACGATGTGCTCCGCTTCATCGACAAAACGTTGAAGGGCTTCGTTTTTCATTTTTCGTCCTCCGAAACGGTGGATTCAGACTCCGGCTGCGGGACAGGAGCAGAAACCGGAACAGGATCAGAGGCAGCTGCAGGGACGCTTGCAACAGCAGGGGAATGAAGTTTCATGCCGCGGGAGAGAAGGAAATAGGTTACCAGGTCCAGGATGGCTTCGCCTACCATGAAAATACCGATGACAGTGTGCTGATTATCACCGAAAACAGATTTGTTCAGCAAGGCAAGGATGCCGATTGCCAGGGAAACTGCGGAGAAGATGAGCATAATCCACCAGCGCTGTACTTTGACACTCTTTTCATCAAAGGCATACTGTATCTTAAGGAATCCGCCGAAGATCAGACTAAGACCCCAGATTTTCGGGAAGATTTCCCGCATATCGGAAGGACTGCAGATCAGCAGAATTCCTGCCAGGAGCAGAACAAGACCCATGGCCATATCCGCGCCTGCAAGACGTTTTCTAATATCGGAACGGATGTACCTCAGGAGGAACCATCCTCCAAAGAGTATCAATCCGGCTGCAACGGCCCAGGCTGCAACATTGGTGACCCAATCGTTCAGAAGGAGCAGCAGCAGGCCGATCACAGCATAAAAACTGACAAGAGGAATGACAAAATGCAGGCTCATCTTGTCAAAAGGCGGAATCTGCACTTTTCCGTTCTGAACAGGCTGATTCGTTTCATTTTTCAGGTAGTTATCGATTCTTCTCATTTTATTAACCTCCCGGATTGAAGGGTATTTTTATTTCTATTTTCAACATAACAGGAGGAAAATCCTGCCTGTTTTTTGCCTGTACGAAAGGCCGGATAAAGTTGACAGGGGAAGGGGCAACATGATAAGATGCATCAAGCAAAGCGGGAATCCCGCCCTGCCGTCGATGGAGGCGGCTTTTTGCTTACATGGGAGGTCGAGAATCATATGAATCAGTATCGTGTAGGTATCATCGGTGCAACCGGCATGGTAGGCCAGCGTTTCATTTCCCTGCTGAAAGATCATCCATGGTTTAAGGTGACGTGCCTGGCGGCTTCCGCCCGGAGCGCAGGGAAGAAATACAGCGAAGCCGTCGGCGAGCGCTGGGCTTTTGACTGGCCGATTCCCGACTACGCAAAGGATATGGAGATCGTGGATGCGTCAGATATTGACGCAGTAGCCGCCAAGGTGGATTTCTGCTTCTGTGCGGTGGATATGAAGAAAGATGAGATCCGTGCGCTGGAAGAGAATTACGCAAAGCATGAAGTGCCGATCGTCAGTAACAACAGTGCCTGCCGGGGCGTCGAGGATGTTCCCATGGTCGTGCCGGAAATCAATGCTTCTCATCTCGAAGTGATTGAGACCCAGCGGAAGCGGCTGGGCAGCAAATACGGATTTATCGCCGTGAAACCCAACTGCTCCATCCAGAGCTATGTGCCGGCACTGACACCACTGATGGATTTTGAGCCTACAGAGGTCAGTGTATGTACCTACCAGGCCATCAGCGGTGCTGGAAAGACTTTCAGGACCTGGCCGGAAATGGTGGATAATGTGATTCCCTATATTGGAGGGGAAGACGAGAAGAGTGAGAATGAACCGCTGAAGCTGTGGGGCCAGGTTGAAGACAAGGGTAACGGAAAAGTGATTGTAAACGCCGAAAAGCCCATCATCAGCGCGCAGTGTCTGCGGGTTGCCGCAAGCGACGGTCATATGGCCGCGGTTTCCGTGAGGTTTGCGAAAAAAGTAACCAAAGAACAGATCCTTGAACGTTGGGCAAACTACGAGACGGAAGCGCAAAGGCTGGAACTGCCCAGTGCACCGAAGCCCTTCCTCCAGTATTTTGAGGATCCGAGCCGTCCGCAGACGCGGCTGGATCGGGATTTCCAGAATGGATTCGGTGTAAGCATCGGCCGTCTGCGGGAAGACAAAATCTTCGACTGGCGGTTTGTGTGCCTGAGCCATAATACGATCCGCGGCGCCGCCGGCGGAGGTATCCTGACAGCGGAACTGCTGTGCAGGAAAGGATATATTATTGCAAAATAATCCACCCGGCCGGATTAAGATCCGAACGGACGGTTATTGCCTGATTCGTAAAGGCAGAGTAGCGTTTTCCGCGTAAAGTGTTCATGAACGGGGAGTTGTCATGGAACGAAGCGGCCGGGGGCCGTGCGGTGGAAAATGCGCATCCCGCTGCTTTTCGGCAGAAGCCTCTGCGAATCAAAATCCATTCTGAACGGAACGGTTTGATTTGAAAGGAGGCTTTTTTCATGCCTAAAAGCACGATCCAGCGGAAGTATTTCCGCACACCTTTCTGCGCCGAATACTGGCGGCAGGCTTTTTCCGAACTGAAGAATACACGGATGCTTGTTTTTGCGGCACTGGTCCTGGCCCTGCGGATTGCGATGAAACCTCTGCGGATTCCGGTGGCTACAGATGTGAACATCTCATTCGGTTTCATTATCAATGCGCTGGGCTCCATGGTATACGGTCCGGTTGTAGGACTGCTGAGCGGTGCGCTTTCAGATTCACTGGGATACCTGATTGCACCGAACGGTGTATATTTCTTTCCGTTTATTCTGTTGGAGATGGGCGGATCCTTTATCTTTGCTCTTTTCCTTTACAGCACGGATATCACGCCTTTACGGCTGATTCTTTCCAAATTATGTGTCAACCTGTTTATCAACATCCTTCTGAATGAACCGATCATGGTGCTGTATTACAGGGACGTGCTGCACCTGGCTACCTACCATCCTTTTGTACTGATCCGGATTGTTAAGAACATCATCATGCTGCCCATTGAAGGACTGCTGCTGATGATCGTTTTCAAGGCAATGATTCCTGCGTTAGCCCGATCGGGATTCCATCCCGCAGGGAGGGTAGCCCTGGACTTTACAAAACGTCATATCGCCCTGCTGTGTGCGATGCTTGTAATCGGCATTGGAGCATTGACCGGATATCTTATTTACGATTATAACACAAAAAGTTTCAGCGCTGACTACACAACACAGGAGCGGTTGAAGAAGAACCAGGCCATGAACGAATGGGTAGTGGCGGAAAAACCGACGCTGAAGGCGGAAAATACTGTTACCGTCATTGAAAGTGCCCGGTCAAAGGTGGGTGCAAAGGAAATGACCTATGAGCTGGCGGTTTACCGGGTTGACACGGAGAAATTCGATGAGCGGAAGGCTGACAATTATACGTTGACCACACTTAACAGCTATTCCAAGTCCAAAGCTTCGAAAGATGATACATTGGTGCGTATCGGCACAGGAACTGCTGTAACAGACAAAGGGACCATCAGCGAAACCAATCCGGTCGGCGATCATATATCCCTGGAACTGACCATGACATGGAACGGAGAGACGAATCCATGACGAAAGCCAAAAAAGAAGAAGCCCTGAAAATCCTCGAGGAGATGTATCCGGAGGCAAAGGCGGAGCTGGTGTTTTCCAATCCGTATGAAATGCTGGTGGCCACCATGCTGAGCGCACAGTGCACGGATAAGCAGGTAAACAAGGTGACGCCGGCGGTGTTTTCCAGGTATCCGGACCCTGTATCCATGGCCGATGCGAAAGAGGAAGACCTTTATCCGATGGTGAAAAGCTGCGGATTCAAAAGCAAGGCAGGCAACATCATTGCTGCCTGCCGGAAAATCCGGGATGAACACGGCGGGGTGGTTCCTGACAGTATGGAAGCTCTGACAGCGCTGCCGGGTGTCGGGCGGAAAACCGCGAACGTTGTTCTTTACAATGCCTACGGTATTCCGGCTTTCGCTGTGGATACCCATGTGTTTAGGGTCAGTAACCGGATCGGGCTGTGCAGGGCTGAGACGGTGGAGGAAACAGAAAGGCAGATGACAAAACTGATTCCCCGGGGAAAATGGGGGAATGCCCATCACTGGCTGATCTGGCACGGACGTCGGATATGCAAGGCCCAGCGCCCGCTGTGCGAAGAGTGCGGACTGAAAGAGATATGCGAAAGCGCGCGGAAATAAGATTCCGCGCGCTGCTTTTTTGCCTGTCAAAATCAATCCCAAAGCAGGAGATCAAACTGGGGATAGGATTCCACCGTTTCCTCAGATTCCAGATTGTACATTCCGGTACATTTTCCGTAAAGGGTATGGCGGTCACCGGCGGTAAATCCCGGATCGGATTCATAAACGAAATAAAGGATCTGGTTATACTTATTGTCAGATACCTGCTGTCCGGCGGCAACCACAATCCACTGGTCACCAACCTGTTCCACTGAAATGATATAGAGATTGTTGAAACGAAGGGTCTGTCCCACAAACTGGCCGATCCCGGAAACGAGAACGCTGTAACCGGCTGTTTTCGATGATTTGCGGATCTGAACGCGGCGGGCTTCATCCGTCAGGATATGGGAAATTGAAAACGTCTCCCGGTGGGTATCCAATCCTTTCTTTGCAAAAGCGAGAACAATGTTGTATTCGCCTTCATCAGAGAATGGAATCTTGAAGGTAAAGCGGCCGGTACCATTGGTTTTCACTGTTTTATTCCAGTTGTAGGCACCGCCGTTCATGGTAACCAGGCACTGGATTTCCACATTCTTTACGGTTGTACCGGCGATGGTCAGCTCATCGCCTGCAAAGGATTCGGGGACAGCGCTGTCAAAGGTAACGGGAATCAGCGTCTTTTTGTACGTGATATAGGGGAATACTTTTTCAGCAAGGAACTGATCTTCGGTACTGTAAACGTTCAGGGCAAACAGCCAGACATTTTCCTCCGATTCAGGAATGGTCACCTTCATTTTGAAAGTGCCCTTTTTCTCATGGGATGTGGTCGTGAAATTGATGGGTTCATCCGTTCCGATTCGCATAAGGACCCCGATCACCTGCGTGCCGGGAACCGTAGTTCCTTCCACGGTAAAAACATTTGTGTTGGTCTCCGCGGGCGGAGCAGCGGTAATGGTGATCAGGGATTCGGGGGCATTGGCCTGGGGATCGTTGCTGTCAGCAGGGATGGTATTGTTTTCCCCGGAGACAGTGGATTCAGCAGCTGCTGCTGCAGCGGCTGCTGCAACCGATTCGCTGTTTACAAAAGTTTTCATGATATTCGTGATTTCGTTGGCAACGCTTTCAGGAGGTGTCTGATTGAAACATTTCAGATCGACACAGATGGTATAGCCCCGGTACACAGTCCGGCCCATATAACCGCGATATTCCTGTCCGTTATAGGAACGCTTGTATTTCAGCAGAAGGAAATGATTTCCGTTCGGCTTTTGAAGTGCTTTGGCGGTTGAACCAAGCGTCTGAAAAGTATAGCCAAGAGACGCAAGTGTCCCACTTTTTTTGCAGGATGCTTCATATGCAGCCCACGTGGATTTATCTTCCAGATGAACAAGATCAACGTACTGTTTTGCTTCATCATCCTGGACAACGGTGATTTCAATACAGGTATAACGTGTTTTGAGTTCACTCCATGCCTGCAGCACAACGCCGCGCGCCTGCCAGTCGGAAAGGGCTTCATCTTTTGTCATGCCCATTGCGGTCAAAAGTTCAGGATGCTTTTCAAGATCCGAAGACGTAATGACGGTTCTCTTGTCCTTCAGCGTCAGCTGGGCCGGGCAGGGAGACAGGGAATAATCCGTATCCGCGAGCGCGGAAACACAGACAGCCAGAAGCAACACTGCAACAATCAGAAAAAAGACTTTACGCAAGGAGGTCACCGGCCTTTCCAGGATCCTGAGGAGATCCATGAATATCGTTCATCAATCATGATTCACGGCTTCATTAACCAAAAAATTATAGCATAGCAACGGAAGTATTGGCAAGATTTACGGGGAGGACGGCGTGTCTGTATGCGGATCCGGACGGAAGACAAGTGCCTTCCGGCGCTTCAGGAAGGTCTCCCGGTCCAACATGACCAGACGGCTGCAGGTGTTGCAGCGGATCCGGATATCTGCCCCGGTCCGCAGGACAGTCCATTCATCTCCACCGCATGGATGAGGTTTGCGGGTGCGAATCACATCGCCGGGAAGTATCAGCTCTACCATATAACGTTTCTACTTTCCATTATAATTCCGGAGAACCGGTTTCCGGATACAAGATTATAACACGGGATAAAGGAAAAAAGAAGGGATGCAAGGCAGATGCCGAACAGCAAAACTTTACAACCTAAGGGGAAAATGGTAAAATGCGCCGATGAAAGACAGAAAAAAGCAGGAGCGTTCTATGAACCAGGAAGAACATCCGATCGGGGTATTCGACAGTGGCGTTGGAGGCATCAGTGCGCTCCAGGCAATGATTCGTACGCTTCCGCAGGAACATTTTATTTACTATGGCGATACGGCAAACGCACCCTACGGCACAAAGGAAACGGAAGAAGTCATTGCGTGCGTACGTGAAGTGACGGACCGCCTGATGAAACGCAAAATCAAGGCGCTTGTGATCGCCTGCAATACAGCTACCGGTGCCGCGGCCTTTACGCTGCGCAAGGAATTGACGATTCCGGTTATCGGAATGGAGCCGGCGCTGAAACCGGCGTCTGAAGTACGGAAGGACGGGGATATTCTGGTCCTTGCCACGCCGCTGGCCTTGCACCAGGAAAAATTCAACCTGTTGATGGAAAAATACGGAGAAGGTGCTGTGCGTGTGCCCTGCGCAGGACTGATGGAGTTGGTGGAGCAGGAGAACTGGAACGGCGCGAAAAAATACCTGGAAGAGGTTTTTGCGCTGTACGACCTGAAAAAAGTGGATGCAGTTGTGCTGGGATGTACCCACTATGTATTCCTGAAGGGTATGATCCGGAGAATGCTGCCGGAAAACATTGTCATTACAGAAGGCAGTGACGGGACAGCAAGACAGCTGAAGCGTGTGCTGGCCCGGAACCATCTGCTGAAAGAGCACGGAGAAGGAAAGGTGGAACTGGAAACCAGCGGGAATCCTGAAGACATCGGAAAGATGCGAAGGCTTCTGAAAAGGGACGTTTCGGAATAATTCTTCCCAAATCACGCAAAAAACACAACAAATTTCTTTTCAAGAACGCCTGAATATGATATAATGGTTTTTGATATGGCATATGATTCCCCCGATGGGGGATGATATTTGTTAAAAAACGACATGGAGGAATCTACAATGGCTGAATTCACCACCGGAAACATTCGGAATATCGCCCTCATGGGGCATGGCAGCGAGGGCAAAACCACGCTGACCGAGGCGATGCTCTTTGCTGCCGGAATGATTGACCGTCAGGGAAAAGTTGAAGACGGAAGTACCGTTTCCGACTTTGATCCCGAAGAGAAAAAGCGCGGTTTTTCCATCAGCGCCAGCTATGCTCCTATTCCGTGGGGAGGCAAGGTTATCAATGTAATCGATGTTCCCGGTTACTTTGACTTTATCGGCGAGCAGATGGGACCCCTCCGCGTGATCGAGACCGCGGTGATCGTGGTCGGCGGCGTGAACGGCCTGAGTGTCGGTGCAGAAAAAGCCTGGGACAATGCCGGCAAGGCAGGACTGGGCCGCATGTTCATTGTGAACCAGATGGACCGTGAACATGCAAACTTTGAAAAGGTTGTTGCGCAGCTCCGCGAGAAGTATGGCCCCAGCGTAGTGCCGATTCTGCTTCCGCTTGGACAGGGTGCCGGGTTCAAAGGCGTTGTGAATGTTCTCGAGAAGAAAGCCTACGAAGGATCCTATAAAAAGAGTGTGGAAGTTCCGATGCCCACCGAGCTGGAAAGCGAAGTCAATGAGGCATATGAGAATCTGACGGAACAGGCTGCTTCCGCAGATGAAGAACTGATGGAAAAGTTCTTTGAGAACGGCGAGCTCAGCCATGAAGATGTTATGGCCGGTTTTATCAAGGGCATGAAAGACGGAAGTATCGTTCCCGTCGTTGCATGTTCCGCGCTGACCGGTGTCGGCATTGCCCGCACGCTGGACCTGATTGCGAAATATCTTCCTTCTCCCGGCCATGAAGGTCTGGCGCAGAAGGGCAAGAATCCGAAGACCGGCGATGAAATTGAGCGTGCCTGCAAAGATGAAGAACCTTTCTCCGCTCTTGTATTCAAAACCATTGCTGACCCGTTCGTCGGAAAGATGAGTCTGGTGCGCGTTTTCTCCGGTACGCTGAGCGGCGCAACGCCCCTGTACAATGCCAACAAGGAGAAGACGGAAAAAGCAGGCGGTCTTTTCTCCATGAAGGGGAATAAACAGAGCAATGTCGAAAAGCTGCATGCGGGTGACCTTGGTGCTCTCGCAAAGCTTCAGATTACTTCCACCGGCGATACGCTCTGTGACCCGAACAACCCGATTCTTTATCCTGAAATTGAGTTCCCGGCTCCCTGCATTTCCAAAGCTGTGTTTGCTGCAAAGCAGGGTGAAGAAGACAAGGTCTTCAGCGGCCTGAACCGTCTGGCGGAAGAAGATCCCTCCATCAGAATTGAAAAGAATGCGGAAACCACTGAGACAGAACTGAGCGGACAGGGTGAAATGCATCTGGACGTGATCAAGAACAAGCTGGCTTCCAAGTTTGGTGCCAACGCCGTTCTGCAGGATCCTAAGATTCCGTATCGTGAAACCATCCGCAAGACCGTCAAAGTCCAGGGACGCCATAAAAAGCAGACCGGCGGTCACGGCCAGTTCGGTGATGTATGGATTGAATTCAGTCCCATTACCGATAGTGATGCAGATTTCGAGTTTGAAGATGCAGTTGTGGGCGGCGTGGTTCCGAGGAACTTTATCCCCAGTGTAGAAAAGGGATTGCGCGAAAACATCGTGAAGGGTGTTCTGGCCGGTTATCCGATGGTACATCTGCACGCCAAACTCTATGACGGAAGCTACCACCCTGTAGACTCTTCCGAAATGGCCTTCAAGACAGCAGCCCGCATCGCCTACAAGAAGGGCTGTATGGATGCGAGCCCCGTGCTGCTTGAGCCGATCATGCACGTTGAAGTACTGGTTCCCAATGAATATATGGGCGATATTATGGGCGACATGAATAAGCGCCGCGGCCGGATCATGGGTATGAACCAGGTGAACGGTATGCAGCAGCTGGAAGCCGAAGCTCCGCTTGCCGAAATGTTCAAATACGCAACAGATCTTCGCTCCATGACACAGGCGAGAGGTTCCTTCTCCATGAAGTTTGAACGGTATGAGGAAGTTCCGCAGGTTGAAGCACAGAAGATCATTGCGAATGCCAAAATTGAAGAGGACGAAGAAGAATAATCCTGAAAAAGTCCCGGGGCTGGCTGTGTTTGCAGCCAGCCCTTTTGGACAAAAAAGGAGGAGATGTCAAATGACAGTCCTGGACAGGTTTCTGAAATATGTTAAAATCGAAACAACATCCTGCGAAGAAAATGAGTGCTGTCCATCCACGCCCGGCCAGAAGAAACTCGGAGCTCTTCTTGCTGAAGAACTGCGGGAAATGGGAATAGCAGATGCAGAAATGGATGCGGACGGATATGTTTATGCAACTATACCGCCGAAAGGAACAACAGATAAACCGGCTATCGGATTGATCGCTCATATGGACACATCCGATGCAGTAAAAGGTCCCACCGATCCGCAGATGATCCTGAACTTTGACGGAAATGCGATTATGTTAAAGAACGGAACCGTGATAGACGGATTTGAATTTCTGAAAACACTGGAAGGAAAAGATCTGGTTGTGACAGACGGTAATTCTGTTCTTGGCGCAGATGATAAAGCCGGCATAGCGGAAATTATGACTCTGTGCGAACGGATGTGTCGTGCTGACGCTCCGAATCACGGGAGAATTTGTATCGCGTTTACCCCTGATGAAGAAATAGGCCGTGGTGCAGACCGGTTCAATGTGAAACGATTTGGTGCAGACTTTGCCTATACTGTTGACGGTGATGAACTGGGAGAACTGGAATACGAATGTTTCAATGCTGCCTCCTGCCGCATAATCGTAAAGGGAATCAGTATTCATCCGGGTTCCGCCAAAAACCAGATGAAGAACGCGGCCCTGATCGCTATGGAGTTTGCCGGCATGCTTCCACCCAGTGAGCGACCGGAACATACAGAAAAATATGAGGGTTTCTATCATCTTACAGGAATGCATGGTAATGAGGAAATGGCTGAATTGAAATATATCCTGCGGGATCATGACACGGACAAGTTCAATGAAAAGAAAGAAACCGTCAAAAGGATCAGCTCATACCTGAATGAGAAGTATGGGGCGGGAACTGTTGAAATACTCTTGCAGGATTCTTACCGGAACATGAAGGAAATTGTGGAGAAACATCCTGAGATTCTGGAACGGGCAGAGAAGGCTTTCCGGAACTGTGGTGTGGATCCGATCATCAAACCGATCCGGGGCGGAACAGACGGAGCGAGACTGTCCTTCATGGGGTTGCCGTGTCCCAACCTGTCCACAGGCGGGTATAATTATCACAGCCGGAAGGAACTGATTCCGGTTCAGTCCATGGAAAAAATGACAGACGTGCTTGAAAAACTGATTCTGATGTAAAATACGGATCAGCCAGATTATGAACGATTCAGGACAGGACAGGTGTAAGAATGAAAAGATTGATTTTGTTTCTGATTCTTCTTGTCCTGGTGACAGGGAACCTTTTTCCGCCTGCTTTCGCGGACCGTGAAATGCAAATTGCTGTTGATTTTTCCGAACCCGGTGACAGCATAATTTCCGGGTGGAAATTTCCTTATGCAGATGAATGGTTTACATCTCCCGCGGAAATCTTTAACCGTGAACTGGCAAAAGGGTCACTCGGACTGACAGTTTCTGCTTTCAGCAATAATGAGAAAACCGGACTGGAACTGCAGTATGAAACATATCTCAGCGGTGCCGGATTTAAAGACATCCACGCATTTGGATATGATATTCCAAGGAGCGCAGATTCACTGGCCGGAGTGATTGCCCATAGGAAAATCGGTGATATTACTCTGATTGCAGTGGCTGCACGCGGTTTCGGTTATGGGAAGGAATGGGCTGGCAACCTTGATCTCGGAGAAGGGACTGTACATGCCGGCTTCAGGCGTGCTGCCAGGATCCTGGAAGATGAACTGGATGCATATCTGGCCAGATTTCCGGCAGATGGACCGGTACGTATCTGGATATCCGGCTTCTCCCGTTCTGCCGCGATCGGGAATCTTGCAGCATCGGACTGGATTGCTTCGGGGAATTATGATGCGGTATACGCATATCTGTTTGCATGCCCACGGGTGACTAAGGATCCGAAAGCATATCCGGGAATTTTCAATATCATTGGGACACAGGATTGTATACCGCAGATTCCGATGCAGACGTATGGATATGAAAGGAATGGAAAAGATCTGTTTCTTCCTTCCATGGAAACCGTTACGGATTTTGCTGAAATGAGGAACATTGCTTCAGAAACATCCCGGAAGCTGTATGGAAAAGATCTGATTGTCAATCCTGAAAATAACCTGATGCTACGCCTTTTTATTGGATTTATGGCTCGGGTTTTTCCTGAAGCAGAAGAATATGAGGAACAATTCCTGAACAGGATGTTTGAAACAAACAGCACATGGAATGAAAACGAGTCTGTCGCAAGCCTTCTTCCGGGTGCACTGTATGGCCTGACAGGCATACAAATTCCGGAAGACCGGAAATTCCTGATGTCCACACTGGGACAACTGAGCAGTTATCTGCTCTTCCGGTTTACAGGAATCGGAAACAGTGACGATATACGGGACGGATATTGGGATCCGAATGAATCTGCGTTTGTTAACATTGTACGGGAACATAAGCCTTCCACTTACATCACATGGGTATTTTCTGCACTATCAGACGAAAAGGTATTCCGTCCTGCACAAAAAGAAAGGATTATATTCATTGGTGACTGTGAAGCCCTGACAGTATCCCGTGACGGTGAAATCAAATGGACACTTAAGTACGGAACTGTGAAGAAAACAGACGATGATGCTGCAGGCTGGGTGCAAAGCAAATCGAGCACTGCCATCGTGATTCTTCCGACGGATGATGATTATACCGTTTCCGTAGACACAAGAAACGGTTCACTTCAGGCCTTCGATGTCATGATCTCACCGGATGTGACAATGTGCAATACATGTAATACATATGCAAATACATCCATATGGAACGGTGCATATATTTTTACGGCTCATGAAGATGAACCGCTGAAGACGGAAAGCTGTGATCCCGCGAACATCACTGTGAAGCAGGTTCCCTGCGAAGCGGAGCATCTTGCTGAACTGGTAACAATCGGATTTGAAGATAAAGCGATGGAATTATTTGAGAGCAATCCATAAAGACGGATCGGAAATCAGATTTCGATATCAAATGAATTATAAAAGACCCGCTGCGCAAGTGCAGCGGGTCTTTGTTATGACTGGAGTATTACTTATTATCCTCGTCGATCGCGTTGGCGGCGGTACGGCCGGAAACAAAGATTTCGACGATGGCGTTACCGCCCAGACGGTTGCCGCCGTGGATACCGCCGGTGACTTCACCCGCAGCATAGAGGCCGGGGATGATTTCGCCTTCAGCATTCAGCACATGACGCTTAGTATCCACTACGATACCGCCCATGGTGTGGTGCGTAGAGGGAGCCATCAGACGGACGATCAGATCCGTGCCTTCCAGGTCATAGGTATCCGGGAGGTACTTGCCATCTTCGCTCTTCTCAACGTTACCGATCGTGCGGGAAGCGATGCCCTTGCCGACATCCGGGAATTCACCGTTGCCCATAACCGCCTGGTCATAAGCCTTGATGGTTTCCAGCACTACAGAGGGATCCGCAGAAACACCGGCAAATTCAGGATCCGCGAACAGTTTGGTCAGCTCTTCCACGGTGCCCTTGATGTGGTAGTAACGGCCGGCATAGTCAGTCGATTGCAGCTGGGCGGTGGGCGGTCCGGGGATCTTCTGCTCAGCATTGTAGAATTCGATGAAGACGCCGGGGGTATTGTTTTTCACGATGCCATTCCTAAACTCAGCCAGGGACAGCACGTCACGCTCGGAACCTTCATCCACGAAGCGCTTACCAGTGGTCGGGTTGATCCAGCAGGCATAGTTGCCGCCACCGAAGGCCAGGTTGCCGTTATCCACCCAGGAGATAGGCATCAGCTGAGTGAAGCCAAGGCCAGTGGAAGAAGCGCCGGCTTTTTCAGCCATGGTGATTCCGTCGCCCACTTGAGACGACCGGTTGGTGGTCTTGGTGGAAGTAGTCAGATAAGCGGTGTCCCAATAAACGTTGTTCTCAAGTACCATGTCGATGTTGGCAGCATAACCGCCGGTGGCAAGTACAACACCCTTGGATGCGTGAGCTGTGACTTCGGTACCATCAAACTGAACAGCTTTCACACCAGTGACCTTGCCGTCCTCGACAATCAGTTCGGTTGCGGTGGTGCGCAACATGATGTTGTTTTCGCCGATGGTGGCTACTGGACCGATAAAATAGGTACCCCAGTTGCCATCCTGCGGCAGGTACTCATTTTCACGATACCACAGCGCGCCGATCAGGGTGGGTTGGGTATCTTCAATGAAGTGAGCGCCCATGTCTTCCAGCCACTCTTTCAGTCCCTGGCCGTCTTCAACAAATTGTTTGACCAGATCCAGGTTGCCGTAAATCCACTGAGACTTGTCAGCGCTCTGGCGTAGGCCGCCATAATAAGTCTGGAAAATGTGCAGGTTGATGGTTGAGAACAGAGTCAGCTGGCTTTCATCGATGCCCGCATCGAGCTTGGGCTGTGCCCAGTCCAAATAAGCTTGGATTTCTTTCTTCAGCTCCTGCAAGATGGGAAGGTATTCGGCATGTACGCCGTGTTTGCTCAGCTCAACAGCGTCACCAGCGACGAACTCATGGGTCTTGTAGTATTCCTCATCAAAGGGCTCTTCGCTCCAGTCAAGGATCATCTTGAGTTCGTTGATGCAGCCTTTTACGGACTTGACTTTGTTGTAAGTCTGACTGTCGCGGCCGTAGACGCCGGTCTCGGCATCCGGATCGTTCTTATCCCATACCAGGTAGGGCATAACGGACTGGAACTGACCGCCGGAAACCAGTGTGTTGCCGCCAACTTCAGCGTTCTTTTCGAGAACCAGGACGGTATCGCCGTTCTGGACCGCCTGGGCAGCCGCAGCTATACCGGCGCCGCCGGCACCGACCACGACGATGTCAACGGTCTTTTCAATAGGAGCCTGGGCAGAATGTTCAACCTTGGCAGCCTTGAAGGCTTCCAGATCGGTGCAGCCGGCTTTTTCTGCAGCCTGGTTCACTGCATTGCGCAGGGCGCGGCCGGAGAAGGTTGCCCCGGAAACGCCGTCCACACCGGAACCGTTGGCTTCGATCATGTCCGGAATCATATAAGTGAAGGCGGGCGTGCCGACGTGCGCGGTTTCCATGGAAGAAACGATTTCAACACCGGTCAGGGCAGTGTCAGAGAAGGAAACTTTGAAAGTGACCGGGCCGTTGTAGCCATCTGTCGTCACCTCATATTCGCCGGCTGTAAAGGCCAGGGCAACGGGCTCTTTAGCGGGTGCTTCAGCACCGGAAGCCAGAGTGATCGCCTTGGCAGCGGCTTCCTTCACGGCTGTGCTGGTAATGGTGGCACCGGCAACGCCGTCAATTTCAGCAGACTTCGCATCAATGATCTGCTTTTCCAGATCAGGAATCGCAGCGCCGCCGACAGTGGGCGTTTCGGCAGCACCCTCGATTTTGACACTTTTGATACCGTTTTCATCGACCTCGATGATTACTTTGACGTCGCCGCCAAAGCCCTGGGCCGTTGCTTCGTATGTGCCGGGTACATAGCCTTCAGCGGAAGCGAAGGCTACGCAGCCCAGAACGAGGCAAAGGGACAGGAGAAGAGATACCAGTTTTTTCATGGGATTCTTCACCCTTTCAAATTGTTATTGATACGGGCAATGACCAGCGCCCGGACCGAAAATTATTTTACGCTTCAGCAAACGTTTGCGTCAACCGGTTTTCCTGAAATTGGCAAAAAATTGTTCGTACATTTTACTCCTTGCCGCATAAGCATTTCATCAATTTTGGGCCTGAAAAAGGGCATTTGTATACAAAATTTATTTGAGCGGACAGAAACAATTTATGATATGATGAAAAAAGAGAGGAGGGGAAACGCAATGCATACAGCGACACAGAAAGTGGCACGGTTTGGTCTGCTGACAGCTTTGGCACTGGTGCTCGGTCTGCTGGACCGGGCGATTCCCCTTACGGCACTGCTGGGCGGCGCAGCTCCTGGGATTAAACTGGGTCTTGCAAATACGGTACTGCTATATGCAGTCTACCTGATGGACTGGCAAAGCGCAGTATTCCTGATGCTGGCGAAGGTTATTCTTTCCGGCCTGATTTTCGGCAGCCTGACAGCAATTCTTTACAGCCTTTCCGGTGGTATCCTGAGCCTGCTGGTGATGCTGCTGATCCGGCGCAAACCGGAAAGCGGCGCATTGTGCGCCGGTATCCTTGCGGCAGGAGCAGAAACCATGCTGCTGATTCAAAACCCCCATCCAGGCGGACAACGGCTCTGGATCGTCATTTTGATCGGTGTGGCCTGTGCTGTGTGTTTTGCCGCATGGATCGCGATCCGGAAGGGAAAGATCCGTGGCGTTCCCGGAACTTCCATCGCGGGGGCGATTGCGCATAATATCGGACAGGTACTGGCTGCCAGTATCGTGCTGCGCACTCCACAGCTTTTATCGACTTACCTGCCCGTACTGGTTGGTATAGGCGCCGCGGTAGGAACGCTGACCGGTATCGTTGCGGAGCGTGTATTCCGTGCGCTGCATATGAATCCGGATAAACCGGAGGGACAGAAGAAATGAAAAAAAGAAATAGCTTTTTACGGACAATGGCTGCGCTGATTGTGATGACACTGGTGATGGGTGGATGCGGATATCGGCATGCGAAAGCATCTGATCTTCCCAAACAGACCAGAGTCGGTTACTACCTGGATACAGTCATCACGCTGACTGCCTATACAGACCAGCCGGAATTGCTGGATAAGGGACTGGAATACTGCGGTGAATACGAAAAAATGCTGAGCCGAACGGTTGAAGGCAGTGATGTATGGAATATTAACCACGCAGAAGGAAATACAGTGACCGTATCCGAAGAAACGGCTGAAATCCTGCGCACTGCCGTCAAAATCAGCGAAGTATCTGATGGTGCTTTTGATATTACCATTGCTCCGGTTTCCGTTCTGTGGGATTTCACGTCCGGAAGCCAGATTATTCCTGAATCGGCAACGATAGAGCAGGCAGCGCGCCTGGTGGATTTCCGGCAGATTCAGATTGAAGGAAACAATGTTACACTGCCGGCTGGAATGATGATCGACCTTGGAGGTATTGCAAAGGGATATATCGCAGACGCAGTCAAGGCAAAACTGGAGGCTGCAGGCATCACCAGTGCGATCCTTTCCTTTGGGGGTAATATTGTGGCGATCGGCCTGAAACCAGACGGTTCGCCCTGGAAAGTGGGTATTCAGGATATTGACGAGCCGACAGGAAAGACGATGATGGTTTCACTGAATTACGGAGGGTCTACTGTGACCAGCGGAATTTATGAGCGGGGGTTCACTGTAGACGGAGTGACATATCATCATATCCTTTCGAGTGAGACCGGATGGCCGGTACAGAATGAGCTGGCATCCGTAACAATTTTCTCTGACAGTTCCCTGATGGGAGACGCGCTCTCCACGGCAGTTTTTGCCCTGGGTACCGAAAAAGGCAGCAGACTGATTGAAAGCATGGACGGGGTGGAAGCCCTTTTTATCAACCGTGACCGCAGCGCGGCCGGAACTTCCGGACTCGGAAAATACATGGAAGAAGGAGAAAACTGGATCACGCTGGAACAACCGGATTCGGCGGAAAAAACGGAAGAGCCGCTGACACTGCTGATACAGGTTCGGGAATCGGATCCGGCACCGGGCTACATCCTGCTGCAGTCTGCAAATGAGCAAGGTTTCCTTGCGTTGCCGATCGAAGGGGAGGTGACCCGGACGATACGACAGAAGCTCGACGATGGCAGTGAATGGTTAAATGTAATCCGGATGACCCCGGAAGGATTCTGTATGATCGAAGCAGACTGCGAAGGACATGACTGTATTGCGGAAGGTGAAGTGACATTGGAAAACATGAAAGACCGGCTGCTGTGGAACATGGTAATCTGTGCACCGCACCGGCTTACACTGAGCCTTTACACCAAGGAGGAAGCCATACAGATTTCCAGGCAGTGGCTTGGATACTGATATTCAGTTTCTCACATATGAAAAAGAGCCTTACAAAGGCTCTTTTTATAACAGGGAACTTTTATCCAAGGCTTTCAGGGCGGCGGTAATTCCGTCTATACCTGCAGAAACAATGCCGCCGGCGTAACCGGCACCTTCGCCGACGGGGAAGAGACCGGAAATGGATTCAGATTCGCCGCTGTTATTCCGAAGGACGCGGACAGGAGAAGAGGATCGTGTTTCCGGAGCGGTGAGAACAGCATCAGGCATGGCAAAGCCGGTCAGCTGGGTATTCATGGACCTTAATCCTTTTTTCAGATCCTGTATAACATAATCCGGCAGGACAGCGCGCAGATCCGCGGGAATAACACCGGGGCAGTAAGAAGGATTGACACTGCCGAATGCAGTGGTGGCACGATCAGAGAGGAAATCCTCCACACGCTGGGCAGGAGCCCGGAAATTACCGCCGCCTGCACGGAAAGCAGATTTTTCGATCTGACGCTGAAGCACTATGCCGGCCAAAGGATGGTCATCATTGAAATCCTCGGTACGGATACCGACCAGGAGGGCAGAATTGCTGTTTTCTGCATCACGGGCATGATAACTCATGCCATTGACGACCACACCACCCGGCTGGGAGGCTGCAGCAATTACATGACCGCCGGGACACATGCAGAAAGTATAGACGCCCCTTCTGTCCGGAGTGTGGCAGACCAGTTTGTAGGAAGCCGCGCCCAGTGCGGGATGGCCGGCAAAAGAGCCGTATTGCGCACGGTCGATAAAGACGCGCGGGTGTTCAATCCGGACCCCGATGGCAAAGGGCTTCTGTACCATGCGAATTCCCTGTGAAAAAAGTGACTGGACTGTATCACGGGCAGAATGACCTATACAAAGCAGGACTGTATCTGTACGGAATTCACGTTTTTCTCCGGCGCAGGACAGGATTGCTCCTTCCAGGTGACCGCCGCGGATCAGAAGTTCTTCCAGCCGGGTCCCAAAAAGCACAGTACCTCCGAGGGAAAGAATTTCCTGCCGGATAGAAGCGACAACTCCTTTGAGACGGTCTGTGCCGATATGCGGCATGGAATCCACCAGAATGGATTCCGGGGCGCCGTGGGCCACAAAGGTATCCAGAACGGTACGGAGATGCGGGGACTTGATGCCGCAGGTAAGCTTGCCGTCTGAAAATGCACCGGCACCGCCTTCTCCGAACTGTACATTGGATTCAGGATCAAGAAGACCGTCCAGGGACATTTTCTCTACATCCTGTGTCCGCTTTTCTACCGGACGTCCGCGCTCAATCAGAACCGGTGCTGCACCGGAACGAGCCAAAGTGAGGGCGGCAAAAAGACCGGCGGGGCCGGCTCCTACGACCAGAGGCGGAAATGAAAAATGAGATTCGGGAACAGAAAAAGCAGGGACACCGGAAACCGGAGACAGGAAACGGCACTTTTTCTGGAGTACCTGTTCATTTTTGACTTTTATAAAAACGGTAAGGATAATACGTACATCATTGCGGTTCCGGGCATCCACAGAACGACGGGCAATGGAAAAGGAAAGGAGCTGATCCGGAGTGATACCGCATTTCCTGAGGATGATATTCCGCAGATCCGTTTCCGTATAATCCGGCGAAAGAGCAAGATTGGAAAGTCGAAGCATTTTATTCTTCCTCCTCACGATGCCACCGGATGGAATCGGGATCGGTGAAAGCCTTGTCTGGGTAACGGACTTCAGAAAGTTCCAGACCGCAGGACGGTGCAGTCATACCAAGATCCAGGCGATCCATGGAGACAAAGGCACGGGCAAAAGCATCAGTATTCCGTTTGTGGAGGCCGACTTCTTCCAGCGTACCGACAATGATACGGACCATATTATACAGAAACGCATTGCCACTGATGGTCAGTGTTAGGACAGGACCATCGGCAGTCAGTTCCACCCGGTCAACGGTTCGTACAGTGGTTCGGGCAGTGCCGCCGGCAGCCTGAAAGGCAGCAAAATCATGAGTGCCGGGCAGAAAAGAAAGAGCCTGTTTCATGGCGGAAACATCCAGCGGAACCGGAACGTGCCAGTGGGTGTTCCGCAGAAGAGCACTGCCGTGACGGTTGTTCAGGATGCGGTAAGTATAGGTTTTTCCGGAAGTCAGGAAACGTGCATGGAAATCCGGAGGAACTTCCCGTGCTTTTTGCACCCGGATATCCGGAGGAAGAAGATTATTCAGCACAAAAGGGAATTTATCAGGTGGAATTGTACATCCGGTATCAAAATGCACCATCTGCATTTTTGCATGAACACCGGCGTCAGTCCGTGAGGAACCGGTGACGGTAACCGGATGTGCACAGGCTTCAGACAGCGCTTCTTCAAGCACCTGCTGGACTGCCAGGCCATTCAACTGGCGCTGCCAGCCGGCATATGCAGTTCCGTCATATTCAACAGTCAGGAGAATACGCTTCAAAACAATACTCCCTTCAGGAAGATACCTTCCAGAATGATGAGCGCCAAAAGAAGTGTGACAATTCCAAGGGCGATCCAGTCATTCCGTGTGGTTTTCAATACACGCAGGCGTGTCCGTCCTTCACCGCCGTGGTAGCAGCGGCTTTCCATTGCCATGGCCAGGTCGCCGGCCCGGCGGAACGCGCTGACAAAAAGCGGGACAAGCAATGGAACCATTGCTTTTGCGCGAACGAGCAGATTGCCGCTTTCAAAATCTGCACCACGGGCTGTCTGGGCCTTCATGATTTTGTCCGTTTCTTCCAGGAGTGTCGGAATAAAACGCAGTGCTATTGTCATCATCATGGCCAGTTCATGTGCCGGAAAATGGATTTTTTTCAACGGCGACATCAGCATCTCAATTCCATCGGAGAGAGCGACAGGCGATGTGGTGAGCGTCAGCAGGGAAGTACCGGCTACAAGAAAAATCAGGCGAAGGGAATAAAAGACTGCCTGCATGAAGCCTTCCCGGTAAATCCGGACGATCCAGAAAGAAACCCACAGATCCTCTCCGGACGTGAAAAACAGATTGAGGAGGAAGGTGAGGATGATAATCATCCGTAACGGTCTAAGGCCTTTCAGCAGAAGCTTAAAGGGCACTTTAGACATTTTACAGGCAAAGAACAAAAATCCAAGAAGGAGGATATATCCGACAAAGGAGTGGGACATAAAAACTGCAACGATGAAAATGATCGTTAGGATCAGTTTCATGCGGGGATCAAGGCGGTGTACGGTGCTGTCTACGGGGTAATACTGACCCATGGTAATGTTGTTCAGCACGGCGATCCCTCCTTTCCGGAGAGATTCATTTTGTTTTTATTCTTCCAAAGCTGAAGGATATGTTCTTTCAGTTCTTCCGGACGATATAGATCCGGCGGAAGATCAAAACCTTTTGCACGCAGCGTACTGCAGAGACTGGCAACCTGCGGAACACCCAGACCGGCGGACATCATCATTTTCTCCTGCGAAAAGATTTCACGCGGGGTACCGGTGGCGAGTATTTTTCCTTCTGCCATAACAATCAGGCGCGTAGCCAGACGAGCCATGTCATCCATGCTGTGAGAGACCATCACAATTGTTGTGTGCTGCTCTGCATGCAACTGTTCGAGCATGGAAAGGATCCGGTCGCGTCCGCGGGGGTCCAGACCGGCAGTCGGCTCATCGAGAATCAGGACAGACGGACGCATGGCGATAACGCCCGCAATGGCAACCCGCCGCATCTGTCCACCGGAGAGCTCAAAGGGGCTGCGCTCACTGTATTTTTGATAATCCAAATGAACGCAGTCCATGGCATAACGGACACGTTCGTCAATATCTTCTTTTGAAAGTCCCTGGTTTTTCGGACCGAAAGCGATGTCTTTTGCGACCGTTTCCTCAAAAAGCTGATATTCAGGATACTGAAAAACAAGGCCGATCCGCTGACGCAAGGCACGACGGTTAACATGTTCACCGTTCAGATCTTCGCCGTCGATGAAAACCTGTCCGGATGTGGGCTTCAGCAATCCGTTCAGATGCTGCACAAGGGTGGACTTGCCTGAACCGGTATGGCCGATGATCCCGAGGAATTCACCATCCTCGATCGTCATGCAGACATCTTCAAGGGCGACCGTACGCATAGCTGTTCCTTCAGAATAGGTATGGGTCAGGTTGCGGATTTCAATGGACATAATACCTTTTCCACCTCCCGTACCATATCTTCCACCGTCAGGATTCCGCCCGGAAGCGGCATACCTTCTTTACGAAGGTCGTCTGCCAAGGCTGCCATTGGGGGAACATCCAGGTGCATTTCCTTCATTTCCTTCACTCGGTCAAAAACCTGTGCGGGGGTACCTTCCAGCTGTATTTTCCCATCGGTCACAACAAGGACGCGGTCAGCCAGTGCAGCTTCCTCCATGAAATGTGTAATCCAGAGTACGGTGATTCCTTTGCTTCGATTCAGCATCTGTACAGTTTCCAACACTTCTTTCCGGCCGGAAGGGTCCAGCATGGCCGTAGCCTCATCTGCAATGATTACAGAAGGCTCCATGGCCAGAATACCGGCGATGGCAACCCGCTGTTTCTGGCCTCCGGAAAGGGTATGCGGGGCTGAATCTGCATATTTACTCATTCGTACTGCGGAAAGTGCCTGTTCAATGCGGGGGATCATTTCCTCTGTGGGCACTCCAAGATTTTCAAGCCCGAAAGCAACATCTTCCTTTACAACGGTAGCGACGATCTGGTTGTCAGGATTCTGAAAGATCATCCCGGCACGACGGCGGATTTCCCATACAAGTTTTTCATTCTTTGTATCATACCCACAGACGACAACATTTCCTTCGCCGGGAATATAAAGTGCATTAATCAGTTTGGCCAGTGTGGATTTTCCGGACCCGTTATGACCGAGAACAGCGACAAACTCACCCTGCCGGATCTTGGCAGAGATATGGGAGAGAGCGGGGGATGCTGATTCATCATAAGTGAATGAAACATCCTGCATCAGAATCTGTGCATCGGTATGCATCTGCATGGAAACCTCCGGTTATCAGTATGCGGTAACTTCAATCAGATGAATCTGGGGAGAACAGAACAGCCGGCCGGGAAAGACGGAAGTACCGACTCCACGGGAAACAAGAAGATCTATCCGGTTCTCGGTATACCAACCGGAGAGATAACGATCAGGAACATCTTCTGCGATTCCCAGCAATCCGGAGAACAGCTTCATCTGACCGCCATGCGTGTGACCGAAAAGGCCAAGATCAAACCAGTTGAGACTGCCGTCCGCATCGCGGGTGAGCTGTGCATCCGGGATAATGGAAGGATTGTGGGAAAGGAAAATCACATAATCCTTTGCCGAGACGGAATTGACAATTGCCTTCAGATCGGGCTTCCCTTTGATAACATCGTCAATTCCTGCTATACAGATTCTGCCGGAGCCGACATATACGTATTCAACTTTATTAAAAAGCGGTATGATTCCGGCATTCGTCATTGCTTCTTTCAGAAGCACGCGGTCCTGGTCATCCTCACCGCGGTCCGTTTCCCCGGCTACACCATAAATCCCGTAGCGGGCATGGATTTTCGGCAGATCCTGGAGCTTTTTGAAAAAGTTCAGCGCAGATTCATGATCTGTCGCATAGTCGCCTCCGAAAAGAACAAGATCCGGCCGAAGCGAGTTGATCTTTGTCACCAGGCGGCTCAGATCTCCGTCTGAGAACCAGAATCCCCAGTGAATATCACTCAGAAAACAAATACGCAAATGATTTGCATCCGCGGGAAGATCGTCCGACTTGAGAAGTACTTTGTCTGTCGTCAGGATCCGGGCTTCGACAAAAGGATAAACGATTAGTATCAGAAGGAGGATCAGGGAGAGAATGATGCGGAGTTTCCGTCGCTTGCTCCGCTGCAAATGTCGGGCCCGCCGTACGGGAACGGAAGCTGTGGAGGAAACGGCCCATGGAGTGGAAGGCGCGTGCTTTCCGCGGTATTCATTCATCCGGGACCCACCTCCTCTTCCTGACACTGTTCCTGGACGATCTGATGCATAAGAGCATAAGTGTGCTGAAAAACAAGCATATGCAACAAATAATTATATATCAAATCATGTCAGGGTTCAAGGTTCAAGGTCGGATCGAAGAACAGCATATAATGCGACATCCACAAGTTCTCCTTTATTGCGGATCCGCTGGCGAAGCATGCCTTCTTTTTTCATGCCGCATTTTTCCATGACATGACCGCTGGCAGGATTACGGATATCATGCTGCGCTTCAAGGCGGTTGAGGGGAAGCGCAGAGAATGCGGAAGCAATCACTGCGCGCAGCGCTTCTGTGGCATATCCCCGGTTCCATTCGGAACGGGAAAAACTGTATCCAATTTCAGCAGAACTGTTTGCATCTGAATACCACATAAATCCCATTGTGCCAATCACGCGGCCGGAATCCCGCAGGGTAACTGCCCAGGAACAGGGAAGTCCCCGATGATAGAGATCCAGCATATAGCGAATATAGGCTTTTGTATCTGCAACGGAACGATGCGGCTCCCAGAGAACATACCGGGCAACTTCCGGATCGGATGAGAAGGAGAAAATATCCTTCGCATCTTTCCGCTTCAACGGACGAAGGACAAGGCGATTTGTTTCCAGCACCGGAAGGGAAGAAAAATAAGCTGACGGGGAAAGTTCTTTCCCGTCTGTTCCTGAAAGGAAACGGATCCACCTGTTTCTGAACATAAAAACTGCCTTTCCGGGAATAAAAAGATCGGGTCTTTCGTTAAATCAGACGAAACCCGTTTTTTATTCGACAGCGGCGGAAACAACTCCTTCAGGCAGACCGGTTTGATTGACACCCCTGTGGAATGGCAGTAAAATATCCGCGTCGCATTGAAAAAAATCCGGAAGGACGGAGATGCACATGAAGAAGAATCGACCCTGGAAAAGAAGCATAGCCCTGCTGATTGCAGCGTTGCTGATCCTGTCTGCTGTACCGGCTGCAATGGCCGTTTCCCCTGACTGGACTTCCCTGGTAATTACACTGAACTGGATTGATGCAGAGAATATGCCCCAAAGCGTAATTGCTGCACCGGTCTATGAGGCTCCCGGGAGCTTCTGGGCCGGGCTGCCGACGATGCTTTCACCCGGAACAGTAACCCTGACAGCTTATTCCGAAATGCATCCGGACTGGATTTATTATGTTAAAACTGAACCTTACCGGGAAGATGTTTTTCCATCTCCTGTCGGCGAAGGAATTCCGCTGGATATTATTCCTGAAGCTTATGACCAGCTGAACGAAATGACTGCTTTTATTGAAATTCAGGCAGTGGATCCGTATGGCAATACGGAAGTGTATCATCTGTATGTTTCCACAACTGCGCAGACGCCTGTATATATCGATGTAACACCTGAACCGACAGCAACACCGGAACCCACTGAGGTGCCTACAGAGGTACCGACGGAGGTGCCCACTGAGGTACCAACAGAAGTACCGACGGAAGTGCCGACAGAGGTACCCACGGAGGTACCTACAGAAGTGCCGACGGAAGTGCCCACAGAGGTGCCGACAGAAGTGCCGACGGAAGTGCCCACAGAGGTGCCGACAGAAGTGCCGACGGAAGTACCCACGGAGGTGCCGACAGAAGTGCCGACGGAAGTACCCACGGAGGCGCCTACAGAAGTGCCGACGGAAGTACCTACTGATGTGCCAACAGGTGTACCGACGGAAGTACCCACAGAAGTACCGACTGAAATACCCACTGAAGTTCCGACAGATACGCCGGAACCGACTCCTGTCTTTACGCCGGAACCTTATGAAGATCTGACGATTCTGCCGGATGTATTCCTGAACCGGTTTGGAATCATCAATTCAGATGACGTCAATTTCCGTTCTGCTCCGCAGATGGGCAATAACAAGATTGATCAGTTCAAGAAGGGCAAACAGGTTTATCTGATTGAAAACAAGGAGTACCTGAACGAATCTTCGCAGGCATATGAAGCATGGACTTTCGTCCTGATTGACGGCAAAGAAGGCTATGTCATGACGAAGTACCTGGATATGCTGCCAAGCTGGCAGGATGCCGCTATCAAACAGGAACAGGGCGAAATGCCTGTATATACTGCGACACCCGCTCCCGTGCCTGAATACACCGCCACACCCGAACCGGATCCGACAGATCCGCCTGAAACACCGTCAGCGGAGCCGACAGCAACTGCAGTGCCGATTGTAACTGAAGAGCCGACGGCCACAGCGGCACCGATTATCACTGAAGAGCCGGCTGCCACGCCTGAACCGACTCCCACAGCCACACCGGTACCGGTGGAAGACCTGACCATCCCAGTGGATACGATTCTGAACCGTTTCGGCGTTGTAAACACAGGTAACGTAAACTTCCGGAAAGGTCCGGGAACCGGAGAAAAGAAGATATCCCAACTGAATAAAAACACATCCGTATACCTGATTGAAAACAAGGAATACGCTTTTGAAACAAAAGGGCAGGATAAGACAGAAGCATGGACGCATGTGTTGATTGACGGTACCGAAGGTTATGTAATGACACAGTACCTGGATATGTTGCCCAGCTGGGAAGATGCGGCGATCAAACAGGAGAAGGGTGAGATGCCGGTATATACAGCAACGCCTGCACCTACTGAGGAACCGACCGAAGAGCCGACTGCCACACCGACGGAAGAACCCACAGTGACACCGACCGGTGAACCGACGGCAACACCCACAGCTGAACCGACCGCAACGCCGACGGCTACACCTGTACCGACGGCGGAGCCGGTGATCACAGGTGAAATTCTGAACCGATATGCGCTGACAAAGTCAAGTGTCAATTTCCGCAAAGCGCCTGAAAAGGCCAATAATGTGATTAAAGTTGTTCCCGCCAACAAACATGTATGGATGATCCGGGAAGACCTGAACGTGAAAGATGAAAAATGGACCCACGTGATGGTGGACGGGACGGAAGGCTATATTCTTTCTGAGTTCCTGGTTCCGATGAGCAAAGCAGAAAGCGATCTGTATAACCAGACACAGACAAGTCCGGCCCCATACTTCACTGTAGAAGATCTGTTTACGCCCGCACCGGAACAGCCCACAATGGAACCCACTCCGGAACCGACCATGGAACCGACGGCAGAACCGACGGCTGTACCAACAGCCGAACCTACTGCCGAACCAACGGCAGAACCTACAGCGGAGCCGACGGCAGAGCCTACCGCTGAACCAACTGCAGAACCGACGGCAGAGCCTACCGCTGAACCAACTGCAGAACCGACTGCTGAACCTACCGCAGAACCGACTCCGGAACCTGTGCAGCGTTTCGGATACGGAATTACCATCGGTGACGGCGCTTATGTCCGGAATTATCCAAGCAGTACGAGCGTGATTATTGATGAACTGCCGGCAAATAAAGTTGTTTACGTGAACGGACAGGAATATGTGGACAACACAGCTTGGCATCTGATTCAGTATGACGGCGCATGGGGATATGTGCGCGGAGATATGCTCCGGATGATGAACGAATATGAAGTGCTTGCATATCTTGAGGAGACACAGCACACCCCCGAACCCGAACCGGAAATTACACTTGCTCCCTATGACCCGAATGCAATGAGCTGCTATGGATATGTATCCGCAAGCTCCGTGAATTTCCGTCAGCAGCCTTCTGCACAGTCCACCAGGATTTCCCGCCTGAAACAGTATGCGCTGTGCCTGATCTATGATACGGTAGTTATTGACGGAACGGTATGGTATAAAGTTGGTTACGAAGGTACTACCGGCTATCTGAATGGAGATTATTTCCGGCAGATGACGGTGGCAGAAGCTGAAACGTTCTTCCAGTCCGAAGAATATCGGACAGGACTGCGTAACAATGCTCCGGAAGAACAGCAGCAAACAAATTCCTCTCCGCAGACTACAGGGACACCCACCGGTATTGCGACCGCTGAAGACATAAAGGTGGAAACCTGGAAGAATCCGGACAGCGGGATTTCCGTAAGCTATGAACCCTTTGATCCTTTTGCGACCCCTGAGCCTCTGCCTGAGAACGATGTGCGCAACAAGGAATACCTGGATTCACTGGCAGACAGGATCAAAGCCGGCAGCCTGAAAGAAGAAGACCTGGAAAAATTACTGGAAACGGCTTATCGGGACAGTGCAGATAAGGATGCCATTATCCAGAACGCAATGACATATGTCCGTGAGAAGATTGGCTCCTCCGGTGCTTCTGAAGTGACGAACACACCGGAAGGCATTCCGATGGAAACGGAAGAAAACCCACAGTATAAACAGGAGGAAAACCAGGGTGGCAGTGTCGTGGGCTGGATTATCGGCGGCCTGCTTCTGGCCGGCGCTGCAGGAGGCGGTTATTTCTACTATTCCTCCGTGCAGAAAAAACGACAGGCAGCCCAGCGGCTGGCCCAGAAGAAAGCGGCGCAACAGCGGAAAGAACAGGGAACTGTGAAACCGTCCGGAGTGTCCGGAACCGCAGCAAAGCAACCCGCATCTGCCCAGCAGGCTGCAAGGGTTCGTACGGGTACTTATACAGAAAAGAACGGGACAACTTCCGTAAAACCGGCATCACAGGCCGATAGCGGCACCATGCGCAAACCTTACTCCAGAAACGTTGAGAACCCATATGCCCGCTATACTTCCGGAAGTGAGGAAGATGCTTCCTATACGGCATCGTTCAAACCGGATGAAAGCAGAAGAAGCGGAAACACGCATCGCAGAAGAACAGCCGGAAATGAAAAAGAAACGGGGAAGGACAATTATGACGGCTAAGAGTAAAGCGGAGAAAAAGAAAAGCTATATTCGGATCGGAGCGCTGATTATTGCAGCTGTCATGACATTGTCAGTGGTTCTTGCCATTATTATCCGGTAAGGGAATTGTTCCAGGCGCAGCCGGTATTCTGTCCGGCTGCGCCTTTGTAAGGTTGTCCGGTAAAAGGATCTGAAGAGAGGAGCAGTGGATGATGGGGGGATCCCGGAAAAGAAAAATATCCACAGGGACTGTTGCGATACTTGCAGCTGCTGTGATTGTTCTGGGTGTGACAGCTTTTGTGTGGGTGCGCCTCTCTTCCGGGAAAAGAATTGATCTGAGCCGGATACAATCCGGTGTCCTTGATCTGAAGGACACCAATGTAAAAGAAAAGGAAACTCCGGTCGTTTTATCCGCAGAAAAGACAGCGCGACCTGCTGCTGCGAACGTAACGGAAAAACCGGATGAATCGGTCAGAAGTTTTACACTGACAGCCGGCGGTACAGTCGCGCTGGATGGGGAAGTGCGCAAAAACAGCTGGTATTCAGATGTCAAACAATACGATTATTATGACATCATGACGCTGCTGAAACGGGAAATGCAGTCCGATCTGAATATTGTTTTTCTTGAAAACCTGCTCAGTGAGGACGGAAGATCTTCCGATGTGATCGCAACAAATGCAGCAGCGGCGATGCTGAAAGGTGCAGGATTCAATTTGGCAGCATGCGGCTTTTCAAAGGCTTATGAAAAAGAAAAGGCCGGTATTCAGACTACCCGAAAACTTCTTACTGAACATGGCATTACTCCGGTTGGAATCTATGAGACAATTGAAGAGGATCACTACAGGATAACAAATATAAACGGAATTCGGACAGCCGTCCTGCAGTATACAGGAACAGTTTCTTCCACTACGCGGAAAAACATGTGGAAAAACGGGACTTCGGTGCTTATTCCGGCGGCAGAAGCTGAAACCATTGAAGCGGATATAAATACCGTAAGGTCACAGGGAAGCGAAGTTGTCATTGTTCTGCTGAACTGGGGAAAGACCGGGAAAGCGCCGGATAAAACCATGTACGCTTTGGCACAAAAAATCGCCGACGCCGGGGCAGACCTGATTATTGGGAATGGAAGCCGCATTGTTTCCGGGGCAGAAATGTTGACAGCTGCCCATACAGGACGGCAGGTGCTGTGTGTATGGAGCCTTGGTACTGTACTGAGCGGTGACCGGAGCAATATACGCAGGATCGCCGGCATGTTTCTTCAGGTTACTGTAAAGACGGAAGAAGGGCGTACTGAACTGAGCGATTACCGATATATACCGTTGTATACCTGGAAATACAAGCAGGACAGCAGATTCTACTACCGTTGCCTGGCGGCGGATGAAGCAGTTCCTGACGGAATGGATTCCGAACAGCAGAAGATGATGAAAAAAGCAGCAGATACTGTAAAAAACGCCATGGCAGGTTCACCTGTGGAGGAAAGATCATTTGAATAAGCTGAGGGAGGAACTGATGACAATCCTTGCCGGAACGGATTCCGTCCGTCCGGCAATACTCCGGCGATGCAAAAATGAAGAATTCCTGTATGCGACAGATCTTCCGATGGCAGCGGAGCAGAAAGACGTAATGCTTTTTATCCGTAAGGCGGAAAACATTGGATGGCGTTCAGAAATTCAGGCAGGATGGATTCTGCTGGATCGTATTCCGGCAGAACCGCCCGAGAATGGATTCAGTGGTCCTTACGGACCGGAGTCAAAATGCTGCGCGAGTATTCTGCGCCGGCATTCCGGACAACACAAAAGAGATGGAACCCGTGAGAAACGGATGCTGATCAAAGCCGGGGAAGAAAATCCGGATATTTATGAACGTACATGCGCAATCCTGCACCGGGAATGGGCTGAAGCTCTGCGGCAGGGAGTTGATTTACCTGGACTGCCTGTAACATTTTTTGGGGAGGAACAGAATCAATGATTATCCGACATATCGGACATGCGGAATTCCTGATAGAAACAGAGAGCGGGATGCGGATTGTAATGGATCCTTACGACGCGGGAACAGGATATCCGATAAAGAAAACCAGGGCGGATGTCGCGCTGATTTCCCATGAACATCATGATCATAATGCGGTTGACAATCTGGAGGGACTGACGCTTACGATCAGAGAACCGGGAATATATACGGCGGCAAAAGATGTCCGGATTACGGCGCTGAGAAGCTTTCATGACGAGGCACAGGGATCAGAACGCGGCGAAACATTGCTGTTTCTGACGGAGGCAGACGGACTGCGGGTTGTTCATCTTGGAGATCTGGGATGCTTTCCGGATGAAGGACAGATCCGGGAGCTTGCACAACCGGATGTGCTGATGATCCCGGTCGGCGGGTTTTATACGATTGATGGCAGAAAGGCAAGGGAAATTACAGAGATGCTCCGGCCGGCAGTTACTCTTCCGATGCACTACAAAACAATGTATAACGCAGACTGGCCGATTTGCGGCCCGGAAGAATTCCTGGAGGGCATCCCGGAGAATGATATACGCAGGGATATAGAAGTACTGCGTATTACGAAGGCGGACCGGGAGTGTCAGCCCCGCGTTGCTTTGTTCAGGGCTTGATCAGGATAATTTGTGATCAGGATATCCACGCCTTCCCGCAGCACAGCTTCCATTGCTTCGGGAGAATTCACAGTCCATGTATTTACCTGTATTTCGGCTGCGTGAGCGGAAGAGCATTCTCCCGAAGTGAGAATGACTTCGGAATAGTGTGGATGAATCGCATCCATCCCCAGCTTTTTTGCATATTCCCATGGGTTCAACAGGACAGCCTCATAAAGGAGCCCGCAGGGAACGGAAGGGTACAGCTGCTTCATGCGGAGCATGCTGTGATGATTGAATGAGGAGAACAGAACGCGGCCGAGGTCGAATTCCTTTGCAGCCAGTTCAAGTACTTTTTGCTCCAGTTCCGGATAATCAACAATGCTGTTTTTCAGCTCAATATTCACTGACAGGCCGGTGGGACGTAAAAGCTCAAAAACCTCTGAAAGCATTGGAAGGCGGGCATCAGGATATTCCGGGTGTGTACGGTTGAAACGCATGGATTTGAGTTCAGACAGGGACAGATTACGGATCATGCCGGTTCCGTCCGCTACACGGTCCACAGTCTCATCATGGGCGACAACCAGTTCACCGCTGCGACAGATATGGACATCCAGTTCTACTCCATGCGCCCCCATACGGGCAGCAAGGTCAAATGCTTCCAGTGTGTTTTCGGGTGCATAGCCAGAGGCGCCGCGATGAGCGAAGATACGGGTATCCATCAATGTTTCACTCCTTCCGTGGAGAAGAATCAGAGTCAATCAGACAAACGGCTGCAGCCATGCCGCCGTCATGGGAAATGGAAAGGAAAACATGATCGTTTCCAAGACGTTCCTTCAGCCTGCCGGAGAAACGGAAGAAGGGGGCTCCGGCTTCTGTGTGACAGACTTCAGCCTCCTTCAGGTCAAAATCAATTCCGCTGCCGAGGGCTTTGCCAAGAGCTTCCCGTGCCGCGAAAAGACCAGCCAGCGAAGCAGTGGCTCCGGCACCACGGGACCGGACATAGGAAGCTTCCTCCGGGGTAAAAAACCGACAGAGGAAACGATCGTTTTCGAGGAGCTTTTCCATACGGGCAATTTCACACAGATCAAGCCCAAGACCTTTACACATAGCCATTCACACCCCTGACTGATACATCTCCGCAAGTGACGGGAAGCAATGAACCATCCTCCAGGCGGAGAAGCAGTTCGCCATGATCCCCAATGCCTTCCGCTATACCTTCCGCCTGCTGTCCGCCGGAAACACGTACCGGGCGGGAAAGCTGAACAGATACTTCCTCCAGACGATAACGGAGTGGATGAAAACCATCCTTTACCAGAATGGAAACAATATCATCCAGTGAATCCAGATAGCGGCGGAGAAGAATTTCCCTGTCCGGACGGAAGCCAAAATCTGCCAGGCAGGCAGCGCGGTTCTGCAATTCATCCGGATAAGATCCTGGAAGCAGGTTCAGGCCGCTTCCGATAACCGCAAAACGAAGCGTTGAAGAATCAAGATCGCAGACGGAAAGAATACCGCAGAGTTTACGTCCGTCAAAGACGATATCATTTGGCCATTTAACGGATGCTTCCAGTCCGAAGGAACGGATGGTATCCACCATGGACAGGGCAGCGCAAAAGGAAAGAAGTCCCGCGTCATCTGGTGCCAGGGAAGGACGGAGCAGAACGCTGCAGTACAGTCCGACACCGGAAGGCGAGAACCAGGAGCGGTCCATACGGCCGCGGCCGCGAAGCTGTCGTTCTGCGACACATACAGTTCCGGCGGGAGCACCTGACCGGCCCAGCAAAAGAGCATCCTCGTTGGTGGAACCGGTTTCCTCCGTCCGGCGGATCTCCCACTGCACGAAAACACCCCCATTATTTCATTTCCACAGTATTACGTGGCTTATCTCTGGCTATCATACCACAGCTTGCGGTTTTCTTCAATTAAAGATATAATATATAGTGGTCAACAGTGAGAACAGGAGGATTTCAAAATGCTTCATCCGGGGCAGATGATTTTATCTCTTCAGCGAAACATCGGGAAGGCCGTTGTGGGCAAGGAAGAAGCGGTTGAATACGCGCTGATTGCTTTGCTTTGCAAAGGGCATGTCCTGATAG
>JAEEGL013328101.1_pt1 | contig 39844 bp, 22 predicted proteins | sample 9134231 | NCBI WGS metagenome assembly JAEEGL01 (sample SAMN16246548, study PRJNA631951) | gut metagenome | biome: gut microbiome; feature: rumen; material: fiber-attached | host: Bos | place: Iran: Karaj | collected 2018-10
ACTCCATAAGCGCACTCTGAACGCCTGAATCTCTAAGCCTTAAATACGCGCTTACGGGCGTATACAAGTCGCTTAAAATGGTTTTTGATTTAGTTTTGTACTTAAACATTTTTTTATACTTTTTTTAATTATTGCCTTACAACAAAAAAAGGTCTGTTAGTGAGAACTAACAGACCTTTTTTCTAATTTTCTATCTTAGTACATATATAAGGTAATCGTCTCACGAATTTTTATTCCGTAAGCGCCACCACCAATTGTTATATGTAGAAAAATTTTTCATTTTGTCGTTTGTAATTAATGCCGCAAAGTAAAAGAGAATTTTTGAAATAAAAAAATTTTTTTATACTTTTTTGCACCAAAATAATGATTATATATTTTCGGGCACGTACTTTAACAAAGAAAAAAGCTTTATAAATTCAGCCGAATTCGACCAAAATTCAGAAATTTGACTAAAGTTTTTTCGCTTATTTTTTTCTCTCCAACTCGTGAAGATTTTCCAAACGTTTTGTTTCCAAAAATTCATAAATTCCGCAAAGATGCTCTTTTACTTTTTGATGTCCGAACTCATAAACCTTTGTAACTAAACCGTCAAGAAAATCTCTGTCGTGGCTGACAACGATTAACGTTCCGTCAAATTCCTTTAAAGCCTGTTTCAAAACGTCTTTCGTCTTAATGTCCAAATGGTTTGTCGGCTCATCAAGGATTAGGAAATTAACGGGTTCTAACAATAATCTCAAAATTGCAAGCCTTGTTCTCTCTCCACCGCTCAAGACCTTGACTTTCTTGTCAATTGCCTCGCCCGAAAACATAAACGCGCCCAACATATCTTTGATTTTGGTCCTGATGTCGCCCTTTGCGATGTCATCAATCGTCTGAAAAACCGTTAAGTTTTCATCCAACAAAGATGCCTGATTTTGTGCAAAATACCCGATTTTAACATTATGACCGAGCTGAAGTTTTCCTTCAAATTCGAGTTCGCCCATAATACATTTTACGAGAGTTGATTTCCCCTCGCCGTTACGACCGACAAAAGCCACTTTGTCGCCCCTTTGAATCGTGAAACCGGCATCCTTAAAAATAGTTTTTTCGCCGAAACTTTTTTTAACACCCTCGGCAATTACGGGATACTGTCCTGACCTCGGCGAAGGAGGAAACCTCAATTTCAATGCACTCGTATCCTCTTCATCGACCTCGATAATTTGCAGTTTTTCAAGCATTTTGACACGGGACTGAACTTGCAACGTTTTTGAATACGTACCTTTGAAACGCTCAATAAAATCTTTGGTTTCTTGAATCATTTTTTGCTGTTCCTCGTACTGTTTCTGCTGTTGCTGACGACGTTCCTGTCTTAAAACAAGATATTGAGAATAAGGAGCTTTGTAATCATAAATTCTGCCCATAGTAACCTCAATGGTCCTTGTCGTTATTGAATCAACAAATTTTTTATCGTGCGAAATCACAACAACCGCCTTTGCACTTTCTTTTATAAAATCCTCAAGCCACTGAATCGACTCGATGTCAAGGTGGTTCGTCGGCTCGTCAAGAAGCAAAACATCGGGATTTTTTAGCAGAAGTTTTGCGAGTTCTATTCTCATACGCCAGCCGCCCGAAAAATCCGAAGTCGGACGGTTAAAGTCCTCACGTTCAAAACCTAAACCCATCAACGTTCTTTCAACATCTTCGTCAAAATGCACGTTGTCGATAGCGTAAAATTTCTCGCTGAGCGAACTTACTTTTTCGATTAATTTCATATAATCGTCGCTTTCGTAATCGGTACGTGTTGAAAGTTCTTCGTTGAGACGGTCAATTTCTTTTTCGGCTTCTTTTATGTAATTGAATACTTGCGCTGTTTCTTCAAAAACAGTTCTATGGTCTTCAGTCATAAGGTGTTGCGGAAGATAAGCCACAACCGTATCTTTAGGAACGGTAACAACACCGCGCGAAGGTGTACGTTCTCCGGCAAGAATTTTCAAAAGCGTAGATTTGCCCGCGCCGTTTTTGCCCATAAGAGCGATTCTGTCCTTTTCGTTAATCTGAAACGATATATCTTTGAAAAGTGTTGTGCCGCCGAATTCAACGGCTAAGTTTTCTGCTGAAATCATTTAATGCTAAATTCTTTTTTCTTTTTAAAAATTATATGCAAAAGTAATAAACTTTTCTGACATAAAAAAAACGGAAACCTCATCAGATAAGATTTCCGTTCTTTGTTATTAAATTCAAAGACTTTCTACAAAAAAACAGCTATTACTTTATCACTCTGATTATAGCACAGCGGTTAATTTTGCGATTTTCTTCTGAAATATTAGGCACAATAGGTTCTTTCTCGGCAAAACCCTTAATTTCAATTCTCAAAGGTCCTACACCACGTTTTATGAGTTCCGCCCTCAAAGCCTCCGCCCTTCTGATACTAAGTTGCATATTATTATTATGCGAACCTAAATCGCAAGTATGCCCCTCTATCAAAATTCTACGGGTAGGATGACTTCTCATCGCAGCAGCTATTTCATCAACTTTTTCCATCAATTTAGGATCACCCGTTGCGGAATTCAAATTGAAATATATAGGCTCATTTGCATATACAAGTTCTTCAAATGTTAATTCCTTTTCATCTGATCCTACCTCTGAGGGTGGCGTATCTTGTGATTTTTTCAAATCATTGTTTTCATCCTCCAAATCACGGTTTTGATTCTTCAAATCACGGTTTTTGATTTCCAAATCATCATTCTCTTCCTGCAAACTATCCAAATCTCTTCTTAAATCGTCATTGCTTTGTTTCAAATCCTCAATATCGTCTTTAAGTTTTCTGACCTCTCGTTCACAGTCATAGGAAGGCTGTTCAGGTACTTTTTTGCCTTTGAGACGATAACTCAAACCAACCATAGCTCCAATGGTAAGAGGACGTATCTCCTGAGAAATTTTGGTTTGTGTTACGCCGTTATAAACCGATTTTGAATAATCATACAAAAAAACCTCATCAGCATTGTTCTGATTTGTTAATACTTTGTTGAAATAAAATCCGAAATTCAAGTCAAGATTTTTGGTCAAACAATATCCTAAACCAAACTCTGCTCCCAAAGAGAAAAGATGTTTTTTTAAATCGGCATCACCTTTAAAATCTTTAAACTCAGAAAGCCCATGTTTAGGTAAATTTTCAACACCGTTTAAATTGACAAGAATTCCATCTTCCACAGATGTATAATCGGCTGAAGTATTAAAACTGTTTTTAGTTTCAAATTTCTGCAAGAAAGAAAAATTATATGCGGCAGAGATTCCCGCATTGATTTTCCAATTTTTCTTTATCGGGAAACGTAGAAAAAAACCTACAGGCAAACTCATAAATTTTTCTTTCTGCTTTTCTTTTAAACCGGAATAATCGATGGTATAATCTCGGGTCTTGTTTTCCAACATTATTTCATCGTCTTTGACCCCTATTTGAGTTTCTTCAAAATCAAGTTCTGAATTACTCCGCAAGGTAAAAAACGACAAACCGGCTCCTAAACCGAAATTTTTAGAAAAATAATAACGGTATCCTAAGCGGGAGAAAAAGCCCCCGCCCGGATTTTTATTACCGTATTTATCCATTTCATAACTGATATTGTTTAGTCCTGCGCCGAAATCAAAATGCACAATACCGCCTTTTTCGCAGATATTTTTGTTTTCAGGCTCTTGCGCTAAAACCGCTAATAAAGAAACCGCCCAAAATACAAATGTCAATATTATTTTTTTCATATTGTTTCCTATTTTACGATTATTTTAAAACTTAATCTGACACCGTTTTGTGTGAAAACACCGGTATAATTACCTGAGCGTAAATTAACTATATTTTCAGGCTGCGCATTTTTTATGTGCTGAACCAAAATGCCGCCATTTGTATAGATTTTAATCTCAGCCGTTTTGTCCTCATCAAAATCCTCGATTTCGATATGTATATCCTGCATTGAAACTGCCGGATTAGGATAAACTGACAAAACAGCATTGCGTTTCTTTATTGTCGGATATATCTCCAACGGACATGTTTCGTATTTTTCGCCATTTTTATTGGTAACAAGTGCGTAATATGTTCCGTAGAGATCTTTATCTTCCGAAAGATACTGTCCTGTCTGACCATCAAGCATATTACCGTTTTTGTACCATTGATAATCTACGTAATCTCCGTTTACAAATACTACATCCTTGTAAAGTTGGAACAAAGATTTAGCTGCTATCTTGGTTGTGAAACTAAAATCGCATGGATACGATACGTTACCTGCCATGTCAAAGAATACAATCTTACCTTTGTATGTACCAGCTTCAAGATTTTCGGGCAAGTTGATAAGAATTTGCGAATTGTTGTCGGCTATTCCTTCCATGCTTTCAAATCTTGAATCGTCAAAAGTAATTTCATATCTCTCTACCTTGCCTGTAAGCACTTCGTATTCGAGCAATACTTTGTTGGAACAAAGATATTCGTTGGTAACATCTACAGTAATTCTGATATTATTTGTTTCGATTTTGTTGGAAACCATAACAGCGAATGTCTGAGAAACCTCTTTGTAGCAATTTTGATCGGGAACGAATCTTGCCACTACTTCTTGTTTTTCGTCAAGTGCTCTAAGTACTGTGCCTGATTTGGGTTCATAAGTCATACGACCGCTCAACTTTTCACCGTTGTAGAAGGCCTCAGCATAGATATCGTTGCCGATTTCTGAGGCTGGATATGCGTATAGTTTATCTTCGTCTAATACAAGTGTGGGAGTTCCCACGATAATAGCTTCTCGACTATATACATATTCCTTCTCGTTGTCGTCAAGATAATAATTCTGATTATCCTCAAGAGAGAAACTCAATGTAATCACTTTGTTAGTTGATACTTCAGCATCGTTGTATACAGCTGTTGCCCTCAAATTATAATTGTCGCCTTCGTATGCGTTGGTGGGCAATTCAGAAGTAATTTCAGCTGTATTGTTGCCGTCATAATCTTTAACAATCTGAACATCTACTTTTCCAATCATGAGTTTCTTGGGAAGAATTTCAAATTCGATTGTTGTAGGCTCTTCCAATTGATAATTGTCGGATTCTATTGAGGCTGTGGCAGTGTAATTGCCGCCGTTTACCTTTCCGCCATTTACAGCAACATCAATTACCTCGTTAGCAAACAAGCCCGATACTGTGGCTTCGGGTTTTTGCTCTTCGTGATTGTATACGAAAGACAATTCGCCCCACAATACTCTAAGCGGTGCTTTCTCAATCGTTACATTTACCTCGCCGATTTCAGTATCGGAGTAGTTGGAATTGCCGCGAACTTTGTAATATACAGTATAATTATCAGCATTCTTTGCTTGGGGAAGTGCTGTATTAAACTCACCATCACGACTGAGACTATAAAGCATTTCGCCAGCTGTTGTACTACCTGCTGAAACCAAATTCTGCTCAAAGCCATTGTATACCGAATTGTTTGGCTTGGGCGCAACAACGGGAGACGGTAATGTCGGGGTTATCTTGTAATCATGTGTTTTGCCATTAGCAATTACATAATTTCTGTTGGAAAGTTCCACCGCCGTAGCCGTGTAATCACCTACTGCGACATTTGCTCCACTTACTACTACTTCGCAAACGTCAGAGCCTACAATATCTTCTGCTTTAACATTTGCCTTTGGATATTTAGCAGTACCGTCGTATTCAAATATATTACCGTCCCACTGCACCATTACGCCTTTGGGTTTAATTTCAAACTCCTGATAAATCTTATCATTCATTATGAGTTTGTAATTGTCGTTGTCAATGCTTGTTGCTTTTGCGGTGTATTCTCCGGCATTGGTTTGTGTGCCTGAAACGGTAACATTACAAACATCACCGCTAACGGTTTCAACCGTAGCCTTTGGACAATGTTCTTGTCCATCGTATGGATATGGCTGTGTGTAATCCCAACTTACTTCCACTTCTTTCTGCAAAACGGTGAATGTTCCGTTTGTAAGTTGAAGATCGTAATTATCGGCTGAGAATTTATCTTCGTCGATTTCGATAGTGTAAACTCCAGCATTGCCAGTGTAGTTTAAGTAATTAGCACTTCCAACTGTAATATTGGTAGTACTTTCACCCTCAACAAAGCCATCGTAACTAAATGTAATTGTAGGTGTCGCATCGCCGTAAGTGATTGTCTTGTCGTCGGCAGTAACTTTAAACGGTGCTTTTTCAATTACAGAAGTTATAGTTTGTGGTTCAACGTCGGTGAAATTTGTGTTGCCAACTACTTTGTAATAAACAGTGTAATTGTTAGCATTTTTAGCCGTTGGAAGCAATTTAGAATAATCTGTTCCGTTGAGACTATAAAGCATTTCGCCAGCAGTTGTACTACCTGCCATTATTAACACTTGATTTTCACCGTTGTAAGTCAATGTATATTCGATTGGTTCGGTAATTTCAGGTACTACCTTCTTGATTGTAAACGTTTGGTTTACTGTCTCGTTGCTTGGAAGTTTGTAATTGCGGTTGGAGACCTCTACTGCCGTTGCAGTGTAAGTTCCAGCGTTTACCTGCGCACCGCTTACTGTTATTGTACATTCGTCACCGCTAAGCAAAGCACCTGCTGTTGCTTCAGGTTTTTGAGCCTTACCGTTGAAATCAAACTCTGATGTACCCCAAGAAATTGAAGCCTCTTTTGGTGTGATTTCAAAACCTATTTTCAAATTGTAGTTTGGAAGTGCGTAATTCTGATTGCTAAGACCCGTAGCCTCTGCCGTATAATATCCGGCGTTGATACTTTCGCCTTCTTTTACCACAATAGTAACTTCGCAATCATTATCGCCAACAACTGTGGCGGTAGGTTTGTGAGTTTGTTTATCGTATTCAGAAACCAAATTACCCCATTGAATTTCTACTTGCTTTTGTACAACAGTCAATGTACCCGCAACGTAGTTGAATTCGTAGTTTTGAGACTCAAGATTGTAAGGCACGATTTCGTCTTCGTATACGCCGTAGTTGTCGTTTTTGTGATACGTTTTATAGTTGAATTGCAAAGTGTTGCTCAAATTGTGAGCCGCATCTTCGCCGTCTACAAAACCGCTGTAAGTTACACCGTTGTTGGAAGGCTCTTCACCGTAAACGATTGTATGGTCGTTTGCCGTAACGGTAAGGTCTTTTTTGGTGATGTTGGCAGCACTATTTGCAGGCTGTACCGACAATACATAATTTGCCGCTTTTGAACCTTCAAGCTCGTAATTGGTAAATGCTACCACGATATTCTCGGCAACATCTTTGTCGGCAAAGGTAGCGTTACCTGCTTTGATTGTAACAGCACCTTCGTCGGAATCAACAACTCCGCTCAACTCTCCGCCGGTAGTTGTGGCAACTGTATTACCGTCGTATACTTTGTTGTTAGCTTTAAGATTGATAATCGTGACAGGCTTTTGTGCAATGTTGTAATCATGTGTTGGATTTGGAGTAGACAATTTATAATTATCAATGCTCAAAGCCGTTGCCGTTACAGTGTAGTTTTTGCCTGCATTAGTTTGCGCTCCCTCGTATGCAGAAACAATACAATTATCTCCGTAAACAAGATCTGTGGAATTAACCGTTGCTAAAGGGTGCTGCTCAGAAGCATTGTACTCAAGCGGTGTTTCGTCCCAAGTTAATCCAACTTCTTTTTTCTCTACTGTTAAAGTACCATTTTCGTATTCAAAAACGTAGTTTTGAGCCACTGCACCTGAGGTCGTAATCGTATAAGTACCTTGTTTCCTCTTGTCGGCAACAGTAGTATTGTAATCGCAAGAAATAGTCGGCAGTGTTGTCAAAACGCTTGAATTTTCATTGTTTTTGAAATTATTAGAATACGTTACCGTGTATGTCGGAGCATTATCACCGTAAGCGATAGTTTTGTTTTCAGCAGTAATCGTAATCGTTACGGCGGTGATATTTGCCGTTGTAGATTGAGGCTGCGAAAGCGAATAGTTGCTTGCTTTTTCGCCCGAAAGTGAATAATTGGTAAATGTTATAGGCTTATCAGTGCCGACATTTGCGTTGTCGAAATTAGCATTACCCGCCACTATTGTTACCGCCGATTCATCACCGCTGACAACGTTATTTAACTCTCCGCCTAAAGCGGTTGCCGTTGTGTTGCCGTCGTATGGTTTGTCGCTAACAGAAATGCCTGAAATGGTAAGCGGTCTTTGGGTTATTTGATATGTTTTACTTGCCGGTTGTGCCGAAAGAGAGTAATTATCTTTATCCTCGCCCTCAAGAGCAAAACCGCGAAAAGCAACTTCCCAAGTGCCGAGGTTTACATTTGCAAATGTAGCCTTAGCATTTGTGGTGCTAATAGTTACATTGTCTGTTGCAACTTTCCCCGAAATAGTGGCTTCAGTACTTATTACTGAGGCAGTATTATTGCCGTCGTATACCTTGTTTTCAGATTCAACACCTACAATAGTAACAGGTTTTGGTGCTATTGAAACGGTTAAATCCTCTTCGTCAACACTATTATAATTAGAATTGCCTTCTACTTTATAATAAACAGTGTATTCTCCTGCCTTTTTGCCCGTTGGAAGTGTTTCGGAATAAGTGCCGCTTTCGCCGACTTTATATTTCAGAGTACCGCCCGATGTGTTGTAAGTGGCCAAAAGTTGCTGATCTGAACCATTGTAAACAAGATTTTGTACCGATGAAATTGTTATTGTCGGTGTTGCTTTCTTAATGGTGAAATTACTTGTGGGGTTTGTAATGTTATAGTTGCCAGATTTTTCACCGTTAAGAGTTGCCGTTGAAGTGTATGGCATGTCGCTTGCTTGTGTTTGCTCTGTTGCAAAAGTTAATGTGCAATTATCACTGCCAAAAAGACTTCCTTCAGCAATTGTTGCTCTACGAATATGCGTCTGACCATTATATGTAAATTCTTCTTCGGTGTCCCAAGTAATCGCAATGTCTTTTTTCTTAACAGTGAGTTTGCCGTTGGTATAGGTAACATTGTAATTTTGAAGTTCCGTATTGCCCGAAATTTCAATGAGGTAATCTCCTACATTATTACCCGCAACGTATTCGCAAGACATCGAGATGTCTGCATTCAAACCATTCTCAGTGTCAGTGCCAAGAAGCGTTGTAAACATCTTAGTAAATGAGGGAGCATTTTCGCCGTAAGTTATCTCTTTGTTATCGGCTGCAATAGTAAGATTTGCTTTCTTAATTGTAGCAGTAAGAGAGGTTGGCGTTGTGCTTTGATAATTGCTGTTACCCTCTATCATATAGTAAATGGTGTATGTTGCGGCGTTGGTACTTTTAGGAAGTGTTGTTGAAAAATCTCCTGTTTCACCCAAACGATATTTCAAAGTACCGTTGCCACATTCACCGGCAGTTATCAATGTTTGTGCGCTACCATCGTAAGTTAAATCGTTGGCAGAGGGTGCTGTAGTGATACTTGGTGTTGCTTTTGTGATAGAGAAAGCCTGTGTTTTAACATTCGAAAGTACGTAGTTTTTGGCTTTGTCGCCTGTAAGTGCAGTTGCTAAGGCAGTATAGTCTCCGGCATCGATTTGCGCACCTTCATAAGTAACAGTTACAACATCAGAATTAACAGTATTAGAAACACTCGGAACGGGACAATGTTCGATGCCGTCGTAAACCCAAGTAGCAGGATTAGGAGTCCAACTTAAAGTAGCAGTCAGCTGATTAACCGTTAAATTACCACTTTGATAAATAATATTGTAATTCTCTGAGGTAAGACCTTTTGGCGTAATAGTTTTATTCTCTTTGTCGTAATCCTCGTATTGAGCGTATGTGTAATCATAATCCAAAGTACCTGATAACACACTTTCGTCTTCACCAGAGATAAAACCACTATACGTTACCCCATTGTTGGAAGGCGCATCGCCGTAAGTGATAGTATGATTGTTGGCTTTAACAGTGAGGTCTTTTGGGGTAATATTGGCTTTAACGTCCGTTGGACGTTTAACCTTGAGAGTATAGTTTTCTGCCTTTGTACCCGTAAGTGTAAAATCGGAGGTGAAAGTAATACCCCACTGACCAACATTTTTTTCAGCAAATTCGGCTGTGGCATTTACCAAACTTACATTTGATTCGTCAGCAGTTAAAACACCTGACAAAGTACTTTCTGAAACTTCTGCCGTTTTGTTGCCGTCATAAGTTTTGTCAGAAACGGTAACGCTAACGATTTCAACCTCTTTCTGTGTGATAGAATATGCTTGGTTATTGCCGCTACTTGGCAACAAATAGTTAGTGTTGCTAAGCCCTATAACCTCGGCTGTGTAGTTGCCGACATTAACGCCACCTTCTTTTAAAGTTGGTGTACATGTTGTACCTTCTACAACGCTGGTAAGAGTTGCAGTCGGGCTTTGATTCTCGCCATTGTATACAAATTCAGATTTATCTTGCCAAGTAATACCAACGGTGATTTTATCAACAGTTAAAGTGCCCTTTATAAAATCAATAGTATAATTATTTGAGGTTAAACCACTTGGAGTAATGTCATAATTACCAGCATTATCGTATTGAGCGTAATCGCAATCAAATGCTAATATTCCGCTAAGAACGCTTTCTGCTTCGTTATTAACAAAACCAGAATACGAAACAGAGTATGATGGTGCTGCTGAGCCGTAGTTAATGGTTTTGTTTTCAGCGGTGATAGTAAGAGGTACGCGCGTAATTCTTACCTTGAAATTCTGATTTGCGTCGTTTTGTACATCATTGTGATTGCCGTCTGTACCAACGATTCTATAATAAACAGTGTATTCTCCAACGTCTTTTCTTGTTGGGATTGCGTCTGCATAAGTACCATCGGAGCCAACTTTGTATTGAAATTTAGTACCCGTAGGATTGTTTTGTCCGCCAGTTGCCAAATTTTGCTCTAAACCGTTGTAAGGCATTTCGATAACGTTATCAGTGCCCATAGTTCCGTTTGCAGGTGTCTTAGGCAAATCTTCGTCGGCAATAGTAGGAGTGGCGCGATTAATAGTAAAATCAGTAGTAGGCTGTATTGTTGTAGGAAGTTTATAATTAGGATTGCTCAGACTAACAGCCTTTGCAGCCTTATCGTCGCTATAAGTTCCTGCATTGATTTGCGCACCTTCCACCGTTACTAAGCAGGAAGTTCCTAAAACTAAATTTGTAACCGTAGCGGTAGGAATTTTTTCCATGCCGTCGTATTCAAAAGTAGTTGTTCCCCATTCGATAGTTACTTCTTTTGGTCTGATTTCGTTTTTAACGGTAACAGAAGTTGATTCAGTAGAAAGCGAATAATTGTCAGCGTCAGTTCCCGAAAGAGTATAGCCGCTAATTGTAACGTCTTTGTTTGCACCAGCATTTGCATCAGCAAAATTTGCAGTACCACCCGTTATCGACAAGTTGTCGCCCGAAATCATTTCAGGAAAAGAAATATCTGTGGTAACGATGTCAGCAGTAGTGTTGCCGTCGTAATCCTTGTCGTTTGATTTAAGACCGCTTAATGTAACAGTCAATTTTGTTATACTATTATTGACACTTGCAGGCTGAGCCGAAAGTTCGTAATTATTAGCATCAGTGCCTGTTAAAGTAAATCCAGAGAAAGTTACTGCTTTTCCTGTACCAACATTTTTGTCTGAAAAACTTGCTGTACCTGCGGTTATGTTCAAGTTGTCTGTTAAAACTTTACCGTCGATTATAGCCTCAGAAATATCCACTGTAGCATTTGTATTGCCATTGTAAGTTCTGTCGGCAGATTTTACACCCGTAATTGTAACAGATTTTTTATTGATTGTGGAAGTTATAGAACCAACCTGAGAATCATTATGATTGGCATCACCTTTCACCTTATAATATATAGTGTATTCGTCGGCATCTTTTTTAGAAGGAATTTCTGAAGTAAATATTCCGTTTTCGGTAAGGCTATATTGGAATTCACCGCCGGTTACTTCACCTACTGTAAGAAGCGGTTGTGCTGAGCCATTGTATGTAACAATAACACGCGCAGGAGGAGTAAATGTGGGAGCAACAGCAGTAATAGAAAATACTGCTGTCTTGTTGTCATCAAGAAGTTTGTAATTGTCTTTATCTTCACCATTCAAACTTGCAGTAGAAACATAATTAGAACCTACATTAATTTTAGGTTCGGCAAAAGTCAAACTACAATCATCGTTAGCCACTACACCGCTTATAGTAGCCGTACGAATTTGTTCTTCGCCGTTGTATGGAAATTCGCTTTGGTCTTGCCAAGTTAGCGTAATGGTCTTTTGTGTTATTGCATTTTTAACACTTGTAGGTTGAGCCATCAATGTGTAATTTCCTACGTCATCACCCTCAAGAGCAAAACCGCTAAAAGTAACATCTTTATCAGTGCCGACATTTTTGGTATCGAAATTGGCTGAAATAGTAGATGTTGAAATCGACAAATCATCACCCGTAATTGCAAATACGTTACCATCAGAATCTACAATTTTTGCATTTTCGATATTCACTGCGGCTTCTGTGGTACCGTTGTAGATTTTGTCAGCAGACTTTACAGCGTCAATTTTAACCTCTTTTTTAGTAATATTAGCAGTAAGTTGAGTCTTGAGTCTTGCCGAAAAATTATCGCTATTGGTAACAAATTCAAAATTGATACTTTTGCCTGTACCTGCATTTTTGTCAACAAAAGCAGCCGTGAAAGAAATTTTGCCAGGAATTGTAAGTGCGCTATTAGTGCAAGTATATACGGGAGTGCCTGTAATAGTAACTGTGGTATTACCATCGTACACTTTATTTTCTGCACTAAGACCTGTTACTTCTATAATAGCCGGAGTGATGTTGGCCTTAAGATCTGTTGGTGTAATTAAATTATAATTGTCTTTATCCTGACCAACAAGTCTCAAATTAGTAAATGTGATTTCTTTATCTTCGCCAACATTAGCATTTTCAAAATTGGCTGCATCTTGCGACACACTTATATTATCGGTGCTAATGAAATCGCTGGAAGTAATCGTACCCATAAAAGAGGCTGTTGAAGAACCATCGAAAACCTTGTCTTTGAACTCAAAGCCGCTAAGGTGGACATCTTTTTTTGTAATGGTTGCTTTACTTGTTAAGGAAGTTGTAGTAATTTTATAATTGCTGGCATTAGTACCTTCGAGCGAAAAATCACCAAATGTTACTTTTTTATCTTCGTCAACATTTTTATCTGCAAATTTTGCACTGCCAACAACAAGCGAAACGCCCTCAAGTTCACTTTCGCTCAATACTATATTTTCGTATTCTGCCAAATCGCTACCATCGTACACTTTATTTTTAGCATCAATGGAAGTAACTGAAATTTCTTTAGGCGTAATTGCGGCCTGCAAATTCATATTCTCAAACGTATAAAAATCTGTATGTTCGGGATTACTGCATGTAAACGAAATATTCGAAATTGTAACTGCGTGTTCGCCTACATTCGATTCTAAAAAATCAGCCGTACACGTAAAATTAGAAAGTACATCACCACCCACACCATTTATCGAGGAAGGAAAATGAATAGTGGCAGTTGTGGCGCCGTCGTAAACTTTATCTTCAGCATAAACAGATTGCTCATTATGAGTGCTTTGAGGGTCTGTAGGGTCATACAGATCTTCTGGAAACTCAATAGTATAAGGATATATTGTTGCTGTTTTTCCAATTGGAAATTGTATTTCATCAGAATATTTGTCATGATCAACACCTGCAAGTGTTATAGAATTGAATGTTACCGCTTTATTTACTCCGGGTGCTGCATTCACAAAAGTAGCATCTACTTCAGAAATCTCAACATCATCGCCCAAAACCACGCCGTTGAGTTTACACCCGGTAACCGACAACACTTTATTATTACCATCATAATCCTTATCCTGAGGCTCACAATCTACAAGAGTAAGTTGCGCAGGGGCTAATTCAGCGTCATATTCAAACACATTTTCGGTTAAAACATATTCAGTAACGTCGTCTCCGATAAGTGTAAATTTCGTCACAATTTTATTACGGGTATAGTCATATTCCACCGAGATGATTTTTACTTTTACATCTTTATCTGTCGGAATATTTGCTAACGGAGCAATAATAGAGTCTGCTATTCCGTCATGGTCATAATCAGGACAACTCCACTGAACACTATTTGTACCGTCGTATGTTTTTGTGTCAGGGATAAGCAAATCAATAGCACTTCTTAATGCGTCAATGTCAATACGAGGAACAGTTTGAATGTCTAATTTTTTCCAAGTACTTGCACTACTATAATCAGTCTGATTTTCAGGGACGATAAGTTGAATATCAGAAAGAGTCAGGTCGGCAAAAGTATTGTTTTTTAAACTAGGCGGATTTATTCCGTTACAAACAATTGTCTCCAACTGAGTATCTTTAAACGCATTTTTACCAATCGAAGTAACTGTCGCAGGTATTACAATCTCAGTTAGACTCGTACAACCTTGGAAAGTATTATCTCCTATGGCAGTAATTAACCCCGAAATATGAAGGGATGTAAGAGATTTACAAGTAAGAAATGCACTACCGCCAATACTTTCAATAGTTACAGGAAGAGTAATCTTAGTAGCCTTCTCGCAATTTGAAAATGCGCCATTATCAATCGCCGTTACGGTATATACCGCATCACCATACTCAAACATACCCGGAACAATATATTCCGTGGCATCGTCAGAGACTACTCCCGTTACCATAGCGGTCTTGGTCTGCGTGTTGATTTCGTACGTCAAGCCCTTGAATGTTATCTCAGTTTGCGCCATTACGGTCAAAGGCGGAGCTGCTAACAAAAAGAGGAGAAACGTAAATACAAATTTACAAAAAGCCCCCCCCCGTGGAATTTTGTGAGGTTTTATTATTTTTATATCCATGTCTTTTTATTATTAGTTATTAAAAAAATTGAGTTCATTATTAACGATTTTGTTGTTTTCTTAAAAAAAAATAGGATATAAATTTACGTAAATGGCCCGTATAGTACACTACCATACGATTTTTTTGTTAATAGTTTCCAATGCATAATTCGATAATATTTGTTGGTTGTATAATATTTCTTACAAAAATAAAAAAAATACTATTATATAAAGGTTAAAAAACATTAAAAAGTCATTTTTATAGTAATAATCCACGAAATTTTCATTTATTTCTCTTAAAACAACAAATAAAACAAAAAAAAACGAATTACCATTAACATTACAAAGCAAGGATCAATACGTTAAATATGCTGTTACTTTTTTAAGGAATACACAAATTATATGAAACAAGATTCCAATAAATGTTAATAACGAAAAGAAAAAGAAGCGGAGAGAGGGGGATTCGAACCCCCGGTAAGGTGTTTATACCCTACGACGGTTTAGCAAACCGTTGGTTTCAGCCACTCACCCATCTCTCCAAAGATGTACTTCTTATGCTGAATCAATTCTTTTAGTCGGTCTCCAGGGAGTCGAACCCTGGACCCACTGATTAAGAGTCAGTTGCTCTGCCAACTGAGCTAGAGACCGAATACTCTTTTGTTTTTTGACGTTGCAAAAGTAGAAACAAAATTTTAATCTGCAAAATTTTTTTGAATATTTTTTTGCAAAAAAAATTAATTGATGTAAATTAGCGCAATGAAACTAACTGATTATTTTTATATAACAAATTATGAAACAAGTTATTGCGATAATATTTTTTATTTTTTCCGGATACATAAAAATTTTTGCACAACTCGAAACTTCTGTATGGTATTTTGGTGATAATGCAGGATTAGATTTCAAAACCAAGATTCCAAAAGCCTTAACAGACGGTGCATTAAGAAATTACGAAGGCGTTGCAAGTTTTAGCGATAAATTCGGAAATTTGCTTTTATACACTGACGGAAGGACTGTTTGGAACAAAAATCACGAAATTATGGAAAACGGTGATAACCTTTTAGGACACGAAAGCAGCACCGAATCGGCAATCATCGTTCCATGGCCTGAAAACGAAAATCTTTATTACATCTTTGTTGTCGATGAACAAGGCGGAGTAAACGGTCTGAGTTATTCCATTGTTGATATGTCATTAAACGATGGTTTGGGCGCAATTACAGACCATAAAAATATTATTATCGAAACTCCGGTCTGTGAAAAAGTTACCGCTATAAGACACCAAAACAACAAAGATATTTGGCTTTTAACCAAATCCGCAAAATCCAACGACCTTATCGAATGGTTAATTGATGAAAACGGAATTAACTTAGACTCAAAACAAAAATTTCCGATAAGTATAATTAAACACCAAGACCCAAATATTCCCGGACTGCCGGCAGAGATAAAAATGAACAGAGGTTTTATTACGCTCGGATATATGCGCGTTAGTCCGAACGGAAAAAAAATAGCCTGCGCAAACAAAGGTATGTTTCAATACGATGAGAACGACACCCCATTTTCGATATTAGAAATTTTTGACTTTGACATAGAAACCGGCGTAATAACTCCAAATTCAATTATTTGCGATTATAATTCGGATCTTTACGGCGTTGAGTTTTCCAATGACGTATCAAAACTTTATTATACAAGCGGATTAGATATTTTTCAATTGGATTTAACCAAGGAAACAGAAGAAGAAATACAAAATTCACTCACCAAAATAGGAAGTTTTGATTATAGAAGTTTTTCGTTACCGCTTTATGACCCTTCTGCTATAAACAGAAGCGATTATGCAACAGAAGAAGATTATATTCTTGCCTTACAACAAACCGTCCCAATAACCGGAGCACTTCAACTTGCTCTAAACGGAAAAATCTACGTCGCTCAAAATATGTGCAAATATCTCGGCGTTATTAATAATCCGAGAGAACAAGGAGATGCCTGTAATTTTGAAATGAAAGCATTATATTTAGATGGCACATTCTCCCGTGCCGGTCTTCCGAACTTTATTCCGTAATTTGTCTTGACGCAGAAATTTGAGATTTCAAATAATTGCACTCTAAACAAAACTTTTTTCAAATGTTTAGACGAAAGAAACATAACGAATTACGAATGGATTTTATCAAACATCAACGACGAAAAAATCGCAGAGTCTAATGAAAAAGACTTTGAATACGAAATCACTGAAAAAGGAAAATACAAAATAACTTTAACGATTACACTCGAAAGCAACGAAGAAGTTTCAGAATACCGTTATTTTTATGTTTATGAAAATCCTGAATTTACCTTCGGTCCCGATATAAATATTTGTGAGGGCGAAAATGCAGAAATCAAAGCCGCTGAACTTTCCGACTGTGAATTTCATTGGTTAGATGACATTGAGGACAAAACAATCACCGTAACAGAAAACAAAACCCTTTCGGGAACATTAAAAAACATTTATACGCTTTGTGAATTTTCTGACGAAATCTCCGTAAAAGTAAACTCTCCTGAAGAGTTTTCACTTGGAAACGATATGGAATTTTGCAAAAACGAAACGTTAAAATCCGATTTCAAAATCGAAAATCCCGAAAGGTTTTCTTCGTTTGAATGGCTTGACAACAAATCCTCAGAGGTTAATAGAACATTCTCAAAACAAGGAAATTACACTCTTGAAAGCACGGACTTGAACGGCTGCAAGTTTCAGGACGAAATTTTTATAAAAGAAAATCCCTTACCCGAAATAGATTTTTCCACAGACAGTATTTTTTGTAACAACAAAGACAATTTTCTTGACTGCAAGGTAGAAAACGCAAAATATCTTTGGTCTACGGGCGAGGAAACTCAAGTCATAAAAGTAAAAGATTTCGGAAATTATTCCGTTACTGTAACTGACGAAAACGGCTGTTTTTCAACATCTTCCGTTAATCTAAAACTCAAAACCTTGCCCGAGGTAAATCTCAATGCCGACACCTCGTATTGTGAGGGCGAAAGCCTTGTTTTGGATGTTTTTTGGAAAGATGCAACGGATTATATTTGGCAGGATTTTTCCAACACGGAAAATTACGAGGTTACAACACCGGGAATTTATACCGTTAAAACTTATAATGTCTGCGGTTTTTCGTCCAATACGGTAAACGTTTATGAAAGATATTGCGGCGAAATTTTAATTCCAAATATCATAACGCCAAACAATGACGGAATAAATGATTATTTCAAAATCAAAGGACTCGGAAGTGGTTGGCATTTGGAAATTTTTACAAGAGAAGGTGTAAGAGTTTTCAAAACAGATAATTACAAAAACGATTGGAGTGCTGAAAATATTTCGGACGGAGTTTATTTTTACGTTCTGAAAAAAAACGGTGAACATTACAAAGGCAATATCAGCGTGTTTCATAAAAAATTATAATTTGTAAATCCGAAAAAATAAGATTAGTTTTGTAAAAAAATTTTTTTCGATAAAATGATAAAATCCCTGACTATTTCCGGGGCAACCTCAATGCTCGGAATCGCAACGATAAAAACGGCTTTAAAATGCGGATATTCAATTATTTGCATTATCAGAAAAAATTCCTCACGCAAAAAAAAACTCTTAGAAATAAAAAACGAAAATCTTGAAATCGTAGAATGCGATTTAAAAGATTATTGCAACTTAGATTTAAAAAAGAAATCCGATGTTTTCATTCATTTTGCATGGGATAAAACTTCCGCAACAGAACGAGATGATGTTGATATTCAATTAGATAACATAAAATATACGTTAGATGCCGTAAGACTTGCCGCTCGCTTAAACTGCAAAGTTTTTATCGGAGCGGGCTCGCAGGCGGAATACGGAATCCAAACCGAAAAATTAACACCCGAACTGCCATGCAATCCTGAAAGCGGCTACGGAATTGCAAAATTTTCAGCCGGAAAATTCTCCAAAATGCTTTGCAAACAATTAGGAATACGTTTTAATTGGCTTAGAATTTTAAGCGTTTACGGCATCGGCGATGGCAAAAACACGCTCATAAGTTACATAATCGAAACCCTCAAAAAAGGCGAAAGTCCGCTTTTAACGCCATGTACTCAAACATGGGATTATCTTTTTTCAGAAGAGGCGGCAAAAGCAATTTTATGCGTTTCAGAAAAAGGCATTGACGGCAAAGTTTATCCGTTAGGCTCAGGAATAGGCAGAAAACTAAGCACTTACGTCGAAGAAATCAGAGATTTAATCAATCCTGAAATTCCACTGAAATTTGCCTCAAAACCGTTTTATCCGCACCAACCGATGTACCTTGTTGCAGATGTTTCTGCCCTAAAAAACGACACCGGCTGGCAAAACGAAACGGATTTTATAAACGGTATAAAAAAAATATTAAACTCCTAAGAAAAATTCTTCAATCTGTTTTTCGATAGAGCAACCTCTCTCCCACTCTACGACTTTTTTTACGGCAGTTTCGATTGACCATTTCGGAAACCAACCAAGAAGAGATTTTGCTTTGGAATTGTCAAGTTTTAAGAACGAAGCCTCGTGCGGAGCGTTTTCCTCGTTAAACTTTTTCCATTTGAGATTACCGCCCCAAGATTTGCAAAAAATATCCACTAACTGCCCCGTCGAAATACAATCCTTTGACTCAGGACCGAAATTGTAAGCCCCTTCAAAATCCTTATTTTCAAACTGTTTCTTTGCTAACAACAAATATCCGTAAAGACATTCCAAAACGTGTTGGTAAGGCCTTATGCTGAAAGGATTTCTAACAATAATTTCGCCTTTTTCCCTTGCATAACGTATGCAATCCGGAATTATTCTATCCGGTGCAAAATCTCCTCCACCGATAACGTTTCCGCTGCGTGCAGTTGAAATTCTCAAATCAGAACCGTTTTCAAAAAATGATTTTTTATAACTGTAAGTTACTAATTCTGAACAACTTTTGCTGTTAGAATAGGGATCCAAACCACAAAGTTCCTCCGTCTCACGGTACCCCCAAAGCCATTCTTTGTTTTTGTAAACTTTATCCGTCGTAACATTAACAAAACTTTTTACCGAAGGAGTTTTTCTCAAGGCTTCCAAAACATTAACAGTTCCCATAACGTTAGTTTCAAAAGTTTCTTTAGGATTTTTGTAAGACTCCCTTACGATAGGTTGTGCTGCCAAATGTATAACTATTTCCGGTTCAGAGGTTTGCATCGCCGTTAAAAGCGAAGAAAAATCTCTTATATCACCATAAATGCTACGGATTTTTTCTGAAGTTTTCGCGATTTCAAAAAGTGAGGGTTTGGTAGGCGGTTCAAGCGCATAACCCGTTATTTGCGAGCCGAAAAACTTCAAAATATTAACAAGCCACGTTCCTTTGAAACCTGTGTGTCCCGTCAAAAAAACTTTTTTTCCTTTATAAAAATCTGCTAATCCCATACTTTCCACGGTGCTTTCTCGTTAATCCACAAATCGTTAAGTTCGTTTTTATCTTTCAGCATATCCATCGGATGCCAAAAACCTGAATGTTTGTAAGCATGAAGTTCGCCCTCAGCAGCAAGGTTTGAAAGCGGTTCTCTTTCCCAAACCTCGTTAATATCATCGGGTTTAATGTAATCCAAAGCTTTGTTTTCGCAAACAAAAAAACCTGCGTTAATCCATGTTTTGCTTTCATCGGGTTTTTCCACGAAACGGTGCACAACATTTTGAGAATCCAAATCTAACGCTCCCCAACGTCCAACAGGCTGAACGGCTGTTAATGTTACGAGTTTTCCTGAATCCTGATGGGCTTTTAATAGTTTGTCGATACGAACGTTAGCAACCCCATCACCGTAAGTGAGCATAAAAGGCTCGCCATTGAGATATTTTTCTGCTTTTTTAATACGTCCTCCGGTAAGCGTTTTTTGTCCCGTGTAAAGCAAAGTTACCGTCCAAGGCTCGGTTCTTGTCTGATGAATTTGAACGTCGTTGTTAGCAAGGTCAATAGTCATATCGGAATATCTGTCATAATAATTTAAGAAAAAATCCTTGATAACATGACCTTTATAACCCGTTAAAATCACGAAATCATTAAAACCGTAATGACCGTAAATTTTCATTATATGCCACAAAATCGGATAACCGCCTATTTCGACCATCGGTTTTGGAATTTTTTGTGTCTCCTCGCCGAGTCTCGAACCCAAGCCGCCCGCTAAAATCAATGTCTTCATTTTTTATAATTTTTTTTACAAAACTCTCTGATACAGTCGATTGTCCACGAAATTTTTTCCTCTGTCATTCCGGGATAAACGCCCGTCCAAAAAGTATTTTCCATAATAAAATCCGTATTTTCCAACCCGCCGGAGATTCTAAAACCTTCTTTTGAAAGCCGCATCGAATTGAAAGCGGGATGTTTCAAAAGATTTCCGGCAAAAAGATTACGGGTTTGTATTTTATTGGTTTCCAAGAAATTAGTAAGTTCATTTCGGGAAAAACCGGCATTTTTTTCCACCGTTAATGCAAAACCGAACCACGAGGGCAAAGAATTTTCTTCCTTTTCAGGCAGAATTATTCCGGGCGTATCTTTCAAACCGTCATAAAGTAAAGAAAAATTCTCACGCCTTCTTTTTACGATAAAATCTATTTTTTCCAACTGAGCACAACCGATAGAGGCTTGTAAGTCGGTCATTTTCAAGTTGAAACCAAAATGCGAATAAACGTATTTATGGTCATAACCATAAGGCAAAAGTCCGAATTGACCAGTAAATCTCGCCCCACAAGTGTTGTCTTTACCGCTTTTGCACCAACATTCACGTCCCCAATCGCGGAAAGATTTCATAATCTTGTTAAGCAAAGAATTGTCGGTGTAAACAGCACCGCCCTCACCCGTTGTTATATGATGCGGCGGATAAAAAGATGAAGTTCCTAAATCGCCCCAAGTACCTGTCTTTTTGGTAACCTCACCGATAGTGTAGAGCGAGCCCAAAGCATCGCAATTATCCTCCACAAGCCAAAGATTATGCCTAAGACAAAACTCTTTAACAGCTTTTATGTTAAAAGGATTTCCCAATGAATGAGCCAACATAACAGCCTTTGTTTTAGGCGAATAAGCATTTTCAAGGGCATTAACGTCAATGTTATAACCGGGCAAAGTTACGTCCACAAAAACGGGTACGGCACCAAATTGAATCATCGGAGTTACTGTCGTTGGAAAAGCACAGGCAACAGTTATGACCTCGTCGCCGCGTTTTATGCGCCTCTCGCCCAACAAATCAGAGGTCAAGGTAAAAAAAGCCAAAAGATTTGCGGACGAACCAGAATTTACTGACACACAATATTTTACGCCCAAATAATCGGCTAAACCTTTTTCAAATTTTGCAGTCCAAGCCCCCGAAGTAAGCCAAAAATCCAAAGAAGCATCTACAAGATTTTGCATTTCGGTTTCATCGAAAAATCTTCCGCCGTAATTTACAAAGGTTTCACCAGCCTTAAAATCAGGCTTTTTCGCATGAACTTCCTCATAATATTCTTTTGTCAGAGCCAAAATCTGACGTTTTAATTCTTCTTGTTTTGACATTTTCTTATTGAATTGTTCAAGCGCAAATCTAATTTTTTTAACGGAATTTTCAAACAAAAAAATTTGCAAATTTTGACTAAAAATGTTTTCTTTGCAAATTGTAAAACATAAAATGATGAAAATAACACTGTTGCTAAGTTTTTTGATGACGGCATTTTTTTTTAATCTTAATGCTAATGCCCAACAAACAAGAGATTTTTCGAAATACGAACACAAACACGCCTTTCACTCCCCGTGGATTGGCAACAACAAATTTTTAACGGATTATTTAAAAGAAATTGATTATGAAAATCAAGAAAATCCAATGTATTCGATTCCCGTTAAATTTTACGTTTTCGGCAAAAACAACGCTCCTCAATTAACTGACATAAAGGAAACTATTCAAAATCTCAACGAAATTTATGCAAAAAACAATACGCTAATTTCGTTTTATCTTTATGATATAAAATTTATTAAGAAAAAAAAATTTGACAAATTCGGCTATTACGGACAGTTTCCTTTTCAGTCAATTTTCAGACATAAGAGAAAAGTTTTGAATATTTTTCTTGTTTCGAGCCTTAAAAAACCGGGCAAAAAAAACAAGGATTTGGAATATGCCGGAGCCTGCAACAATCTGAATCACACTGTTATAATTGCTAACGGAAACGACGGTTCGGTAGTTGCTCACGAGGTCGGACATTTCCTCGGATTAAAACATCCGCACAAAAATTACAACAAAGGCAAACACAATCAGGAAGCAGTAGACAGAGATGCCTTCCGCGGCGGACTTTTCCTACGGGGACGAAATTGCGAAATCAACGGTGACGGACTTTCTGACACTCAAGCACAACCGTATTTAGTAAAATATACCGACAAAAAATGCAATTATACTTCATTGGATTTAACGGACAAACGCGGTGAAAAATACAATCCGCAAACCGATAACATCATGTCGTATACTTTAGGCAAACAATGCCGCAGAAATTTTACGCCAATGCAAAAAGCGGTTATGCTATACACTGCCGCAAAACGCGACAAATCAGGAGATTGGAAATTATCTTTTGAAGAAAATAATCTGAAAATAACAACGCTGACTGATAGTTTTGAACCTGATTTTTGCACCGAAATTGCAAGCGTTTTGAAAGATAAAATCGTCCAAGAACACACTTTAAATTATTTTGATACGGATTATCTGAAATTTTCTTTAAGCAAAAGAGCCGACACAAAAAAATCCAAAATCGTAATCGAGGACGGCAAATACGGCAATGCTGATTTGAAAATCGAAGTTTTAAAACTAAATTCCGATGATATTTATCTTTTGGAAGACAAGATTTACCAAAAGAAACAAGGCGAAAATTTAATTATCTCGTTAGAGGATTTTACTTTCGGAAACTATTGTCTGAGAATTACTTCTAACAATAAAGTAAATAATTCAGAAGTAGCTTCATACAAAATTGTTTCAGACATTTCAAAACCGGAAATAAATTAAAAAAAATCATAAAAATAATGGCATCAAATTTAAAAAATCTATCGGATTTTTCCTACACGGAAATTCCTGACGGCAGCCTTATGAAAATAGGCATCGCCGTTGCGCAATGGAATACGGAAATAACTTCGGCACTTCTTAGCGGTGCAAAAGAAACCCTCTTAAAACACAACGTAAAAGAAGAAAACATCGGGGTTATAAAAGTTCCGGGAACCTTTGAACTGACATTAGCGGCACAAAGCCTTTTGGAATACACTTCGGTGGATGCGGTAATCGTTTTAGGCTGTGTAATTCAAGGCGATACGCGTCATTTTGATTTCATCTGCAACGGAGTAACGCAAGGAATTACGGAACTTAACATTAAGTACAACAAACCCGTAATTTTCGGAGTTTTAACAACAAACGATTTACAGCAAGCCAAAGACCGTTCAGGCGGAAAACTCGGCAACAAAGGCGACGAGGCTGCCGTTACGGCAATACAAATGGTTGCAATGCAAAACGCATTAAAAAAATAAAACATGTAGAGCCGTAATGTAAAAAGAGCCGTAATGTAAAAGAGCCGTAATGCAAAAGAGCCGTAAACATTACGGCTCTACATGTTTTCTTAAAAACCAAATAAAAAATCCCTCATCAGGAGCCACAGCCCAACAACATCCATTTAAATCTCTGTCAGGCAATTGATTATAAGGAGAATTTTTATCCGAACAATCCATAACCAAACATTTTTCATCGGATAATTTTACGACCGCCAACACGTTATTGAACTGAATACGGCTTGCGTAAGCGGTATCAACCCTGCCGAAATCTTTCGTTGCAGAAAGCGCAGGAAAAGCCTCCAAACCCGCCCTTCTTAAAAGTGAAATCAATGTCAAATTGATTTCGGCGGACGAACCTTTTTGAGTTTTCAAAACGGTTTCTGGCTTTTTATCTACGTAATTTTTGAAAGTACCGTCCCATGCAACTTGTTTATTTACATAATCATAGAGTTGTTTTATAACGGTAAGCGTATCAGAAAATTCCGCCTCTTCAAGAATTTTTTGCAAAGAAGGTTCAACGGGGAAAAACTTTGCCAAAGGTTTGTAAAAATCAGGAGATTTTTTCAAACGCTTGTGCAAATAATCCCATGAATCGGCTTTAACAATCACATAACCGGCATTATACATTTTGAACCAAGCCTCTGACTGACTCAAATATCTGTTATCAGGCTCGGCATAAACGTAAAGCAAATGCGTCATTTGTTGCCAACCTGCTTGATAAATAGGATGAGAATAACCAATATCCTGAGTAAATTTATAAGCCTTCATTATAATGGAAGGACTCTGAAAATCAGCGTCATAATTCTCTTTCGGCAAAAGATTTGAAACTTTAAAAGTATCAACAACATTAGAAAATCTAAAATTCAAATTAAACCGTCTGCCACTGTACATATAATAAAACGATTTCGGATTATCGTAAGGCGAAAAAGTATAAGAAATTGTTTGAAACGTCTGATTTTGAGAATGATAAACAAAATTTTCACCTTCATAAACATCGTATTTATACTTCATGTTTTCGGGGAAAGAAGCGATAAAATACGAATTCAAACATGGATATTCAGATGCAAATTCTATTTTCGGCGGCAAAAGAAAGTCAAAACTTATAAAATAATACCGCATTTCCAAAATATCGCCTTTTTTAACTTCGGGTAAATGAATCAACACCGAACTATGTAAAGAATCAGAATTACGATATTCTATATCTTTGAATTTCAGTTTTTTAGTAACAACTTTTTTACCGTTTTGAGAATACACACAAACCTTCACGGCAAGAACTTTATCGTATTCGTTTTTGCCAGAAAACGGGATTTCGTATGTTTTGCCAGTAAAAATTCCGTCATTTAAGATTTTCATTCTGACATGATTCTCATTATAAAATCTTAACGAGCCGTTATAAACATCAAAATATGCTTTTTTTTGTTTAAACAAAACAACGGCATCGTAACCGGACTCATCATAAACGGTTTCTCTAAAATCCTCACCGTCTACATTTCCGAAATTTTTCAAGTCATTTTGCCCGGCCAAACTATTGACCCAAAACGCAAAAAACAGAAATACAAAGACTTTTTTCATAAGCAGTTTTTTTTTTAATTATGGGTAAAAACATATTGAATAATGTTAGCCCCCATTTTTAATGCTTTTTCATGAGCCTCAGGCGTATCGTTGTGAACCTCAATATCTTCCCAACCGTCGCCGAGGTCGCACTCCCAAGTGTAAAGAAAAACCAAACGGCTCTCGTAAAACATTCCGTAAGCCACCGGCGGATGATTGTCGTGTTCGTGAATTTTCGGCAAACCGTTATCAAACCGATATTTTTGATGAAAAATTTCAAAACTTGAGGGCAATTCTACAAACTCCGTTTCGGGGAAAACTTTTTTCATCTCCCGAAAAACATACTCTTTAGTGCCGTAATTGTCGTCAAAATGGAAAAAACCGCCCGCAATCAAATATCTGCGTAAGTTTTCAACGTCCTGAGATGAAAAAATCACGTTTCCGTGTCCCGTGGCATGAACAAAAGGATAGTTGAAAATTTCCGCGCTCGAAGGCTCAACAGACGGAATGTCAGACGAAATGTCGGTTTTGAGATTCTGATTACAAAATTTTACAAGATTAGGCAGCGAGGTCGGATTTGCGTACCAATCGCCCCCGCCGGAATATTTCATTAAAGCAATTTTAAGTTGCTGACTATGAGCCGATAACGCTGAAATCAAGAATATTATCAAAACAAAAAAACGCATAAGTATTTCGCTTTTATATAACCTTTTTAAAAAAAAAGACGAAAGACACGAAAAAAATTATATTTCGTGACTTTCGTCTTTTTTCGTGGTCAAAAATTATTATATTCCTGTATAATTAAAAGGAGTAATTCTCATCATCTCATCTTTTACGCTCTGAGAAATATCAAGCGTAGAGATGAAATTATGAATATCCTCTTTTTGAATCTGACGGTTAACACGTGTCAATTCTTTGAGTTTTTCGTAAGCATTTGGCACACATTCACGTCTCAAAATGGTCTGAATAGCCTCAGCAACAACCGCCCAATTCTCTTCCAAATCCTTGTCAATAGACTCTTTATGAAGAATCAGTTTGTCAAGACCTTTCAACAAAGATTTCATAGCAATCAAAGTGTGAGCAATCGGAACACCTATGTTTCTGATAACCGTACTATCGGTTAAATCCCTCTGCAAACGCGAAATAGGAAGTTTCTGAGCCAAAAATGTCAAAACCGCATTCGCCATTCCGAGGTTTCCTTCTGCGTTTTCAAAGTCAATAGGATTAACCTTGTGCGGCATTGCTGACGAACCAACCTCGCCCGCTTTGAGTTTTTGCTTGAAATAATTCATAGAGATATACATCCAAATATCGCGGCAAAGGTCAATCAAAATCGTGTTAATACGTTTCAAACCGTCGCAAAGTGCTGCGAAATTGTCGTAATGCTCAATTTGAGTCGTAACTTGCGAACGTTCAAGACCCAAAACATGATTCACAAACGAATTTGCAAATCTTGTCCAATCGATTTCCGGATAAGCAACGTTATGAGCGTTAAAATTACCAGTTGCGCCGCCAAATTTTGCAGAATATGGAACAAGCTTCAAAAGACCTACCTGATTGTGAAGTCTTTCAACATAAACCTCAATTTCTTTTCCGAGCCTCGTAGGACTTGCCGGCTGACCGTGTGTACGTGCAAGCATCGGAATATCAGCCCATTCGCCAGCTTTGTGATAAAGTTGCAAAACCACTTTATCAAGCAAAGGATAATAAACATTATCCATAGCAACCTGTACAGCGTAAGGAATTGATGTATTGTTAATATCCTGCGATGTCAAACCAAAATGAATAAACGACTTGTATTGAGGAATTTCCAAAGCATCAAACTTCTCCCTCAAAAAATATTCTACGGCTTTAACATCGTGGTTGGTAATTTTTTCTATTTCCTTAATACGCTGAGCATCAGATATTTCAAACTTTCTGTATATACTGCGCAAGGGCTTAAACAACTGCTTGTCAAAACCCTTCAACTGTGGCAAAGGAATCTCGCAAAGTGCAATAAAATATTCCACCTCTACCAACACTCTATATTTTATAAGCCCGAATTCAGAAAAGTATTCGGCTAATTCTTCGGTTTTCCCTCTGTAACGACCGTCTACCGGTGAAACGGCTGTCAAATCTGTAAACTCCATATTAAATAAAATGTTTGTGCAAAAGTAAAAATTTTTTCTTAAAACAACAATGAAAATATTCCGAATTTAAAAAAAATTTTTGTTTCCTTAATAAAAGTATTGAAATTGTCAAATTTTATGAATATTTTTATTGCGCAGTTTTTTTACTTGCTATTAATAGTTAATTCTATGAAAACTAACGGTTTAGAAAAGGAATTTGTGGCAGATGCAGAAGAAATGCTGCCCTTAACAGACGAAAAAGGCGTTGTTATCGGCAAAGCCCTAAGAAGTGTTTGTCATAAGGATAACACACTAATTCACCCCGTTGTACACGTTCATATACTCAACAAAGAGGGTAAAATTTTCCTTCAGAAGCGGAGCATGAAAAAATTGATTCAACCCGGCAAATGGGACACCTCTGTCGGAGGACACATAACCTTCGGCGAGGAAATCGAAACGGCTCTAAAACGTGAAGCTTGGGAAGAGGCAGGCGTTGAAAACGGTGATTTTCAATTTATTACATCGTATCTTTGGGAATGTCCACTGGAAAGGGAATTTATCAGAGTTTATAAATGCAGGTACGAAAATCCTAAAATAATTGCCGTGGGCGAAATAGATGAAGGCAGATTTTTTTCGTTTGAAGAGATTTCTCAAAACCTCGGCAAAGGCTTTTTCACACCGAATTTTGAAACAGAGTTTGAAAAAATTAAAAACGTACTGTTATGAATTTTTCCGAAATTAAAGAACTGAAAGACAAGATATTTAGCGGTCATCAGATAACAAAAGCCGAAGCGGTAAAATTAGTTAAAACCGAAAATATCGAAACCTTATATTATAGTGCGAACCAAATCCGCGCTAAATTTTGCGGACCTTTTTTTGAAATGTGGTCTGTTTTTCATCAAAATTTAGGACGGTGTGAAAACGACTGCAATTTTTGTCCGATGTCAACGACCACAAAAGTTGATTATTACGCAACGTGCGATGATTCTGACGTTAACACGCAATTAGAATCGATTTTAAAATTAAAAAACAAGGGAGTCAATCACATAGAAATCGACGTTACGCACAAAAAACTCAACGACGAGCAACTCTTGGAAATGATAAACATGGTAAATTTCATCAAGGAAAACGCTGACATTGATGTTTGTGCGTCATTCGGAAGTTTAAGCCGCGAACAATTAATACGTTTGAAAGCTGAAACCAAAATAGATTCTTATCATTGCAACATCGAAACTTCAGAAAATTTTTATCCTAACGTCTGCACAACAATAGACATAAACGAAAAATATAAAACTCTGAAAAACGCCAAAGAATTAGGTTATAAAATTTACAGCGGTTGCATTATCGGCATGGGCGAAATGATGGAAGATAGAATTGATATTGCATTAAAACTCAGAGATTTAAATGTGGATGGAGTATCTCTCAACATCATGCTGCCGTTTCCCGGAACACCACTTGAAAAACAACTCAGACTCTCAAATCAGGAAATTTTAACGACCTTTGCGATTTTCAGATTCATAAATCCAAAAATCAAAATACGTTTTGCCCGCGGACATCATTTAATTAAAATCATTGAAAAAGAGGCACTTAGAGCAGGAATAAATTCATCAATTGTTGGAGAACTCTTGGTAAATGCCAAAAGTTCCGATATTGACAACGATGTTAAATTATTTTTAGAAGAAGGGTTTTTAATCAAGAAATAAAAACCCTTCTAAATTCTTTTTTTTATTTTATGCTTTCAGCTTTTTTAACAGCCTCTGCATTCAACTGATCGGCTTGCTTCTGCGCCTGCGAAACAAGTGCATTGCCTTTGTTTTCTGCCTCTGAAACTATTAAATCAGCCTTTGAATTAGCCTCAGAAAGTGCTTTGTCAGCTTTTTTAGTTGCCTCAGAAATCGCCTTATCAGCAGCCTTTTGTGCAGCGGCTTTCGCTATAGGATTCGTCGCTTTATTAACAGCTTTTTGAGCTTCCTCTTTTGCTGCCGCTACGGCTTTGTCGCGCGTTTCTTGAGCTAATGCTTTAGCCTCGGCAGAAGTCTTTTTAGCAGCGGCAATAAGTTTGTCCTTTTCGTTTTTTGCAGTTGCTATCAATTTGTCGCCCTGCGCTTTAGCATCGGCAATCAATTTTTTTGCCTCCTGAGAAACTTTCTCTTTCGCCTCCTGAATTTTTTCTTGCGCAACCTCTTTCAAAGCATCGGTTGCAGAAGTTGAAAATCCAGTGATTTTCGGGTCGGTAACCGTTCCGCCGATATTAGCAAAAACTTTTACAAGTCCGGCTTTTTCACTACCTACCGCTTTAGCTAACAAAGAGTTAGCGACAGTTTCAGCAAGCGTTAAACCAACTTTCATATCAAGCGATTGATCCAATCCCAAGGTTCCGTAAAAATTAGCATCCTGATCGGCAAGTTTAAACGCCGTAGAATCAATTTCAACATTTCCGTCCACAATCTTGAAACCAACATTAAGATTATTAATAGTCGGATTTTTAAGATTTTCGTTTTTAACAGCGGTTCCGATAAGGTTGAAAACTTTTGAATCTCTGATTCCGACAGACTGCGTAATCAAACGGCCGTCGCCATTAACTGTCTTTAAATCAGGATTCAACATATTGTCAAAATCCGATTTGAAATTGATTTTAGCGGTTAAGTTTCCATGACAAGAAGATGCAATCGGAGCAAGTTTTTCAACGGTATTAAAAGTTTTCGCCGTTTTTTGAATATCCACTTCCGACAAATCCAACTGCAAATCAGCTTTAGGACGGTTTTGATTTGAGCCGTCATAAATACCGTTAACAAAAGCCTTACCGCCTAACATTTTCAAATTCAAATTGTTAAGACCAGCAACTCCGTCTTTCAACGAAATTTTTCCCGTCAAATTGTCAATTACCAAAGAATCATAAAGAATCTTGCCGATTGAAGCATTCAACTGAAAATCAATGTTTTTCGGAATTTCAGGAGCCGGAGTCTCTGATGTTTCCTCCGAAGGTTGAGTTTCAGCGACCTCAGGCTGTGAATGATCGTAAGAATAAATATCATTAACGTCCACTAAATCAGATTTATACGTAAAATTTGCCCTCAAAGTAGAATCAGCAAAAACGTATTGGAAAATATTATCAATTTTTCCGCTTAAAGCAAAATCCGATTTTCCGAGGTTCATTGAAAGAGTCTCCAAATTACCTTTTTCCGGTGATATAATAAGGTGTGCCTTATGAATGTCAATCGGGGGCAAATCCGTCATAACAGTCTGAAAATTAGTCAATAAAATGTCGCCTTGAGCATTAAATCTGTCATAACGCTCTTTTTCAATATCGGAAAGGTTGCCTTTGAAATTCAAAATCGCTTTCAACAAACCTTTCAAAGTCATGTCCTCAAGCGGAACCACTTTATTTACAACGCCTAAATCAAGATTTGCATTAACCGTTCCGCCCAAAGCAATGTCATTTTTAGAAGTCTGAACCTGAACAGAGGCATCAACAGGATTTTTAGCAAGTTCAACATGAAATTTTTCCACGTCTACATTAATACTGTCCAAATCTCCCGGACATTTGATAAATGCGCTAACGTTAATATTTTCAGCAGATTCCGGAAGGTCAGGATACTGAAAACGAGCATTATCAACTTTGAAATCAACCCAAAATTCAGGGAACGAAACAGCGTTGAAATCACCTTTTGCACCACCTTCAAAAGAGAATTTTCCTGCGGTCTTAACACCTTCCAAATCTTTGGCGTATTCAGCAGGAATCATACTCAAAACGCTCAAGAAATCAGTGCTTTTAGTACCAAATTTCAAATCCATTCTGATATTGGTATCGGGAACAGCCACATAACCGTCAAGTCCCAAAGCCAACTCGTTGATTTTAAAAACGTTTTCCTTAAAAACAAATTTCATTTTCTCCAAATCAGCATCCAAATCCGATTTCATATTAACAACAGCATCGTTGATGTAAATAATCGGACCTAACCTTACGTTAAGTTTTGCAATATCAAGCAAAGCCGAAAGTATGGTTTCCTTGTCGGAAAGGTCGCCTGAAAGCGAAAAATTAAGACTGTCAATATAAGCATGAACATCGGTTACGGAATCGGTGTAAACAACATTCAAATTATTGACATTCAGTTTTTTAAGAACGATTTCAAACGGCGCTGACGAAGTATCCTCTTCAGGGTTTTCTTCTTCAACCTGAGAAGAATCCGAAATTGCAATATCATAATTTGGCTTTCCTAAGGAAGTTACAATAACATTGACTTTTGGATTATCAAGTAAAATAGACTTTACTCTGATTTTGCCTCCAAAAAGCGATTTTACGTTTACCGTCGTGCTGAATTTATCAAACTGTGCAAGGGTAACTCCCTCAAACTCATTGTGTCCAACAACAGAAACGTCCTTTAAGGTTACCGTTGCACCCGGAAAATTTGAAATCAAACTCAAATCCAAATCTCCGATATTAACGTCGGCATCAACATAATTTTTAGCGATTTCCTTAACCGCTACCAATACTTTATCCTTGAAAAAAACAGGGATTATAATAAGCAAGGCTATAACAAAAAGCACCACAAAACCGCCTATTTTAAGTACGGTTTTCAAAATTTTACTCATAATTTTTTAATATTATTTTTTCTATTTGCGATGACAAACTTACGGAAAAAAAATGTAGAAAAAAATTTTTTATGATTAAAAATTGAGTTAAAATGTTTAAATTTGCGCAAATTTTTTTTGATAATGGAAAAACTACTATTGAGTACGGCTTATTTGCCTAACATTCAGTATTTTAGAGCGGTTTATCAGAACGAAGAAGTTTTGATTGAGGGTTATGAAAGTTTCCCGAAACAGAGTTTTAGAAACCGCACGGAAATTCTTTCAGACCACGGAAGAATGAGTTTAAGCATTCCGCTAATAAAAGTAAATTCCAAACAACTGACAAAAGACATAAAAATTTCATACACCGAAAATTGGCAGCCAAAACATTGGCATTCAATAGTTTCGGCTTATAATTCGTCCCCGTATTTTGAATATTTCAGGGAAGATTTTGAAAAATTTTTCTTAAAAAAATACGATTTTTTGTTGGATTTTAATACGGAAATACTCAACACTGCTCTAAAGATTCTCAACATCAAAAGACAAATAAATTTTACCTCTGACTATATTTTTTCAGGCACGGAAGGTTTCAATGATTTACGCGGGGAAATTCATCCGAAACGTCAGCAAAAAAAAGGCATAAATTATTATGACACAGAAGTTTATCCACAAGTTTTTGATTCTCGGCTAAACTTTGAAGAAAACCTTAGCATCATTGACCTGATTTTCAATTTAGGACAGGAAGCAATCAACTACTTAAAAAAATGAGAAACAAATACGAAGAACATATACCGCTGATACTGACAATCTTAATGGTATCTGCATTCAAAATTCCGTACCTTAGTCTGCCGCTTTGCTATTCGGAGTCACAACTTTTCACGGACTCTATTTTTTCACTCAAAAACAACGGCATAGGAACCGTTTTTGCGGGTCAGGCAGTACAATTGCCAGATTTGTTTTCGGTATTAATGGGATATTTCGCAAAATTTCTATCAGATAGTACTATAATTTTGCACGCGTTTACTTTGATTTTTTCAGCGTTAACTATAATTTTCGCATATAAATTCGGTAAATTTTTCTTCTCAATACACGCAGGAGTTATAGCTGCCGTTTTGGTTTCGGTTCAAAACGTTTTTTTAAGTCAAACAGGAATGATTTTACCGATCATGATGCTTAATGCTTTGATTATAACTTCGTTATACTGTTATTTCAGAGAAAAATTTATTTGGTGCGCATCTCTTTTGAGCCTTGCCGCATTAACGGATATTTTAGGTGCTTTGACAGCGGTTTTCATTCTTGTAGCGTATTATAAAGAAAAATCCAACCGCGAATGGAAAATTTCAACGAATATTGCACTTTGTCTACCCGTTGCAATCTGGTTTGCATACCAAATCATAAGCATAACCGTTTGCGGAAAATTAAGCCTCAGAGAGTTTGATTTTAATGTCATGAATTTCGTTGATAATCTGAACTTTACATTTGTTTCACAACTTAGAATTGCCTTAACGGTATTGTTTTTATCAACGGCTCTTATAACTAAATTTTCCGAAAAAGTAGATTTTTATGCGTTGGATATTTTCAAAACAACGGGTTTTTATTTCTGTTTTATAATGGTTGGAAATTCACTTTTCGGCAACAATGAAAGTTATAATCTTTTGGTAATCACCATTTTAGCAATTTCAGCGGGGTGTTCACTCTCGATTATGAACATAAAATACTATTATAAATATCTGATAACCTGCGGTTTAATAATTACTTTTGCGCTTGATGCCGTTTTTGAAAACAACGTTAATGATTCGTATTTGAGTTTCAAAGACAAAGTCGAAGTAGACAAAAAGACAATTTCGATTTTAACGGAAAAAATTCAGCCCGGCGAGGTAATTTATTGCGACAATTTTTTCAAAATGTATCTCCGCCACACTTCATTAGGCTATATATCAAGCGATTATGACATTATGGAGAATCACGAAATTTCAACAGAAATACCGTTAGAGCCACAAAAAATTATCGCAATCACAAAAGAAAACTCTTGCCCCGAAGGTTACAAAACGGTATGCAAAATTCGCAAAAACGATTACGAAATAATTATTTGCCGCCCGTAAAGTTTTAATATTTATTAGCACAGAAAAAAACATTTTTCTTGCTACTTTTGCAATGTCAAAAAAAAATCTAAAAAAGATGAACGAAAATATTTTAGAATTAGAACCGAAAATTATTTGGAAAAATTTTAGGGAACTGACACTCATTCCCCGCCCCTCAAAACACGAGGGAAAAATCACGGATTTTTTGAAAAAATTCGGAGACAAATACGCAGATAAATCATATTTTGATAAAGCAGGAAACGTTGTTTATTTCAAACACGCAACTCCCGGCATGGAAAACCGTGAACCCATTGTCCTTCAGGCACATTGCGATATGGTTCCGCAAAAAGACAGCAACAAAAAACACGATTTTCTTTCCGACCCGATAACCACTTTGGTAAAAGACGGTTTTGTTTGTGCCGACGGAACAACTTTAGGCGCAGACGACGGAATGGGCGTTGCGGCTATTATGTCAGTTTTTGAAGATAACACGCTCGAACATCCTGACATTGAGGCACTTATCACAATAGATGAAGAAACAGGTCTAACAGGAGCTAACGGCGTTGAAGAAAACGAACTTCACGGCAAAATCTTACTGAATTTAGACTCGGAAGAAGATAATATTTTCTACATCGGTTGCGCCGGCGGTGTTAATATTCACATCAGCAAAAAACTTGATTATGAAGAACTTAACACCAATAATTATCAAAAACTAAAAGTTAAGATTATAGGGCTCAACGGTGGACATTCAGGCGGCGACATTCACAAAAACCGTCCTAACGCTACAAAAGTTTTGTTCAGATTTTTAAGCGGTATAAACTTCATAAAAATCAGCACTTTCTGCGGCGGAAATATGCACAACGCAATTCCAAGAGAAGCCGAAGCTGAAATTTTTGTTCAAAAATCTGATTTAGAGCAACTAAATAAAGCAGTAAAGGATTTTCAGAAAGAAATCATTGACACGGAATGTGGCAAAAGCGATCCTGATGGCAAAATTTTAGTTGAAAATTTGAATTGCGAAAACAACGAAAAAGTTCTGACCCAAGAGTGTTTCAAAAACGTAAAAGTTATGATTAACACTATAATTTCGGGTGTTTTTGCAATGAGCGCAGACATGGAAGGTTTGGTGGAAACATCTAACAATCTGTCAATTACGGAAGTTAAAGACGGTGAATTGCAAATTTTAAGTTTCCTTAGAAGTTCTGTAAAAACGCAATCAGATTATCTTAAAAACATAATCAAGGATTTAACGGAATATTTAGGCGCAACTTGCAAGTTTTCAGACGAATATCCGGGTTGGAAAGCTAACCCCGATAGCAAAATTTTATCGCAGGCCGAAAAAATTTATGAACGGCTTTTCAACGAAAAACCTATCGTAAAAGCCATTCACGCCGGTCTTGAATGTGGAATCATAACCGACAAACATCCGGGCATGGAAGCAATTTCGTTAGGACCGACAATGTACAGCGTTCACACGCCGACAGAAAGAGTTGAAATTAAATCTGTTGCAAAATTTTACAGATTAATCTCAGAAATATTAAAAAATTCACCTTTAAAATAAATATTAAATGACAAAAAGACTTCTACTTTTAATAGCGTTAATATTTTCGCTGACAATAAGTTACGCACAAAAAGCGGAAAATGTGTCGTGGAATTTTTCGTCAAAAAAACTTCAAAACGGAAACATCGAATTGATTTTTTCGGCGACCATAGCTCCGGGTTACAAGCTTTATTCGCCTAACAATCCGGCAGGTGCATCTTTGCCATTGGAGATAACTTTGGATTCCAACACAACATTCACCCAAGTCGGAAAAATTATTGAAGTTCAAAAAGCCGAAGAACATTACGAAGAAACTTTCGGCGTAACAGAAAAATTTTTCAGAAACAAAGCCGACTTCAAAATTATCATCAAACCTTCGTCCAATAAGCCTTTTTCTGTAACAGGAAAACTCAAAGGTCAGGCTTGTAACGAAGAATTTATGTGCACAATGGTCAGAAAGAATTTCTCAATAGAGGTTCAAAAAAAAAATTAACTGAAGAAACTTTAGCCGACCAAACCCGCTCTGACTCGCTTTGGAAAGTATTTCTAATTGCGTTTTTAGCGGGTTTGGCGGCTATTTTTACGCCCTGCGTTTTCCCGATGATTCCAATGACTGTTACTTTTTTCTTAAAAGACAAAAGCGGCAAAGGAAAACTTCATGCGTTCATTTATGGAATTTCTATAATTTTGCTTTACACACTACCCGTTGCAATTTTGATAATTTTATCCAACCTTTTGGGCGGAGAAAACTTTACTGCCAACATTTTCAACGCTTTAAGCACGCATTGGCTGCCTAACATTATATTTTTCATAATATTCTTTATTTTCGCACTGTCATTTTTAGGAATGTTTGAAATCGTAATGCCATCAAGTCTTATCAACAAAGCCGAAAAACGCGGAGACAAAGGCGGACTAATCGGAGTTTTCTTCTTAGCGTTCGTACTCGTTTTGGTAAGCTTTTCGTGCACAGGACCTATCGTAGGCTCTGTCTTGGTGGAATCTACAACGGGCGGAAGTTTCTTAAAACCGATAACAGCAATGTTCGGATTTTCACTCGCTTTCGCCATGCCGTTCACTCTTTTCGCTTTCTTCCCCGAAATCATGAAAAAACTTCCGAAATCAGGCGGCTGGCTCAACACCGTTAAAGTTATTTTAGGATTCACAGAATTGGCTTTAGGCTTAAAATTTTTAAGCGTTGCCGACCAAACTTATCATTGGCATTTACTCGATAGAGAAACTTTTTTAGCAATCTGGATCGCTATCGGAATAATTATGTTCCTCTACTTAATAGGAAAGCTTAAACTCCCGAATGACAGTGATTTAGAACATATCAAAGTGCCGAGATTATTATTAGCAGTTTTAACATTGTCATTCGTTGTTTACTTAATTCCGGGTATGTTCGGTGCACCACTCAAAGCCTTGGCTGGTTATATTCCGCCCATCACAACTCAGGATTTCGTACTCAACACAAACTCCATATCCGTTTCCGAAGAAAAAAACTCAACTTCTTTAGAAACAACACTTTGCAACACCCCGAAATATTCCGACAAATTAGCATTACCGTTCGGTCTTAAATCATATTTTGAATACAACGAAGCCCTCGAATGTGCAAAAAATCAACACAAACCATTACTTTTGATTTTTACCGGACACGGCTGCGTCAATTGCCGCAAAATGGAGGAAAACGTCTGGTCAGATCCAAGGGTTCAAAAAGTTATGAAAACGGATTTTGTCCTGTGCGCCCTCTACACCGACGACAGAACTTTGTCCGATGACGGGAAAAATTCAATCGGTGATGTAAACTCTGATTTTCAGGAAGATAAATTTCAAATCAACGCCCAGCCGTATTATGTTATCATCGACCCTGAAAATCCTGACACTCCGCTGAAAGAACCTATGGCTTACAATCCTGACATAGAAAACTTTTTGGAGTTTTTAAATGTGAAATAATAAAAACCAAGAGATTGTCTAAAAAGTGGATTGCAGACGGCTCGTCTGCTTTACAAGTACTTGCAGGCGAGCCGCCTGCGTTCCAATAAGCCTTTTTAGACAATCTCTTTATATTAAAAAAAATCAGAAACAAATCTTTCTCTCTTCTTCGCTGAGAGCATCTACACGGAGAATCTCACGTGCCTCTTTCAAGCCCTGCGCGGTAAACGCATCGGGAATTTCGCCGGTTTTAAAATCGCAATCCTCTCTTTTGTAAAACACTTTTGTGAAACAAAAATCCGTAGGCAAATATATTGACATAATTTTTACAATTTCAATATTTCATCAGGTAAAAGTCTTGAATACTTGATAACAAAATCAATCAGCATTATATCAAAAAGCCCTCCAACACAACATAACTGCTTTTGTTGCGCAAAAGACGTTTTATCATCCAATCAAAACGAATATAATTTCCCATGATGCTTCGGTTTTTTAAAATTGTTCGTCGCACAAAGATACAACAATTTTCTAAAAAACAAACAAGCGAAACCATTATTTCTAACGATTTCGCTTGTTTTAAAACTTTCTCAGTCGCGCCACGCCCTTGTGGGGCGCGGCTCTCCCTCGCAACGGCTGCACAATTTCATTGTTGGTTTTGTTTGTTGTTTTGTTCTGTCAGTTTGTTTGGAAAGACAGAATACGATAAATTCTACAAAGCCCGAACAAGACGGACGGAGAACCCGTGGAAACGGCCGTAGCTGTACGCAGGGTTGAGGCCGCCCGAGCCGAAGCCCACGCAGTAGGCGTCGTCCGCGCCATTAGCGGACGACGACCAATAGCCGCCGACAGAACCCGCATCGTGCACGGACGAACTGTAGCGGTAGCCGGCAGCAGGAAGGAACACCGCACCGGCAGCCTCCATCTTACTCCAATCCTCATCCGAATACGTTGTATTAGTAGTACCGGGAACGAATTGCGTGCTTATTTCTGATGGTGCTTCATAGCCGTCAGGAAGGATTATCAGACCTAACACATTATGAATAGTACCTATGCCGTATTTGTTTGCCCGGGTTTCATTCGCATAACTACCGTTATTTAACAAGTACTGCCACTCAGCAGTGCTGAGGGTGTACCAACCTTCGCTGATGCAGTTGCCCCAATCTGATTTCAGAGATTCGTTAGCCCCAGTGCCGTAGCCATTAACGTTGTTAGTAGTTGTAGAAGTGCTGACGCCGTACCGAGCCGCTCCCGTAAAATTAGACGATGCACCCACCCAACCGAAGAGGTCGATCCAAGGTCCAATGAGGTTATTGTTTACATTGCCAGCAACATTGCCTCCCATACCATTTTTCGAGCCGCCAATGTAGTCGTACTGATGCTCTGCAAAACGCCATTCTCCTAAGGTTACGTTGTACTGCAAATTACCGCTGCTGAAAACAACTTTTTTAGTGGATGAAACTGAAAATGCAATTACCTTTGTTCCAAGGCTGTAAATTTGTCCTGCAAGGGTGCTATTACCACTATTGTCCATTGCTTTACCTGCGGCAACAACATAATAGTTGTCGGCTTCAACAGTGATTTCTTCTCCGCCAAGGGTAGTAGATTCTGCACTCAAAGCCTTAATGAAAGCAGATTTGAGATTAATAACAATATCGGAATTTCCTGCGCTCGCTAATGAATACTTTTCGTTGGCGTTGTCGTATGAAATAGTGAATACTGTTTCATAACAAGCATGCTGTACGGCAGCAGCCAAAGTAGAATATCC
>JAEEGL010544611.1_pt1 | contig 39839 bp, 20 predicted proteins | sample 9134231 | NCBI WGS metagenome assembly JAEEGL01 (sample SAMN16246548, study PRJNA631951) | gut metagenome | biome: gut microbiome; feature: rumen; material: fiber-attached | host: Bos | place: Iran: Karaj | collected 2018-10
GAATGATTGATACGCCTATGGGGCGGTAGTTGAGTTGGTTACAACAACGGCCTGTCACGCCGTAGGTCACGGGTTCAAGTCCCGTCCGCCTCGCTCGTATCAATCACTTCCCTCTGGGGCGGTAGTTGAGTTGGTTACAACAACGGCCTGTCACGCCGTAGGTCACGGGTTCAAGTCCCGTCCGCCTCGCTCTAAAGCGCATGAAGCAATTCATGCGCTTTTTTTTGTCTTCGTACAGAGTTGGTGCGAGTTTTATTGGTTCTGGGCGGTTAGTGAGTATGTCCGTGGGTTTCACCCACGGTTAAAATATGCAGCCCCTGCGGGGCTCTGGTGGTGACGTCCCTGCGATGTATAGCCGCGAAAGAAATATGCTTACGGCCGCAGGCCGTCACAACACAAAATGCAGGAAAAACATAAGCCATAAGCCATAAGCTATAAGCCATCTATACCCACTTCAGGTGGGGGCGCACCCGGATCTATTTGCACACACCATTCTGGCATGTTTTGCCCGAGCCGCACGCGGTTCCGTTCGACCATGCGCCGGTCGTGCAGGTGCGCGGCGTGTTGCCTGAGCAGCTCTTGGTGCCGTTCACGCATGCGCCGCATGCAGAACCATTGCTGTTGCATGAATTGTTGCTGCTGCATGTGTACATATCTGTCCATGCATGGCTGGAGCATATTTGCATTTTGCCTGTGGTTGTATTGGTATTGATGCACCGCTTGGCATTGTTGTTGGCACAGTAAACGCTGCTGGAAATACAGCTCGTACCGTCACTCGTGTATCCGCTGCTGCATGTAAATCCGCATTTACCGCTGTTACATGTCGCAGTGCCGTTGGCTACGGCAGGGCAGGTGTTCCCATGCGCCCCACAGTTCGTGGCACTGTTGATTTCACAGGTATTTCCATACTGATGATAATTGCTGCTGCATGTGAATGTGCATTTGCCGCTGGTACAGCTGTTTGTGGCGTTTGCCACGTTGCATGCGACGCCGTGTGCTCCGCAGTTCGAGTTATCGTTGGCTTCACAGCCATTCCCATACTGATGAAAATTGGTGTTGCATGTGAATGTGCATTTGCCGCTTGTACAGTTGTTTGCTGCGTTTGTAACATTGCATGCGACGCCATGCGCCCCGCAGTTTGTGTTGTTGTCGGCTTCACAGCCATTCCCAAACTGATGAAAATTGCTGTTGCAAGTGAATGCGCATTTGCCGTTGCTGCAGGTGTTTGAAGCGCTTGCAACATTGCATGCGACGCCATGCGCTCCGCAGTTTGTGGTACTGTTGGCTTCACACATCATTATCAGCGATGGAGGCACACTGGTGGCTGCAATATCTGTATAAAGATGATATCCGGGGACGCATTGGGAGATCATGCAGGTTTTGAATTGGTCGATACAAATTAAACCGGTACTGTTGTTGCCTTGCGCTTGATTGCAGGCAGCACCGTTTGCACCGCAATTTTGGGAAGAATTGGCCTCACAACCGTTGTTGTAAACGTGGTAGCCAAGCGTCGATGCATCCAGCGGTTTGCCGCTCAATAACACCTGGATAATTGTTGGCAACGAAGCGGATTCTTTGCACTTTATCGCAGCACAGGTGCCACTGTCGGTGCAAGAAACTACGGTGCTGTTGGGAACTTTATCGGGGGTGCAGCCGTTGCCGTGGGTACCGCAATTCGTGTTCGTATTGGCTTCGCAGGTATTGCTGTACAGATGAAATCCGGAAGCGCAGGTTTTGGCGACGCATTTGCCATTCTCACAGGCAACGCTCGCGCTGTTTGGAATCGTTGATGTATTGCATGGCGTATTTTCACTGCCGCAGCTGCCGGCGTCGTCGGAGACGCATTCATAGATATTGATGGGGGACGGTGCAGGTTCGGTGTCGTCGGGATCGTCTGGATCATTTGGATCATCGGGATCATCGGGATCATCGGGATCATCGGGATCATCGGGATCGTCGGGATCATCGGGATCGTCGGGATTATCGGGATTATCGGGATCGCTTGGATCGACTGGTTCCTGTGGATCGAGGGCAGAGACGATTTCGCCGTCTGGCGTTGTGGTTTTGGTATGGACCAGGTGGAATCCGGCTTTGCATTTGAGTGCGCTGCAATAGCCGTCACCCACGCACATCGCATCGGTGAGACTGCCCGTTTCTGTGCAGTCTACCGCAGTTCGACTGCCTCTGGCGTCTCCGCACGCAGTCGCCGTATTGATCACGCAATGCTGGGATTCATCGATTTCGGTGACGAGGTGATAGCCATATTCACATCTGGAGATCGAGCATTGTCCAATCATTTCGCCTTCGTCATGGCATTTTCCGACTGCGACATGCGGTTGGATTTCATTGCAATTGTTACATAATACACCGCAATGCTCTGTCGTGTTCACGCAGGATGCCTGATAGGCGCACTGGTTGTCGTCGCAAAGCGACATGATGCAGTCGCCTCCGCTGCAAACCTTGTTGCCGCAGTTGTTGCCGCATGATCCGCAGTTCGTGCGATCATACTGATAGCGGCTTTTGGCGACGCAGGAACCCTCGCATTCATCATAGCCATCGGGGCATTTGCATTCGCCGTCGATACACTGGAATCCGTTTGAGCAGCGCACGCCGCTGGTGTTGTCTTCGACGCTGCATGTGCCGGATGCACCGCAATAGTTGTTGTTTGTTTTGGGATCGATGCATTCGTTGTTGCACATCACCATCAAAGCGCTGCATTCCTTGATGCATCCGAATTTCTGGGTTTGTTCGTCATACAGACAGGTGCCGTAATTGCGCGGGCAGACGCTGTTTTGGGTCGCTTCGGGATAGAGTTCGACTTCGTTGTATGCAACTTCCTTATTCTGATGTATCAGGGCAGTCGTTACGAATTCCACGCCGGGCTTTGTCGGGGCATTCGATTCGTAAATGCTGTTTTTCACATAGCTGTAGGTCTTATACCACAGGCACATCTGGTAGTCGCTGCGATAGGTGTTCTTGATATAGTCGAGCACACAGGGCGTTTTGAGATCGCATGCGACGACATCGCCGCGGATTTTGCAGCCGCACTCGTAGCCGCGGTCGGCGAAGCTTTTGTTAATGATTGATTCTGCGTTGGGTACGACAACTTCGTTCTGGTAGCAGGTCATCGTGTCGAGCCTGACGGCGACCTGGTCGCCATCCATAAACACCGTCCCCGGCGGGCATGCGACGACCTCGCCATCTGTCTGGACGTATTTATCGTAGATATCGTCGTTCCACATGCATCCGCTGGCTATACAGCCAATCAGCGCTGAGACCCAAATCCAACCTGCTCTGTTTATGTGCTTTGCCATGGTCGTGCCCTTGTGCTATGGCCCAATACATCACCTGTATCATTATAGCACAAGCTGATGGGCAAGAATAATTTTTGGTCAATTGTTTCGTCTTCGCCTGCGGCGTGCCGTGACAACGGGGGGGAGGTGTGCTTACGGCATAAGCCGTCTAAAAAACTAAAGGAGCTGAACAGTTTTGCTACGCAGATAGCTTATTGCTTGACCGCGTACACTCTGAACATTATGATACAAAAGGTAAAATTTGGCCGTATTGGCCGACTGGACTTGTGGTCGTCGGCAAATGCGGCCTTGATTGCTTTTAAGGGGTCACGGAATGCAGTACAAGTGTTTTAAACATGCATGTTTGTCGGCGGTTGTGGGCGCTGCGTGTCTGACAGGCTGTCTTTCAAATGCCTGGGCGGCCGATCCCTGCGATTCTCTTGGCTCGAACAAAGACTGGCAAAAAGGCATGGACAAGATAAACAATGCCTATACAAACGGCCAGCACGAGAAGGCCATTCAGGAAGGTCTGCGGCTGTTCGAGATTTGTGAAAAGTCTCCGATTCTCAACTTTACGCTGGGCAAGCTGTATCAGGAAACAAACGATAGCGCCAAGGCGCTGTATTATTTTCAGCGCGCGACACTCTATGCCGATGAATATAAGGTTGGAAAAGAGACGCTAGAAATAATGTGGTACGAGCGGTACGAAACGGAGCATCCGGATGCGCGTCCGTCCAGTATCGAAAAAATGAAAAAAGAGAACGAAGAGCTCAAAGCCATCGTCGTCGAAAACCAGAAAACCATGACGCAGCATCGGTTTACCGAGATGCAGAATTCCTACTCCGACAGCAGTATTTATGCGGCCGGCATGTGGACCGGTGTGGCGGTTGGTGCTGCGGGTATCGCGCTGACGGTGACCGGTGCGATTATGCTCGTCAATGCCAAGGATGACGCGATCAATTTCGATAACGACAAGGCAACAGCCAATGTAAAAGGCGCCTACAACACCTACTGGGCGCTGCTGGGCGGCGGCATCGGTCTGACCGTGGTCGGGACTGTCTTTACCGGATTTATGGGCTACCACTACGTCCGCACCAAAAAAGCCGCAGACGACACCGTCTCATTCAACATCTCGCCCACCAGCGCCTCGCTGTCTCTGAGCTTTTAATCGGCCGACCGATACAGCATAACAACACTGCCCTTTCCCCTATATCCTTGCCGTGAACGTGCATGAAATCCGGCATACCGTGTGATGAATGAGGAGATGTATGATGATTAGGCAGATGATAAAAGTGATGGTCTGCGCATTGCCCGTGTGTTTGCTCGCATTGAATGCCTGCGATTCTGGATCGCAGGATCTGGAAGGCATGCTCAAATCTATGCGGGATGCATGTGTGGAGAAAGACGGCTATTTTCAGGCCGATGCCGATTATCAGTGCACTTGCAATGGCATGCCGCTGGGCAATATGGAGATCTGCCTGAACCAGACAACGCCGATGGAATGTTCTCCCAATACGGTGATTAAGGATTGCGTGACAGTATTCAATAAGGAAGACAACAGCTTTAGCAACCAGTGGCGATATTGCAGGTATGGATTTTGGGAATATGGCGAGGCGTCGGCAGGTGAAATCTGTAAGCTGTGTGATTCTACGTATGCCCCGAGTTGCGGCAAACTTGATGATAAGACATTTGGTGTGACGAGTTGTGTTGGGGGCGTTTGGGAATTCAAGCCTTGTGAAAATGGGTGTGCCGACGACAAATTATCATGCGCAGATTGCAAAAAAGACGATAAGAGATGCGATAATGATGAAACAACACTTTTGTTTTGTGTGGATGGCGCATACAAATCAAAAAAATGCCAGGGAAAATGCGTGAATGGCGAATGCGCACCGGTTTGTAAAAAAAATGAGAAAAGATGCGATAACGATAACAAATATCTTCGTGTTTGCAATGATGGTGAGTGGGAGAACGTGCCATGTGGGTTTGGGTGCGAAGATAATGAATGTGTTGTACCAGAAGACTGGGATGATTCCTGTACTGGGGAGTACGAGTGCGAGAATATCCCGGGGTTGGGATATGGTTATAAAATGAAGTGTGAACAGGGCAGAAAGAAACCAATTCTGGAGCCTTGCCGGGAAGACAAGATTGTTTCGTGTGCGAGCAAAACTCTATGTGGCGAGTGCAGAAGTGGAATTAGTTATTGTTCAGGTGAGACGTATTCTGAGTGTAAGAACGGATTGTGGGAACATACAAGCCCTTCAGATAAATGTTTAAGAGAGTGACAATAGAAGAAATTGTTGCGAAGCCGAATAAATCACATCAAGACAAACAACCATACTTATAGCGGAGAGAGACCATGAGCAGCAAATCATTCAAACGGACGGCAGAGATTGTGGCTTTGTGTTTATGCGCGGCGGCAATATGGGGGTGCGAGTCGGATGCGCAGAAGTATGCGGGGGAATTAAAAATCAGGCATGCGATCTGTATGAACAAGGCTGGTACTTTTAATGCCAAAGCCTCGGTTCAGTGCTTGTGTGAAAATTCTCCGGATTTGCCTTTGGGGAGCGCTTTTGTATGTAATAAAGAAGGTGAGCGGGTTCCCTGTGATACTGCACCGCAGGTTTGTGAATCAAATGGCGCAGGAAAAATCGGTCGATTGACGTATTGCAGCGCAGGTGTGTGGAAGACCGGTTATTGCGAGTGCAATGCAGAACAAAATGGTTGCCGTGAATGCGATGAAAATAAAGATCTGCCAGTCTGTTATTCAGATAACGGGCGGATCATTTCGAGGTATTGTAAAGATGGTGTCTTTGTATTTGATGAGTGTGCAAATGGCTGTAATGTAGAAGGAAAATGTAATCAGGAGTGTAATTCTGCAGTCGAGTCGAAATCTTGTTTTGATACTGATGAGGCACATGTGGTTCGCGAATGTGAAAATGGCATATATAGAATTAAAGAGACTTGCAATTATGGGTGCAAAGATGCAAAATGTATCTCAGAGTGTACGGTAAATGAGTGTGCAGATAATGAGCTTCGTATTTGTAACGAAAAAGGATTGTGGGACAAATCAGAGCCCTGCCCATTTGGGTGTGAGAATGGACATTGTTTGCCTGCGCCTCCAGAGTGTCAAACTAATGTGTGTGTGAATCAAGATAATTCGATAGGATTTATATCTGAATGCAAAGATGGTAAATACGAGGACGCAGTACCTTGTCATAAGAATGGAAATGAGCATTCATATACTTCTTGCGCAAATTCCAATGAGTGTAGTGATGTGTGCAAGAATGGCGAGAGAATGTGCGTGGATGAAAAAATAAGAATATGTTCAAATGGTTCTTTTGTTGAAGTAGGTTCATGTAACGAAACTGTGAAGGTTTGTAAAGATGGCGATTCTAAATGCGAGGGTGACGTTCCTTCTGTTTGTTCAAATGGACAATGGACTGATTCTGCTGCGTGTACTGGTAATACACCCAAGTGTGCCCTTGTTGAAGGAAAACCACTATGCGTTGTTGAATGTACCCCTGGTTCGATGAAATGTGCGCTGGAACAAACTGGTTTTTATAAAGAATGTGATGGTACTGGTGTGTGGAGCGATTCTCGTCCTTGTAAGGAGAATGTGGAATATTGTAGGTTAAACAATCAATGTGGTGGTGAACAACCATGTGAAGAGTATTGTGATAATAATACACCACATGTTTGTTCTAATAATATAGCTCAAAAACAAACTGCGTGTGGTGAGGGAGAGACTTGCAAGGAGATTACTAACCAAGACGGTAAACGAGTTGCAAGATGTTTTGAAAAGTGCGATACAAATGGAATAACCGCATGTGATGGCGATGGTAAATATAAAATATGTGATGATGGGGTTTGGAGCGATTCTGAACCATGTACGGAAAATGTTGACTTTTGTAAGCTTAACAACGGATGTGTTGTCAATCAGACATGTACTAATGATGGAGTGTATTGTGAAGATAATACAGCCAAGCAATGCTCTGGGGGCGTTGAGACTACAATAGAAGAATGTGGCACTGACAGAATTTGTATTCCCGGTTCAGGATGTGTTACACCTGATTGCGATTTGGGGCCTCAAGACTGCAAAGAAGGTTCAACATCTATATGCTCTAATGATGAGCATGATTTCGGATGTCAGATTGATTGTTTGAGTGCTACGCCAAATCCAATCCAATGCACAAATGTTGTTGGCGAATTTCTATCTTGTAATGGTAATGTTTGTGGCGAATGCTTAAATGACAATTATATGTGTGAAGCAAATACACCTAACAAATGTATTAACGGACAATGGACTCCATTGTTATCAAAAGGTTGTTCTGCAGATAAACCATGTAGGGTTGTTGTGAGTGGGGCTAAATGTACAGAGTGTGAACCTGGGAAGAGAAAATGTGACGATGGGGACAATTCTTCTGGCGGTAGAGGATATTATAAAGAGTGTAATCCTGAAGGAGACTGGGAATCACATCAATGCACAGGAAGTGTTGATGTGTGTACTGTCAATATGTGTGATGGCGATGACTTAGGGTGTACCAACGGTGAGACGAAATGCGATGGAAATTCCCCAAAAAAATGCAATAATGGCCAGTGGGAGAGTTTTGGTGAATCATGTAATGTGTATGGAAGCTCATGTATGATTATTAACGAGGGTACCGTTGATGAGATCGCAAAATGCGCATTTTGTAAGCCTGGAATATCTCAATGCGTTGATGATAATAAAGCATATCGGGTGTGTGATGCAGAAGGAAATTGGGGCGATCCGAAAGCGTGTACTCGTGGTTGTGATAGTGCAACTGGTATGTGCAAAGGTGAACATCCTATTACTTCTTGCAATGCAACAAAATTGAAGATTTCACCTGATGGGTTTAAGTATAACATTGCATCTGATGGTTCTGAAGATAATTATGCGCCAATATCAGACTGGTCGTTGGAATGTGATATTACAAAAGGTTTGTTGATTAAGGATTTAGGCGTTTGCTCGACTTCTATCATACTTGCTCCCGGTGGGGATTGTACTAAATTGCCTTATACGGCGACTTTGAATGATAGTATTATGATGGATGTCGATGAGTTGATGAGATATATAATGCTTTGTAATGAGTTACAGTTTAATCCTTTTGGTTTGTTTAATTATGTATTGACGTTTGGTAGAACGGCGTCTGGAAATGGTATAAAAGTGGAAACTTGCGATGGTGACTGCAATGGTAATTTTTGTTTAAACCAACATACTACTAATGCGTGTGAATGTAATGATGGAACAATTGGTTCATTTATGAGCTGTTGTCGCGATGGTGATCCATATGTATGCCTTAATGGCGAATTGAAATTATGTGATGGTACTGATTTGTGTAGTTCAGTTTGCACTGAGAAATGTTCTGGGGAGAATAATTCAATCACAATATCTGATCAGTCGATTACTCGCTGTTTGAATGGCGTAAAGACACAGTATTCAATGTTTACATATGAGTGTTTCAAAAGATCCCTGAACATCTTTAGTGGTGATACTGCACTTGATATTATCCTGACGCCTAACGGTACAGAGGGTATTAATTGTACCTCTTTACTGAATCAAGAGTATAGCTATCCACAATCTCCTGTTGTTAATACTACTATCTCTGGTAGTGGCACTATCTGTGCTGCAGCTTATAATCCTGTTGAGGGAGAGGGAATTACATTCACTTTTAATGATAGTGCAACTAATCGTAGCGTAAGTTCTTCAGGCAGCTGTGCGGTTTGTAAAGATTATTCTGAGTGTAAAAATGATAGCGAGTGTCATGGTGGTATTTGTGTGGGGACCAAGAATAAAAAGTGCTTATGTGGTTTTATAACTCAACAATGCTTGTTAGAAAGCGGGCACAGTAAGTGTATTGGTTTTAATAGCGATGGTGATATTTGTAATGGTAGTTGCAAAGACTCTGGTTGTGTCTGTGATGCAACGATGTAGTTTAGTTCACTTGGTATAGCGTTCTTTCGCGTCCATTGGATGTGATGGCCGTTTTACCGTCGCACTAAAGAAAACATAGATAATAAGCTGGTGGAACCGGGGGATCTCCCCCAGTCGCGTGGGAATGCAAGGGGCGTTCGCGGAACAACGCCCCTTGCCGCCTGCGGCGCGTAGCCGCGCCAATCATGCGCTTACGGCGTAAGCCGTCAAAAAAGAAATATAGGCTTAATCGTTGTCGATCCCTTGATTTCTGTGATTCCCGTCTTGATTATTCTGCCGTAACCGTTATTATATTCCCCGAGATCGCTGTGTCTGTTTGGATGCAGCGTTTTTTTTGCGAAACAAAGGGTTGTCTGAGGTTGCTATGAAAAAATCGGTTTTTGGTGTTTTGTGTGGATTTGCGGTGCTTGCAGGATGCGGCGATGATGCATCGAAGACCGTCTCGGCAGTGCCCGGCACATGTGATGTCGGCCTGGTAAAATGCACAAACGACCTGTTGGGAACTGTGGAATGCGGTCTGAACGGACAGTGGAATACCGAAGTGACACCGTGCGCTGCTGCCACACCGGTATGCGATGTGACCAAGAATAAGTGTGTCGCTGTGAGCGTCTATAATTGTGTGCCCAGGAGCACCAAATGTGAGGATGAAACGCATTATAAGCTCTGCAACGACGCCGGGCACTGGGGGTCGACATACACATGCAGCGGCAATTTATCCAAATGCAGCACAGTGCTGAATAAGTGTGTGGAGCAGAACGCGCCGGAGCCGGATTGTGCGCCGGCGAGCACGGAATGTGTGAACAATCAGATTCGCACATGCAATGGCGATGGCAATTGGGGCGCATTCGTTTCATGTCCGTCGTCGACGCCGGTTTGCGATGGCGATGGCAAACAGTGCATTGCCCCAAGCCCCAGCCCGGATTGCACGCCGCTCGACACGGAGTGTGTGGACAACCAAATCCGCACGTGCAACAGCGAAGGTGTTTGGGGGAGTTTTGTTGTATGCTCAGCCGCTGCGCCGGTTTGCGATGCTGCTGGCAAACAGTGTGTGACCAACGGAACAACGCACGAGTGCAAGCCCCGGGCGACCGAATGTGCAGATAACGAAATCCGTACATGTAATGATGATGGCTATTGGAGTGGCTGGAGCGGATGCCCGTCCGCTACGCCGGTTTGCGATAATGATGGCAAACAGTGCGTGTCTAATGCGCCTGCGCCTGTGTGCACACCACAGGCGACTGAATGTGATGAAAATAATGAAATCCGCACGTGTCAAAAGAATGGCCAGTGGAGTGGCTGGAGCGCATGCCCGGCCGCTACGCCGGTTTGCGATGTTGAAGGCAAACAGTGCGTGGCGTTACCGCCAGTTCCAGAGTGCACACCGGATGATACAGAATGCGTGAGCAACGAAATCCGCACGTGCGACAGCGATGGATTCTGGGGCGATTTTGTTGCGTGCCCGGTCGATACGCCGGTTTGCGACACGGATGGTCATGTATGTACGAAGATTGTTGAGCCGGTATGTACACCGGGGGTGCCTTTCTGCGCTGGTGGAAATTCCAAATTCGCGGGCATGTACGAATGCACAGACGATGGTCAGATCGGTGCTCTCATAGAATATTGTTCGCCCGGAGAATGCAATGAAGAAGGCACCGCATGTGTTTATCCCCCCGAGTGCAAACCCGACGAACAGAAGTGTGTGGATGCATATGCCTTCGTGGGGTGCACAAGCGACGGCAAGTGGGACAATGAAAACCCAAGGGACTGCAACGTTGGATTCAAATGCCGCGATGATTTGAGTCGCTGCGCCTGCAGCCCGGGCGATAAAATCTGTACGTTTATCGGAACTCGCTCTGAGGGATTGTACAGCTGCAATGCTGATGCGGATATCGACAAGTCGAAGGATCTGATAGAGCATTGTACATGCAACGAAACCTTCGACGGATGCAAGGAAGACGACAATAAATGTGAAGTCAATGGCGCGCGCAAGTGTGACAATATCGACATTCTGGTTTGTAAAGATAACCAGTGGCAGAAGGATTCGCATACCTGCAGCGATAGCCAGCTTTGTAACGATTCCATTGGCTCGGTCTGTATTTCGGCTTTGAACACCATTTGCAAATCGGGAGAATCTATTTGTAAGGATGGCGTGCTGATGGAATGCGAGAATGGTCTGTTCAGAGAGGTCGAAACGCCGGCATGTGATGATGGCGCACCATGCGATTTCTATTGTCTGACCACAAGTGTTAAGCCTGGCAATCGCCAGGCCGAATATGCGGATAAGTGCGTCGATACATCTTATTGTATGGATAATGTTCGGTATGTGTGCGATCGTGATGGCAAAATCACGAAAAACGCTTGTGCGGGTAAGTCGATGAAATGTGTGATGGTTGAGGAAAGCTTGTTTGGCTCAACCAAAATCACATCAAAATGCCAGAATCTCACATGCACGGAGAATTCCTATTCGTGCAATGGCGATGTTTTGTCGGTCTGCGGTGGTGTTAGTTGGGTTAAACTGGTCGATTGCTCGGTCTTTGGCTTGGTATGCGACAAGGAGGCTGGCTGTATTTTTGAGTAATTTGATGTCTCCACTCCCTGCATGATATCGACTTGACAAATCTCATCTGTGCCTAACATTCGGTTCATGTGACAGATAACTAAAATTCTGTCGAATGAATGCAAGTGGAGGTGTGAGATGAGATTTGACAAATTAACGATAAAATCGCGGGAAGCAGTCGAAGCTGCCCAGCGGCTTTGCGAGACAAATCATAACAGCGAGCTGACGAGCCTGCATCTATTATATGCATTGTGTGAACAGGGCGGGATCGTCAGTTCGATACTTGAGCGTATCGGCGTGAAAACCGATGCAGTACGCGCACAAACCAAGGCTGCGCTCGACAAGCTGCCTCGCGTGAGCGGCGCAGATGCCGGTCTTTCGCGCGAACTGAACGGCGTGTTCGAAGCCAGCCAGAAGCTTGCCGGCGACATGAAAGACGAATATGTCTCGACCGAGCATTTTATTCTGGCGATGGTGCGCGAGCGCTGTGAAGCCCACGATGTTTTGTCGCCGCTCGGCGTCAAATATGAAGATCTGCTGCATGCGCTCGTCGATGTGCGCGGCAATCAGCGGGTGACGACCGAGAATCCCGAATCGACGTTCGAGGCGCTCAAGCAATATACCCGTGATCTGACCGAAGATGCGCGCAAGGGCAAAATCGATCCGATTATCGGCCGAAACGAGGAAATCCGCCGCACGCTGCAGGTTTTGTCGCGCAAAACCAAGAATAACCCCGTGCTGATCGGCGAACCTGGCGTCGGTAAAACGGCAATTGCCGAAGGTATTGCGCAGCGAATCGCGGCTGGCGATGTCCCCGAATCGCTAAAGAACAAGCGCGTTTTGGCGTTGGATCTTGGCCTTCTGGTCGCTGGCGCGAAATACCGCGGCGAATTCGAAGAACGTCTCAAGAGCGTGCTCAACGAGATTTCGTCGAGCAATGGCGAGATCATTCTGTTCATCGATGAGCTGCATACGCTGGTGCATGCAGGCGGCGGCGAAGGCGCCATGGATGCGTCGAACATGCTCAAACCGGCGCTGGCTCGTGGCGAGCTGCGGTGCGTGGGCGCGACGACGCTCAAGGAATACAAGATTATCGAGAAAGATGCGGCGCTTGAACGTCGATTCCAGCCGGTGCTTGTCGATGAACCGAGCGTGCAGGACGCGATCACGATTCTGCGTGGCATCAAGGAGCGATACGAAATCCATCACGGCATTCACATCACCGATGCAGCGATTATTGCCGCAGTAAATCTGAGCAAGCGCTATATCGCCGATCGATTTTTGCCCGATAAGGCCATCGATCTGGTCGACGAAGCGGCAGCCGAGCTCAAGATGGAATCCGAGAGCCTGCCGATGCCGATCGATAAAATCGAGCGCGAGCTCATCGAGCTCGAAATTCAGCGTCAGGCGTTGATGAAGGAAGAGGACGACGCATCGAAAGCGCGTTTGCAGCAGACCGAAGCCGAGATCGCCAATCTGAAGGAAAAATCGAGTGATATGAAGGCGCGCTGGCAGCACGAGCGCGACATGCTCAAAACGATGAAGGAATGCCGTGCAGAGCGCGATGCATTGCGCGTCGAAGTCGAAAACGTGCAGCGGCGCGGTGATTTCAATCGCGCAGCCGAAATCCGGTACGGCAAAATCCCCGAAATCGAAAAGAAAATCGAGGAAATCTCTGCCGAAATCAAGGCCTATGGCGATTCGCACGAATCGTTTTTGCGCGAGGAAGTGCGCGCCGAGGATATCGCATCGATCGTCTCCCGCTGGACGGGTATTCCAGTGAACAAAATGCTCGCCGGCGAGCAGGAAAAGCTGCTGCATCTGGAATCGCGTCTGCATGAGCGCGTGATTGGCCAGGATGAGGCGGTGAGCAGCGTTTCGGATGCGGTGCGCCGTTCGCGTGCAGGACTTCAGGATCCGCAGCGTCCCATCGGCAGCTTCATCTTCCTCGGTCCCACCGGCGTCGGTAAAACCGAGCTCGCACGCTCGCTGGCTGATCTTTTGTTCAATGACGAACAGTGCATGATACGACTGGATATGTCGGAGTATATGGAAAAGCACAGCGTGAGCCGTCTGGTCGGATCGCCTCCTGGCTATGTGGGTTACGACGAAGGCGGCCAGCTCACCGAGGCGGTGCGCCGCAAACCGTACAGCGTCGTGCTGTTCGACGAAATCGAAAAAGCGCATCCCGACGTGTTCAACATGCTGCTGCAAATCCTCGACGACGGCCGACTCACCGATTCGAAGGGGCGCACGGTCGACTTCAAAAACACGGTCATCATCATGACGAGCAACGTGGGCAGCGACATTCTGCAGCGCGTGGACGAGCCTATCGAAAAGCGCAAAGAGGCAGTTCTGGCGCGGCTCAAGTCGATGTTCAAGCCGGAATTCCTGAACCGTGTTGACGAAATCATCACGTTCAATCCGCTTTCGGCCGACCAGATTGGTGCGATTCTGCGGATTCAGCTGGCGCGGCTGCAGTCGCGTCTGGCGGCCCGCAAAGTCAGTCTGGAACTGTCGGATGCGGCGTTCAACGAGCTGGCGCAGTCTGGCTGCGATATCGCCTATGGCGCGCGTCCGCTCAAGCGTGCGATCCAGCGGGAGCTCGAAAATCCGCTCGCTCGCTATATGCTGTCGACGCCGATGGACGAAAACGCGACGATTTGCGCCGATTTCAAAAATGGCGAAATGGTGTTCTCGCTGAAATAATGGGGCTCGCCTGGAGACGTTTGGGGAACGTCTCTGCGGCTCGCGGGCGCGGCTATCGGCGCTGCCGATACACCGCGCTTTCGTCGCTATTGCCGCTGTGCGGCAATACGCGCCTCTGGTTTGCGTGGCTATTTGATAATCCGACACGCCATGCAGTAATCCCCGGAAAAACCGGGGGGGAGCGTCAGCGACACCCCGGAGAGGGGGTCGCGGCGTATTTGCTTTGCAAATAGCCGCGCAGGGGGACACTTCCCCCTCACAAAATTCACAAAAAAAATGCATTTAACGGCATTTGGTGAAAATAATTCGTTGCGTAAAATCAAAAAAGTGGATAACAAAGCGCGATAAACTTCCGCGGTTTCGGAGAAGATTTTTCTGCGGCGGCGGAAAGGATGCGAAAATGAAGGTTTATCATCGGCAACGATGAAGGTTTTAGGGGGAATTCTCAACCGAGGGAAGGATCCTCAATTTTTAGGAGTACGAAAAAACATGATGATTTCGAAACGTGCATTGATCGTGGTGGCATCTGTTGCATTGGTTGGTTTGGCAGGATGCAAGAAGATCGATTCGAACCAGACAAACGACAAGCCGGCTGTTCAGGCTCAGGCTGTGACTTCATTCAACATTGAAGGCGTGGGTGCGGTTCCTGTGAAGGGCAATCCGAATGCGATGATCACCATCGTTGAATTCAGTGATTATCAGTGCCCATACTGCTCGAAGGTTGAGCCGACCATTAAGCAGGTTCTCGATGCTTATCCGAACGATGTCCGCGTTGCGTTCGTGCACAATCCGCTTAATTTCCACCCGAAAGCACTGCCGGCTGCCAAGGCTGCTGTTGCGGCTCAGAAGCAGGGCAAATTCTGGGAAATGCACGAAGCACTGTTTGCCAATCAGCAGGGCCTGAGCGAAGATTTCTACAAAGCCAAGGCAAAAGAGCTCGGTCTGGACATGGCCCGTTTTGAAGCTGATATGAGCAGCCCCGAAACGAACAAGTTCATCGAAGACGGTATGAAATACGGCGGCGAGCACGGCATCAAGGGAACGCCGGGCTTCCTCATCAATGGCGAGGTTTTCGCGGGTGCCCAGCCGTTTGACAACTTCAAGAAAGTGATTGATGCAGCTCTGGTTCGCGCCAAGAAAGTGGCCGATGAGAAGAAACTGTCGGGTGATGCGCTTTACAACGAGCTCGTCGCTTCCGCACCGAAACCGGAACCCCCGAAACCCGCTCCCAAGCCGGCCGAACCCGAACCCGAACCCCCTGCACGTACACATGTTGATCTGAACGAAGCCCCGATGCTCGGTAACCCCGATGCCATCGTGACGCTGGTTGAGTTCACCGATTTCCAGTGCCCGTTCTGCTCGCGTGCCAATACGACGATTCATCAGTTGCTCGAGAACAATCCGGACAAAGTCCGCATCGTTTTCCGTCACTATCCGCTTCCGTTCCACGACAAGGCCAAACTCGCCCATCAGGCCGCCGAAGCTGCCAAGATCCAGGGCAAATTCTGGGAGTACTATGATTCTCTGTTTGCCGATCAGGGCAAACTCGATCGTGACGACCTTATCGCCCGCGCTCAGACGCTCGGTCTGGATGTGGCCAAGTTCACAGCTGATATGGACAGCGCGGTAGTGATCAAGAAAGTGGACGATGATATTGCGGCAGGCCAGAAGGCTCTCGTCCGTGGTACACCGCATTTCTTTGTCAATGGTGCGCTCTTCAGCGGTGCCCAGCCTATCGAAGCTTTCCAGGCAACACTCGACAAAGAATACAACGCCGCTCTGCCTTATCAGGCAAGAGGTCTCAAGGGCAACGACCTGTATGAGCAGGTTATCAAAGATAACATTCCTGCACCACTCGTCGTCGATATCGAAGGTTCCCCGTTCAAGGGCGCCGCAGATGCACCGGTTGTGATCGTTCAGTTCAGCGATTTCCAGTGCCCGTTCTGCTCGCGTGTTGAGCCCACCATCGATGCTTTGATGGCCGATCCTGCTTATGCCGGCAAACTCAAGGTTGTCTTCAAACAGATGCCTCTTGGTTTCCACGACAAAGCACAGAAAGCCGCAGAAGCCGCACTGTTTGCAGCTGACAACGGCAAATTCTGGGAGCTCCACAAGGCCATGTTCTCGAATCAGCAGGCTCTTACCGTCGATGACATCAAGAAATATGCCGGTGAAATCGGTCTGGATGTCGCCGCTCTGGATGCCGCTCTTACGAGCAACAAGTATGCAGAAGCCGTCGCGAAAGATATCAAGGCTGCAAATTCCGTTGGCATCAGCGGAACACCTTCGTTCGTCGTGAATGGCAAGCTCGTCGTGGGTGCTCTCCCGGTCGAGATGTTCAAGAAAGAAATCGATGCAGCTCTGGCCAACATCGCCAAGGCAGCCGCTCCCGCAGCTGACGCAGCTCCTGCAGCCGATGCAGCCGCTCCTGCAGCTGACGCAGCCGCTCCTGCAGCTGACGCAGCCGCTCCCGCAGCCGATGCCGCTCCCGCAGCCGCAGCCGCTCCCGCAGCCGCAGCCGCTCCCGCAGCTGATGCCGCCGCAGCCGCTCCTGCAGCCAACTAATGGCTGATCACCCTCGGGTGATTGCAGAATATGAAAGCCGCCGGATTTCCGGCGGCTTTTTTTTGATCATACCGTTCCAAAAGATGCAACAATGTGGTACAGGCATAAACTTGGTGCGGCGTAAAACAGGTGTCCGTGTTCTGATGATTTTTGATAAGGCATTTCGGGGTTATGAGTGACAATTTTCTGGATCTTCTCGAGTCCTTTAAGAACTTTTCTCTGAGTGATATGCCGGAGAAATTGTTTATTTTCCCGCTGACGGAGAATGTGTTTTTTCCGGATGTGATGCTGCCGGTGGTCGTGCAGCCAGGGATGATGCTTGAGCTCGTCAAGCGTGCTCAGACGCATAGCGATTATCTTGGTTTTTTGTGGGGTGCCGGGGATGATCCGACCGCCATGACGGCCGAGAATCTGTCGAAAGTAGGCTGCGTCGGGCGTATCATCCGTATGGCGCGTATGCCCGATGGTTCGCATACGATGTTCATCCATTGCCTCAGCCGTATGAAGGTTCAGTCGTTCCTCAAGAGCGACCGTCTCATCGCCGAAGTCGAGTATTTAACCGATGTTATCGAAGAATCGGACGAAATGACGGCATACGAGCGCAACATTCAGAACAGCCTGCGCAAGTTCCTCGAAATGGAGTCGCCGTCGGTTCCCCGCGAACAGCTCAATGCGATGCTGTCGATCGAGCGTCCGGGACGTCTGGCCGATATGATTGCTGCGCATTTCGATGTGCCAAACGAAAAACGCCAGGAAGTGCTTGAGCAGCTCGATGTGCGCAAACGTCTGGAACTCGTCTATGAAATTCTGGTCAAAGAGCTCGATCTGGCGGCATTGGGCCAGAAGATTCACGATACCATTCATGAACGCATCGAGGCCAGCCAGCGTGAATTCTTCCTTCGCGAGCAGTTGCGGGCGATCCGCAAGGAACTGGGCGAGGAGAAAGACGAAATTGCCCTCAGCGTGCAGAACTACAAAGAGCGCATCGAAGCCTCGGGCATGAGCGAAGAAGCCCGCGCACGCGCCGAAGAAGAACTCAGCCGCCTGAGCGTTCTGACGCCCGAATCGAGCGAAACCAATATCATTCGCACCTATCTGGATTGGCTGTGCGATTTGCCGTGGAACAAATCGACCGAAGATGTGCTCGATTTGAACTATGCCGAAAAGGTGCTTGAGCAGGATCACTTTGGTCTGGATGATATCAAGCAGCGCATTCTCGAATTCCTGGCGGTCCGCAAGCTCAAACCCGATCATCAGGGTCAGATTATCTGTTTTTTGGGCCCTCCGGGCGTCGGCAAAACCAGTCTTGCTCGCTCCATCAATCGCGCGCTCAAGCGTAAATTCTATGGATTTTCGCTGGGCGGCCTCAAAGATGAAGCCGAGATTCGCGGTCACAGACGCACCTATGTCGGTGCGATGCCGGGCAAGATTCTGCAGGGCATCAAGCGCGTGGGCGTGCGCAATCCCGTATTCGTGCTCGATGAAATCGATAAGCTGGGCAGCGACTGGCACGGCGATCCCTCCAGCGCCATGCTCGAAGTGCTCGATCCATCGCAGAATATGGCGTTTAACGACCATTACCTCGATGTGGCTTTCGACTTGTCGGACGTGATGTTTATTGCGACCGCCAATGATGCTTCGACGATTCCCAGACCGCTGCTCGATCGTATGGAAATCATCGAGCTTTCGGGCTATATCGACGAAGAAAAGTACCAGATTGCGCGCCGTCATATCGTGCCCAAAGAGCTCGAAGAACACGGCATCACCAAAGAACAGATGCAGTTTACGCCTTCGGGATTGCGTCGCATCATTCGCAGCTATACGCGCGAAGCCGGCGTCCGCGAGCTCGAGCGCATGATCGCCAAGGTCTGCCGTAAAAATGCCAAGCGCATTGCCAGCGGTCTGGAGCCGGTCGCCAAAATTACGCCCGAAAATATCGTCGATTTCCTGGGTGCGCCCATTTACACCGACGAAGTCATCAGCCGCAGTTTGCTGCCCGGCGTTGCCGTGGGTCTGGCATGGACACAGTATGGCGGCGAAATCCTGTTCATCGAGTCGACGCGTATGCCCGGCGGCGGCCAGCTTAAACTCACAGGACAATTGGGCGAGGTGATGAGCGAATCCGTTCAGATCGCATTCAGCTATATCCGCGCCAATATGAAAGAACTCAATGTACCCGGTGATATCCTTACCAAATACGATTATCATGTGCATTTTCCCGCCGGAGCAACGCCCAAAGACGGTCCGAGCGCCGGTATTACGATTACAACCAGTTTGCTGTCGCTGCTTTTGAATCAGCAGATTCCCGAACGCCTTGCCATGACCGGTGAAATCACGCTTACCGGAAATGTGCTGCCCGTCGGCGGTATCAAGGAAAAAGTCGTTGCCGCAAAGCGATCCGGTGCGCGCACCCTCGTGATGTGCTCCAAGAATCGCCGCGATGTCGATGAACTGCAGCCGCATATCCGCGAAGGGCTCACGTTCTTCTTCGTCGACCACTACAAGGAAGTCTTCAACTTCGTGTTCAAAAAACGTGCGGTCGTCGATTTGGAGAATCTCCCCAAAAACGTGCTCTATACGCCAAAAGGCGCCAGCAAAAATCCTGCGATGCAGGCCGATGATGATGATGTCGATGTTCAGATTGCCGATTCGAAAGATGCAAAGAAAAAGCCGGCTAAATCCAAACGCAACGCTTCGCAGCCAAAGGAGAAAAAATGAAATTCACCGCTAAAAAGCGTTCGCTGCTCGTTATATGCCTGCTGCTGCTCGCGCTGATTATCTCGGCGTGCAGCAAGTCGCCCGAAGATGTCCGTGCCTGGATAAAAGACAAGCGTGCGCCTGTCAAAATGAAGGAATTTATCCAGAATAACCGCAATCCCCTCGAGTCCAAGATCGAAGCCGTGATGGTGCTCACCGAACGCGGCAACTGTGTGGAAATCCCCGATGCGCTCGGCGGCAATATCAAAACCGACGAGCTCAACCGCATCGTCTCGGGGGCGATCAGCCGCATGCATGCGCTCATCGACGATTCCAAGCCCGAAACCCGTTTCGTCAACGAAACCCGCGTGAAGGACGCCGCATACTACCTGCTCAAACTCGAGCTCAACGACGACAATCGCTCCGATTTGATGGCATTTGTGCGCAACTGGCTCGATGGCGACAACTTCTTCCTCGAGACCTCAAAAGCCGGCCGCGTCGAGCAAAATCGCCTCTTTGAACTCCTCGGCCCCGAATCGCTCGAAATCTATCGAAATGCCATCACCCAAAAGATGGATGAGCTGGAAGCCGCGCTCAAAAGAGAAGCCGAACAGGAAGCCGAACTCATCGCAAAAGGCGAGAAATTCAAGGTGAGCTATCGCCCGAGCGACGGCATCACCAATACCATCGCCAACATGCTCACGAACCTCGAAGCGCTCAAGCTGCCAAATGCCGGCGAAATGGTCGCGACGATGTTCATCGACCGCATCAACGCACAGTATCCCGAAATGCCGCGCGCCTACGTGCTCCCCTTCCGCTCCAATCCCTCCGAAAAGCTCCTCGCCGTGGCCAACCGCATCGTCACCGATCCCAACTACAAAAGCGATACGCTCAACTACTACAAAGACGTGATGTTTGTGACCTACTATCGCAACGTCCAGAAAAAAGCGGGCATCGACGTCTGCACGCCTCTCATCCAGAGCGATCGCACCGGTTACACGCGCTGGGACTGCCTCGAAATTCTCACGGCCGCCAAGGGCCGCGAGGGATTCGCGCCGCTTTTGCAGTCGCTGCCTGACGATCCCGCGATATTGCTCACGCCGGCCGATCATCCGACGCTCGTCTCACAGCCCAACCTGAACTTCTGGAACTCGATTCGCTCGTACTGCGCCCATTTGCCATCGTTGCTCAACAATCAGGTGCCGCTTGACGTCTTCCGTCAGCTCGTCGCAAAGGGCACGATGATCAACCGCATCATCTCGATGGCCTGCCTGGCGACGCTGGGAACCGAATCCGACGTCGAGCTCCTCGCCTCAATGCGTGCCGACAAAGCCGACATCAAGGGCTATGGCATGCAGGTCTTCACGGCCGGCGATCTCGCCTACTATTCGAGCGCCCTGCTCTCGAAGCGCCTCGAAAACGCCAAAATAGCCGAGGCCAAAGAAGCCGAAAAGAAGGCCAAAGAAGCGGAGAAAGCGTCCGCAGCCGCCGCAGAAGCCAAACCCGAAGCCGCAGAACAGGCTCCGGCCGAATCGCAGGCGCACTAATGCAAATAAGCGGGGGGCGGCGGCCCCCTGCGATGCTATTGGCGCGGCGTATTGAGCGCAGGGGCGACCACACGGGGTCGCCCCAAGCGAAATAGCCCGCGCGGCGGGCGCGTATTGAACGCCGGGGCAGGTCGCAGACCTGCCCCAAGTGAAATAGCGCCGCACCAATACGCATCTACCCCCACTGCGGGGAATAGCGGCCCTCCTCGATGCGTTCATGTTTATGAGGTTGGGGCAAACCGCCCCGCAACGCCCCGGTTTCGTGCACGATTCCCTTCGTTTCGCGGCACCGTCCGGGATTTTTCAGAGGGTCAGATTATGGATTATTCACGTGAAATCGGCGTTCTGGGCGCTGGCGCATGGGGAACGGCGCTGGCTAATCATTTGTGTATCAAACACGGGCATGCGCGCATTTGGGCGTATGAGCCCGAAGTCGTCGAAGATATCAACAGCCGGCACATCAATTCGCGGTTTCTGCCGGGGATTGCGCTGCCGCCGACGCTGACCGCAACATCCGATTTACAGGCGTTTGCCGACGGGCTTTCGCTGATGGTTATCGTCGTGCCAAGCCATGTGATGCGCGGCGTGATTGCGCAGATTGCGCCGTTTTTAAAGCCGGATGTGCCGGTGATTTGCGCGACCAAGGGCATCGAAAACGAAACGCTGATGACGATGAGTGATGTCGTCGAGGCTGTGCTGGGTGAGCGATATCGCGGGCTTGCGTGCTATCTTTCGGGGCCTTCGTTTGCCATGGATGTCGCGAATGGCCGCGAGACTTCTGTGAGTTTGGCCAGTTATAACCAGGAACTGTGCAGGGATTTGCAGCTTCTGGTAAGCGACGCGCGTTTCCGCGCCTATACGACGCACGATGTGCTGGGCGTGGAGCTGGGCGGTTCGCTTAAAAACGTGATAGCGATTGCGGCTGGCGGCGTCGCCGGTTTGCAGCTGGGGCACAATGCCACTGCGGCGCTTGTGACGCGCGGGCTCGCCGAAATGACGCGGCTTTGCGTTAAACTGGGCGGCGAGGCGCTGACGCTGTCGGGGTTGAGCGGCATGGGCGATCTCGTGCTCACTTGTTATGGTGAGCTTTCGCGAAATCGTGAACTCGGGTTCCGTATGGGGCAGGGGGAGTCGTTCGAAGATATTCAGCGGTCGCGCATCACGGTCGCTGAGGGCGTTAAAACGGCCCGCAGCGCTTATATGCTCGCTAAAAAATGCGACGTCGATATGCCGATTACCGAGAATGTCTATCTGGGACTGTATGAGAATAAACCCCCTGCAGATGTTGTGCGATCGCTGATGTCGCGCGATCTCAAGCGCGAGCTTGAGTTTATAGGGGCCAGAAAGATTTAGATGCTGTCCCAGCGCTGGGCGAGCCGGGCTTTGCGGGCTTCGAGATCGAGCTCGGCGCGCTGTTCTTCAACCGCACGAAGGTTGGCCAGCTGCGCCCAGTATTTTTCGATAAATGCCGGCGGATATTTGCCGTCGATGAATCTGGCCGGTGTCGAATAGGTGATGTCGATGGGCTTGAGTTTTTCCGCCTCGAGGAACGACCGGATGCGCGACGAAATCACCGACAGTTTCTGAGTGATCGCTGCGTTTCCGTCGAGCTTTTTGCCGCCATTTTCGCTCGAAATGCCAGCGCCCCACCAGTCTTCCATATTGTCCAGCAGACTTTCGCGGATATCCACGGCGAGCTGTTTGCCAAATGCTGAAACGCGGGTTTTGAATGCTGCCAGATCCGCGTCGCTTTTGGATTCGGCGAAATCGATATCTTCGATGAACGCTTTGCGGATATTCTTTAGGGCATAGTCTGGCAGATCATTCGTAATGATATCGACCAGATCCTTGATTTGGGCAGACAGTTTGGCCTTGATCTGCTCGATTTCTTCGTCCAGCTGTTCGAGTGTCTTGTCGCTCATTTGCATTCCTCCGGGGATTGGCGTTGAACATCGCACCATTTATGGCTGCGTCATACAGTTAAGCACAAGCCATGGATTTATCAAGGAAAATGTTGTGCATCCCCCGCTTTTGCAGGGGATGGGGGGATCAGCCTGCCGCAGGCCGTATTTCGCGCGGCAGCAGGTATCTGTGAGGATTGTGTTCGGTGCGCAGTGTGCGCATCTGCCGAGTGTGTGTGGTGGTGCGGATGTATTGCGGCAGCGCGACCGCATATCGCAGCGTGCGCCTGAGCGTGCGGCAGTGCGGCGTGTCGTTTAACAGAATCTCCCGCCATGCCTGCGGGATCGTTTCAAGCCCCTGGGCGGCACCGAGCAGCCCGCCGACAGCTGCACAATTCACATCTGTTGCGCCTCCCGACAGCGCTGCACTGCGAATCGCCGATACAAACGGCGTATCGTGCCAATAGTGATAGAGCGCCAGCTGCAGCGTGATTCCGGCGTGGCTGTAGGTCGATGTATCGCATACCGGCTTTTCGTAATAGGACGATAGCAGCGTGCGGTAAACTGCTGGCGATTGGACGGTCGCAAACATTTGATCCCAGATTTCGGAGCGCCGGTGGCCCTGTAAAATGCCGCGCAGACAAAGTCCGTACATTTGCGCATATTCGATGCAATCGGCATCGGTATGGGTCAGACGCGCTTCTGCCGCAATGCGGGATAATACGAGATCGGCCGAAAGCCTCATGCCCGACAATACAACCGGAATCTGGCGCATCAACAGCTGGCCGCTGCACAGCGCACCGTGATCCGATTCGATTGCCATCACATACAGGTGCGCTGCGCTCTCGCGGGTTTGTGCAAAGAATCTCGACGATACCATGTCCGGTTCGGCCATCGTCTGATTCAGCCGCTGATGGTAGTGCCGCACCAGCGCATCGGGAACAAAACCATGCCGATAAATGGCTTGCATCCCCGCCATCATCAGGTGCGAGATCATCCCCATCGGGTGTACCTGCCAGCTGATTTGCCGCGACATTTCAAACAGCTGGTCCGATTTCATAAAGACATAGGGGCCGCCGACACAATCGCCGGCAACCATGCCCATCACCGATCCAATGGTCTGCATTTCGTTTCGCATCATTCACCTCCGTGTTTGTGGCTGCGCAGCGGTTTGCTGCACGTGCGCCAGAACAGCGACATGCTGTTCTTTCTCAACAAATGATGCGGGCGAATCTGGTTTTGTGACCGAAAAAAGTGGGTTTATTGGATTATCTTTTGAACCAGCGCTTCGCTGTATGCATGCGCGCCCATGCCCGACATGTGCACCAAATCATTGAACATCGCTGGATTTGTGGTGTCGAGGTCGATCTGGGATGCGCGGATGATGATATCGTCGTTTGCGGTTTTCTGTATGAACGACGCTATCGTGTCGGCGTATTCGATATAGTCGGGATCCTGCAAAAGCGCATGGTATTTGGGGATTTCTACAAAATGCAGCCGGATTTGGTTTTGAACGCACATCTCAATGATACGGCCAATGGCTTCCATTTGCTGCTTTTGCAATCCATCGCGCTTGCCAAAATGCGGCAGATTATCGAGGTGTTCTTTGGTGCTGCCGGATTGCTTCGACATGTGCAGCAATCCGCCGTTGCGGTTTCGCGACAGATTCACTTTGCGGTAGATGGGATACCACAAAAGAATGGTGTTGTTCGAAGATACAAAGAGCTCATACAGCTGGGTGAGGCGGTCTGAAATGCTTTGATTTGGGGGCTGTGACAGCTGCTGGGATAACGCCAGCTTAAAGCGTGTATCGGTATCGGCGAGCAGCCGGGTATCGCTGAGACTGGGGATTTGCGCGACGGTATATGGATAAAAATCGATATACAAATGGCCGATGGTCACATGATTTCGAAGCAGATATTCAAGCTGCATCAGCATGAAAATGGGCTGGTTGCCATTATAGGTGAGGATATAGGACTGGCCGGGCATTTGTTCGAGCACTTCGATATCCAGCCCTTTTCGAAAGGTTGATGCGCCAACAAACAGGTGATCGATGTGCCCTTGCTGTACCAGAGCCGTCATCCCGGTGCCAGGCGAAGGCAGCAGTCTGGCGTATTCATTCTTTGCCGCAATCAGCGCAGCAATCACAATCAGACTGAGTAATATGGCGATAAACAGGCGTTTCATACAGGTATTTGCTAGAAATTGGCATAAATAAAGCCGGATTGACCGAACTTTCCAAACAGGATGGTCAGAACCAGGAACACGACGATCCATGCGGTTGGTATGGGTTTATCGTCGTATTGCGGGTTACAGAGAATCTTCTTTTCGAAGACGCCGTACACCACGATGCACATGGTGAGCGTGAGAAAAATGAAAATCGAAGTGTTGTCGCCCGAAAATGGGAGCACTGCATCCTGTATTGCCGGCATCGAGATGCGGAATTGTGTGAACATGCGATAGATATAGCGGAATGCAGCCGATATATTTTCGGAGCGGAAAAAGATCCAGGCAATCGTGACGCCAAAGCACGTTCCGATGGTGGAGAGAATGGCTTTTGCCACAGACCAGCGGCCGGGGGCTTTTGGGGTGCCGGTGTCTGCGTCTGCTTTGATTTTGGGTGGTCTGGGAGAGAGTATTGTCCAGATGCCGTGCATCAATCCCCAGAATATAAAAGTCCAGTTGGCGCCATGCCACAGGCCGCTGGTCAGAAATGTGATGAGCACATTCAGTTTTTGTCTGGGTTTGCTCACGCGGTTGCCGCCAAGCGGAATATAGATATAGTCCCGCAGCCAGCTGGTGAGTGAGATGTGCCAGCGTTTCCAGAATTCGTGGATGTTTTTTGAGAAATAGGGCGCATTGAAATTGCGCGGGCAGCGGATGCCAAGCAGATTTCCGGAACCAATGGCGATATCCGAGCACCCCGAAAAATCGCAGTAAATCAGGATGGAGTAAAAGAACGCATTGCACAGCAGCGCCAGACCGGATGTCGATTCGAAACGGCCATAAACCTGGTTCACATAAGGCTGAATCTGGTTTGCAATGACGAGGATTTTGAACAGTCCCAAAATAATCAGGCGGATGCCGCAGTCGAAGAGATGGGCGTTAAACCGCGTGGTATTTTTGAACTGGTCGAGAAACAGATTGGGGCGCTGTATCGGGCCGCATACAATTTGTGGGAAGAATAGCGCATAGGTGAGGAATTTTCCGGGATTTTGCTCGCACGTGTATTTCTTTTGGCGGATATCGACCAGATAGGCAATCAGTTTGAAGGTGTAGTACGAGATACCGATGGGCATCGCCAGTTTCAGAACAGCCGGATCAACCATGATCCCGAGTTTCTCCAGAAACTGTGCGGCCGAATGGCAAAAGAAGTTGTAATACTTGAAGACGAACAGGCTCAATACGACCGGGATGATGCCCACGGCGAGATACGATTTGCGCGGGCTTATTGAAATGCTGCGAGCGATCCACCATGTCCAAAGGGCAGTAATGATTGCGATGATGAACAGGTAGGGCTCGATGGCAATATAAAAGCCAGTGCTGGCAACGAGCAGCACGATCCATCGAAATCGCAGCGGTATGATGTAATAGACCGCTGCAGTGCCGCAGATGAACAGAATTGTAAAGAGCAGACTGGTTGCCATACAGGGTTATTGGAGAGCCAAAAAAATCCCTCCTCAAAACTGGGGAGGGATGAAGCGAAAAGTTGGATTGTTATGGAAGCATCAGCATTTGCTGATTGGCTGGATTAGTTGAAGAAGTTGTAATGCCATGCTTCGGAGGAGATGCCGGAGAATCCGAAGCGACCGCAATTATCCTTCATCCAGTTGTATTTGGGACCCGTACAATTGCTGATATCGACGGCTCGGCCGTTCTGGTGCTTGCTCCAGCCCGGGCGATCGGCAGGATTGCCAATACCGAAATCATACATTGCGCGCAGCTCGATCTGGCCCTTTGTACCATCGTTGCCGGGGACAGCCTGTGTACCTTCATCGGTCATACCGCGATAGGAGCAGCATGTGGTGAGTTCATCATCTGATCTCGCACCATATGTAGTTTTTTCCACACTGTATGCAGCTTTCATTTCGTTGAATTTGTCGGCACCTGTGGGAACGAGCAAACCGCCGCCATTGAACTGTTTGAGTTCGATTTTGCCAAGGCATTTGCCGTTGTTGTAATCGTATGCGTCTGTTGCATCGATTGCTTTTACAGCTGCAGAATTGTTGCGGAAAGCGCCCCATGTGCCCGAACCGATGACGCCATCGATGGACAGACCGCGTGTGAACTGATAACGCATGGTCTGGACGTGTGTATTGAAGCCGAAGGAACCATCGACAGCGCCGCAGTTAAAGCCATAGTGATTGAGGTATGTCTGAACGGCTTTGACGGCGTTCTTGTTGGAAGCGCCTTTCCTGACGGTATCGGTGCCAGTGTAGGAGACGTCTGCAGGTGCGCCGGGGTTCTGAACAGGCTCCTGTTTCTGAGGCTGCTCTGGGTCTTTTGGTGTTTCGGGAGCGGGCTTATTCTCGTCTTTGACGGCGGGGGAATCATCATTTTCGGGTTCCGGATTGCCTTTGCTCTTTGCGCGGATGGCTGCGAGTGTCTTGGGACCGCAGATGCCATCGATGTCCTTGCCGGTAAATCCGTTGGCTGCCTGCCAGTTTGCAATGGCCTGGGTCGTGATTTTACCGACATAACCATCGACATCATTGCCAGTGAGGCCGACGCCGCGCTGGATTTCTTTCCAGGTCTCACGGCCGTAATTGTAGGCTTTGTTGCGGGCGACTGCTCTGTTCAGATCGATGCTGACAGAGGTCGGAGCCATTTCGGGTGTTTTGTTGGTGCTGCCGCTGTTATCGGGTGTTTGTTCAGCTTCTTTGGCGGGTTCTTTGCCGATGGTTTGTTCGGCGATGCCACCGTTTTCGATAGCAGCGCGATCGGCCATCAAAGCGGCCTTGATGCGTTCATACGAAATGCTGGCAGCATTCACGCCGTCGCCATCATAATAGCTGGTGAGACCATTGCTGGCACCTTTTTTGTACTTGCCACTCGAGCCCGGAGCGATACCGACCGAAGCCCATTCCAGAGCGAGTTCACGGGCGGCTTTTTCGATATCACCTTTACCGGTGAGATAGGCCATCACCGCAGGACGCTTCTGAACGATCAGATACTTGGAGTAGCACATGTCCTGAACCTGTGGCGAGAACAGGTCACTGCCTTTGAGACCGAGGGCAACGCGGCAGCCTTCGCGGGTATCGGGAATGATCTGATATCTGCCGAGGGCAAACAGACGACCGTATACCGTTCTGGGTTTGTCACCGTCGGTATAGCTGATGTTGAGTTTCGAGCCGGAGTTGCTCAGTTTTTTGAGGCTGTCGAAAGAGTGCTGGTGAATGGGCTTGCCATCGATGAGGCCGAAATACGAGCTGCCCAGTCCGCCGCCGTCTTTGTAATAGTTAAAGGTGCCATAGGGATCGTTGCCTTTCTTTGCGGATTCACCTTCGGTGAGAAGGGCTGCGACCTGACCCTGTGCGGGATCAAAACCCTGTGTCATCTGGGAATCTTTCGATGCTGCATCCGATCCTGCAGATAATCCCTGGGTTTGGCCACCAGAGTTTACACTAGTGTCTACCTTTTGTTTGTACGCTGAGTCTGCCATGGTTTTTTCTCCTTTTTGGTTGTTTTGTTTTTCACACACACACACTAATACTATTTTATGCTTATAGAGGGTGATGCGTTTTGTCAAGTTTTTTTCGTTGGGGAGAAGGTGTTAATATCGCTGTGTTGAACCGGCGTGGATAGCGCTTTCTACTGAAGCATCAGGCAATAATGGCTTATGGCTTATGGCTTATGGCTTATGGCTTATGGCTTATGGTCTGGTTTTCAGCCATAAGCAGCCTCTATCCGCGCACATGCAACATCGCCTTTTTCATGCGGATAATGCCTTTTTTCCGGGAGTGTCTTTTATCCAACTTTTTTTTTGCTATATTCCCCGCTCGTATGCAGGGTCCCCTTTTACGGCGGCCAGAGGTTCGCAAAACTGAATACCGACGCTGTGTTTGTGAGTTGGCATGTTGTTTGCTAAAATTCGCAACCGTTCGTTTTGACATGTCTGTTTTTGACATGGTGTAGGTATTTGCGGCGATTTGCCGTTTTTTGTTTTTCAGAATGGAGCGTTTATGAAAGTTCAGATTGATCCAAGAGTGGCTTTTTGTTCGATCGTTGCGGCCGCACTGCTGGCCGGATGTGATGACGATTCATCCAAAAAAGAACAGCCGGCCCAGCCGGCACCCGCAGTTGAATGCACGTCGAATGCGCATTGTGTCGACAGAACCGATGGCAAGACCGAGTGTAATATGGTCAAAAATGTTTGCGTAAAGCCATCCCAGCAACCGACTGCCAAATGCGGCAACAACAAGATTGATGGCAGCGAGAGCTGTGATGGCGCAGATCTCGGCAACAAAACATGCAAGAGCTGGTCGGACAATTTTGTCGGCGGCACGCTGACGTGCGACAGTTCGTGCGGTTTCGACACGTCCGGATGTGTCGAATGCACCGAAGATGATTTGTCTTTGTGCGACCAGGATCAGATCTGCTCCAACAATAGGTGTACCGACGATGTGCCGCAGGGCGGTGTATGCGGCGATGGAACCGTGGATGAAGACGAAGATTGTGAAGACGGCAAAGCAATCACCGCGACTTGCGCGGATTTTGGCGATTTCGTTGCGGGTGATTTGAGCTGTGATCCCGAGGATTGCACATACGATATTTCGGAGTGTGTGGAATGCACCGAGTCCGACACCAGTTTGTGCGATAGCGGTGAAGTCTGTGTCAATGGTTTCTGCAGAGAAGTTCAGGTCATGTGCGGCAACGGAAAGCTTGAGGCTGGGGAGTCCTGTGATGGTTCGGCGCTTGATGGTAAATCCTGCGCCGATCTTGGGGAATTCGTGAGCGGTGATCTGGCGTGCAACAGCGCCTGTAGGTTCGACACCAGCGCTTGTGTCGAGTGTACCGCAGAAAATACGAGTAAATGCGATTCCGGTGAAATCTGTAGTGAAAGTGGTCATTGCGTTGATCCCGGTCATGAGATTTCATGCGGCGATGGCCTCGTCGAGGGCGATGAGCAATGCGATGATGCCAACCTGAACGGCAAATCGTGTGCGGATATCGATCCGGCTCACCCGGCTGGCAAACTGATATGCAAGTCAACCTGTGAGTTTGATACAATTGGTTGTCTGGAGTGCAGCGACAATTCGCATTGCGCAGGCCGTGACGACAACAAAACGGTTTGTGACAACAGTATCTGCGTCGAACCCGGGCCCGTGGTCATTCCCAAGGTCGTGATCAGCCAGATTTATACCGGCGGTGGTCTGAGTGGTGCCAACTATAACACCAAGTTCGTCGAACTGCTCAACATCGACGAAGGTGATGCCGATATCTCAAACTGGAGCATCCAGTATGGTCTGGCTGACAAAAATGAGGTTAAATCGGTTTGTAAGCTGCCCGAAGACGAAAAGACCAAAAAACTCCCCAAAGGCGGTTACTATCTGGTCGCGCTTAAGCCCGGAAGCAACGGAAGCGCTATTCCGGAACCAGATGCCAAATGCGATTCAGTGAATCCGAACCAGGCAGACGGCAAGATCTTTTTGGTGAACAGCAGCGAAAAGCTTGCCACGACAACGCCCGGCGTCGATGAAGAACTTGGCATCGTCGATATGGTTGGCTATGGCAGTGCAAACTATGCCGAGGGCAATGCCATTGCGGCTTTGAGCGCCAAAAAAGCTGGTCTGCGCAAGAAAGGCGGCTGCATTGATACCGACAACAACGCCAGCGATTTCGAGATCAATTCAGCAAATCCACGCAACTTCAGTTCAGCGCTCAATCTGTGCGACGGATCTGAGGATCCGGTGTGCGGCAATGGTTTGCTCGAAACCGGCGAGGTTTGCGATGGTTCACTGTTTGAAGCCAGCAAGACTGCATGCAAAGACTGGGATTCCCGTTACGTATCGGGTGATGTTTTGTGCAATGCATGCGCGATCGATTATTCAAACTGCAAAGAAGAAGAACCTGCGGTTTGCGGCAACGAAACGCTGGATAGTGGCGAAGATTGCGATGGTACGTTGTTCAAGGGCAACAAGACCGATTGCGCAGACTGGGAAGACCGCTTTATTTCGGGCAAAGTGTCGTGCAACGACTGCATCATCGATTACAGTGATTGCAAAGAAGAAGAACCTGTCGTTTGCGGCGACAATGTTTTGGATATCAGCGAAGCGTGCGACGGCGATTTGTTCAAAGACAACAAGACTGCCTGCAAAGATTATGATGCCGTCTATATTTCGGGCTATGTGAAGTGCATTGAGTGTGCGATCGACTACAGCGACTGCAAAACCGAAGAGCCTGCGGCCTGCGACAACAACCGTCTGGACAGCACCGAAGACTGTGATGGTGAATTGTTCCGCGACAACAAGAAGCTGTGCGCCGACTGGAAACCGGGTGAATTCAACCAGGGTGAAGTGACCTGCAATGCCTGCAACATCGATTACAGCGGCTGCAGCTTTGTCGATCCGGCGTCTTGTCTCGATGGTCAGGTGTGGTCTGATAAATACGCGACCTGTGTCTATCCAATCGCGACAAAAGACGATTTGATTAAACTGGGGCATAATTGGAACGAAAATGGCGGTAGAGAAGCTTATCCTACAAGCGATGGCAGCGATCCTGTTTTCCTTCTGATGGACGATATCGATCCGGAAATGAATAGAGGCTGGGTTTCGATTGGTACGCTTGGCGCTCCATTTGAAGGCGTTTTCTATGGCGATGGTCATACGATTGGTACCACCATTACAAATGGCCGGGGACTGTTTGAATATACATCCTATGCAAAGATTCAGGACTTTACGATTAAGATCAATGCAACGGGCAGTGCTCAAATGCTCCTTGCCGCGAATGTAGACCACGGTTCGTTTAAGAATATTACAATTGCCGGTACATGGAAGTATAATCGAATCGTAGGTGCTGCCTATGGCGTTTTGGGTACGATAAACGCTGCGACATTCGACAATATCAAAGTTGATCTCAACTCCGATGTTGCTGCATATGGTGACTATTATGTCTCCCTGTTTATGAAGGAATCGAAACTGTCGAAATTCAACAATATTTCGTTGAATGGCAAATATAAACTGACTGAAACATCTTATGGTAACACTTATGCAGGAATCGCGTATTCAAGTGACAGCGACCGGTTTGAAAACATAGAAATAAATATGGATATTGATGCATCGGCTTTCAGTAAACATCAGGTAGATATCCTGTTTGTAAATATAAAGGGGACGACGGTTATCGATCGTGTGTTTATTAAGAAAGCAGCGGTGACAAAAAAATCGGATTCGTTCTCGCAATATATCAATGATGCAAGGGAATGTACAAAATGTGTGATTACCAATGTGGAGGATAACGCGGTTTTTGGTAACACAAATAGAACATATTTCATTTATTATTTGAGGAATATTGACATTGCCAATGCGTTGATTAACGGTAACTTTAGTGCTACATATCACGATTGGGCAAACAGTGTGTACAATGAGAATATTATTTGGGCAAAGCAGCCGGAAACAAGTTATTCGATAGGTGGTTCTTACCATGTTTTCTATGAGAGCCATGTGGAAAATGGTGATGTAACACCAGAGAAGATGAATGATTATCTGAATTCTTCTATTTTCCTGTTGCCCAAAGGCTCGTATTTGCCGTGGTATAAGGACACCAAGGGGCGGTTCCATTTGAAGTTTGATGCAGCAGCTGACGAGCTGTATGTGAATGAATAAGCGGAACATGTGGCGTATCCCGGCCGTTAGCCGGGATAGCCACATGCCTGCAGCGTATCCCGGCCAGGGCCGGGATAGCGGCAGGCGGCGGGCGTGTGTGTTGCAGACACACAGACCGCCTGTAAAATATCTGAAATAAAGACCTTTTGGCAAATTGCAGTCGATGTGGATTCGTGATAAGATTGCATGGCTTTGTTGTCAGGGATGGCTGGCAGAGCCAGATTTGTTCAGGAGGAAAAATGATGCCGACTCGTCTGCAGGATGGGCTTTCGATCTCACTGTTGCAGTGGATGCGTTCGGCCGACATCAACGAAAAACGCAGCGTTATCGTGCGGATAGCCGAGACCGAATCGGTGGATGATGTCGTCGCGAACCTTGTTAATGCCGGGCTTGAAAACATCGAGTATGTTTCGGGCCGTTCACTGCGAGGGGCGGCCAATTCCGAGGCGCTTTCACGGATTGCGCGTTGTTTGGGCGTGAGCGCGGTGACGGAGGATTACAGGCGATAGTCTGCGCATCATCAGGAGGATGATATGCGTGAGAATTGGCGAGGTGCGTGGGCGGCGATTCCGACGCCTTTTGGTGCCGATGGCGCGGTAGATGACGGTGCGCTTCGGCGGTATGTGTCGTATTTGTGCGACCATTCGATTGACGGCATTGTGGCGTGCGCGACAACCGGTGAGGGCGCGACGATGACGCTCGACGAGAAGCGTCATGTGCTTGGTCTGGTTCGCGAGGTGGTTGGCGGGCGAGTGCCTGTGATTGCGGGCGTTGGCACGAACGATACGCGCACGACGATAGAGAATGGCGCGATGGCGCGCGATGCGGGGGCCGATGGCTTGCTCGTTGTGACGCCGTACTACAACAAACCCAATCAGGAAGGGCAGTACCGGCATTTTATGACGGTTGCCGACGCGATAGATTTGCCGCAGATTATTTATAACGTTCCCGGACGCACGGGGACTCGCTGCATGCCGCAGACGCTGGGCCGCCTGGCGAAGCATCCCAACATCGTTGGCGTGAAGGATGCGACGGCGGATATGGTGTTTGCGAGCCAGACGCGGATCGAGGCGGGCGCGGATTTCCTGATGTTTTCGGGGGATGATGGCACGACGCTGCCGTTTGTTGCGGTCGGTGGAGTGGGGGCGATTAGTGTGGTTGCCGATGTCGCGCCGAAGCTCATGCACGATATCATCGATCTGGCGCTGTCGAATCGCTACGAAGAGGCGCGAGTGCTGCACGAGCGGATGATTCCGCTGTTCAAGGCGCTGTTCAGCGATACGTCGCCGATTCCGCTCAAGGCCATGTTGTCCCGGGCGAAACTCGGGTTCCCGCCGACGCTGCGGTCGCCGCTGTTTGCGATGCCCGATGATCAGGCTGCTGCGCTGTGTGCGCCGTTTGCGGATTTGCTTGACGGAATGATAGGCTAGTTATGTCAGAAACCATAAAGATTGCGATACTCGGGGCGAGCGGCAGGATGGGACAGATTCTGTCGCATCAGTTTGAGGCGGACCATCGGTTTGAAGTCGTTGCGCGCGTTGATGCCAGAACGATCGACGACAAGATGGCACCTGCGATGATATCGTCGCTGGCGGATGCGCCATTGTTCGATGTGCTGGTCGATTTCTCGGCACCTGCGGCAACTGCTGCTGCGCTTGAGACCATGCGAACCCGGCGGGCGGCGTGGATCGTGGCAACGACCGGCATTAAGGATGATGTGCGGGCACAGATTCAGGCGCTGTCGGCACAGATGCCGATCTTTTTTGCATCGAATACGTCTTTGGGTGTTGCGCTGATGCAGCGTTTGTGCAAGCTGGCGTCTGCGGCTTTGCTGGACTGGGACACGGAGATCGTCGAAGTGCATCATCGAAACAAGGTGGATGCGCCTTCGGGAACGGCATTGACGCTTGCCAAAGCCATTGCGGGTGTGCACGAAGCCGCCGGATTCAAGGCGGATATCGTGACCGAAAGGGCGTCGCGCCGTGAACCGCGGCCCGATCATGAAATCGGCGTGTCTTCGGTGCGCGGCGGAACGGTCGCCGGAGAGCATACCGTGTCGTGGTATGGCGCGCATGAGCAGCTGCAGATTCATCATGTGGCCGAGAGCCGCGAAATCTTTGCAAACGGCGCGCGTCGAATCGCGGCATGGATCGCTGCAAAACCCGCAGGATTGTACGATATGCAGGGGATGCTGGACGATATTTTGTAGGTTCCCAAAAATTTTGCATCATCAGGCAATTATTTGGTAAAAAAAGCGCGCACCGGTGCGTTGCCTTTTGGGCATTCGGGCTGTCGGTTTTATGCAATGCCAAAGGAATGAGTATGCAAGTCAAATGTGACAGATGTGGGCAGAATTACGAAGTCAATGATTCCAGGATTTCGCCGCAGGGCGCGAAGATTAAGTGCCCTTCATGTGCCAATATTTTTGTTGTGCGCCCCGCAAAAACTGCTGCTGCGGCCCAGGAACCGGCGTCGAACCCGAATGATTCGGCAGTTAAGCTGCAAACGCCGATAAAGCCAAAATCTGCAGCGGAACCCAAGCCTGAGCCGCCAAAAGTCGAAGAGGACGAGTGGCGCATTCAGAATATGGGACTGACCTATACGTTTCACGATCTGGAAAGTCTGCATAACTGGCTGGGCGGACGTCCGGCTTTGGATGGCGTTAAGATTGCCCACAACAAAGATGACTGGAAAGAACTCGGCGATTATCCGGATGTGATGACGACTGAGCTCATTACCAAGTTTTTCCCGCTGGGTGATGTGCCGACCTCCTCGGGAGGTGCCCAGAAATCAGATGGATCGGCCGATAAACTCGGGACACTGAATGGAAAAATCGGAACGCTGAATGGTAAAATCGGGACCTTGAATGGAAAACTCGGAACGCTGAATGGCGGGACGTCTTCGGTGATGTCCGAACCCATGCTTTCCGGGTCGTCGCTTGCGCCTGTCACGCTGAATGGCAGCGTGTCGGCTGCTCCCATCAGCAAAGCGACCGATTTGAGCACGGCTGTGACTTCCAAAAGCAGCATGCAGCAGCTCAAAAAAGAGCGTGCAAAAGCCAAGCAGGTTAAACAGGATTCCCAAAAACAGCTCATCGCTTTTGGCATTATTATCGCTCTGCTCGTGGTCGTGGGCATCTTTGTGCTGCGTTACTGGCGCACGGGCGAAATCCCGTTTATGGATGCACCGGCTCCGGCTCAGAATGTTGCAGTTCAGCCCGAGACGCCCGATCCTGAACCAGCCAAACCGGAAGTTCAGAAACCAAACGAAGTTGAACCGCCTCCCGCACCTGTCGTCGAGAACAAGATCTCCTATGATGAAATCGAGCGCCTGGCTGAAGAAGATTACCAGCGTCAGCTCGGCGAAGCCAGGGATATGGTCAATAAGCGCAAATGGCCGGAGGCTCGCGCAACGCTTGAATCCATGTATCTGGAGCATAATGATGATCCGGAATTGCTCCAGCTGCTGGCAAAAACCTACCGCGGTCTGGGCATGGGGGAAAAAGCCAATGCCATGGATGCTGCGGCTAAAAAAGCATTGGCGGCCAAAAAGGAACTCGAAAAGAAACAGGCCGATGCCATTCATATCGGTGATGAATAATTCAGTCAAACAGGCGCCATTGGCGCCTGTTTTGTTTTGGGACTTTGGTTTCCCAGGCGTGGTTTGGGGCAGCACCCCGAAGAAAAATACACAGATAGTTTTGCCAATACCGTAGCGTTTTGGCGGAATGGGGGAGGGACCCCATTCCGACCCTTGCAGGCCATAGGCAGCATGCAGGTTATGGCACACAATTTATATTATGGGTTCCAAGGGGCTTAGCCCCTTGGCGGGGTCCGGGGCAGCGCCCCGGATAAGAATAAATAATGGCGGGGTCCGGGGCAGCGCCCCGGAAAATAAAAATAAATAAAAAAACATGTCCATTCGAGAAAAAGAACGTCTGAGCAAATTGCACGATTTCGGTCTGCCGCAGATACTGTCTGCGATCGAAACGCCGCAGATAAACGAAATCCGCGGTCTCAATGCCGCATCCACAGCCATCCTGGTTTCGGAGCTCGTTAAAAAGCAAAACCGTCCGATCCTCATCCTTGGTGCACGCCAGGATATCATCACGCAGCTCGCCCAAAACCTGAGCTTTTTTGTTCCGAAGTTTGAGCGGAAAGCTGTGATTTTCCCCGAGATCCAGGCCGGCATTTATAGCGGTGCGGCGCAGAACAAGCGTCAGGTTGCCGAAATCATGCAGGGATTATTTCGGATTCGCACCGATAATCCCGGCATCATCATGGCAAGCATTCAGACCGCGCTCAAACGCCGCATTCCCAAGGCGGTTCTCGAGCAGCACACGATTTTGCTGCGATCGCATACCGAACTCGACGAAAGCGAGTTTAAGTCGAAATTGCTGCAGATGGGGTATGTTCAGGCCCCCGAAGTCGATACGCCGGGCACTTTTGCCATTCGCGGCGGCATTATCGATGTCTATTCGCCCGCGCATCCGTTTGCGATTCGTATCGAGCGGTTTGGCGATGAAATCGACGAAATCCGCAGTTTCGATCCCGACTCGCAAAAGACGATCGAAAAACGCGCAGATGCAGTGATTATCCCGGCTTCCGAAATTATCATGGAACCGGCAAATGTCGAACATGCCGTCGAAAAGATGAGCGCCTGGGCCGATGCGCTCGAAGTGCCGTCGCAGGTATTGCGCAAAAATCGCGAACAAATTGAGGAACGTGTCCTGTTCTGGGGCATTCAGGCCGTGATGCCGGCTTACTACGAAGCCCTCGATTCACTGTTCGATTACATTCCCCAAAATACCATCATTCTATGGCTGGAACCCGGTCTTTGCCTCGAAATCGCGCAAAAACAGCGAGAATTGCTATCGGAGCACTACAAACAGGCTACGGATGAACGCAGACTTGTTTCGTCGCCTGCAGATCACAATCTGTCGCCCGAAGAATTCCAAAGCGCACTCCATGCGCACAAGCTGCTCTATACCGGTTTGGCGCTCGATATGTTCACCAATGTCGGCGATGTGCTTTGGTTCGATTCGCTTGATAACGCCGATCTGGTGTCGCAGCGCCGCCAGCTGGCTGCGCAGAAAACCGAAGAATTCATCAAGTTTTTGGCAGACTATTTGGTCGAATGGGACAAGATTTATGGCGAAATCGCGCTCGTGCTCAACACCAGCGGCATGATGGAGCGCATTCGTGCATTGCTGCGGCCCCTGTCGATTGCGGTTGAAATTGCATCACGCCCGCTCAATCTCGACGAAGACCGCAATCCGCCGGCACATGGGGTGCGCATCTATCAGGGTGCGCTCACAACCGGATGTCGTTTGGCCGCACAAAAGCTCGCGATCATCAGCGAAGCCGATATCTTTGGTCCGCGCCTCAAGCGCCCGGCCGCGAAAAAACTGGATGAACACCATGCGCTTTCGTCGTTCCGCGATCTCAAGGCCGGCGATTACGTCGTGCACGCCGATCACGGCATCGGCCAGTATCAGGGGCTTGTGACGCTTACAGCCGGCGGCATTACCGGTGATTTCCTGCACATTCTTTATGCCGAGAACGGCAAGCTCTATATTCCGGTGCAGCGGCTTAAAAGCGTGCAGAAATATGCGGGTGCCGAGAAACCAACGCGAATCGATAAGCTCGGCGGCGGCGCATGGGAGCGCACCAAAGAAAAGGTTCGTCAGAACGTCAAAAAGCTCGCCATCGACCTCATCGATCTCTATGCAAAACGCCAGAGCCGCAAGGGGTTTGCGTTTTCCGAGCGAGATCCGCACTTCCTGGCCTTCGAAGACGGATTTCCCTATCAGGAGACGCCCGATCAGGCTAAGGCGATTGAGGCTGTACTCGCCGACATGCACAAGCCCCGGCCAATGGAACGCCTGGTTTGCGGCGACGTTGGATTCGGAAAAACCGAAGTCGCCATGCGCGCTGCCATGCGCGCCGTACTCGACGGAAAACAGGTCGCCATGCTCGTGCCCACGACGATCCTTGCCGAGCAGCATTACGAAAATTTCCTCGAGCGATTCAAGGGGCATCCCATCACCATCGCGGCGCTCAATCGCTTCCGCAAACCCAAGGAAATCAAGCAAATCCTGGCCGATCTGGCCGTCGGCAAAGTCGATATCGTCATCGGTACACATCGATTGCTTTCCAAAGACGTCATCTTTAAATCGCTTGGTTTGCTCATCATCGACGAAGAGCATCGGTTTGGCGTCGGACACAAGGAAAAAATCAAGGCGATGGCCGAAAACATCGACTGCCTCACGATGACCGCGACCCCGATTCCGCGCACTTTCCAGATGTGTCTGGGCGGCATGAAAGATATGTCGGTTATCGAAACGCCCCCAAGCGACCGCCTCGCGATACACACCATGGTCGCCAAAATCTCCGACGCCCTCATCTCACAGGCCATCCAGAACGAAATTGCCCGCGGCGGACAAGTCTATTTTCTGCACAACCGCGTCGAAGAACTCCCCGAATACTACGACCGCATCCATCGCCTCGTGCCCAAAGCCCGCATCGCCGTCGCCCACGGACAGCTCGCCGAACAGGACCTCGAAAAAGCCATGTTCAGCTTTATCCATCACGAAGTTGACGTGCTGCTGTGCACGACGATTATCGAATCGGGCATCGACATTCCATCGGCCAACTGCCTCATCGTTTCGCACGCCGAACGCTTTGGCCTGGCGCAGCTCTACCAGATTCGCGGCCGCGTGGGCCGGTCGTCCGAACGCGCCTATTGCTACCTGCTCACATCCAAAGAAGAACTCACCGATATCGCCCGCGAGCGC
>JAEEGL015304313.1_pt1 | contig 39837 bp, 40 predicted proteins | sample 9134231 | NCBI WGS metagenome assembly JAEEGL01 (sample SAMN16246548, study PRJNA631951) | gut metagenome | biome: gut microbiome; feature: rumen; material: fiber-attached | host: Bos | place: Iran: Karaj | collected 2018-10
CCCGACACCGCCAGAATATGCATGATCCCGCTGCTTTTGTACATATCACGGATCTCTTCGTCCATATAGGCCTTATCTCCCAGCAGCATGGCCTTCATAATGGATGAATCCTCCTCTTTAAGGCTCGCATCCAGTGCTTTTTCCAGGAAAATGCGCAGCTTGAAAAGAGCTTCACGATACCTGTCAGCTGTACCTGTGCGTCTCAGAACCTCAGCATTTGTAAGTCTGTATGAAATTTTTAAAGTGGAATAATAAAGACGACTGTCAAATTCCCCGGGATTTGTGGGTGCGGAAAAGCTTTTGACTTTTCCTCCAATCTCCACATATTCGCCTATGGAAGGCAGTGCAGAATCGGGGGATGAAAGATAACACTGTATCTTATAAGAATGTCCTTTACTGTCATCTGCAGCAGCAACATAGATTACCGGCGCATAGGCGCCGTCATAATTTCTTTTATATTCCTTGCCCTGGACCCTTCCGATAATTGTAATATAATTGCCGGAGGAGTCCGGGGACAATACGCCTGTTTGTGCAGATGCAAAAAGCTCAATATAAATATAGACAGCCGCCGTCACAAGAATTGCCAATAGGCATAACGGCCGTTTCATGTTAACTCCTAAAATACTACTCTATAATATCCAGGTTCCTCTCAAAGGGTCCGGAAACCGTAAGGTCCCTGAAGGTGAAGGTCGCCTCTCCGTTTACCGAAAAAGCTACCTTGTTTACGTCTGATATCTCCGCAAGGGTGTTCACCATCGAATACAGTGCCACCTCCGCAGATACATTATAGGGCTCATTCAGAAATTCCTGATTAAAGTCAATATAGCAGACGCCATCCTTGACACTGATGCTGTTGATCTTGCTGTCCCTGGATATGGTAGGGAAACATATATCAGTGTTGGGGCCGCTTATGATCTGTTCAACTGCCAGCTTCTCCATGGAGATGTTACTGTTGTACACTACAGACCTGTAGACAGGGATCAGCTTATCTCCCGTCTCATTGGCAAAGTAGAGCTTGAATTCAACCTTCTCATAGGTATTGATCTCATTGCCCACGTTAAAGATAAAGGTGTCAGCAGACATGTTGCCAATTATATTGCCGTAGTGGTCAGTAAGAGGAGCTCCCTCCACCTGGAAGCTCACATAGTCTATGGCCTCCAGTTGTGTAAAGGTTCTTACGATGGCAGCCCTGTCCAGTATCTCAATGGTCCTCTCTATGTCCGCGTAGTGGATATCAAAGTTAAGGGTCAGAAGCTTGTCGCTTATGGAGTAGCCGATGAGATGCACATCACCTGTAAGAGGCGCCTCGTACTGTCGTCTCTCCGGCATGGTTCCCAGCTGCTCAATAAGCTCTTCTATAACAGCCTCGGAATCAGAAAGAGAACTTTTGACCTCGTAATCCACCGCCAGTATACCTGTCTCGCTGTTATTGACAAAGTATATCTTGAAGGCATCCGGGTCACTTTTCTTTCTGCCCTCGCACCCTGTAATGAGCGTCGCTGTAAGCACCATCACAAGTATCAGCCCTGCTATTTTGTTTATGGATGTAATAATTCTTTTACTCATTTGAACTCTGCTTCTTACTTGTTTAAGGTCACTGTGCTGCTAAGCGGTATCTTGACCGTAAAGGTGGTTCCCTCATACACCTTGCTCTCTACATTAATGGAGCCTCTGTGCATAAGTACGGCATTTCTTGCAATGGAAAGTCCAAGGCCAGTGCCGCCGATCTCTCTGGATCTTGATTTGTCAACGCGGTAGAATCTCTCATAAATGCTGTCCAGGGAATCCTCCGGAATACCAAAGCCCGAATCCATGACCTTCACATAAAAGTACTGATGATCCGCATCCAGCTCTACCCTGACCCAGCCCTCATCTTTGTTGTATTTGATGGCATTTTCCACCAGGTTCATGATAACCAGTGATATCTTTACCTCATCGATCTCCGCAGTGATGGCTCTTTTGCTCTCAAGGGTAAGCTCGATGTTGTGCTTTCTGGCAATGGGCCTCATTCTCTTTAAGACCACCTCGGTCAGATTAACTACATCCACGGAAGTGATATTGAGCCCTGAAGCTTTTTTATCCATTTTGACCAGGGCAAGAAGGTCGTTAATGATCTTGTCCTCCCTGTCGATCTCCGCTCCGATATCCGCCATGAATTCCCTGTAGACCTCGTTGGGAACGTCATCCTGTGCCAGAAGGGAATCGGCCAGAACCTTCATGGAGGTAATAGGGGTCTTGAGCTCATGGGATACGTTGGATACAAATTCCTGCCTGGAATCATCCAGAGCCTTCATCCTCTTGAGCAGTGCATTAAAGGCCTTGATAATCTGCTCGGTCTCAAGGTAGTTGGGTCCCTTTATGGGCTCATCGGTATATCCCGCCTTGACATCATTGATTGCCGCCGTGATCCTCCTGAAGGGCCTTAGCAGCAGGAAGGATACCGCCGCAGCAAATACAAGGATAATGAGGATGATGATGATCTCAATGTTCTGCGCTCTGCGGCTTAAGATATTAAGTGTGGTTGCTATTGTATCTGTGGAGACACTGGTCAAAAGAACTCCTCTGACAACCTCACCTGTCCTGCCGGATACGGATACATCCTCCTCCTCAATGACTTCGCTCTCAATGATGGGAGTTACGATCTCTATATATCCGTTGGCCTGGTCATACTTGGATACCGTACCCTTGGAGCCGGTCTTAAGGCAGTTTACCACTTCCTCAGAAATAATGGTCTTGCCCTGACTTATATTGTAGGTATCCGTGACAACCTTGAGGTCGTCGTTGATAACGATAACACGACCGTCATAGAGATTGGCCAGCATATCCAGCTCTGCGTTTATGACCTCCGAAGAGGTGTCCTGTAGGTAATTGGAAACAATAAGGTGATTGGCCAGAATACGGAGCTGCGTCTGGGCTTCCGTAGACTTGACATTGACAGCACGATCCTCATAGCTCTCCAGAATGACAAAATGCATTACAAGGCATGATATTAGCCCTGTCAGGAAAACTATGATAAAGAATCGCACTCTTAGACTCTTAAAAATATCTCTTATACTGAAATCATTGTTTATATCCATAAATTATGCCTGGAAGTAATAACCGGCGCCCCACTTCGTTCTCACATATCTAGGTTCACTAGGATTATTCTCAAGCTTCTCACGAAGCCTTCTGATGTGAACGTCCACTGTCCTGACATCACCGGGATAATCGTTGCCCCAGATGGTCTCAAGAAGCTCCTCTCTGGTATAGGTCTTGCCGGGGGTTGATGCTAAAAGCTCAAGAAGCTCATACTCCCTGCTGGTGACATTGATCTCCCTCTCTCCAACAAAAACTCTTCTGTACTCCTCATTGAGCTTGAGATCTCCAAATGCCATGACCTTGGCAGTGTCGGTGGTCCTTACGGTTCTCCTGATAATGGCCTTGATCCTGGCCTTAACCTCAAGGATATTGAAGGGCTTGGTGATATAATCATCTGCGCCGTACTCAAGTCCCAGGATCTTGTCCATGTCATCTCCCTTGGCTGTAAGCATGATGATAGGCACATTGGAAAACTCCCTGATCTGCTGGCAGACTTCGAAGCCTGTAAGCTTTGGAAGCATCACATCAAGAAGGATGATGTCATAATCTGTAGCCCTGGCCATATCCAGAGCTTCCTGTCCGTCATAGGCACAGTCCACAACTATGTCATCCTGTTCAAGACTGAACTTGATTCCTTTTACAATTGCCTTTTCATCATCCACCACAAGGGCTTTTTTACTCATAATATCACCGCTTTCAAATATTCAGACCGTTATAAAATCCCTGATCCTGGAAAAGAGCTTTTCCTTGATCCCGGACACATTCATTATATCCTCTACAGACTTAAAGCCTCCCTGTTCATCACGGTACCGGACAATCTTGTCTGCCGTGGCATCCCCGATGCCGGGAAGGGAAGTCAGCTCCTCCCTGGAAGCTCTGTTGATGTTGATAAGGCCATTACCGGAGTCTGTATCTGAAGTCTCAGCCCCAAAAGTCTCCCCGGGCATCCCGCCCTGCTGTACCTCTGCAACTGTAGGAATCTGCAGCTTAACTGCGTCACTTAGGATAGCAGCAAGATTGACGTAGTTCCTGTCGGCATCCTCCGTAAATCCGCCAGCAGCCTCCACCGCATCATTGACGCGGCTGCCTTCTGACAGCTCATATACTCCAGGTCTTAACACTGCGCCGCAGACATAGACGAATATGCCGGAAGGCTCTGTGGCAGGCGCTTTCAGGGCGTCAGGCTCCTCTTCAGTATCAGCGAGGGCCTGCTCCATGGCCTGTAGATCCGAAGAAGGTTCATCAGCGCCTTCTTCATTTTTGATAAGTTCCTCTGCCTGGGTAAATTCTATATCACTGTCTCTTAGTGTACACCCGGGCAGAATTGTAAGTACGAATAAAAGTAATAATACTAAATATCTCTTTTGCATGTTCCTCCCTTAGGAGGATCCCATCCATGCTTTCTTATTCTATTCGATTAAAAGAAAATTATCAATCATTATCTTCTGCAAGTCCTGCCGTTATATCCACGTCCGCAGGATCCGGAATCGCAGTCTCCGTGTAGGGTGTGCCTGTTATCTGGGTCATGATTCTCTCGGATACCTGCCTTAAGGTTGAGTTACAATCCTCTCCGTTCCAGATCTTGGTAAAAGCAATCTCAAGCTCCATCCAGAGGTTGCTGGTCTCAATGGTCTTGGGCATGGGAACTGAATCAGCATAAACGGAAGTAAAGGTTGTAAGGTTGGGATCATCATACATTACTCCCTCCCTGGCAGACAGCTTGCCGCTGAGCTTGTAGATATCTCCGGAGTTGTCAGTTGCCAGAAACCTTGCCACCCTGTTGGCCTCATCGGCATTCTCGGAGAAGCCGTTTACCACAAGGCATTCTGTAACCGACATGGTCCTGCTTCCAAACTCCTGTGTAAGTCCTGGCATATCCGCAACCTCAAACTCAAAGTCACACTGACCGGTAGCCTTGGCATCCTCTATCTTTTTGATGATATCTGTAGTAGCTATGGTAAATACGATCTTGCCGTCTATGAAATCCTGTACGATGCTGTCGTAGTCAATCTGCTTGGGATCGATGGCAAAGAACTGATTGAGCTGCTGATATATCTTCATACAGCTTATGGTCTCATTGTTGTAGATATTGATAAGGCTCACATCATCGCCTGCCTTGCCGCCAACATCCATATAATTGCCAACGAAGAAATAGTTATAGAAGATATCCGTCACATCCCACTTGAACACGGCTTCAACCTGCTCAGGAGCGTTAAAGCTCTCCGCAAACTTAAGGATATCCGAAATGCTTAAGGGAAGGCTCTCTGCAACCGCTTCATCTATCATGCCCTGGGTGATCTCTGTGACCTCCTCAGCATCCTCAGAAGAAGCGTCCATATTCTCCTGACTGTCATCCTCTTCAAGTCTGGCTTCAGCCTCTGCCTGGGCAGCCTCGCCCTCCTGAATGTCTATCTCGGACTGAAGATTCTCAGTGGCCATGGTCTCCAGATATGTCTTGTTGTAAATAAGGGAACTTGTCTCAAAATAAAAAGGATAAGCAATCTTTTTGCCCTTATAGGTTACGGAATTGATGGCCGCTGAAGGAAATCTTGCACCCTCAAGATACTCCTGTCCGCCCTGAATCTCAGTGGCAAGACCGGCAAGATAGGCCTTTTCAAGGGAATCATTTGTTATTATAAACAGATCCGGGTAATTGTCCTCATCAACCGAAGCCTTGCCCACAGCCTCAAGATACTGTGGATCGGACACAAGAACAGGCTCCACGCGGACCCTGCTGTCAGATTCAGAAAAAGCCACAGCTCTGCTCTGGAGATACGGAGTAAGTGCATCATCCGTATACCAGATCCTCACTGTGGTCCTGTTCCTTGCAAAAAAAGAATAATCTTCAAAAATGCTTCTGTCTGAGCGGGCATAGACAATGGTACCCGCCAGAGCACAAGCAACTAGTATTATAGAAAAAATCCTGACTCTTAACTTCATATAGTCTCCAGACATGAATCCAGAATACGGATCATGTCATCAACATCCTCTCTGGTAATAACAAGTGGTGGAACAAATCTTATTATATCAGAACCGGCGTTGATAAGGATAAGACCTTTCTCAAGAGCCTTACCAATGACCTCTGCCACCGGCCTGTCAAAAACAAGCCCCTGCATAAGTCCCATTCCTCGCCTGTCCACAATAAACTCATATTTGTCCTTAAGTTCATCAAGCCTCTCCTCCAGATAAGGAGCCACCTGATTAACATTCTCTATTATATTGTACTCCTTGAATAAATCAAGTACTTTGCTGATGGCTGCACAGGCAAAGGGATTGCCGCCATAGGTGGTTCCGTGATCCCCTGCTACCAGTGAATTCTGGCCAACCTTCTCAGTCATAAGGAAGGCTCCCACCGGAACTCCGCAGCCCAGTGCCTTGGCAGTGGTCATGATATCGGGCTTTACTCCGTACTTCTGCCACGCATACATGTAGCCGCATCTGCCCATTCCGCACTGGATCTCATCCAGTATGAGCAGTATGTCCTTCTCGTCGCAGAGCTTCCTTACGCTCTTTAAGAACTGCTGCGTAACAGGATGGATGCCGCCCTCTCCCTGAACAGTCTCCATAATTATGGCGCAGGTCCTGTCGTTGACATTCTCAATCACTGAATCAAAGTCATTGAGATCAGCGAATCTGATATTGCCGATCATGGGCTCAAAAGCTTCTCTGTAATGAGGATTACCAGTTACTGACAAAGCTCCGAAGGTCCTGCCGTGGAAGGAGTGGTTCATGGCTATTATCTCATGGTCTGTCCTTCCATCCTTGAGATAGGCATACTTTCTGGCAGCCTTCAGTGCTCCCTCTACCGCCTCTGCTCCGCTGTTGGTAAAGAAAACCCTGTCCATTCCGGACACTTCCTTGATCTTCTTAGCAGCCTCCACAGCAGGAACATTGTAATAGTAGTTGGAGGTGTGAAGAAGCTTGTCAATCTGTGCCTTTAAGGCATCATTGTAGCTCTTGTTGTTGTATCCCAGGGCAAAGACAGCGATTCCCGAAACAAAATCCAGATACTCCTTGCCGTCGATATCATAAAGATGCACTCCGTCTCCTCTGTCCAGAACGATCTGATATCTGTTGTAGGTATGCAAAAGAGCTTTTTCCGCATCTTCAATGTATTTCTTCATCAACTCACTCATAGTCTTATCTCCTTAGGCATTTACGCAAGATCGTCGTTGTCAGCCATGAACATGGTGCCGATACCTTTGTTGGTAAAGATCTCAAGAAGCAGGCAGTGGGCAATCCTTCCGTCAAGGATATGGACCCTGTTAACACCCTCTCTGATGGCATCGGTGCAGTTACTGAGCTTGGGAAGCATTCCACCTCCTATGCTTCCTGAAGCGATCAGTTCATCAGCTTCGGAGCAGGTAAGCCTTGAAATAAAGGAGGACTTGTCATTGATATCCCTGTAAACCCCCTCTATGTCTGTCAGGAAGGCCAGCTTGTCAGCTCCCACAGCCTTGGCTATGGCACAGGCAGCATCATCTGCGTTGATATTGAAGGTGTCAAAATTGTCATCAAGACCTATAGGCGCTATGATGGGAAGATAGTCGTGGTCCAGAAGATCATACAGGATCTTGGGATCCACATTGTCGATCTCGCCCACATATCCTATATCCTTGCCATCGGAGTACTTTTTGGTAACATGGAGAAGTCCGGAATCCTTACCGCTTATGCCTATGGCCTTGACTCCCAGCTCCTGTACCATAGTCACCAGCTGCTTATTGACTCTTCCAAGTACCATCTCCGCTATCTCCATGGTCTCTGAATCAGTCACGCGAAGACCGTTGACAAACTCAGCCTCCTTGCCCACCCTGGTCACCCAGGAGCTTATGGCCTTGCCGCCTCCATGGACGATAATAGGCTTAAATCCTACAAGTTTAAGAAGAGTAACATCCTTTATCACATTTTTCTGAAGCTCCTGATTGCTCATGGCGCTTCCGCCGTACTTCACGACAATTATCTTCCTGTTGAACTTCTGAATGTAGGGAAGCGCTTCTACAAGCACCTCCGCCTTCTTGAGTACTTCCTGCATATCCTTATCCATATCCCGCTCCTTAGCTCCTGTAATCTGCATTTATCTTGACATAGTCATATGTGAGATCGCATCCCCAGGCAGTGGCAGTACTCTCTCCCTCATGCATATCAACATATACCGTAACCGCATCTGCCTTCATTATCTCAATGGCCTTGTCCTCATCAAACACAATAGGTGTTCCCTTATCAAAGACCTTGAGTCTCCCGTTGGCGCTTTCAAAGAACAGCTCAACATCGTTCTGGTCAAACTTTGCCCCGGAATATCCCATGGCACACAGGAATCTTCCAAAGTTGGCATCGCAGCCGAATATCGCTGCCTTTGAGAGATTAGAACCCACGATCGCCCTTGAAAGAGTCCTTGCATCCTCCTTGGTGGCTGCATTTACCACCTTAGCTTCAAAGAGCTTGCTGGCACCCTCTCCATCCGCAGCCATCTTCTTGGCCAGGAAAGTACATACATAGGAAAGAGCCTCCTTGAAGGTGTCGTATGCCTCACCCTTCTGTGTTATGGGAGTGTTCCCCGCCTCGCCGTTGGCCAGCACTAAAAGCGTATCATTGGTGGAGGTGTCACCATCAACAGTTATCATATTGAAGGAATCCTTAACCACATCGGACACTGCCTCCTGCAAAAGAGCTTTCTCAATAGCCAGGTCCGTTGTAAGAAAGGCCAGCATGGTGCACATATTGGGGTGGATCATTCCCGAGCCCTTGCTCATACCGCCAAGAGTGATCTCACAGCCGTCAATATTAAAGGTAACGGCAACTTCCTTGTTGACTGTATCTGTAGTCATGATTGCTTTGGAGGCCTCGGTTCCTGCCTCCTGACTTCCATCAAGAGTCTTACTCATCTTCTCTACGCCGGCTACCAGTTTGTCTACAGGCAGCTGCATCCCGATGACTCCTGTGGAAGCAACTAAAGTAGAGCTGTATGGAACCTTAAGACATTTCTCCACCGCATCAGCAGTCTTTTTGCAGGCATCAAAGCCCTCCTGCCCTGTGCAGGCATTGGCTATCCCGGAATTGACAACCACCGCATGAACAGGATCACCGGAAGCTACTATCTTCTGGTCCCACTGTACACAGGCAGCCTTCACCACATTGGAAGTAAAGGTACCTGCAGCGACGCAGGGCGTCTTTGAAAATACCAGGGCCATATCGGTCCTGTCCTTATACTTGATCTCAGCGCTGCAGCAGGCTGCTTCAAAACCCTTAGCCGCTGTAACTCCGCCTTCTATATTATTCATGATTGCCTCCCTTTCTGTAAGAACCGTTTATGTCTATTTGTTGAATATCGTAAGATTTTCAGGATTCAGTGTGAAATCGTAGTAGTTCATGTCATCTCTCAAGGTCCAGCCCATCTTCTGCCAGAAACGGTTTCCCACTGTGTTGGTGACAAAGGCATTAAGACACACCTTGTTTATCTTCTCTTTCTTAAGCTGTTCACAACAGAACTCCACCATCTTCTTACCGATGCCGTGCATTCTGTACTCCTTTGCCACGCAGACGTGGTAAAGGCAGGCCCTTCTTCCGTCGTGGCCGCAGAGGATAGCCCCTACTATCCTGCCGTCCTTTTCATACACTGCACTGGTGGTGGGATTTCTTTTGATGAACCTCTCAATCCCCTCTCTTGAATCATCCATTGACCTGATGCCAAAGCCCTGTATGGACATCCATAGTCCATACACCTCATCATAGTCGTCACAAGTCATTACCCTAACCATTTTCACTCCTCACCTGTCCTGTATCTGTAACCGTCATCACGGGAAACTTGGAACCAGGTCAAGTCCCATGCTCTCATCAAGGCCAAACATGATATTCATGTTCTGAACTGCCTGTCCGGCAGCACCCTTCACCAGATTGTCTATGGCTCCCATCATGATGATGCGTCCCGTTCTGGGATCGATCTTAAAGCCTATGTCTACATAGTTGCTGCCCTCAACCCATCTGGTCTCCGGATATACTCCATCATCTAACAGCCTAATGAATTTCTCTTTGCCGTAGTACTTCTCATAGGCTGCCCTGATCTCTTTGGCCTCCGGGAGCTTGCCGTCCTTCTTATTAAGAAGAGCATACTCTGTAGAGAGGATTCCACGGTTCATGGGAACAAGATGCGGCGTAAAATTAAGGACTACGTCCTTGCCGGCAGCATAGGACAGCTGCTCCTCTATCTCAGGCGTATGTCTGTGCACAGCCACTCCGTAGGGCTTGGCAGACTCATTGACCTCGCAGTAGAGATTTGCCACCTTGGCTCCTCTTCCTGCACCTGAAACTCCCGATAAAGCATCTATTATAAGTGTGTCTGTATCTATGAGCCCCTCCTTGACCAGTGGATAAGCTGTAAGAATGGAGCAGGTAGTATAGCAGCCGGGATTGGCAACAAGTCTTGCACTCTTTACCTTGTCCCTGTTAATCTCACACAGTCCGTAAACAGCCTCTTCTATATACTCAGGAGCCTTGTGCTCTATCTTGTACCACTTCTCATATACTGACACGTCCTTAAGTCTGAAGTCAGCGGACAGATCGATTATCTTTACTTTATTAAGAACATTCTCATTTACAAGGGATGCGCAAAGTCCCTGGGGTGTGGCAGTGAAGATCACATCCACCTTTTCTGCCAGTTCCTCCATATTGTCATCCATGCACTTTGCATCCACCAGTTCAAAAAAGTTACCATAGATGCTGCTGTATCTCTCATCTATATAGCTCCTTGATCCGTACCACTCGATCTGTGCCTTGGGATGAGCCTGTAAAAGTCTTACGATCTCAGCGCCGGCATAGCCTGTAGCTCCGATAATTCCTACTTTTATCATAGTTAGCTTCCTTTCGCATTAATAACTTTTTTCAGTATACGACCGAAAAATGAATAATGCAATAGTTCTTTTAATATTTATGCACCAAATGATATTTTTTTAAATATTTATGCAAATACTATTGCATTTTATACATTCAGGGTTTATATTAAATTTCATCAAACAAAAGAAAAAGAGGAGAAAGAAATGGCTAAAGAAAAGGTAATCCTTGCATATTCAGGCGGACTTGATACCACTGCTATCATCCCCTGGCTTAAAGAGAATTTTGATTATGAAGTTGTCTGTGTCTGCATAGACTGCGGACAGGAAGAGGAACTTGACGGTCTTGAAGAGAGAGCAACAAGCTGCGGAGCCAGCAAGCTCTACATCCTTGATGTAGTCGACGAGTTCTGTGACGAGTATATCGTTCCCTGCGTAATGGCTCACGCCGTATATGAGAACAAGTACCTTTTAGGCACATCCATGGCCCGTCCTCTCATCGCCAAGAAGCTTGTTGAGATCGCCAGAAAAGAAGGCGCTGTTGCCATCTGCCACGGTGCTACCGGCAAGGGCAACGACCAGATCAGATTTGAGCTTGGCATCAAGGCCCTTGCTCCCGACATCAAGATCATCGCAGCCTGGAGAAATGACAAGTGGACAATGGATTCCAGGGAATCAGAGATCGAGTACTGCCGTCAGCACGGCATAAACCTTCCCTTCTCTGCTGATTCCAGCTACAGCCGTGACAGGAATCTGTGGCATATCTCTCATGAGGGTCTTGAGCTTGAGGATCCTTCACTTGAGCCCAATTACAAGCACCTGCTGGTTCTTGGCAAGACACCCGAGGATGCTCCGGATGAACCCACTACTGTTACCATGACCTTTGAGGGAGGTATCCCCAAGTCAGTAAACGGCAAAGAGATGAAGGTTTCCGACATCATCCGCACTCTCAACAAGCTGGGCGGAGAAAACGGAATCGGAATCGTTGATATCGTTGAGAACCGTGTTGTAGGAATGAAGTCCAGAGGCGTATATGAGACACCCGGTGGAACTATCCTCTACGAAGCTCATCAGCAGCTGGAAGAGTTGATTTTGGACCGTGATACTTATACAATGAAAAAAGATATGGGCAACAAGTTTGCCGATCTAGTATATGAAGGGAAATGGTTCACTCCTCTTCGTGAAGCCGAGCAGGCATTTATCGAGTCAACCCAGAAGTATGTAACAGGTGAAGTTACCTTCAAGCTCTACAAGGGCAATATCATCAAGGCAGGCACCAAGTCTCCTTACTCGCTCTACAATGAGTCAATTGCCTCCTTTAAGACTGGTGATCTCTATGACCACCACGATGCAGAGGGCTTCATCAACCTGTTTGGACTCTCTTCCAAGGTTCGTGCCATGAAGATGCAGGAAGTAGCCTCCAAAAATAACGGATGAAATCCATTCTTTATCTGATAATCTATATCGTATTTGTAAACATTGCAGGGTTTGCCTTAATGGGAATAGACAAACGGAGGGCAGTAAGATATGCCTTCCGTATTCCTGAGGCGACCCTTTTTGCTGTTGCCATTATAGGCGGGAGTCTTGGATCGATTCTTGGCATGCAGCTGTTCAGGCATAAGACAAAGCATTGGTATTTTAAGTTCGGAATGCCTATAATACTTATATTACAGATAGTTCTTTTCCTGCTACTCTATCTCAGTCCTATGGATTTTAAGTTTATGTAAAAGGAGACAGCTATGAATCTTGCAGTTTGTGATGACAATATTGCCGACAGAAAACAGACAGAGAGGCTCCTTGGAAGGCAGTCTGACCGCATCTTCAGGGAGACCGGTGAGCGTATCTACATTGATTCCTACGGAAACGTCGAGGCTTTTATGCAGCGTCCTCAGATGTATCACGGACTGTTTGTAGATATGGTAACCGGCGATATGAACGGCTTCGGCGTCCTTAAGGCTCTGCTGGACGTTGGCGTAGTGCGCCCCATCATAATGTGTTCCTCCGCCATAGACTACAAGAAGCTGGTTGAAGAGGCAGGACTTATCGCCGATAACATCTACTATCTGGACAAGCCCCTTAAAGTTGCTGAGCTCACTCAGATGGTGGACATAATAAAAGAGCTCACCGGTAAGCACATACCTACCATGGAGCTCAGAGGCCAGAATGAGACCATTTATGCCAGGGGCGATGATATCATCTGTATAAAAAGAGTCAGTTCAGAGCTGGAGATCACCCTGACAGGGGACAGGCGCATCAATATCATAGAAGATATCATCAACTTCTACGATCAGTGCCACCCCTTCCCACAGCTCTGTCCTGTAAATGATAACGCGATCATAAATGTCAATCATATAAAGGGGACATCTTTCAGAAAAGTGGAGCTTGATAACGGAATGACCCTTCCGGTGTCCTTCACCTACAGGCATTCCATCGAGGAAGCAAGAGAAAGGATCAGGTCAGTTTAATTTCCTGACACTCTCTCCCTCTATCATATGTCCCTCCAGGATCATAACGCCCTGGCGGTATCTTTCATGGCTCACCTTGCGGATCAGGTTGTGGACTGCATTGCGGGCCATTTCATATGTATCTACGCCATAGGTTGTAATCTTGATATCACACATCCCGGGGAAATTATAATTATCATATCCCACTACAGAGATGTCCTCGGGAACTCTGCAGCCCCTCTCCTTGAGCTTCTTGATAAGTATCCCTGCTGTAAGGTCACAGTTGCACACAAAGGCTGTGGGAAGCTGCTGGGGAAGCTCGAAAAAGCCATCGCCGTCTATATTGCCGTTCTCAGGATCCCTGTCCTTGATAACCCACTCTTCATGGTAATCAGCACCATGCTCCATAAGGGCTTTCCTGTATCCGAAGTACTTGTCCGTAATGGCACCGGAAGCCAGAAGCGTTCCCACAAATCCGATCTTTTTGTGGCCCATTTTAAGAAGATAGCTGGTCAGACAATAGGAACCGTTATAGCTGTCTGAAACCACAGCGTCTTCATCTCCCGTATGGTAACAGAAATCCAGATAAACCATAGGAATATTGCTATTTCTCCTGATGTTGGCAAGGTAGCCGGCATCGATACGTCCAATTACCATGATGCCGTCCACTTTCTTGTCAGCCACAAGCCTTGGAAGATTACCGATCTCCAGAGCCTCTGCTGATATTACCTCAAGCATTGTAAAACATCCATTCTCCATAGCCAGCTGGGATACCTGCTGGTGAAGTCTGTTGTAAAAGCTGTTGTATCCAAGAACGTACTGCTCGGAAATAATAACTCCGATGGTATAGCTCTTAGATGTACTCTCCTTTTTGTGAGAGACGGACGGAACATATCCCATCTCATTGGCCAGGGCGAGAATCTTCTCCCTAAGTGCGCTGCTCATGCCCTTCTGTCCGGAAAGGGCTTTGGAAACCGTTACGGTGCTGACACCTATTTTTTCAGCGATATCTTTAAGTCTTACACTTTTAGCCATAAAATCCCCATTGATAAAAATATGATTTATGTATTTAATAAGTTTATAATGATATCGATGCCAAAAAAACACTTTTGACACAAATACCGGATAATTAATTATAACTTGTTTAGCTGAATAAATATACAACTTTTTTCAGATTAAAAAACCTTATTGTCCGGTTTTATTTTCACATTCAGGAGATTATGTATGATTGCAGTAAAGATACAAAAACAGAAAAATTTCATGGCCAGGCTTCTTTCCACTGATCTTTTCGACTCATACCTGGTGGAGGAGGCTACCATCGAGACCTACAACACCTTCAGTATCGACGGAAGGATCCACAAAGAGTTTTATAAGGAGTCCCCTGATGGCATTGACGAACTTCCTGCCGAGGAGTTCTCCAGGTGGGAAAAGCTCCGCCCCATCTGCCTTGAGCTCATAAAGGGCAAGCAGACTCCCCTTGGCTTTAAGTTTGTCCTTCACCTTGACAGCGCATCCAGGAAAACTCTCTTTGAGAGCATAGATTCTGATATCACACAGGATCTGGTTTCATTGGGTATCGTCATCAAATACGCTTCAGGAACAGTCACCATCACCACAGGCGCTTCATATTCTGTCTTTACCCTGGACAAAGAAGCAGAAAAAGCCTGGGATAAATATATCCCAAGCTTTCTTGAATCAAACGGTATAGAAGTCGAAACACTGTAAATTCAGACGTTGTATTTGTTCAAAATGGCTATAAGCTCGTCATATTTGGGCTTAATCTGGTTGTACTTAGCCTCATAGCCATCCATTGAGCCTGCCCTTAATATCTCAGTCAGTTCACATACAGGAGTAAGGAATCCCTTAAGACCCAGATTGGCACCAACACCCTTAAGTGTGTGGACCGCCTTGAAGGCCTCCGATACATTGCCCTCTTCCAGATATTTGGTAAGGTCATTCATACTCTGATCATTGAGGAACTTGAACATAAACTTGGCGATCAGGTTCTCATTGCCCATGAACCTGTCCAATATCTCGTCCCAGTCAACCCCCCATGCTATTAGTTCCGATTTAAAGTTAGCGTCCATAGACCTCCAAGACCACCTACGAAATTTTAAAAAATGTATATACCATATATTGATTTTAACTCATTTAAGGAGGTGCTTCAACAGTTAAATTTATTCACCCATGCTGGCAAGTTTCCTTGCCTGGTCTGCAGCAATGAGTGAATCGATGAGTTCATCCAGGTCCCCATCCATTATCTGGTCTATTTTATACAGTGTCAGTCCGATTCTGTGGTCTGTAACTCTTCCCTGATGAAAGTTGTAGGTCCTGATCTTTTCGGAACGGTCTCCGCTTCCCACCTGGCTCCTTCGAAGCTCAGATTCCTCATTGTGCATGCGCTCCTGCTCCAGCTCATATAGCTTGGCCCTAAGGACCTTTAAGGCCTTGGCTTTGTTCTGCTGCTGGCTCTTCTCGTCCTGACAGGATATTACTATGCCCGTTGGAAGGTGTGTCAGTCTTACTGCTGAATCCGTAGTGTTGACACACTGTCCGCCATTACCGGAAGCTCTGAACACATCGAATTTACAGTCACCGGGGTCAATCTCAACCACAGATTCTTCAACCTCCGGCATAATGGCCACGGTGATGGCCGAGGTGTGGATCCTTCCCCCGGATTCAGTGGCAGGGATCCTCTGGACCCTGTGCACTCCGCTCTCAAACTTGAGCCTGGAATATGCGCCATTTCCGTTTATCATGAAGCTGACGGACTTGATACCGCCTATACCGATGTCCTCCATGCTCATGGTCTCAATGCGCCAGCCCTGTCTCTCGGCATATCTTGTGTAGAGTCTGAACATATCCGAGGCAAAAAGAGCTGCCTCATCTCCACCAACTCCTGCCCTGATCTCCACGATAACATTCTTTTCATCGTTGGGATCCCTGGGAAGAAGAAGGATCCTAAGCCTGTCTTCTATCTCAGGAAGCCTCTCCTTAGCTTCAGAGAGCTCTTCCTTGAGCATCTCCTTCATATCCGGATCGCTCTCCTCATTGAGCATGGATAAACTGTCCTCAATAGTCTCTTTGCACTTTTTGTACTCAATATAACAGTCCGCAATGGGCTCCAGGTTTTTTAGCTCCTTCATAAGGTTCTTGTACCTGTCCTGGTCCGATACTACCGCCGGATCCCCAAGCATCATATTTATATCTTCAAATCTTCTGTATGTATCTTCTAATCTGTCAAACATATCTTTTCCTCTAAAACGCAGGTTTACGGTGTCATATGCCGTAAATCGCTAGTAAAAGCACGCCTTGACAACCCTTGTGTTTCCCGAAAAATCCCTGATCACCTCTATGTCATGATAGCACCCCTTATCCTTGAGGATACCGCACACAGCATCAGCCTGATCATAGCCTATCTCCAGGATAAGGTACCCGCTGGAATAAAGAAATTCACCTGCTCTGTCAGCTATCCTTCTGTAGAAGGATAGTCCGTCCTCATCACCGTCAAGGGCTATTCTCGGCTCAAAATCCCTGACCTCAGGCTGAAGGGTATCTATGACGCTGCTGGCTATATAAGGCGGATTGGACACGATGATATCAGCCTTTACAGAGCCATCCTCCGGGAAAAGATCTGTCTGAATAAACTGCGCCCTTTCAGCAAGCCCAAGGTCCCCGGCATTGCGGCTGGCAATATCAAGCGCCTCCTTGGAAATATCTGTGCAGACCGCCTTAGTGTCATTGGTGTAATTGAGGATACTCAGTGCTATACAGCCTGAGCCTGTGCACAGATCCAGCACAGTAAAGCCATCCTCGCAGTGCCTGAGTGCCTCCTCCACCAGAAACTCACTGTCCTGTTCAGGAATCAGCACATCACCTGAAACCGTGAATCTAAGGCCCATAAACTCCCAATAGCCCAGGATATAAGCCAGTGGCTCTCTCTTAGCTCTTCTGTCTGTAAGTTCCTGATACATCCTTATCTCATCTTCTGTCAGCTGTCTGTCAGGATGCGCTATTAGAGCACTTCTGTCCGTATTACATACGTATTCTAAAAGAAGCCGGGCATCAAGCTTAGCTTCAGAAATCCCGGCTTTTTGTAACTTATCTGTTCCATTTTCAAAGGCAGATCTGTAATCCATAATCATAAAACGCTATGAGCGCTTTCCTCGTCATATTCATCATCGACGTCATATCCAAAGGAATCCTTAAGAAATTCCTTCCAGTCAAACACGGCCTCAACGGACCTTATGGCCACTTCTATCATGTCATCATCAGGCTCCTTGGTGGTAAGTCTCTGAAGCCAGAGCCCCGGCGCCGAGATCATCCTTATCAGGAAGAAGTCTGTCTTGCCTGCCAGTCTTATGATCTCATAGGAAATACCCGAGATAACAGGTATAAGCAGTATTCTCAGAGCTATCCTGAGGGCATAGGAGTCAACCCTGATAAAGAAAAACAGCACTATACTGATGAGCATTACAAAAAGGATAAAGCTACTGCCGCATCTCTTGTGAAGCCTTGAGCTGCGCCTTACGTTGTCAACAGTAAGCTCCCTTCCCCTCTCGATGCAGTTGATACACTTGTGCTCTGCCCCATGGTACATAAAGAGCCTTCTGATGTCCTTTATCCTAGATATCAGAAGGATATACAGGATAAATATCACTATCCTCAAAACACCCTCGATTATGGCCACTATGGACTCATTTCTTGCAAAGGTTGACAGGTACTCCGAAATAACATAGGGAAGTACCATAAAAAGAGCTATGGCAAAAGCAAATGAAAGAAGAGTCGTCAGGATCATAAGGAAAGTATCCTCATGTCCGCTGGAAACCCTGTCTATCTCCTCATCAAGCTTTGTGGGCTTGCTGTCCTCCTCCTCGTAAAAGGAAGAAGAATAGTTAAGGGACTTAAGTCCCAGGATAAGGGAGTCTGCAAACACAAATACTCCTCTTATAAAGGGAATGGAAAGAAGCTTGCTGCCGTAACCGATCCCGTGATACTCATCTATCTCCACCGCTATATCGCCGTCAGGCTTTCTGACTGCCACAGCGTACATGTCCTTGTTCTTCATCATTACGCCTTCAAGAACAGCCTGTCCGCCTATTCCTGAATAGTGTCTGATCTTGCGTTTTTTCATTATAATCACCTAAAAAGAGGTTGAGGCAATGCCTCAACCTCTAATTCTGCTAAATCTGATATAAAACTTGAATTACTTGTTGTCCATGCCGTATTTCTTGTTGAACTTATCAAGACGTCCACGAGCAGCTGTAGCCTTCTGTGTTCCAGTGTAGAACGGATGGCACTTTGAGCAGATTTCTACGTGAATCTCGCTCTTGGTTGATCCAACAGTGAATGTGTTACCGCAGTTGCATGTAACTGTTGCCTGATGGAATTCTGGCTGAATGTCCTGTCTCATCTCTTATCACCTCTCTATATAACAAAATAGCCTCTTATTAACTATAGTTACTACTGTTTCACAACAGCTATATCAATATAACATACTATTTCATTCAAAGCAAGTACTTTTTTAATTTAGATATTTCTTGAGTTTTGTTCTCACCCTCTGCATGGCATTATCAGTGGATTTCTCATCTCTTCCAAGTACCTTGGCAATGTTTCTCACGCTCATGCCCGTGATGTAAAGATCCAGCACCTGTCTCTCCAGGTCGCTGAGTTCTTTTTCTATGTTCTGCTCCAGGGCCTTGAGATTTTCCTGGTCAATGACATACTGCTCAGGTATCAGATTGGAATCCGACTCCAGTATGTCCTCCAGGGAAACTTCTGCTTCCTGCTCCGCATCCTCCCTTGAAGCATATATGGAAATATAGCTGTTAAGCGGAGCGTGCTTTTTCCTGGATAAGGACTTGATGGCCGAGTACATCTGTCTTGACACACACAGATCCGCAAAAGTAGAAAAACTGGCGTCCCTTCCCGGGTCGTAGTCCCTGACAGCCTTGAAAAGACCAATCATCCCCTCCTGGATAAGATCGTCCCTGTCTGCCCCCAGGATATACATGGATGCAGCCTTCTTCCTGACCATATCCTTGTACTTGTTCATAATATAGTCAACGGCGCCACTGTCTGTATCATCCCGTATCTGCAGTATCAGCTGCTCGTCGTCCATGGTGCTGTACTTAGAGTATTTCATCAAAGACTCCTCTGTCTGACAACCTCAAAGGCAAGAACTCCCGCAGCAACGGATGCGTTAAGGGAATCAATGTCCCCCTTCATGGGAATGGATGCTATCATGTCGCACTTTTGTCTGACAAGTCTTGAGACTCCGCTTCCCTCATTGCCTATGACTATCCCCATAGGTCCCTTGAGATTAAGGTCATACATTCTTGTGCCGCCCATATCCGCACAGGCAAACCACAGCCCTTTCTTTTTGAGCTCCTCTATGGTACCTGCAATATTTGTAACCTTTACAACCGGAGTGTAATTGAGAGCACCTGCTGAAGCCTTGGCAACGGTTGCCGTAAGTCCCACCGCTCTGTTCTTGGGAATGATGACGCCGTGGGCTCCCGCCAGGTTGGCAGTCCTTATGATTGCCCCCAGGTTATGTGGGTCCTCGATATTATCAAGGATAAAGACAAAGGGATCCTCTCCACGCAGCTGCGCCAGTTCAAAGATATCCTCCATCTCTGAATACTTATAGGCAGCTGCTATGGCTATAACGCCCTGGTGCTTGCCGGTTTCGGACATCTGATCAAGTCTCTCTCTTTTTACGAACTTGATGAGAGTACCGTGCTTTTTAGCTTCACGCCTTATGGTGGCCATGGGGCCGTCCTGACAGCCATCCAGAATATAGAGCTTATCTATAGTCTTTCCTGAGCGGAATGCCTCTATGACCGCATTCCTTCCCTCTATTCTCTCTTCATTGGCATTTTCTATTTCTTTTTCCATCCGATAACCTCTGATATTTTTACAATTCTACCTCAGGGCACTTGTCTATTCCTTCCCTGACCAGGTAAAGGACTCTGTCCATGTCGCCCTTGAGATATAGAAAGCCTATAACAGCCTCCAGGCCCGTAGCCTCAAGATACTCCATGGTGGAAGCATTCTTGGCCCTGGTGTGGGGTTTGGAATTGCGTCCCCGCCTGTAAATATCCTTTTCCTCCTCGGTAAGCTCATCCATTATAGCCGCTGCAATGGCAGACTGACTGGGCGCTTTAACAATAGCAGACGCTTCTTTATGGAGGTTGTTTACCCTGGTATTGCCTCTGTTCACCAGGACACTTCTTATGATCAGATCAAATACCGCATCACCGATGTAGGCCAGGGTCAGCGGAGAATAGGTCCTAATATCTTTGGCCTCTATGTCAAAGGCCTCATTAATATAGTCATTTAAAGTAGTTGCCATTTAACTCCCTCGCGGGTGTCCTTGATCTCAACGCCCTTTTCAAGAAGCTCGTTTCTGATCGCATCAGCTGCAGCAAAATCCTTGGCCTTCTTGGCCTCTGCGCGCTTTGCGATCTGCTCCTCAATGTAGCTGACAAGCTCAGGGTCCACATCTGCAGTCTCAGAAAGAGCCTTGGCATGTCCGATAAGGTCCAGCGAAAGAACCCTGTCAAAGCTCTCCACCAGTGAAAGCTTGGTGGCATCATTTATATCTGCTTTGAGCACATCGTAGAGGATAGTGATGGCCATTGAAGTATTGAGGTCATTGGAGATGGCCTCCCTGAACCTGTTCTCAAAATCCTCTTTTGCCTTCTGATCAACTTCCCCTTCATTCTTAAGCTCTGCCACTCTCTTGACCAGCTTGTTATACACCTGCACATTGCTGTCCAGCACCTCAAAAGAGAACTCAAGGGGCTTGCGATAATGGGACTGAAGGCAGAAGAACCTGTAAACCAGAGGATCATATCCTTTTTCCTTGAGAACGGACACTGTAAGCACCGCGCCCTTGGACTTGCTCATCTTACCTGCCCTGTCATTTAAATGATTGCTGTGGAACCAGTAGTTGCACCACTTATGTCCCAGATAGCTCTCGGACTGTGCAATCTCATTGGTGTGATGAGGGAACATATTGTCCACACCGCCGCAGTGGATGTCCAGCCTCTCTCCAAGATGCTTCATGGATATGCAGGAGCACTCTATATGCCAGCCGGGATATCCAACACCCCAGGGGCTGTCCCACTTAAGTGCCTGATCTTCGAACTTGGACTTGGTGAACCAGAGTACGAAATCAGTCTTGTTTCTCTTGTTGGTGTCCTCCTCAACGTCATCCCTGACGCCGATCTCCAGCTGTTCCTTTTCTATGGCTGAAGAAAAAACGTAATAGTCTTTGAGCTTGGAGGTATCAAAATAGATGTTGCCTCCTGCCTGATAGGCAAAGCCCTTCTCAAGAAGTACCTCCACCATATGTATGAACTCGGGAATACAGTTGGTGGCAGGTTCTATAACATCCGGTTTTTTATTGCCCACTGCATCAAAGTCCTTGAAAAACGCCTCTGTATAGAATTTGGCAATCTCCATTACGGTCTTGTGCTCTCTCTTTGCACCGGCCAGCATCTTGTCCTCACCGGTGTCCGCATCAGATGAAAGATGTCCAACATCCGTGATGTTCATGACACGCTTCACATCGTAGCCTGAGTACTCCAGTGCCTTGACAAGGACATCCTGCATGATGTAAGTCCTGATATTGCCGATGTGGGCATAGTGATAAACCGTAGGCCCACAGGTATACATTGAAACCTTCCCCTCCTCTATGGGCTCAAATGGGTCCACACTCCTTGTAAGTGAATTGTAAAAACTGAAACTTCCTGCCATAACTTCTGCTCCTTATGGTTAATTTGTTCTTGTTTATCCTCTGTCACAGCCCTGACATCTGCTGCATCCCATCTCCTGACCATATACCTCACTGAAGGAATCCATGGGACTTGTCAAAAGACAGATGGCCTGTGAAGAAATGCCCTGGCCGCTTCCTGTAAAACCAAGCCCTTCCTCTGTGGTGGCCTTGACATTGACCTGAGATAAGGAAATCCGAAGCGCCTGAGCTATATTGATCCTCATCTCATCTATGTAGGGCCTCATCTTAGGCGCCTGGGCAATTATTGTAGCATCTATATTCTCTATTACAAAATGCTCCTTGTCGATCATGGACGCCACCTCTTTGAGAAGCGCCATGGAATCTGCTCCCTTGTATTTGGGATCACTGTCAGGAAAATGAAGACCTATGTCCCCCATTGCGGCTGCCCCAAGTATGGCATCCATTATGGCGTGCAGCAGCACATCCGCATCCGAATGTCCCAGAAGGCCTTTCTCATATGGAATCTTTACCCCGCCAAGGATAAGGTCCCTTCCTTCCACAAGCTTATGTACATCGTATCCCATTCCAACACGCATATCAATATTCCTTTCCGTTAAAAAACTCAGTGTAAAAAGAGCTCTGCCACAAAGGCGGCAGCACAGGAAAATGCCGCAACAGTAAGAAGGCTCTTTCTGTTAAATGCCAGTACCAGAGCAACCAGAAATCCCACAGCAGCTGAAGCAAAATAATCCGTGGAGCTTAATATCGCAGGAAAAGTCATTGCAGCCAGCGTAGCATAGGGAACATAGTACAGAAAAGATTTAACAAAGCTGCTCTTTATCTCTTTTCTGATAAGGGTAAGCGGAAGCGCCCTGATAAGGTATGTCACCACCGCCATAAGAAGGATATAAAGGTAAACTCTGCTCATGCCTTTTCTTCCTCCTCAGAATCAGGCCGCGGTGCCAGAACAGCTGCAGCTGCCGCAACAACAATTGTTATTATAATGATCCTGAAGCCCGATGAAATGCTGCACAGAACCGGTGCATATGTGAACACACAGCTAAGTGCCATGGCAGACAGGACCACAGCCAGAAGTGTCCTGTTGCTCCTGGTATCGGGAATGATGATCGCTATGAACATTCCGTAGATGGCAAGTCCAAGACAGCTTATGAGTCTCTGGGGCAGTATCTGTCCTGAGAAAGCTCCAAGCACTGTTCCGGTAACCCACCCAAACACTGAGGTGATTATAAGCCCGTAGGAATAAAGCGGCTCAAGCTTTCCTTTCCTCAGAACACTGAGAGCAAAAATTTCATCTGTTACCCCATAGGAAATCCCCAGTCTGTGAAGTGTCCCCACCCCCAAGTCAAGCTTCTGGGAAAGAGCCGTACTCATAAGCATATATCTAAGATTGATTATAAACTGCAAAATAGCCAGCTCAATAAAACTGCCGTTTCTGGCTATTACATCCAAAGCAGAGAACTGCCCTGCACTTGTGACATTCAAAAGAGAAGTCATGGCCGCCTGAAAGGTGGTCATTCCGATCTTGGACGCCTCTATTCCGAAGGCAAAGGACACTGCCATATATCCAAGGCAGACAGGAATGGCATCCCTGCAGCCCTCCTTGAAATCCTTAAAACTCCCAACACTCATTTTTCTTTCCTCGACTTTTTTAGTACCGGCGGTCACACAGGCCTTATTTCACATATGATCCAAAACATCTGATATGATACAACCGGCAGGAAGGCTTCCCTGTACCATGACGCCCTTGCCGCCTCCCCTGGCCCCAAAGTCATTCCTCAGTTTGTCCTGAAGGGCCGTGATGTCCTTGCCCGCTGCTCCTGTGGCGATAACATACTTGTACCCTTGCGTATCATTGCCGGAGAACACACCGCAATATCCATCGTGACTGCTTACAAGAGCATTGACAGTGTTCCTCATAAGACCGGCCTCAAGCCCCTCTTCCTTTACCAGGAAGACGTCACTAAGCCCCGGGTCAAGCTTTTCAAGTTCATATTCAAGGACCCGCCCCCTGAGGTCCGATATCTGTCCCTTGAGATCATATATCTCCCCGGACATCCTGCGGACAGATTCTGTGATCCTGTCCCTGCCTGTGGTCAAAAGAGCTGTCAGCTCTTCAACTACCTGCTGCTCCTGCCTGATGTACAGAAGAGCTCTCCTGCCGCAGAGTATGCTGACTCTGACACCGCCCTTGTAATTCTGACACTTTACAACCTTCAGAAGTCCAACCTCGCCCGTGCTGCTCACGTGAGGTGCACAGCAGGCACACACATCAAATCCCGGGATGGTAACTATCCTGATATCTCCGGACAGTTCCTTCTTACTCCTGTAATCAATGTCCTTAAGCTCCTCTTTGGTGGGGAACTCACACAGGACCGGAACGTTCTTCCAGATAGCCTCATTGACAAGGGTCTCAACCCTTTCTATGTCCTCAGAGGTCAAAGGTCCGTTGTAGTCCATGGTGACCTCGCTGTCGCTTAAGTGAAATCCCACATTGTCATAGCCAAAAAGGGAGTGTACAATTCCGGAAAAAATATGCTCTCCCGTGTGCTGCTGCATATTGCTGAATCTGTGTTCGAAGCTGACGCTGCCGTGAACCTTACTGCCCACTTCAAGTGCAGAGTCCATAACATGAGTTATTATTCCATCGCTGATGGATACGTGCTTAACAGTATGGGCCTGCCCCGCCTCATCGATTATCTGTCCCTGATCACAGCTCTGTCCTCCCTGCTCAGGGAAAAAAGCTGTCTGATCCAGAGTCACAAAAAAACAGTCATCCTCACCCTGCACAGAGGAGATGACAGTTGCATCGAATTGGTCGGTATATGCGCTTTCGTAATATAATTCCTTAGTCTTAACCATAGACTACATTGTACAAAACCGGAGACTTTATTGCAATAAAATCAGTAAAAAAAGAGACTGCCGTCTGCGGCAGTCCCTTTACTATCCGGTATTAAGCTGTCTCAAGAGGAAGCTGTGAAAGAACATCAAGTACTCTCTTCTTGATGTCGTCCTTCTCTGTCTTGAGTGCAAAGGCCAGCTCCGTGTACAGAAGCTTCTCAGCCAGCGTAAGATACTTCTCATTGAGGGACGCAAATTTCTTGCCCTCAGCCTCTCTTGTGGCCTTGATCCTGCGAAGGGTCTTAACAAGGCTCATCATCTCCTCGGAGATATTGCGCTTGATCACCTCTAAAATGGCAGGCTCAGCCTTCTTGCCCTCAGGAAGGTCAATCTCCTGGGCATACTCGATATCATCTATAAGGTCTTCCGCTTCATCCCCGGTGATAACATCGCGAATCTTCATGTCCGCTCCGTCAACGGGAACATAGAGAATGCTTCCTGCGTCCACTGCTGAAACCATCTGGTAATACTCTTTTTCTTTGCCTCTTTCAAGGAAAGACGGCACAAGAATATCCTGTACCCTGCAAAGACCGTGGTTACTGTAAATTACACATTCTCCGACTTTTAACATTGCGTTCCTCCTTATTATTTTGTGAAAAAACATGCGCTTACTGGAAGCGCTTACAGAAAATATTGTACCACATTATTACATTTTTTGTAATAATTTTTTATAGATTTTTTATGACTTTTTTGTGTCCATTTCTCTTTTCCCAGTCATGGACAGTAATAGCGTTTATGTGCTCTGTACGGACCTCTCCCAGCATGGGAACCTCTGAAAAATAACTGGTGTGATGGAAGGAAAAGCCGCACTTTTGCTGCACTCTCTCAGACCTGTGATTGCCCTGGAAATAGCCGCACAATACCCTCCTAAGTCCCAGGTCCTCAAAGCCGTGCCTTAGCATCTCTAAAGCTGCCTCTGTGGCTATGCCCCGGTTCCAGAAAGGCACTCCTACCCAGTAGCCCAGCTCTGCCTCCCCATCATCAAGGGGTCTTTCCGGGCTTCCCTCCAAAGTCAGGCCAATGCTGCCAACTATCTCATTGCCGTTTTCCTTAAGGCAGATGGCATAGGTCTCCCTTGAGGCAAAAATAGTTCTTATGACAGCCCTGGAGTAGGCCACGTCCTTGTGGGGAAGCCAGCCTGCCACAGGTCCCACCCGCTCATCCGAGGCATATTTAAAGAGGCTGGGAGCATCTTCATCTCTCCAGCCTCTGAGTATCAACCTTTCAGTTTCCAGCATCATCTCTTTCACCGCATTAAATACTCACATAGTTGAAACCGGTCCTGGTTGTGAACTGATCAAAGGATTTTTTAAAGAAAATGAAGTATGCCTCTTCCTTGTGCTTGGCGTCATGGGTCAGATAAAAGATAACCTGGCCGCTCTTGATGTCCCACTCAATGTCATTGGTGGGGTCCAAAGCATCAATATCCTTAAAGGAGAGCCCGTATTTTTCCCTGCAGAACTGGTCTCTGTTGTCCATATCCATGGTCTGCTCAATGACCTGGCCCTTTTGCTTAAGGAGAGCATCCAGCTGCTCCAGCATAATCTGATGAGCCACATTAAAAGCATTGATCTCATAGCCTACAAGTCTCATATCGGAAATGATCCTGTCAAAATCCGCACTGGTATTGGCGAAGGGATCAACCTTTTTTTCACCGTAGCTAAATACCGCCTCGTAAAGAGCCTCATTCATAGTCATTCTCCTTTCTGTGCCTTAAGAAACTCAATATATTCATCCTCAGGTAACGGCCTGGAATAATAATAACCCTGTAAATATTCTACACCTTTTTCTATAAGAATTTTAGCCTGATCTATTGTTTCAACACCTTCTGCAAGAACATGGAGACCGTAGTCCTTGAGGAAGTTTATGGAGTACTCCATCATCCTCATGTTATCCGGTCTGTCCTTATCAAGACAGCTCCAGACAAATTCCTTGTCCATCTTGACTATCTTGTAATCCATCTTAAGCAGCTCCAGCAGATTGGAGTAACCCGATCCGAAATCGTCCATGGAGAAGGTACTTCCCATTTCCTTGAGCTTCTGGACATTTTCCTTGAAGGTCTCGTCGTTGTTGATATAGGCCGTCTCGGTGATCTCGAAATTGATGAATTTGGGCGGAATGTGGTATTTTTCCATCTTGCTGATAAGTCTTGAGTACGTGTTTCTGTCAACCACTTCATTTCCGGAGAGATTGACCTCCACCGTCTTTACGCCCAGTGCCGGAAGACTCTCTCTTGCTATAAAGGAGCATACTTTTTCAAATACAAGATCGTCTATCTCAGTGATAAGCCCGCATTTCTCTGCAATGGGGATAAAATCTTCGGGTGAGATGTACCTGTCGTTGTCAGAGCGCCTTAATCTCACCAGTGCTTCAGTGGAGGTAAATCGCCCTTCATTGACATTGAGGATCGGCTGATAATATACGTCAAAGGCCTTTTCTTTAACAGCACGGCGAACAATATCCTCTATGCTGTTCCTTAAGATCATCCGGTCTACTATGCTCCTGTCCACCACCAGATTAGGCGCGGACTGCGTGTAAATGTATTCCTCGGACACATAATCCAGAACCTGAAGCGCTTCATCAAGATCGTCCGTGCACTTAGGCACCTCCAGAACAGAGTAGGTCAGCCTGTAGTTGCCGCTGCCGTCCTTGTAATTGTTCACCATGGACATCAGCGCTTCCACCTTGTGGGGGTCTTTGAGTACAAAGGTAAGTGTGTTCCAGTTGGACAGATACGACCCGTAGCCCACGTACTGCTGCCCCATAAAGGCCACATCCCCCTGGAGTCTTTCAAGCTTTCGCCTGTCCTGGAAGTTCATGATAGTGCTCTTGCCGGTAAAAATCACGGATACGATGAAAAAAGCCTTCTTCCTTCCGAACTGCTCCACCAGCATAAGCTCCAAGGCATCACGGTTCCTTACTCCTGTGATATTCTTCTCATAATATTCCTTGGGATTTTCCATGGAAAGGAATAGGATCAGCGCCATAAGCATCACGGCCAGCGAAGACACCTGATAGCCATGGAAGGTATACTGTATAAATATCAGAATGATCCATAGCCCCAGCCCCGATAAAAGAGCCACTACTCCCTCTTTCCTGATACGCTTCCGGAAAATAGCAGTCATGATGAAGGTCGCTACAACATAGATCACACCTATACAATAGCTGAATTTAACTATCGGGCCGTAGTTGTAAAAAGATCCCTCCTCATTGGTCAGATAGGAAACCTTTCCGAAGAAAAGAGCTGTAATACCCACCAGACCCGGGATGGCAATGATAAACATATGCCAGTAATTTACAGTCTTGCTGGAGGTTATCTTGGCGTATACATACAGACATATCACAAAGGCGCAGATGATCAGGGTTCCTATGTACAGGCTCTGGGAAGTCCTCCTTAGAGCCTTAAAGGATGAATCCAGATGCAGAAAGACTGCCCCCTCGATGATCTCACAGATATTGCATACAAAGGCTGAAACAAGAAAACAGAAGAACACGCGCGTCGAAAAAATCTGCGGCATGTTCTTCCTCAGATAGACAACTATAAGAATAGTCAATACTAAAATTGCAACAAAAGGTGTACGAATTTCCATACACTGATTATAATACAATTTTGTCGTATCAACAACAGCTTTACTTTAAACATCACCTTTCTGTCTTTAACAGATATGAGGTATATCCCGGTATCTCCAGTCCTCCGCCAAAATCCACTTTTTCTCCCGTTATCAGGTCAATAGCCATGCCGGATCTTGCGTCAAAATGGGCCACATAGGGATTCTCGTCGATGTTGATTGCAACCAGTACCCTGTCTCCTTCTGTCTCTCTCTCAAACACGCACTGCCTGTTGGTAAGTACCAAAGACTTGAAGGCTCCGTAATTAAGAGCTTTAGATCCGCTCTGAGCTTTGCACAGAGCCGCAATATGATCTGTAAGGTCGTTCCACAAAGGCTTTTCAAAACAGGGACGAAGTGCAGGATCTCCCTGCTTTTTGTCAGCTTTTTCTCCCCATTCGCTGCCATAATAGATGGTAGGTATACCCGGCATTCCGAACATCAGGGTGTATATGAGCTTAAGGTGCTCCGGGTTACTTAAGATACTGGCAATTCTTGACACATCGTGATTGTCCGCGAAGGAAAGAAGGTGCTTTCCCTTGTACAGTGTCCAGTTCTCCGGTCCAAACTGCCTCAGCAGCGAGTGAATAATCTCAAAGAGATTGTAGCTGTTCATGGCAGAGAACATTCCCTTGTAGCACTCATAATTGGTGACACTGTGGCAGGTGTCATCCCCCATGATGCGGTTATAGTCACCACCTATCATCTCACCCATCAGGAAGAAGTCCTCCTTCCAGTTGCCCGTCTCATACCTGAGCCTCTTGATAAAATCGATATCCACGCAATAGGCCACATCCAGCCTGAGGCCGTCTATTCCGAACTCATCTATCCAGAATTTAACGCTCTCAAGAAGATAGTCAGCAACCTGAGGATTTTTCAGGTTCAGCTTGACAAGGTCGTAGTTGCCTTCCCAGCCCTCGTACCACAGACCGTCATTGTAGGCGCTGTTGCCGTCAAAGCTTATGTGAAACCAGTCCTTGTACGGAGAGTCCCATTTCTTTTCACATACATCCTTAAAGCCAAAGAAGCCTCTGCCTGCATGGTTGAATACCCCGTCCAGGACCACCTTGATGCCCTTTTTGTGGAGAGCATTGCATACCTTCTTGAAATCATCGTTGGTACCCAGTCTGACATCAATCTTTTTGTAATCCCTGGTGTTGTAGCCATGGGTGTCAGATTCAAACACGGGGTTAAATAGAACTGCCCCCACGCCAAGCTTTTGAAGATGCGGGATAAAATCCAAAACCTTAAGTATCCTGTGCTCAAGCTTTCCATCGTTTTCAAAGGGAGCTCCGCAGAATCCCAAAGGATAGATCTGATAAAAACTAGTCTCATATGCCCACATATGTCTACCTCCTGAAACAATCAGTCTTTTTTCATGCCCTTACAGCACTATATTTTTGTCTAGCTTTTGCAGGTTCTTTTTGTGGATCAGCATAAGGAGTGCCTCTCCGGCCTTCAAGGGCTTGTCGGGATCAACATATTCACTTACAATGCCGTCCTTGACAGCCACCACGTTCACACCGTACTTCTGCCTTAAGTTAAGCTCTTTTAATGACTTGCCCACCCATTTGTCCTTGGGGAGCATCTCGATGAGGCAGATGTCATCGCTGACCTCAAAATACTCAAGGAAATTACTGGAGATCAGACCTCTGGCCGTTCTTATGCCGCTGTCCTCTTCCGGATAGACCACCTGATCAGCGCCGATCTTGGCCAGAACAGTTCCCATTCTCTTGCTGCTGGCCTTGGCCACCACCCACTTGACGCCGCATTCCTTGGCGATCATTGTGCACATGATGCTGGACTCAAGGCTCATTCCCATAGCCACCACCGCACAGTCAATATTGGCTATCCCCATGGCCTTGATGGCTGCAGGATCTGTAAGATCCGCTTCTATGGAAGAAGTTGCCTTGGAGGAATATGCCTCTACTATATCCTCATCATTGTCTGCCACCATTACATCCGCGCCACTCTCTATAAGCTTGTCGGCCACAGCCTGTCCGAACTTCCCCAGTCCGAATACCACATAGGACCTGTATTTCATTTAAAATGCCTCCTTATCCAACAATAAAATGTCCGTTTGAAAACCTGATCTCATTCTTTTCCGAGCGGCTTGCGCTAAAGAACAGGGCCATGGATATGGGACCTATCCTCCCCGCATACATGCCTATCATGACCACTATCATCCCCGGCACATTGAGATTTGAGGTAAGTCCCCTTGAAAGTCCCACCGTACCGGTTGCACTGAACATCTCATAAGCCGCAGAAAGCGCAGGCACATGACTTACCTGTATAAGGGCCACCAGCAGTATCAGTGTGATGATCAGGTTAGACATCACAATGGCATTAGCCTTATTTATAAGCTTGTCTGAAACAGCCCTCGAAAAGACCACCGACTCTGTCCTGTTCCTGATAAAGCTGAAAACATTAAGGAGCACCACAAAGATTGTCACGGTCTTGATACCACCTGCAGTACCCACCGGGGAGCCGCCGACGAACATGTACATACATCCCGCAAGACAGGTAGATGGAGTCAGCGCCTCCTGAGGTATCGTGGCAAAGCCTGCGGTCCTGAAGGTGATGGACTGAAAAAGGCTCACCAGGATCTTGTTACCAAGGGTAAGATTCCCAAGAGTTGCAGGATTGTTCCACTCGAAGGCCATCACAAACAAAGCTCCCGAAATTATCAAAAACACCGTCAGATTGATGACCAGCTTTGAGTGCTCTCCCATTCTTTTCCATAAGGTAATGATGCCATATCTGTTCTTCACAGATCTTGCCAGGTTCTCTGTAAAATCAAACCACACCACATACCCGATACCTCCCAGCACAATTAGTGTCGCAGTGATGAGGTTCACAGGTATATTGGTCTTGTAATCTATCAGTGAATTGCTGCCGATCACATCCATCCCCGCATTACAAAAAGCTGATACAGCATTAAATACCGACACCCATATTCCCTTTAAAAAGCCAAATCTAGGCACAAACACAAAGCAGTACAGCACAGCGCCTATGCCCTCCACAAGAAAGGTTCCCTTGATGACCTTTATCAGGAACTTTATAAGTCCCTGGATGGAATCCAGATTGTAATAGTCCTGTATGAGAAGCCTTGTCCTTAAGGAGAATCTCTTTTTCATCAGCATCATCACTGCAGAATAAAGAGTGATGACACCAAAGCCTCCTATCTGAATGAGTATCAGTATGATCAACTGCCCCAGAAATGACCAGTGTGAAAATGTGTCCACCACCACAAGCCCCGTAACACATATGGAAGTGGTGGCTGTAAAAAGAGCCGTCACAAAATCCGTGTGCTCTCCCTCAGCCGTAGCCTCGGGAATAGTCAACAAAAACGCCCCAAGGATTATGGCCAGAAGAAATCCCAGCACAATGATCTGTGTAGACGTCAATCTTTTATTTATGGTAAAATCCTCACTGAAAACCCTCAACTAACTCACCGTCCGTCCCAAATAATTCTCACTCTATTGTATCAGAAAAAGCAAAAAAAATATTTTAAAAATACTGTTGACAATCATCTCTCTTCGCGGTATATTATCTTAGTCGGCTCCAATGAGCAGGCAAACATGGCGAGATAGCTCAGCTGGCTAGAGCACGCGGTTCATACCCGCGGTGTCGAGGGTTCAAGTCCCCCTCTCGCTACTAAATCAAAAGTACGGGAAACGCAGTAATCATGCGGTTCCCGTTTTTTTATGTATATTTTTATAATCCGAAAACTTGAATACATTTGAATACACTTTTTCGACAGCCTGCTTCTTTTCTGCATTCTCGGCGGTTGAGTAATCATAGTTCTCACCATTTACTCTCTCGCTATGACCAAGTAACGAAGCAACTACCCTGCGCGGTAACACTGTATTAAGTATAGAAGACACAGTCCTTCTGATTTCATGAATAGAAGTTTTTCCTATTCCTGCCTCCGAAGCTCTTCTTGCGACCGCACAGCCAATGTCATGCCCGGTGTACCTTGTCCCATCAGGTCTAACAAACACAAAGCTGTCTGGATCATTACCATACAGAGAACTAATTCTCTCCAGCAGTTGCAAAAGCTCATCTGTCAGAGGAAATGTCCTTGTTTTGCCGTTTTTAGGAAGTCCTATAACGAGCTCAGATTTTTGATTCCTGTAGTCTAACCGATGCTCCGACTGAACAATATGAATCACGCCACCCGCCTCATCGATATTTTGCCACTTGAGAGCTGCGATTTCTCCTACACGCATTCCTGTGAGCAGTGCAAGCTCAATGGCAAAATCTGGCATATATGAAGGATATCTTGTCTCGTGTTCTTTTACTGTTTCTAACAATGAATTCATTTCATTGATGGTCAGCACGCGGTCCTCATCCTGTGCAGGAGGTTTAAATGTACACATTGCCAAAAGTAATCTACGATCCAAATGTGCAGATGGATCTTTTGGAATATATTCGCAACTACACGCATATTCAAATGCACAATGAATATATCCTATGAGGTTACTTGCACATTTTTCAAGCATCTCATTGTCTTTAATGATTTTTAGAATCATTTCTGTAAGAAGGGGCGTAGTTACAGCGCCAATCGTACAATTTGCAAGTGCCGTATTAGCAATATAGCTATCATACTCACGGGCGTAACGCTTAATTGTGGACGGCGATATCGATTTTTTTCTGTTATTTACAGAGACAAACTGATTTTTATAATCCACCCATTCTGTATATAGCTCTGAAAATGTAAGCTTCGACTTATCCTCTCCTATCTGGTAATGAAGCAGCAAAAAGTTCAAAAGTTCCGTTTTGCTCTTTTTCTTTATTAGCCTCCTATCATTTGGTCTCTCATGGTCGACAACATATGTTGTCCATCTTCCATCCTTGCCCTTACTGATCTTGTAAGGATGCAACTTTTCTAATATTTTATTCATCAATTCCTCCATTGTGGAGTTCATGACATCATCAAGTCCAATTATATCAGACTTTATATAAAAACCAACCAAGGAGGCCGGATCATAATGATGAATATTTACTTTTTGCATTTCCGACCTCCTTTCTCATTTTTTTGCTTTTTGGTTTTAATCATTCCATCAGGTTTCGACAGCCCCTGAAAGCAGTTTGGAGTGAAATAAGGATGATATAAAGTACAAGAATTTGTTCTTGACTTCAATGTATATCTTACTATATGATTAATGGTTAAATTTTTTCCGCACAGAGTCTTTTTGAAAATATCTGCAAAAAATAAAGCACCTACCGGTAGGCAAGTGCTTTATTCTTTCTTAAACAATCTATTTAATATAATCTGTAATAATGCTTATACCATGTACATATGATTACTATGATCGATCCAATCAAACAATTATTCTACTGAACATATTGGCTAAGCCTTAGCGCATAGGCACCTACACGCTCTTCCATATCATTATTATCCGTCCAGAGTTCGCACTGCAGCATAACAGTCTGCACTGCATCATCCATTCCTTCCGGTGGATATTTATGTTTCTTAAGTAGCTTCTTTATCATCATGCGCATCTTAGCCCTTGCTGAATCACGCTTTTGCCAATCAATGGTCCTGTTGTTTCTAAGAGCTTCCGCAAGTTCTTTTGTAATAGCAATAAGCTCTTCATTCTCATAAAAATCTTTTATTGCCTGCGGTTTTGTAAGAGCATCATAGAAAGCAAGCTCGTCTGCTGTAAGCCCAAGCTGTTGACCTTCCTGCTGTGCTGCTTGGATCTGTTTTGCTAGGTTTAGAAGTTCCTCAATAACCTGCTCATTGGTAAGCATTCCATTAAGGTATCTGTTCATGGCCTGCTGAATTATCTCACTAAACTTCTGAGATTTAACAACATTGGTCCGCTTGTATATAATAACTTGCTCAGATATAAGCTTTTTGAGGAGCTCAACCGCAAGGTTTTTCTCTTTCATCTTACCAATTTCCTCAAGGAACTTAGGATCAAATAACGAGAAATCACCATTTACATCAGAAAACAGGTTGATAACACCGGTACTTTTAATGCTCTGTGACAAGAGGGCATTTATCCTCTCATTCATCTCCGGGAGAGAAATCTTTTTACCTCCCCCCTGATTCATAAGTCTCATGACAAGCACTCTCACAGATTCAAAGAAAGCTGCTTCCATACGCAACGATTCTTCTGCCAAAGAAGAGCACAATGATAACGACTGTCTGAGCAGCAATGCTTCCTTAAGAAAGTCCTCTTTTTCACGTTCTTTATCTACAGCAACAATAAAGTTTACAGCACCGCTGATAGTCTTTGATCTCTCCAGATCTGTACCCGTCGAGAACTGTGAATAGTCATAACCATGGAATAGATCACGGCATACAGAAAGCTTCTCAAGAAATTTTGGATATGCCACTTTGGCAACATCTGTATCCCCATAATTCTTCTTGTCGCGAGATGTATAGTCATTCATAGCAGCCTTGAGAGCTGATGCTATACCAACGTAGTCAACTACAAGTCCGCCTTCCTTATCTCCAAAAACTCTGTTTACTCTGGCAATTGCCTGCATGAGGTTATATCCTTGCATAGGCTTATATACATACATTGTTGCAAGAGAAGGGACATCAAATCCTGTAAGCCACATATCTACTACAATAGCTATTTTCAAAGGGCTATCGTTGTCCTTGAACTTCTTTGCCAACTCATCTCTGTTACGTTTATTGCCAATAATCGCTCTCCAATCTTCTGGATCCTTGTTGCTCTCTGTCATAACTACAGCAACCTTTTCTGTCCATGAAGGCCGCATTTCAAGAATTCTTCTATAAATCTTAAGTGCAATTGCTCTGGAATAAGCAACTATCATTGCTTTACCAGTAAGAAGATGCTCACGATGATTCTCATAATGATCAAGTATATCGTTAACAAGTGAGGCTATGGTCTCTTCATTGCCAAGAATTGCCTCCATTTGTCCAAGTTCTTTCTTACTCTTCTCAACGACCTCTGGGTCAGCATTATTTGCCATGTTATCGTATTCAGCATCAATCAGGCGAAGTGTGTCCTGATCAAGATTAAGTTTAATAACACGGCTCTCGTAATAAACAGGCCTTGTAGCACCGTCCTCTACAGCCTGTGTCATGTCATAGACATCAATATAATCGCCAAAAACTTCTCTTGTACTTCTGTCTTTTAATGAAATCGGTGTTCCGGTAAATCCTATATATGTGGCATTGGGGAGTGCATTCCTGATCACTCTAGCGATACCGATTTTTATTTCACCGGTCTTAGGATCCACTTTTTCCTTCAAACCATACTGTCCACGATGCGCCTCGTCTGCCATGACAATAATGTTTCTTCTCTCCGACAAAGGCTCATCTGATTCTTCAAACTTCTGCATTGTCGTAAAAATAATACCGTTGGCCTGTCTTCCATCAAGCCAATCTTTAAGACCAATATCATTCTTAGCAGAAGTCTCTGTAAGTTTTCTGCAAGTAGCCTGTATGGGATCCTGGCGCAGAAAATCTTTGCACTTAGCAAACTGCCCATAAAGCTGGTCATCAAGATCGTTCCTATCAGTTATGACAACAATAGTTGGACTATCAAGCGCTTCTTGAAGTAAATGGGCGTAGAATACCATGGACAAAGATTTACCACTGCCCTGAGTATGCCAGAAAACACCGCCTTTACCATCAGTTACTGTCGCATGTTTGGTTGATTCAATAGCCTTGTTTACTGCAAAGTACTGGTGATATCCAGCAAGAATCTTATTCTTCTTCAGGCCTTCATTAGAGAAACATATAAAATTCTTTATGATGTCCAGAAGCCTTTCCTTTGTAAACATCCCTTCGAAGAATGTGTCAAACTGGGCATACTGTGTATTTTCATAATTACCATCCTTGGTCTTCCACTCCATGAAGCGATCTTCACCAGATGTTATAGTACCTGCTTTGGAAGTGAGGTGATCACTCATTACACAGATACAGTTATATATGAACATCGATGGAATCTCATGCATATAATTCCTGATTTGTGTATATGCTTCAGATGCATCTGTTTCTTCTCTTGATGGGGATTTAAGCTCTACAAGAACTACCGGAAGGCCATTTAAGAACAAAAGGACATCAGGGCGTTTATTGCTGTTTTCAATAAACGTCCACTGATTAGCAATTATAAAGGAGTTATTATCGGGATTCTTAAAATCAGCAAGGTATACCAGCCCAGAACGTTCTTCTCCTTTTACAAAGTAACGCACCTCGACGCCATGCTGCAGGTAGTCCATAAATACTTCATTCTTCTGCACCAGTTCAGCATTTTCAAAGTTCTTCAGCTTATGAAGAGCTTCAGAAATCGCATCTCCAGGCATATCCGGATTTAGCCTTGCTAACGCTGATTCAAGTTCTGACTCATATAACGGACTATAAAAATCTCTATCAACATCCGGGCCATATACATGCTGGTATCCCATATTCTGAAATAGTTCAATTATTGAGTTTTCATAGTCAGCTTCAGTATAAAATGCTGTCATAGTAAGAGTCCTCATTATTATTTATTTAAAAATTTCTTTACTCCATATAGCATGATCAAAACTGCAATAACAATCCCAGCTTCTGTAGCTAGAAATGCAATAAGAGTATGCCATGCCCACTCAGCATTTACACATTGAAATAAGAGATTTCCACCAGCAAATACAATAGAAAAAATGGCTACAAAAACTGCCATAATAGAAATTATATTTGAATACATGTTTTTTATATCTTTACGCATGTTTTCCAACTCTTCTTTTGCGTCATCGCTAGCAGCCTTAACCGGAACTACCATTTCAAGGGTTTTTGTTTTAATTCTCGAATAATCTTCAGCTGTTATACCTTCATTGTTAACTATATAATACTTCCTATTGGAAGCCGCTACGGCCACTATTTCTTCATTACTAACAAGATTATCAACAGCTAATTTCACAACACTTCTAGTTAACCCAAGTGATTCACAAATATCAATCAAACTTTTGGGTTCATCCGTTGATTTTAAATATTCTAATACTTTTTCTTCGAAATTTGACATTATTTTTTACTCCTATTTTATTTAGTAAAACGATAATTTAGCGGCCTAGATATCGAGATTGGATACATCTAGCTCACCAGACATGAGCCGTGGTAGCAAAGTATCTCGTATGTTAGCGAGCCTATCGTTCTCAGATCGCAGGTTTCTCATTTGAGAGAAAATAGGCTGGACGATTGAATCGAATGACTGTAACTCAGTCATCGATGGAATAACGACAGGAACCTTATTTAGATTAGCTTGACTAATCTTGGGTTGAACAGCTCCTGTTACTATGGATTGCACATTGGTCATGCTGAATAGCAAATAAAGCAGTTCGACAGAGAAACCGTTCTTTCCTGTAATGATATGGGCATGATTATTTACCCAGAACTTTCCTTCTACATATTGGAGAATAGGAAAGCCCTTAGCATCAACAACTGTGCCATCCTCGCCAAGGAGAAGGTATATTCCATCAAAAAGGTATCTATCAACATAGTCCATTACCGAGGTGGCTCCGTAATAAGGATATATTTTGGCCAGATCTGCACGTTCACGGCTTGAGAGAGGTATTCGCTGAGAATCATGAAGTTCAATAATCTCCGATACCGTTCCTTCGTGCCAATCGTTTGGCATTACTCCATTAAAAGGTGTCATGTCAACGAAGCGGTCTTTATATAAAAGCTTCGCTTGCTGAAGTAAATTATCGTTTATCTTCTTATTCAAACATATCTTTTCATCTAGCATAGATAAAAAATCAGCTACTTTCAGCTGTTCTTTCATCTCTTCAAGCACTACCACTTCTTGTTTTTTTATCATAGGAGCTGTTATCTGAGGTTGAGCAGATCCAGTTCCACTTAGAACTGTATTCTTTAAAACATAATACAAGTATTTAGCATCGACTATTTTTCTATCTGGTACCAAAGATAGAAGTCTTACTATTGGCATAAATGGTTCGCTTCTATAGCAGACGGTTCCAACATTTACTCCTCGGGCAGAAATTGTAACCACATCACCTTCGATTTTAGCCTTATCTGTATAGCCATATAACCCATCATTTTCCATTCCATTAGAGAATATTGGTATAGGAGTAATATCAGTTTTTACATCAGAGCAAACCTCAGGGCGATCACCCCCAGCGGATATCTGACATATATCTCCCAACTCATATCTTTTATAATTCATGGTTTTCCTCCACATCAATAATAAAATATGGACTCATACTACTCTTAGACACTTCAGATAGCGTGCGTTGAGAAGAGGCAACCTTACATATTTTTAAAACATTATTCGGTGCATTCTCAAACCTTACAACCTTAAACCATGTTTTAAACTTACATGCATTATTTCTATAATATTCAGGTATCATGTCCTTATCCGGTGTTTCGTGCTGAATCTTTTCTATATAAGCCCAATATCTGCCGAATTTGCCGCTATGTATAAGAAGTATTTTGGGGTCAGTATTCTTGAGAATCTCATTTATCACTTTCAACGATACTGAAGAACCCAGTTTGCCGTACCAAACATAACCATACTTCACGATTAATTCATTATGTGCTGCTATTGTTCCTTCTTCAGGAGCAAAATTATCTGCAAATCTTAATGCTATTGTCTTCATCTAAATCCTCTATATTTCGTAGCCAATTGCTCCCAATTTTGCCCTTATCTCATTTTCAAGTTCATGTGACTTTTGAAACATCTCGGCCAACTCAGATGTCAGCCTTCCCATCTTTTCTTCAAAAGGCTCACCATCATCTTCTTGTTCTTCAATTCCTACATAGCGACCAGGGGTAAGAATGTAATCCTGCTTTTCAATATCCTGTATCGTTGCTACAGAACAAAATCCTTTCACATCCTCAAGCGTCCCATTCTGAAAGGCTTCAAATGTATCTGCAAGCTTTTTAATATCCTCATCAGTAAAGTCCCTATGCTTACGATCTACCATGTGGCCCATCTTACGCGCATCAATGAAAAGGGTCTTGCCCTTCTGCTTTTTCCCTTTAGTGATGAACCACAAGGTAACGGGGATAGTTACGCTATAGAAAAGCTGTGTAGGCATCGCAATGATGCCTTCAATCAGATCATCTTCAATAATATTTTTACGAATATCGCCCTCACCACTTGACTGTGTGGACAGTGCACCATTAGCAAGCACAAGACCAATCTTTCCATTAGGTGCAAGATGGTGAATCATATGCTGAATCCACGCATAGTTGGCATTACCTGCTGGAGGTGTTCCATATTTCCATCTGA
>JAEEGL013916614.1_pt1 | contig 39833 bp, 29 predicted proteins | sample 9134231 | NCBI WGS metagenome assembly JAEEGL01 (sample SAMN16246548, study PRJNA631951) | gut metagenome | biome: gut microbiome; feature: rumen; material: fiber-attached | host: Bos | place: Iran: Karaj | collected 2018-10
CTCATTCCGTCGATTTTAGAAACCCCTTTTTTCTTATTTTAATGATTTTTTTGAAGCCTCGGGACAAAAAAGCGGAAAGCCTCTCGACTTTCCGCTTCAGCTGATGACGGGACTCGGACCCGTGACCTCCTCACTACCAATGAGGTGCGCTACCACCTGTGCCACATCAGCATTTTCAGTTGATCAGTTGACCTGAAGGTCAACGCAAGTTAGTTTACACGATAGACCGGACTTTGTCAAGCAGAAAAATGAAACGCCCCGGGAAAGCATTCAATTCTTTCAAATTCAGGCCTTTTCATTGACTTTTTACCGTGATGGGTATACTTTTATGTCGGGCGCGGCAAAACGCCCGCAAGATACAGATTTTCAATTTCAGGAGGCTCTTAAATGACGAATCAGGCATTCTCGGTCGGCTTCGACCGGCTGGACATCACGCCGAAGACGGGCGGCATTCCGCTTGCAGGGTTCGGCGCCACGAATTTCCGTCTGGCAAAGACGATCCTCGACCGGATCTACGTGAATACGGTCGCATTGGGACGCGGTAAAAAACCGGAAGTTCTCTTTCTCACCTTTGACTGGATCAATCTGACGGGAGGACTCGTAAAAAGATTCCGGAAAACGATTTCCGACAGCACCGGATTCCCGGAAAAAAAGATCCTGATCGGCGGAACCCATACCCACTCCGGTCCCGACGTATACAGCACGATGGAGTCCATTAAAAAATACTTTGACGAGGTCGACGCGGTCATTGCCTCGACGGCAAGAAGGGCGATCGCGGACATGAAGCCCGCAAAAATCTTCTACGGCAACATGCCGGCCGGTCATGAAGGCGCGTGGCTGAATTTTTGCAAGCATTATAAGATGGCGCCCGTTGAAAAAAGAGATTCCTGGACCGAGGAGGATCTCGTCGACGTCGGCGACAACTACGGTTCAGAATATTCCTCCGATCCCGAGCACTGGTTCTACGTCGGACACGAGGAAGAAGCCGACCATTCGATCCAGGTCATCCGTTTCGTCCGGAAAGATGCCGACGACGTCATCATGGTCAATTTCCAGGCGCATGCGATGATCACCGGACAGGGACGCGATGAAGACGGACTGCATCCGAGAAATATGTCTTCCGACTTCCCGGGCGTTCTCTGTCAGGAAGTCGAAAAGCTGCTTCCGAACACGCATTGCGCCTTTTACCAGGGCGCAGCCGGAAACCTGAATCCCGGCACCCGCCTGGAGAAAGAAGGCATTTACGGCCTCACTTACGCCGCACGCGACTGCCGTGCCTATGCTTCCGTTCTGGCTGCCTACGTCAAAAAGATCTGTGCATCAAAACTAACGGAGTCCGAAACGGACGTCATCGGCTTCAGAAAGCATATTAAAACCGGTATCTGCGACCATAAGGACGACCACCGCGTCGAAGACGCCAGGATCGTTTCCGAATGCTGGTCCAAAGTCGGCAAGCATACGCCGGAAGTCCGAGAACTTTGCCGAAAGTACGGATTCAACAGCCCGTATCATGCGGGAAGCGTCATCTTGAAATCCAAGCTGCCTGAGACGGAGGAAATCGAAATGAACGCCGTCCGGATCGGCGACGTCGGTTTCGTTACCGCGCCGTGCGAAATGTTCAATGCCAATCAACTGTACATCAAAGAACATTCACCGTTTAAGATGACCTTTGTAAAGGCATATTCCTGCGGCAGGGTCTCCTACATTCCTTCCAGAAATACCTGCATGAACAGCTACGAACGGAACTGCACGCATTTCGTGAACGGCACCGGAGATGAAATGGCGGAGGAACTCGTTGAGGAACTGAAAGCGCTTTTGTGATCTCCTTTCAAGCATCAAAAAACCGGGCTGCAGTGAATTGCTGCAGCCCGGTTTTTTTGTGGGCTTACGGTCCGTACACGAGGTCGGTACCGGACATCTTCAATGTGCCCGCAGGCGTTGAAGAAGTCGGCACCAGTGTGAAGCAGCCGTCTTTACTTGCAGCGTTCTTCGCGATCGTGCCGGTCCGGTTCGTCGCAAAATAGATTTTGGACGAGGCGTCCAGATTTTCGACGTTCAGGATCGACGAAATGGTCGACGAAGAGTTCTGGCGATCCAAGTGAATGCCTGCCTCCGTCTCAGTGCCGATCGTGGTCTTCCCGGAAACGTTGATCGCCTTGATGTTCCAGACGAGGAAGCCGCCGGTCAGGGTCGAATCCTGAATGTTGATCGTCAGTCTCGAAGAATTGACGAACGCGTTATTCCGGTTCGCAGTGGCTGCTTTACCGCCGCTCATTGTCACGTGATCCAGCGTCACCGTGTAATTCTTCGAATTGTTCGTTCCCGCGGAGAACATGACGTTTCCGCCCGCGTCGGTGCATTTGCCGTTCGTGATCTCCGAATTCCGGATCACAAGCGTTTCCGCCTTCGTATAGATATTTCCGCCGCCGGCACTGGAGCCGAGGCACTGCCCGCCGGTAATGACCGAATCTTCGATCGTTACCAGGCAGTCGGCGTCAATATACATGTTGCCGCCGGGGCTCTTCATCGACTTTCCTCCGGAAATCTCCATGTTCTTCAGCACCAGTTCAGCCGAAGGACTGCCGGAAGCCGTATACATATGAATGTTGCCGGAGTTCGTCAGGGCTTCTCCGTTTTTAACGACACCATTGTACAGATAAGCCTTGCCCTGCAGGTAGATGTTCGCGCCGTAGCCTCTTGCATTGGCGTCATCAGACGTGATCTTCCCGCCGGAGATCTCACCGCCGTACATGGTGAGTACCGCATTGGACGCCACATGGATGCCGCCGGTCCCGAGTGTATAAGCCGCCGATGAACTGTTAAGCTTACCGTTGATCGTTCCGCCTTCGACTTTGCAGCCGTGGATCGTGAGCTTCGAATCATAGTTCAGGCGGAACGTGGATCCGTATTTACCGGACTTGTTCGTCTTGCCCACGATGAATTCCGTCGCGTCGAAGTATACGTTGTATGCCGTGAATTCAGTGCCCACGGCATTCATCCAGCCGAACGCCGGAAGGTCGCCGGTCGTCGTCGTGGATTTCACTGTGCCGCCCCCGTTCACGAAATCGGTCAGCGTCACGTGCACGTTCTTCGTATGCGTCTGCGAAGGCGAGGTGGCCTGCAGAGTGGACAGGAATACGGTAGCCGTATTGTTCAGGATCTGATGGCCGTTCAGCGAGATCGTCACGTTTCTGCCGCCCATGTCCGCGACGCAGGTGTTCGTGGTCTTATCGTGACCCGGTCTCCATTCCTTCGGAAGCGTTACGTCGCTTGTCAGATAGAAGTAGTTTTCCCCGTCTTTAAGGTCGCTGTAGGTCGGAAGGGAATCCGTAGAATCCCATGCGGTCCAGCTCACCTGACTGCAATGATGGACCGTTCCGTCCGGCAAGGTCTCGCCGTCTTCATACAAACCGCCGCAGACACAATGCTTCGAGGAATTCACATACTCCAGATCATCGCCGTTCACCTTCAGGATGCTGGCCGGCAGGCCGGAATTCACGAACTTATCCGCGAACGACGCGCCGCCCTTGACGAGGATGCCGGAATCATTTGCCTGAATGTAGATCTTCGCTTCGGCATCCAGAGAATCCGCCACCAGTTCCTGCGTGGTCGAATCGTTGAAAACGACCATGCCGGTCCCGCCTTCCGAACCGATCTTTGTCTTTCCGGTGAACGTCAGTTTCACGGCATTCATCATCTGGAAACCGTCACCGATCGTACAGTCTTTCAGCGTAAACGTTCCGAGCACCCGATTCAAAAGGACGTTGGCCTTCAGCGTGTTCGCCGCGGAACCGCCTGTCATCGTTACGTTTTCAAGCACCGCATTCATGACGTCGGTCGCCGATCCGGACAGGCACAGGTTTCCGCCGGCGTCTTCACAGCTTCCTCCGGTCATCGTCGTATTCTTGACGTTCACGGTCGATGCGCTGAGATAAACGTTTCCGCCGGTGGTCTTTGACTTACCGCCTTCGATCGTGCAATCCTCGATCACGGCCTTCGTAAAGGTCTTGCCGCTGCCGGGCGAGACTTTGACGTTACCGCCGCCGCCTGTAGTGGCGGTTCCGCCTTTCACGGCCGCGCCATAGAGACAGACGTCGCCGTATGAGAAGATATTGCCGCCTTCCTTTGCAGTGCCTCCCTTGATCTCGCCGCCGTACATATAGAACTTCGTGTCTTCGCCGCCGCCGTAATAAGCGCCGTTTCCGTTCGTCGACGTACCGCCGAGCATTTTCACGTTGTAAAGTCTGACCACGCCGTAAATGTTCCTGATGACCGTTCCGTGACCACTCGTCTTGAAACCGGAACCGTCTAACGTCACGTTATACATGGTGAGTGACGCGTTCTGTCCGCCGAGCCATGCGAACGCCGACAAGGTCGAGTTCGAAGCCTGGCAGGGGTTCGAGATCGTGCCCGGCGTATCCGAGCAATCCGTGATCGTCACGGTCAGACCGGATGAATGCGTGACCGACGGGGACGTCTTATTCAGCGTGGACAGAATGACGAGCGCTGAAGTCGTGACGTTATGGCCGTTCAGGCAGAGATAGATGTGTCTCGAGGAGATGTCATCCTGTTTCTGTTCTCCCGGGATCCAGTTTTTCGTCAGCGCCACGTCTTTCGTCAGGTAGAAATAGTTGTCGCCGTCGATAAGATTCGACCAGGACGGCAATGTGCTGTCAGATGTCCATGCCTTCCAGATGACATCCGACGCGGTATGAGTCGAACCGTCGGCAAACGTATGCCCGTTTTCGATCTTTCCGCCGGAAACGTCATGAATGTGCTTCGCCTTCTCCGCAAGCTCCAGATCCGCGCCGTTCGCCTTCAGTTCATAATCTTCACCCTTATGCTGCACGAACTTGTCCATGTCCGCCGCGCCGTTTTTCACGATGACCTTCGGCGTGTCCGCAGAAACGTGGATCTGAGCGCCGGTCCCGAGTTCGCTTGCAGTCACGGTCTGAACCCAGGAACTGCCGTTCACAATGTAAAGGCCGGTCTTGGAATTGCTGCCCATCACCGTATTGCCGGTGAGCGTCAGGTTCTTTGCGCCCATAAGGTAGAAACATCCGTCGAGCGTCACGTTCTTAAACGTCACCTCGGCCTGTCCGGCATTCATATGAATGTCGGATTTCAATACGCTCGATGCGCTGCCGCCGCGGATCGTTACGCCTTCCAGGAACACCGGACCGGAACTGATGCAGAGATTGCCGCCGGAATCCGAAGTGGTGCCGTTCTCAAAGACGGAATCCTTCACGGTCATGTCTTTGCCCTTGAAGTAAATGCTACCGCCGGCATTCTTCGCTGTTCCGCCGGAAACAGTCGCGTTCTCGGCATGGAAAACGGAATTGATGTTGAAGTACAGGTTGCCGCCGTTTCCGGACATGGCCTTACCGTTTTCGATCGAACCGCCGTACAGATTCACGACACCGTTCTCATTGACGTGGATGTTGCCGCCGGTGGCGCTTGTCGCCGTACCGTCTTTCACTACACCGCCGTACATATTGAAGGTGCCTTTGTTATTGACGAGGATGTTTCCGCCCTTTCCCGCTTCGCCGCCTTCGATCGTGCCGCCGTACATATTAAAGGTGCCGTTAATGTAAACGTTTCCGGCCGCCACAGGGCTCGTGCCGCCTTTCACGGTACCGCCGTAGAAGTTGAGCGTTCCGTTCGGTTCGACGCCGAGCGTGCCGCCGCCGATCTCTTCCTTTGTACTGACCGAACCGATGTAATTGCCGCCGTAAATATTCAGCGTGTTGTTCGCCCGCACCCAGAGGCAGCGTCCCTGAATGTCGTAGGAACCTGTCGCGATGACCGCGCCGGTCTCACCGGACGAGCAGTCACAGATCGAGAGCGTCTCGCCGGCCGTATCAAAGAGGTTGATCGTCAGCGCGTTGCCTTCGGTCGTGTTCGTGATCGAATGACCGTTTAAGCAGATGTGAACGTTCTGTCCCGCGGGGATACTCGGCTGCTTATTATTGGTCATGACGATGTCGTTCGTGAGGTAGTAATAGCCGCTCTTCGTCGGGATCTTCGCCGTTTCGGTCCATGCGGTATAAGAAACCTTCGTTCCGGTCCCGGCCTCGATCTCGGCGTGCGTGCCTTCAACGTGATAATGCTCTGTATCCGTCGCGGCAGTGACCACGACCGTCGTCTCGGCTTTCAGACCGGTCTCGGTCTCAGCGGTCACCTTAACGCCCGCCGAACCGGATTCCTTCGCGCCGAGGATCTCTCCGGTCGAAGTGATTTCGACGACGGTCGGATCCGCGCTTGTAAAGGTAAGCTTTACGCCGTTCTTTGCGGCCGGAGTATAGACGATCTCCGGATTCAGCGTCTTTCCTGCTGCAACCGTCAGTTTGGATTCCTTGAACGCGATCCCGGTGATTTCGAAATCCCACGTAAGCGCGCCGGAAGCGTTCGCGGCAATGCTGCCGGAAGCGAGGTCCGACTTGAACTTCGACAGATAAGAAGCCACACCATTATTTGTAAAGGCGCCTGCTTCCGCCATCCGGACTGAGATCGATCCGTCCGGGCAGGTGAGGTCTTCGACCGTCACCTTCGCGCCCTTCGCGAGATAAAGGTTCGCATTCTCTCCATTGTCGTTCCTGCCGCCCGAAATACGAACGTCGCCCTTTAAGGTCAGCGAACCGGAAGCCAGGTAAACACTGCCGAACTTATCGGTCGTGCCGCCCTCGATCGTGACGTTTTCGAGCGTGGCAATGTCTTTCACATAAAGCACGGAAGCCTCGCCCGCATGTTTCGACCCAATGATCTTTACGTTCTTCAACGTAAGTTCACCGGTACCGACGTAGATCACGGCACGCGTCACCGCCTGATCCACCTTCGACGCGTCGATCGTCACGTCCTCGATCGTGAGTTTGGCGCCCGGCTGACGAAGCCACATCAAAGCGCCGTAATTACCGGGCTCAGTGCCCTTTCCGCCGATGATCTTGGAAGGACTCTTGTCCTTCTTCGTATTCATGATATACAGATTCGAACCTTCATCCCATGCGGTGATGGTACGATTCTCTTCCGGCGCGATCAGATTGAATCCGTTCAGGTCGAAATGCATGGTCACATTCTTTCCGACCGAATTCTGGCCCTGCATCGTGACGTCCTGCGTCAGGTAGTAGTGAGTCATCTCACCCTCCTTGCCGCTGATCGATCCGCCGTAACCCGTCCATTTCACGGATTTTCCGCAGACCGGGCAGACCGCCGTGCGGTCCGGCGCCTTTCTTCCGACGACAAAGACCGTCGTCGCCTGACCTTCCAGATTCAAAAGGCAATGAACGGTATCTCCTACCTGCAGCTTCGTCGGTTCACCGGAATAGGTATACAGCCCGCCGACGTTCCAGATCTTACAGTTCGGAGCGAGGACGATATCCTCTTCCTGACCGTAGTTGGAAGCGCCGACCGTATTTTTCTTCACGTGGATCTTGTTTCCGTTGATCTTCGTGACGTCGCTCCAGGATCCTGCCGTGCCGCCGGTCGAGCCGACGACCGACGACGGATAATACACGTTCGTGATGACGTCGCCGTTCAAGATCAGGCCGAAACAGCGCGCCGCATTCGCGTCAAGTTTGTCAATGATCCCCTGATCATTGGTCCTTAAGTCGACCTGCTTGCCGTCCACGGCCATCTTGATGTGATAATAGCCGTCTTCTTCCACCGTTCTCGTGCTGTGCTTCGTCGTGGAATTGTACTTTCTGGACACGTTCCAGTAGATCGAGGACTGGACCGGTCTTGAAACGATGAAGATCACGGAAGCCTGATTCTGAAGATTCGTGAGGCAATGGATCTGATCGCCGACCCGGACCGTCGTCACCTCGCCAACATTGTGGTCGAAGCGGCTGCTGACGTTGTAGATCTGAGCGTTCGGCGCGATCTCAACGTCGATCTCATGCAGGTAATCACTCGCCGTCTTCACGGTCTTTTTCGCATGAAAATGCGTCGCGTCGGTGATCGTCATAATGTGATGCCAGCTTGCCGCAGTAGCGCGTCCCGTGCAGGTCAATGCCGAGGCGGAAAGCACTTTCTTGATGACGTCGCCTTCCAGAATGAGGCCCATGCAGCGCGCCGCATAAGAGTCGACAGTCGTTGCGACGTCCTTATCAGGAGTCTTCAGGCGGATCTCGTGTCCGTTGACGCACATGTCAAACCAATAGAAGCCGTTTGCGTCAGGCGTTCTCGTCGTAACTTTATTCTTGGTGTCGTATTTCCGGGCCTGATTCCAATAGATCGGCGAATCGTTCAGCCGGTTCACGATGAACACGTACTTGATCTCTCCGGTGGAATCCCTGAGGCAATGCACCTGGTCGGTGACCTGAACGGAATCGACCTTGATGCCGACAAAATCAGCAGACGGGCTGCAGTTGAAGATCTTTACGTCATCCGCAAGCGTTCCTTCCCAGAGCGTTCCCATATCAGATCCGGAATACTTTTCCGCCTTGACCTGATTGCCGAACACGTCCGTGACGTGCGCCCAGGATCCCCAGGTCGACCCCTTCAGCGCGCCGGATGCACTGACCACTTTCTTCACGTAGCCGTTTTCCGCAAACTCGAAAGACATGACCTTCGCGGCCTGACGGTCGATCTGCGTCGCAATGCTTCTCGACTTGGTCCTGATGATGACCTGCTCGCCTTCGTAGGCCATGACGAAGCAGTAATCTCCGTTTTCATCGGGTTCACGCGTCGTGGAGAGGATGTCGCTGTTGTATTTCCGCTCGACGTTCCAGTAGATCGGAATTTCAACGAAACGGTCGGTGATGTACATGATCTTCGAACCGTTCGGCATTTCGATGCCGAAGATCCTGTCGTACATCCGGAGCGCGGAATAGCCGACTTCCATGCCGACGAAATTGTTTGAAAGGCCGCTGACGTCGTAGACCTTGTAATCTTTCAGATTCGCATAGATCGGAACACGACCGTGCATGGATTCGGAAGAGTTCAGTTCGAATTCTCCTTCTCCTTTGTTTTCCTTGACGTACAGTCCGTTCACGGCAAAGGATTCCACGATATTCGAGATCGGAACGATCCCCGTGATGATGTTATTGTCGTCCAGGATCAGTCCCATAATGTCCTGGGTATCGATCTGGTTCACGATCTTCTTGTCCGCACAGCGCCGTTCGACCTGCCGGCCGTTCACGGCAAAGGTGATGTGGTAAAGACCGTCCTCCTTATCGACCGTTCTCGCCGACATGCCGATGTCGGATTTGCCGGCGTATTCCAGCCGGTCGACGTTCCAGTAAAGGTCGCCCATGTAGACGTCGCTTTCCTGCGGTTCCGTCTCTGAAGGCAGCTCCGACGCATCCGTCACGTCTTCGGAAGCAGACGGGACCGGTTCCTGTTTCGTGAGCTTCGGAACGACGATCGCCGCGGTCACCCCGAGCGCCGCCAATGCCGCGGCAATGAGAATGATCGCCAAAAGCTTCGGTTTTCTTTTCGTTTCTTTCTGTACGCTCATCATCTTCTCCTTGTTGCTTCGATGTGTCTGATATCATCCTCTCATCCGCTTTCTGAAACGGAACGTCTTACTTGGCATCGAGTTCTTTCAAAAGCTCGATCATGTGCTGCACCAGGACTTCGCCTTCGCCCGGCGCCCAGTTCGTACAGTCCGCTTCGTAACAGCCGTATTCAAAGCCGTACTGAGACGGAATATAAAAGTTCTGCTCATTGGAATAACCGATCACGAACAGGTACGGCGACGGGGAGCCGTCGCGGATCATCAAGCCGAGGGTATCGAAGATTTCGTTCGGGCAATGCACCATCATGAAATTGCCGATTTTCGTGGCATGGATCTCAATGTCGTAAGTCGCGCCGAGACTGGTCCTGCTGATCGAATGCTGGGCGGCGTAAATGCTGGCAAACCCGGCGTTCACGCACATTTCCCTCGTTCCCGCCGTATCGTTGGTTTCCACGTAATACTGAGAGATCGGACGGGCAAGCGTCGCCATCTTATCCGTCGTATGATTCGCTTTTCCGCTGTGCACGGTCTGGATCGTCGTGATCGGGCCGGTCTCAAGTTTCACCCATTCGTTTTTATTAAATTCCTCCACGGCCTTTTTCCCGAGTGCCGTGCCGTACTGAACATAATACTGGTCTTTCTGCGAAACGGTGTACTCACCCGGCACGTTTTCATCTGCGATGCGGGACGTGGCGTTCATGTTTCCGGCTTCTCCCTCATAGAAAGACACGAGTCCGCCGGTCTCCGCCTCGATGGTTTCCCGAAGCGGCGCCACGTAGTCTGCGGAAATGTCTGTACGATCGGAACCGCCCGTCATATTCGGATGAGCTCTCCAGTTCAGCAGGTAGACGGTCTTATCGCCTTCGCGTTCGAATTTCAGCACGTACATCATCCCGTTGGCTTCGGTCGTATGTCTTACGATCTTACCGACATAGGATACGAGTTTCTTTCCGTTCGCGTCCGCGGCGTAATTGTCGCCGACGACCTCGCCGAGATCCGTGAAATAATGCTTCACGAAATTGTATCCCGTAAGATCGGCCGTTCCCCAATACATTTCCGCAGGTTTCATGTCTCGGATCGCCTGTAGTGCGGCATCCACCAGCTTCTGTTCATACATCTCGACATATTTGGCCACGTTTTCGTTCGTGTTCACTTTCCCGAGGTCCACACCGGAATGCGTATGCGTCGCAGTCAGAAGGATGTTCTCCGTCGGGATCCCGGTCGCACGGGAAACGCTGCTCCGGGTCGCTTCCGTGATGTGATCCTTGGAATTCTGAAGGTCCGATGAAAACAGCAGCATCGTCCCGCCTTCGCCGTCGGCAATGGCAACGCAGGTCAGAAGCAGGTCTTCGAGATATCCTTTCGAGATCCGGCGGTCATTGTTTCCGTATCCCGCCATCGGAACGGGATCCTGCGGAGTAATGACCACACGAGCGAAACCGACAGAAAACGTGTCCCTGTAAGTATCGACTTCTGCGGAGGGTTCGATTTCCGTGTTATCAGCAGGTTTGGATTCCGCCGTTTCCTTTTGAGTCTCGGTTCCGGATGACTCGCCGGTCCCGCCGTTTCCGCAGCCGATGAGCGACAGAATGATCACCGCTAACAGTAAAAAAGTCAGTCCTTTTTTCATTTTTCATCTCCTACCGTTAATCAACACGCTAAGCGCTCAGGACGAACATCATTCCCCGTCCGCAGCGCCAACGCCATAAAAATCTATCCACTGACCCAGATTACAAATTGACACTTATATTTATATAGCATCATCGTAAAATTGTAAATACCCCATTTTCAACGATTTTCTAACATCGATTTTCGAAAACAGTAAAAAAAGCCTCCCGCATCAAGCGGGAGGCCAGGTGAACCGGATCAATGGAATCAGGCTCCGGTCAGGTCAGACGAGTTTCAGCGTGTCTCTCGCGATCGCGAGCTCTTCATTCGTCGGAATGACCGCGATCTTGATCGTGGAATCATCGGTGGATAGAACGATCTGCTTTCCGAAAGCGGATTTATTCTTCTCTTCGTCGATCTTCACGCCGAGGAACTCGAGGTATTCGCATACCATTCTGCGGACCATCGGGCCGTTTTCGCCGACGCCGGCCGTGAACACGATCGCATCCGCGCCCTTCAGGATCGTATTATAGGCGCCGATGTACTTCACAAGTCTGTGAACGTAGGCATCCATCGCCATGATCGCCTTTTCATTGCCCTCTCCGATCGCCGCTTCGATGTCACGGAAATCGGAAGAGACACCGCTGAGCGCAAGCATGCCGGACTTCTTGTTCAGCACGTTCAGTGTGTCGTCGACCGTCCATCCTTCTTTGTTCGTTATATACTGCACGACCGCAGGATCCGTGTCGCCGGAACGGGTGCCCATGATGAGTCCCTCTAGAGGGGTCAGGCCCATGGAAGTGTCGACGCAGACGCCGCCGACGGACGCCGAGACCGACGCGCCGTTTCCGAGGTGGCAGACGATGACCTTGCCTTTTTCTCCGAGATTCAGATACTTCAGCGCTTCATGAGACACGAAATCGTGGGAAGTACCGTGGAATCCGTAGCGGCGCACGCCGTACTCGTCGTAATACTTGTCGGGAATCGCATAACGGTAGGCTTTCGGCTCCATGCCCATACCGAAGGAGGTATCGAACACGGCGACGTTCTTCTTCCCGGGCATGGCCTTTTCACAGGCCTCGATACCGATCAGGTTCGCAGGATTGTGCAGAGGTCCGAGATCGAAGCACTCGCGGATCACGTCCTTGACGTGCGCATCCACGACGCAGGATTTCGTCAGCGTCTTTCCGCCGTGCAGCACGCGGTGGCCGATCGCACCGATCTCGTCCGGAGACGCAATGACTCCGTGCTCCGGATCCGACAGCGCTTCCAGAACGAGTTCCACGGCTCTGCCGTGATCCTTCATTTCGGTTTCCAGTTCAAAGCGGTCCTTCCCAGTCGGTTTGTGCGTCAGTTTGGATCCGTTGATCCCGATCCGCTCGCAGAGGCCCTTTGCGAGAACGCTTTCGTTCTCCATGTCGATCAGCTGATACTTCAAAGAAGAGCTGCCGCAGTTCATAACCAAGATTTTCATGCTTTTCCCTCTCTTATTGTTTATTCGTGCGGGATCGAAAGGACCCCGGTTACGGGCTTGTTTCTGAATTCCGTTTACTGGAGGTTCGGATTCTCCTCCATGAAGCGGCCCACGGTCGCCTTGAACTGTTCCCATGCCTCCGGATGCTCGACGAAATATAACGGACAGCCTTTTCCGTGTACGCCGACCTGCGTGTTCGTCGTCGCGTCGTAATGACGGAGCAACGAGTCCGGACCGAGTCCGTACTGTTCCAGCAGCCACGCAGTCAGTTTGACGAGCGCCCAGTACGTTTCCGAAGTGAACTGACCGTTCGAATACGGATGACAGTTCTCGATGCTGATCGAGTCATAGTTGTGATTGACCATGCCCTGATCCACGTATTTCTGACTGATGCCCTGCGCATAGGCGACTTCATTGAGCGGAATGCACTGGATGATCTCACCGTACATGCCGACGATGAAATGGGAACTGACCCTGCGGCCGTCCACGTTTCCTTCAAAATAGTCGCGGTTGTCCTTCGCGGACGAACCGACGTTTCCGACGTAGTGAACGACCACGTGTTTGATCGTTCCGATCTGCGTTCCGGGACGGGAATCCGCGCCGGGACGCAGGAGGTCCTGCGTGATCCAGGACGGCATCGTGATCCCGCCCTGTACCGGGATCGCAAGACCCGGCTGAAGCGCCCGGTACGGGTACATTTTCGGCTCTTCGCCGGTCGAAGCAGTCGAGGGAGCCACCGTCGGCGCGACGGTCGGAGCCACGCTTTCCGGAGGAACCGTCGCGGTTTCAGTCGGCGCCTCGGTCGGCGGAGCCGTTTGCGGCTCCGTCTCAGGTTCCGGATCCGATACGGAGACGGTTTCCGAATTTTCAGAGGACGAGTCCGCCTCGGTTTCTTCCGGAGATTCGGATAGAGAGGAAGCACCCGGATCACCGGCAGGCTCACTCTCCTGTTTTTTCGGATGATAGCGGTTGATCAGGATCACCGCGGTGAACGCGGCAATGAGAAACAGCGCCAGGATCACGACGTCCTTGACGATCTGCTTCTTTGCGTCCTTCCTGTCCTGATTCCGCTGTTCCTTGCTGGACCGTTCTCGGCGGACTTCTTCATTTTTTCCGCGTTTCTTTCCGGATCCGGTATCCTCCGGAAATTCCACTTCACGGTACCCTTTCAGGTTCTTGCTCATATATCGATGACCGGTGCCGATTCGCACTTTACTTTTATTTTGAAATCCGCTATTATAAAGAAACGGATCCTGATCGTCGCGTCCGTTTTTTCGACGCACATATCTAATTCAGTATATGCGATTCAGGACGAAAAGTAAAGTGCTTTCTGCGATCGGAGAAACGCCTGAAAATGAAAGAAAAGATCATGTCTTCCCGGTTCGTCCGCTGGCTTTCGACGAGAAAAGTCATCGCCGCGTTATCGGAGCACCGGATCTTCGGGAAGTTCGTCAATTATGAATTCATCACGTACATCATTGCCGGCGTGCTGACGACGTTACTGAACTACGCCGTCTATTTCCTCGTACGGCTTGCTTTCCCCGGCGACTTCGGTACGGTGATCGCCAATGCCGTCGCCTGGACCGCCGCCGTGCTCTTTGCCTTCGTCGTCAACAAGATCTTCGTCTTTGACAGTCCCTCCTGGGACAGAAAGACGCTCTTGCGGGAGTTTTTCCCGTTCATTGCAGCCCGTCTTCTGTCGCTCGGGTTCGACATGCTGTTCGTCTACGTAACGGTCGAACTGCTTCACTGGAACGAGCCGCTCATGAAGATCCTTTCGAACGTGTTCGTGCTGCTCATGAACTACATCGCGAGCAAGTTCATCATTTTCAAAAAGAAAAAAGAGGCGGACGACGGCCGATTGCCGGAAGAAGATGCTTCCGGACAGGAACCAAAGGAGGACGACTCATGTCTCTCGTAAAACGGAACAACGGATTTTCCGCCGCGCTTCGGCAGAAGTTCAGCTGGTCAAAACTCGGTCCTTATCTCGTCGCGTTTTTCGTCCCGGTCATCGTGATGCTGATCGTTTCGATCGAACGTGGCATCTATCCGTTCGGCAACAAATGCTTTCTCAGGACGGACCTTTATCATCAGTACGCGCCGTTTTTCAAGGAACTCCGCACGAAACTGACGAGCGGCGGCTCACTCTTCTATTCCTGGAACATCGGCGGCGGCACGAACTTCTGGGCGCTGTCGGCCTATTATCTCGCCAGTCCAACGAACATTTTCGTGGCGCTCTGTCCCGAAGGCTTCGTCATTGAATACGTGACGCTCACGATCTACACGAAACTCGCGCTCTGCTCGGTCACGATGACCTATTACCTGAACCACAAGCACGGCAAACATGAGATCGAAGGTTATGCGGGCGCCTTCTTCGGGATCTTCTACAGCCTGTCCGGTTACATGGCCGCCTACAACTGGAACGTCATGTGGCTAGACTGTCTATTCCTGTTCCCGATCGTGATCCTCGGCGTGGAGCGGCTGGCGCTGGAAAACAAAGGGCTTCTGTACGGCGTTTCCCTCGGGCTCTGCATTTTCACGAACTACTACATTGCCGTCATGATCTGCGGCGGCGTCATCCTCTACTGTCTGTTTCTCGTCGCCGTCGACCGCAGGTTCTATCCGAAATTCTGGCAGAAATTCCTGAAATTCGTTGTCTATACCGTGCTCGCGCTCATGCTTTCGGCGGTATTCCTGATTCCGTACGTTTACTATTTCGGCATGACGGCGTCGGCCGGCGGCACGTTCAAATGGGAATGGAATACCTATTTCTCGGTCTTCAAGATGATTGCGCGGCACCTTATCAACGTCGAGGTGCACACGGGACTCGAGCACTGGCCGAACATCTACTCCGGCATGGCGGTCTTCCTGCTCATTCCTTTGTACTATCTGAACCGGAAGGTCACGCTCCGTGAAAAGATCGGTTATACCGTTCTTCTCGTCTTCTTCTATTTCAGCTTTTCCACGCGGGCGATGGACTACATCTGGCACGTGTTCCACATTCCGAATTCGCTGCCCTGCCGTCAGTCCTTCATCTACATTTTCCTGCTGCTCGCGATGGCCTACCGCGGACTCATGGGTCTCAAGGAACGCTCCTACCGCGACATCACTTTTGCAATGATCACCTCGCTCCTCTTCGTTTTCGCGGTGCAGGAGCTGAATCCCGATGAGAACGTCTATAAACCTTACGTCATCTTCATCAGCGCGATATTCATCGTGCTGTACACGATCCTGCTTTACGTCAAGAGACGCGGACGGATCTACCGTGACATCGTGATCGTACTCTTCATTGCCCTCGCGGCGGTGGACGTATGCGTCGATACGTCGGTCACCAGCGTTCCGACCGTCACGCGGTCCGATTACACCTCGTTCGACGAAGGCGTCGGCGAAGCGATGAAGATCATCCGTGAACAGGAAGGCGACGATTCCTTCTACCGCGTCGAAAAAACGAACATCCGGACGAAGAACGACGGCGCCTGGCTGAATTACCCCTCCATTTCGACGTTCTCTTCCTGCGCCAACGCGCATCTCACGGATTTCTACAAGCTTCTCGGAATGGAGTCGTCCACGAATGCGTACGGGTCTGTCGGACAGACGTACTTCTCGAACATGCTGCTCGGCGTCCGCTATTCCATTGCACAAAAGGAACTTCACGAAAACGAGGACCTCTATTCCCTCGTTTATACGAACAACTCCAACGTCTGGGTCTACCGGAACAAATATGCGCTTCCGCTCGGCGTCGTCTTCGAAGAAGATCACATGAATCACTGGCTGGCGGACACCTACGCGCCGATCTACAGCATCAACGATCTCGTGTACGAGGTCTCCGGCGTGCAGAATCTTTATGAAGACGCGCTGGTCTCCTACACACCGGGGACCGAGATCCGCACCGTCGTGACCGAAAGCGGTTACTACTACGCCTTTTCGCCGAAGAGCGGACCGAAGGAGATCCAGGTCAAGCACGATTCGTTCTCGAAGAAATACTCCAACCTGAACCGCGGCTATCTCATGGAAGTCGGGTATTGCGAGGCCGGAACGGAAATCACCTTTGAGAACAAGGAAGACAAATCCACGAAGAACGTGGCCGTGACGCTTTACCGTCTGAAGGAAGACAAGATCGAAGAAGTCTATGAAGCGTTCTGCAAATATCCTTTCACGGTGGACTCGTTCAATGACACAGAAGTTTCCGGTCACGTCACGGTTCCGGACGGCGGCGGTTATCTCTTCACGACGATCGCGGACGAAGCCGGCTGGGAAGTCTACGTCGACGGGCAGAAGGTCGAAAAAATGAAGGCACAGGACGCCTACATCCAGATCTGGATCCAGGGCGGAACGCATACGGTGACGTTCAAGTATCACGTGCCTTATTTCGTCATCGGCCTCATCCTGACGCTTCTTGCAGTCGCGATCTTCGTTCTCATCTACGTACTGAACCGGAGAAAGGAAAAGAAGACCCGGAAAAAGATTTCCGAGTTCATTGAATCCTATGCCGGGACAGAGACGGCAAATGCCATTCCGGAGGAAGTCGTCAGCTCTGATGATCCGTCCGGAACGGACGTACCTAAAGAAGTACTTCCCGAAGCGCCCGGCAATGAGGCGCCGGAGGAAAAGCCGGAACCGTAACAGATTTCACAAACAAAAAGGCGGGGCTTTCACTGCCCCGCCTTTTATATTGTTCTCGGATCAAAGCTCGGTAAGATCCACGCGTTTCGCGTCCCGGTACATGCGCTCCAGATCGTAGAAAGATCTCGTCTCGCGGTTGAACAGGTGAATGATCACGTCGCCGTAGTCGAAAAGCACCCATCCGCTTCTCTTGAACCCTTCCACGGACTTGCACTCAAAGCCTGCGCGTCCGAGCGCATCCTTAACGTTCTCCGCAAGCGCTTCGAGCTGACGGTCGTTTTCCGCCGAGGCGATGATGAAATAATCCGCGATGACCGTGATCCCGGAAATGTTCAGCACGACCGTGTCCACGCCCTTCTTGTCTTCGATCGCCGCGACGGCCGTTTTCAATAACTTCTTCTCATCCATAATGCTTTCTCTTTCCTGAAATTCGTCACGACTCCTCAAGGAGCCCCGTTTTCTTCCCGTAATACTGATAAGTTTCAGCCGTCCGCTCGTCGATGACCGGCCGCCCTGAACTTTTCAAAAACTCGATCTGACGCTTTGCGTACAGAAAAACCGCCTTGTCGATGTCAGTGAACGCAAGTTCCCTGAGTTCGTCGATGAGCGGAAGCGACGGCCGGAGCGGTTCAATGTAATCCGCAATGCATACGATCTCTTCCAGCAACGACATCCCGGCACGTCCGGTCGTATGCGAGGCAATGGCTGCAAGGACGTCGGGATCCGTAACGCCGTATTCCTTTTCGGCAAGGACCGCCCCGATCCTGGGATGAAGGAGTCCCGGCGAAAGCCGTTCCGAATCGCTTACGGTAAGGCCGAATTCGGCCGCTTTTTCAAGATATTCCCCGTTCGGCATATATTTCGCCGCATCGTGGAGAAGGCCTGCCAAAAAGGCCTTTTCGACGTCCGTACGGTACCTCATCGCCAAAGACGCGGAAGTAAACGCCACTCCGAGCGAATGCCGGTAGCGCACCGGCGAAAGAACTCCTTTCAGACGTTCCGCCATCCAGCCGTATTTTTCGAAAAGCTCGTCTTCTCTCATTTCACGGTCTTTCCCTCTTTGGCTTTCGGCAGCCGGATCTTCCGGTGTTCTTCCTTTTTCGCCACTTTGAAAAGGACGATCTTTTTCCCGATCACCTGAACGACTTCGGACTTCGTTTCTTCGGCGAGGCCTGCGGCGATTTCCTTCGGATCGTCGGCGCAGTTTTTCAGAACGCCGATCTTCACGAGCTCATTGGCTTCCAAAGCTTCCGAAACCGCACGGACGACGCCTTCCGTCAGGCTTTCCTTGCCGACGGAAAAGATCGTGTCCAGATTCATTGCCAGACCTTTCAGATATGCTCTTTGTTTGCTGGTCATCGTCATGATCCTACCTGTAATAATCAAAACTGTGTCCGTACATGCGGACCGTGTCGCCTTCCTCGATCCCGAGCGCATCGAGTTCCTTCTGAATGCCGGTTTTCACGATGAATTCCTGGAAGAACCGGAAGCCCTTTTCGGAATCCAGATTCGTATAGCCGAGCATTTTCTCGATCCTCGGTCCCTCGACAACGAAGACGTGCGGTTCCGGATTTTCGACCGTGAACGGCAGATTCAGGTCGGAATCCATCTCATAGACGAACTCCGGCTCATAGGTCTCCACCGCCCGCGGCAGTTCACGAAGCCGCTCTTTCACATACGTCAGAAGTTCCTTCGTTCCTTTCTTCGTCACCGCAGAGATCGGAAACACCTTCACCCCGTCGCGTTCATACGCTTTTTTCAGCCGCTCGACGGGATCTTCCTGCCCCTCTTCCGTATAGATCGCGTCGCACTTGTTCGCAACGATGATCTCCGGCTTGGAAGCCAGTTTTTCGCTGAACTTCCTAAGTTCTTCGCGGATGACCTTCACGTCCTCCACCGGATCCCGTCCTTCGGTACCGGCGGCATCCACGACGTGCAATAACAGTTTGCAGCGTTCGACGTGCTTCAGGAACTCGTGTCCGAGCCCGAGGCCTTCCGAAGCGCCTTCAATGATGCCCGGGATGTCGGCCATCACGAATCCTTCTCCTCCGTCCTCGACCACACCGAGCACCGGCGTCAGCGTCGTGAAATGATAGGCCGCGATTTTCGGGCGGGCATTCGACAGCGATGAGATGATCGTGGACTTTCCGACGCTCGGGAAACCGACGAGTCCGACGTCCGCGATGGATTTCAGTTCCAGGATCACCCAGAGTTCCTTGGACGGCTGACCGGGCTTCGCATATTTCGGCACCTGCATCGTCGACGTGGCAAAATGCATGTTTCCGATGCCGCCTTTTCCGCCCGTCAGGATCGTCGCGCGGAGACAGTCTCCCGACAGATCGGCAATGACCTTTCCCGACGCCTCGTCCCGTACCACCGTACCTTCCGGCACCTTGACGATGAGGTCCTCGGCGTCTTTTCCGTGCATTCTCCGCTTTCCGCCGGGCTCTCCGTCTTTTGCGACGTATTTCCGCTGATGACGGAAATCGCCGAGGGTGTTCAGTCCCTTTTCGACTTCAAAAATGACGTCGCCGCCCCGGCCGCCGTCGCCGCCGTCAGGTCCTCCCGCAGCCACGTAAAGCTCGCGGCGGAAGGAAACGTGTCCGTCGCCGCCTTTTCCGGATTTGATAAAAATTCTTGCCTGATCCGCAAACATCCGTACTTCCTCGTAAAAGAAAGGGACCTCTCGGCGAGGTCCCTTTTCCGTTTCCTTAGTCGTTCGCGTTTTCGACGACTTCGTAAACGCTGCACTTCTTCTTGTCTCTTCCGAAACGCTCGAACCGTACCACACCGTCTTTCAAAGCGAACAGGGTGTCGTCTCCGCCGAGGCCGACGTTAAGACCGGGATGAATGTGCGTACCGCGCTGCTTGTAAAGAACGTTCCCCGCTTTTACGAACTGGCCGTCCGCTCTCTTCGCGCCGAGGCGCTTCGATTCGGAATCTCTGCCGTTCTTCGTGGAGCCCACGCCTTTTTTATGAGCAAACAACTGAAGATTCATCTTTAACATCTCTTATTCCTCCTCAAACCGTACCGATATATACCGGTCGTAGGACCTCTCTATGTCCTGTAATCCAAGCACCAGAGAATCCAACAGCAATTTTGATTCTTTCGAAACACTCTTTAACCGGAAATGCAGGAACCCTTCCTCCTCGTTCACCGCCTCAACGTCCACGGGATCCTTCGTAAAGGTCTCGATGGCATTGACCGTCGTGATCGTGAGCGCGCTCACCGCGCTGCAGAGGACGTCGTTTCCTTCGGGCGATAATTCGCTGTGTCCGGAAACCTGAAATCCGTAAACCGTTCCTTCGGAATCTTTGTAGATCTTGACTTCCATCCGTTATGCGTTGATCTTCTCGATCTTCACTTCCGTGTAAGCCTGTCTGTGGCCGTTCTTCTTATGATAGCCGCTCTTTCTCTTGTACTTGTAGACAACGACTTTCTTCGCTCTTCCGTTTCCGATGACCGAAGCCGTTACGGTAGCGCCTTCCACATTCGGCGTTCCGACTTTCAACGTCCCGTCATTCACTGCCAGCACGGAATCAAAGGTGTATTCCTTTCCTTCTTCCGCCGTCAGCTTTTCTACCCGAATGATATCGCCTTCTTCTACTTTGTACTGCTTTCCGCCTGTAGCAATAATCGCGTACATCCTGAAGGTCCTCCTTTTATCATTACTCGCCAGTTTCGGTGGTCAGGGCATGACACTTAATACCCCACTGTGCGGCATACTTTGGCAATATATCTCATTTCCATTAAAATGTCAAGCGGTTTTTTTACGGTCATGAACCGACGTCGATTCTCGTCACGAGACCGTTCTTCACTTCGATCGAAACGCCGAGGCCGGTGAAATAATTAACGAAACACGAGTTGAAATACGAGGCGTCCATCTCAGTGTCGGTCGTCGGATCTCCCCCGGACGAATACACTTTGCAATCGTCGGCAAGCGTCAGCGTGTAATCCGCGATCTCCTCGTTGAGGAAGTGCTCTTTCCACTCCGCGTCATAATACGCCAGGAACCCGTGAATATGAAGGATCCCTTCATCGATGTACGCTTCCGTGAAATAGGCGCCGTAGTGCGTATCTTCGGCCTTGTCCTGCCCGGAGAAATACGTTCCGTCCTCAATCGAGGAAATGATGCCGTTCAAGGCTTCCATCCGTTTCGACACAATCTGATACAGGTCGTCTTCCGTAAGATCCGTCTTCGTGAACCGCTTCTCTACGCTCTCACCCTTCAGCACCAGGGTCTCACCGTCCAGAGTGAGGTCCGACGTGTCGAATCCGTCGAGCCCCATGAACTCCACCGTAAAGCCGCAGTCTCCGTCATGATTGTAGTATGTGGCAAGACCTGGTTTTCCCTCGACCAGATTGACGTCCTTGCTCTCCGTTTCCGTATACCGGCAGGAGAAATCCTCACGGAACACGAAATACGGAGCATCTTCCGCATCCGACTTCCATACGCCGATGAATGGCGTCGGATCGAACATGTCCGGTACATGCGTCGTATCTTCTTCCGTGCTCTTTTCGGGCGTGGCTTCTTCGCTCGTCGCCGGCGCCTCCGTCTGGGTTTCGGAAGATTCCTTGGATTCTCCGGGACCGATATGGATCGTGATGCATCCCGTGACCTGAACCAGCAGCAACGCCGCCATGATCATTGCAATGATCTTTTTCATTTTGCCTCCTGACCGGAACGCCGTTCGTTCCGCATTTCTTTCCCTGCTTTATCTCTTTTCGGTTTCCCGCATAAATTCATAATACGCTGCCCTGTATCCTTCCTTATCCTTCAAAAACGAAAGTCCGTGGGGTGCGCCTTCGACCGGAACCAGTTTGACCGTGTCCGGATTCGCTTTTTCCATTTCGACACTCATTTCAAACGGGACGAAGTGGTCAGCAGTCCCGTGAATGATCCGGATCGGCACCTTCGCATTTTTCACGGACTTCAGCGGAGACGCCGAGAAAATGTTGATGTGCGCGAACAATGCGCCGGCCAGGATGATGAACGGATCGCAGAAATGAGGGATCTTCACCATGTGGGAAGCCACGAGAGAATTGATCTTAAACGGGTCGGAATACGGGCAGTCCGCCCAGATCCCCGCGACGTCCTCTTCCGTCACGAGATCGCTCGCCATCAGCACCGTCGCTGCGCCCATCGAGATCCCTTCAAGATAGATCGGCGTGTCTTTTCCGAACCGTTCCTTCACGAATCCGATCCAGCTTAAAACGTCCCTGCGTTCCCGGATGCCGTACGTGATGACGTGTCCTTCCGATCCGCCGCAGGCGCGGTGATCGATGAGGAGCACGTTGTGATCGAGGGAAAGCGGCAATGTCATCCCGCCGCTGAAATCCTTGATGCCGAGTCCCCGGTAACCGTGAAACTCGATGTGGACCGGCGAGCCTTCCTTCCGAAGGAACAGTCTGCCGAACAGTTTCAGCCCGTCGTAAGAGGTAACGTATACGGATTCATACGGCAGTTTCACGGCTTCGTCGATGAGCGCCCTGATTCCTTCCTGAAACGGATCGTAGTCCTCTCCGGTCAGGATGGCATAGGTCGTATCCTTGTCATTGGCGTTGTAAAACGATATCAGAAACACGGCGATCGTGAATCCGATGATGAAAAGGATCAGAACTCCGAGAATGATCCAGAAAACGAGCATACGTTCCTCCTGTTTTTGGTCCCTTACCGTTCGTGAACGAAAACGACGGTTCCCTTCAGAATGATGATCTCCCCGGATGCTCCGGTGAGGTGATTGCTGACGCCGAGCGGAAAATCGTTCCTGAGTTCAATGGCTTCCCCTTCGTACTGAAGACCGCGGATCGTGACCTCGGACCGTTCCGAATAAGAAAAGAGAGAAACCGTTCCTGAGTCCGCGGCCGTAAAACAAACGTCGTCTCCTTCGGAGAGCAGCTTCACGGAAGTATTTCCGTATTTCAGTTCGCCTTCTCCCCCCTCCCGCTTCAGAAACGCAAGAGTCTGCAGATTCGCGAGAGAATGAGAAAACCTTCTGCCGCCGAGGGCGCCGAGGATCACGAATTTGCCGTATCCGAGACACAGCCCCTCTTTCACCGCATAGACCGTGTCCGTATCGTCCTTCACGACCGGAAGGCGGACGAGCCTCCCGGAAAAGACCGGTTCCGGCATAGAGTCAAAATCCGCGACCAGAACGTCAGGTTCCATCCCCGCGTTTTTCAGTGCGAGATACCCGGCATCCGCAGCAATGACAAGATCCTGCGCCTTCCGTTCAAAGCGAAAATCGTCAGGGCATACCGAGCCCGCTCCGACGACGTAGACGATGCCGGCAGCAACCGTTTTTTCCGATCGTTTATTCATTGCCCTCGGCATTCTTCTTTTTCATCGCGCCGCAAAAGATGCAGACCGCACCGGCGATCAGTGCGCCTGCGGAAACCGGAATGACCAGTTTCCAGTTCACGTCCTTAAGACCGGTGATCATGAAATCGCCCGTTTCGGGATTCTGCAGTTTGCTGTAGATCATGACTGATGCGAAGACGAGGCCTGCAAGGATCACAAGTCCGCCGATCCAGATCAGCAAGTTCTTTCCGATCGATTCCCGTTCCCGGATCACTTGGAGTTCACGGTGCCGGAAATCCAGAACGCTTCCGATGTAGAATGCGACGAGTGTCAGAATGATGGTTTCCGGGATCATGTAAGTCGCGTTGTATCCGATTGAATACACGAGCGCCGCTTCCGTCGGAATGGAAAGGCCTGCCCAGACCGTCGCTCCGGAGATCACGTGACATATGAAACGTAGAACTGCGGAAAGCAGCGCCCCTAAAGTCAACGCCAGAGCCTGATCCCTGACCGGTTTTCTGAAGATGCCGCCGAGGCCGGAAAGCGAAAAAGCAATCACATAATCCAGAAGGATCACCGCAAGCACGGACTGCCAGCCGGTCACGTATCCAAGATTCTTGAGCCCGAGCAGCTGCTGGATCAGACTGAAGGCCAGGCCGCCCGTCATGCCCCAGCCGATGCCGTGACGGTACGAGATCAGAATGACCGGCAGCATCGATGCCAGCGTAATTGATCCGCCGTACGGCAGCTCCACGAGTTTCAAAAGAGACAATGCGACGCCGATCGCGATCAGGATCGCGCTCTCCACCAGTGCCCGAACGAAATTGTTTTCTTTTGTGTTTATTATGTCCATAATGTCCTCCGAAGACCGAGATGATCGTGATTCCTGAAACAAACGAACCGCCGCCGGAACTCGGCAAGCGGTTCATGTCCTCTTATCATGCTTCCTACGCCGGTATTATCCGTTTCAGGTGTAAGGGTTCGGATTTTCCGTCTCAGCCGGCTCAGGCCAGCACCCCTGCTCGATCTTTTATTTTGTCGGGAACATTATATAACCGCTGTAATGAAAAGTCAATCAGAGAATCTCCGTACCGATCTCTTCCAGTTTCTTTTTTACCCATGGCCGTTCGTATTCGTCTTTTTCGACGATATCCTTCATGATCCCGGCCTCCATGACTTCGACCTTATGCACCGCCTCGAGCAATGCTTCCGCGTTTTCCGGCCGGATGAACAGCACGCCGTCCATATCCGCAGTCACGATGTCACCCGGGAAAACGGTTTTCCCTGAAAACGTGATCGGAACGTTCACCGCGCCCGGGCCGTTTTTGAACGGACCGTCCGGAGTCACGGAACGGGCGTATACCTGGAATCCTTCCATTTCAGCCAGAGATTCCGAATCCCGGATCGCACCGTCGACGACGACGCCGCGCACGCCGCGGTTTTTCATATAAGCCGCCATGAGTTCCCCGAAGATGGCCCGCTCCGTATATCCGCCCGCGTCCAGCACGACGACGTCGCCGGACTTCATATATTCCATGGCGGCATGCAGCATGAGGTTGTCGCCTTCGGGCACGCGGATCGTAAATGCGGTCCCGACCATCGGTCCCTTGTATCCGATCGGCTTGATCGAAGAATGCACTGCCGCTCTCCGCTCCATGCAGTCGTCCAGATTCGCGACGGGAATGCCCTTGAACCGTTCCACAAGCTCAGCGGACGGACGTTCAAAATCTCTGACGATCACGTTATTCTCATTCATTGCCGTGTTTCCTTTCCGGAATTCTTTTACGCTCATTTTATTTGAACTCTGCAGGAGAATCAATCCCGCCATATAATGATTTTACACCGAAACCATCGTATTTGACAATCGTTTTTATAATTGGATTTCATTTTGCTCCGGTTTATGATAAAATATGTCCGGAAAAAAGCGCGGCGTTTGTCCGCGCGAACTGATGAAGGAGACCGGAATGAATACCATCCTTTCCGCATATTTTAAGCTGGAAGCCAACCGTTTTGCGCCTTGGAAAAGCGATCCGGAACGATTTCGCGAACGCGTTTACGAGGTCGGCGATGAAGCCGTCCGGGAGCGTTTTCAGGGGACTTCGTTTGAGATCCCGGGGTTTGAGGAAGTCATCGACCCGCTAGACGGCTACGAGATCAAGACTTCGTTCGCTTTTGAAGCGCAGCCAGGAGGCGACGTGACGCACGAGGTCTACGATCCTGCGCTCCGTATGTTCTTGAACGACATCGCGGAATGTAAAAAGCAGGCGGCATCGGAAGGAAAGGATCCGGACCGTGTGCCGCGGGCGATCCTGCTTGCGCTGCACGGCGCCATGGTGGCCGAAGATCACGAAGACGCGGACGGCGACTTCCTCGAAGCGGTCCGGAACGCAGTCGGACCGGATTGTCCGATCTTCGTCACGCTCGATCTGCACGTGAATCTCACGAAGAAAATGGCGAAATATGCCGACGCCCTCTTCCCCTGCGAGAATTATCCCCACACGGATTACCGCGAAAACGGGGTGAAGGCAGCGAAAATACTCATTGATACCCTGGAAGGCCGCGTCAGGCCGGTCATGTCCGTGAAGTCATTGCCGATGCTCTTCCCCTATACGCCGACGACGGGCGACACGTTCCGCGAATACTACCGGAAGATCCGCGAGATCAATGCCCTCCCCGGCGTTCTGAACTTCCGCTTTTCGCACGGCTTCTTCGCTTCCGACGTCACGGAAGGCGGTCCCGCGGCGATCGCCGTCACCGACAATGATCCTGCACTGGCCGAACGACTCGCCAATGATTTCGCAGCGGAAATCTATGACCACCGCGCCTCCTTCTTCCGGAAGTTCTACCAACCCGAAGAAGCCCTCGAAAAAGCAAGGGAACTCCTCAATTCCGGCGTAAAGGCCCCGATCGTTCTCGCGGACGTCGCGGACAACCCGGGTTCCGGAGCGACGGGCGACAGCCCGGTCCTGCTGAACGCCATGATCCAAGCCGGAATCCCTTCCATGTACTCCGCGATCTTCGATCCGGAATCTGTAAGGCTGGCCGAAGAAGCCGGCGTCGGCAGCGAAGTCGAACTGGATCTCGGAGGAAAAGTCTATCCGGAATGCACCGGAGGACCGGTCCGGGTAAAAGCAAAAGTGTTGCAGTTATCTGACGGAAATTACATTCAGGAAGGTCCGTACATGCACGGGGCTTTGCAGAAACTCGGTCGTTCCGTTCTGCTCGGGATCGGAAACGTCAAGGTCATCGTCTGTTCGATCCGCATTCAGACGAGCGACCGCGCTTCCTTCCATATGTTCGGTCTGTCTCCGGAAACCTGTCCGGTCGTCGCGGTCAAGTCCGCAGTCCATTTCCGGGCATCCTATGAGAGCGTCGCGGGCGCAGTTCTCGAAGTCGAGACGCCGGCGCTCGGACCGATGGATCCGAGGGCGTTGACCTATACGAATGTGCCGAAGGACTTTTACCCGCTGAATCAGGGATGACCGTCGGTTTTACGGATCAAATGAAAATGCCGGGGTTCGCCCCGGCATTTTTTAAAACTCTGGGTTACCGAATTCCAGCAGCGGTTTCAGTCCTTCCTCGCCTTCTCCGTATAGTTCCGTCCTCTTGACTTCCACGTCCGTCGGAGCGAATTCCCGCCCGATGCTGTCAAAATACGTCGACAGCACGAGTTCCGGCTTCAGATTCGAGGCGCTGCCGGTATCGACCTGCATGAAAAGCACCCCGTTTTCCGCTTTCAGCTTCCGGATCTGTTTTTTCAGATCAACTTCCACCTGATTCTTTTTCGTGGACTTCGTGACGATGATCTCCGGAGCCTCGTAAAACCGTACGAGGTCATCGAAAAACCGGGCCGCATCTTCCGGTCCTTTCCCTTCCCGGAACCGTACTTCGTAATCCGCCGCCGCGATGAGGCTCATCGCGTTTTTCGCGTCGTCCGGAAGGAGCGATGCGTCGAGAACGGCAAGTTCCGGCACCGAGACCGCATTGATCCGGTCGATCAGTTCCTGCTTCGAAGGACAGTTTCCGAGTTCAACGTCCATATATTCCCCGGTCGAGACCGCGCCTAACCCAAGCGGCGTCGCGAACGTCATTTTCTGGTGCGGCGAAAACCCTGCGCTGTACTGAATATCGAGATCCGCGCGCCGCATGATCTTCTGAAACGTCCGCATCACGTCGAGATGACCGATGAATTTCAAATGGTCCGTTTTCTGAAACTTACATCTGATTTTCATAACAGACACCTCCCGGATAGCGTGCCGCGCCGCATTTTGAACAGTTTTCCCGGCAATTCGGCGTCACGACGCCGTTCTTTGCGTTCTCCCATTCCTGCTTCATGAATGAAGGATGCACGCCGACGTCAATGAACGACCACGGCAGGATCTCGTCGACGGAACGCTCGCGGTAATTGTAGAAATCCAATGAGATCCCGTTCTCTGCAAGCGCTTCCTTCCAGAGCTCCGGTTTCATGTATTCGGACCAGGCGTCGAAAATGCAGCCCTTCCGGTACGCGGCCTCGATCGCAGCCGAAACCCTCCGGTCGCCCCTGGCAAACAGGCCTTCGAGCTCCGTCTGCACTTCGTCGTGATAACGGTAAGAAATGCTCTTCTGATTCAGCTGTTCTTTCAGCGTATCCTTCAAAAGATGCGCTTTCCGTAAGAATTCCTCCGGCCGGTCCATCTTCGCCCACTGGAACGGAGTGAACGGCTTCGGAACGAAAAACGAAGTAGACGGCGTGATCTCGACACGGCCCTGACGCTTCTCCTTCGGCACGGTCTCGTAATAGACCCTGGCGATCTTGTCGGAAAGCACGGCAATGTCCTTCACGTCCTCGTCCGTTTCGAACGGCTGTCCGAGCATGAAATACAGTTTCACTCTCCGCCAGCCGCCCTTGAACGCCTCCGCCGCTCCGGAAAGGATCTCTTCTTCGGTGAGTCCCTTATTGATCACGTTCCGGAGGCGCTGCGATCCCGCTTCCGGTGCAAACGTCAGACTCGACTTCTTCACGTCCTGGATCTTGTCCATGACGTCCAGCGAGAACGCATCGATCCTGAGGGACGGGATGCCGACGTTGATCTTATGCGCATTGCAATACGGGATCAGGAATTCCGTGAGCTCGGCAAAATCGGAATAATCGCTCGTCGCAAGCGAACTTAAGTTGATTTCCTCGTAGCCGGAGGATTCCAGCATCGAAACGGCAGCTTTCTTCAGAAAATCGAGACTCCGGTTCCTGGTCGGACGGTAGATCATCCCGGCCTGGCAGAAGCGGCAGCCGCGGATGCAGCCGCGCATGACTTCGAGCGTCGCACGGTCCATCATGCCCCGCGTGAACGGAACGATCGGCTTCATCGGGTACGGCAGCGTATCGTCTCTCATGTCGGCTGCCTGACGGCGGATTTTTTCCGGAACGTCCGGAACGATCCCGGAAAACGACGCGATCGTGCCGTCTTCGCGATACGTCACGTCATAAAACCGGGGCACGTACAGCCCTTCCAGATTCGCAAGTTGTTTCAGGATCTCCGTTCTGGAAAGTCCGTCCTGCTTCGCCTTTTTGTACACCTCGACCATCTCGTCGTAACGCGTTTCGGATTCGCCGATGTAAAGAACGTCAAAGAACGCCGCGATCGGTTCCGGATTGTAGGCGCAGGCGCCGCCGCCGATCACGATCGGGTCCTCTTCCGTCCGCTCTTCGCTGTGAAGCGGGATCCCGGAGAGATCGAGCACCTGCAGAACGTTCGTATAGCACATCTCATACTGAAGCGTGATGAGGAGGAAATCGAAGTCGCGGACCGGACGCTGGGATTCGACGGCAAACAAAGGGATCTGCTTTTCTCTCATGATCCGGTCGAGATCGATCCACGGAGAATAGACCCGGTCGCACATCGCGTCGGGACGGCGGTTGAACTGTTCGTAAATGATCTGCATGCCGAGATTCGCCGTGGCAATGTCGTAGACGTCCGGGAAACAGAATGCCACCCGAACCGGATACTCATTGAATTCTTTGTTGTAACTGTTGTATTCCTGTCCGATGTACCGCGACGGCTTTTCGACCGACAACAGGATCTCATCGGACAATGCGAGTTTTTTCATGTGTTTCTCCGTTCCGGACCGATTCCCGAAGAGTCCGGATCTCTTCATCTGTCAATGCTCTCACTTTCTCGGCAGGCAGGTCGCCCAATCTCAGCGGTCCAAACGCGAGACGTTTTAAATACACCACGTCGCTTCCCGCCGCGTGCATGAGCCGTTTCACTTCGTGATACTTTCCTTCCGTCACCGTGATCTCAGCTTCATACGGCGAAATCAGTTTCAAAACGGCGGGTTTCGAGGTAAACTCCGAAAAAACGACCGGTTTCGAAAGCAGTTCGGGCGCCGTTTCCGGGATCGGCGTTTCTGTGCGGAGATAATAGGTCTTCGGCACTTCGTTTTTCGGAGAAAGGAGCCGGTGCGCCAAGGCTCCGTCGTTCGTGATGAGAAGCAGTCCTTCGGTATCCTTGTCAAGACGCCCGACCGGCGAAAGATCCGGTACTTTAGAATCGACCAGGTCCATGACCGTACGGGTCTTCTCATCGGTCCGGGCCGTCAGGACTCCGGCCGGTTTATGCATCAGAAGATAGGTGAATTCACTGTAGGAAAGCGGCGCGCCGTCGAAAAAAACGGCAGCGTTTTCGGCGAGTTTCGTCTCCGGTTTCGGCGTGTCGACGCCTTCCACCCGTATTCTGCCGTTTTTGATGAGATTTTTGACGAATTCCCGGCTTCCGAGGCCGCATCCGCTCAAATACCTGTCCAAACGAATCAAGCCGATAATCCCCCGTTTTTTGCGTTACAACAAGTATATCATCTTTCGTACCCGCCTGCAACCGCGGATTCAAAAAGGCGGGGCCTTGTAAAGCCCCGCCAGGTTCATTCATTTGTAAACCGGTCACGCTTCCGTATTGCCCGAAGGAACGAACGGCTTGTTCGCATCCTTGATGCTGAAGGAATAGCGTCCCATCTTGTCCTTGCCGAGGCAGACGGTGTCGACGCGGTCGCCGAGCGTTAAAACGTCTTCGACGCGGTTGATCCGTTCCTTGCAGATCTTCGAGATGTGGACCATGCCTTCCTTGCCCGGAGCAAACTCGATGAACGCGCCGAATTCCTTAATGGAAATGACCGTTCCGGAAAGCTTCTGGCCTTCGTAGAATTCCGTTGCAATGATCTCGACGTATTTCTTCGCCTGCTCCATCGCTTCCGGATCCGTGCCGCAGATCGAGACCACGCCGTCTTCGGAGATGTCGATCTTCACGCCGGTCTCGTCGATGATGCGGTTGATGACCTTGCCCTGCTTGCCGACCACGTCGCCGATCTTCTGCGGATCGATCTGGACCGTGATGATCTTCGGCGCGTACTTGGAAAGTTCCGGACGCGGCGCCGGGATGGCTTTCGACATGACTTCGTCCATGATGTACAGACGCGCTTCACGGCAGCGTGCGATCGCGCCGCGGATGATCTCCGGCGTCAGGCCGTGGATCTTGATGTCCATCTGGATCGCGGTGATGCCTTCGTGCGTGCCGGTGACCTTGAAGTCCATGTCGCCGAAGAAGTCTTCGAGTCCCTGGATGTCGGTGAGCAGCACGTAATCGTCGTCGGTCTCGCCGGTGACTAAGCCGCAGGAAATGCCGGCCACCATTGCCTTGATCGGAACGCCGGCCGCCATGAGCGCCATGCAGGACGCGCAGGACGAAGCCATGGACGTGGAGCCGTTCGATTCAAACGTTTCGGAGACGCAGCGGATCGCGTACGGGAATTCTTCCTCGGAAGGAAGCACCGGAAGAAGCGCTCTCTCCGCCAATGCGCCGTGGCCGATCTCGCGGCGGCCGGGGCCGCGCGACACCTTCGTTTCGCCGACGGAGTACGCCGGGAAATTGTAATGATGCATGTAGCGCTTCGACGTTTCATTCGCATCCAGTCCGTCGATCTTCTGCGCTTCGGAGATCGGAGCGAGCGTGCAGACGTCGCAGATCTGTGTCTGGCCGCGCGTGAACATTGCGGAGCCGTGAACTCTCGGAATGATGTCGACTTCGGCCGCGAGCGGACGGATCTGATCCAGTCTTCTGCCGTCAGGACGCTTGCTGTCCTTCAAGATCATCTTCCGGACCGTCTTCTTCTCGTAATTGTAGAGCGTTTCGTCGAGGAGCGGCAGCCATTCCGGATGCGTTTCCGCGTAGCGCTCGCGCAGCTGTTCCTTCATCGCGAAGATGTTGTTCTCGCGTTTCTGCTTTTCATCGGTGAATACTGCGTTTTCCATGACTTCCGCCGGGAACACGCTCTTCACGTCTTCGAACAGGTCTTCCGGAATCACGTGCGACTCATACGGAGCCTTCGCCTTGCCGCATTCCGCGACGATTTTGTCGATGAAGGCAATGATCTCTTTGTTGATTTCGTGCGCCTTGAAGATCGCCTCGAGCATCTTTTCTTCCGGGACGACGTTCGCGCCGGCTTCGATCATGATGACCTTTTCTCTCGTGGAGGCCACCGTCAATGCAAGGTCGGAGACCTTACGCTCTTCAGAGGTCGGATTCACGACGAATTCGCCGTTCACGAGACCGATCTGCGTCGCCGCGATCGGGCCGTCAAACGGGATGTCGGAAATCGAGACCGCGATGGACGAACCGAGCATGGCCGTCACTTCGGGGCCCGCATCGGGATCCACGCTCATGACGAGGCAGTCGATCGTGACGTCGTTCCGGTAATCCTTCGGGAACAAAGGACGCATCGGCCGGTCAATGACACGGCTCGTCAGGACCGCATGCTCGCTGGCCTTGCCTTCACGCTTGTTGAATCCTCCGGGAATCTTGCCCGCCGCATACATTTTCTCTTCATACTCGATGGAAAGCGGGAAGAAGTCCACGCCTTCTCTCGGCTCTTTGGATGCGGTGGCGGTGCAAAGAACCGTGGTATCGCCGTAGTGCATGAACGCTGCACCGTTTGCCTGTGCTGCAACTCTGCCGATGTCGACGCTGAGCGTACGACCGGCGAGTTCCATGGAATAAGTTTTAAACTGACCCATTTTCTCTCCTTTTCTGCCCGGATCCACGCCGGGCAATTCTTGATTGCTTTATTCTATAAGCATACATTGAGGGACGACTGACGCCGCCCCCCGTTTGCATTACTTTCTGAGATTCAGTTTTTCAATGAGTGCACGATACCGCTCGATGTCCTTTTTCTTCAGGTACTCGAGGAGGCCGCGTCTCTGACCGACCATCATGAACAGACCGCGACGAGAGTGGTTGTCCTTCTTGTTCGTCTTCAGGTGCTCGGTGAGTTCCTTGATCCGTTCCGTCAGGATCGCCACCTGTACTTCCGGTGAACCCGTATCGCCTTCCTTCAGGCCGTACGCTTTGATGATCTCAGTCTTCTTCTCTTTCGTAATCATTGTTTTTTCTCCTTTTTCATATTCTTACCTCAGACCCGGCCGCCGTCGGAGACGTCGCGCAACTGAGTGTGAGGCGCACACGAGTGGTACTATAACACGTTTCACTTCATTTGTAAAGAGCATTTTTCCGGATTTTTCACAGAATCCCTTCATACTCCAATGCCGCGTAAACCAGGTTCCGGATCTTTGAATGAACGGAACGCGCTTTCGGAAGGACCTGGTCCGCAAAAACGATCGTGACCCCGGTCGCGGGATCCATTAAAACGTAGGTGCCGAGATAGCCGCTCCAGCCGAACTCTCCGACCGCGGAAAGACTGTCGGACAAAGCTTTGCACATATGCGTCCGGACGCCGAGACCGTAGCCGTAGCCGAAACGGTGCGGGTTCCCTTCGGTAAAATCCTTCAGCAAGGCATCATTTAAGTGGTTTTCCCGGATGACGTCGATCGTCGACGCGGCAATGATCCGGTGACCGTCTGAAGAAGCGCCCATCGCCGTCAGCGTGCAGGCAAATTTCGCGTAATCATCGACGGTCATGTAAAGGCCGGAACCGCCGCCCTCATAATTCGGCTTGTTATAAAGCACAAATGCCGACCCCGGAACAAGACGGAACGTCCCGTCTTCCTGACGCTCGTAGCACTCGCAGAGTTTCTGAAGCGCTTCCGCACCCGGATGGTGCGTCGCGGACTTCATGTCAAGCGGTTCGAAAATGTTCTTTTTCAGGTACTCACCGTAACGCATGCCGCTCACGACTTCGATGAGACGCGCCAGTACGTCGTGCGCCAGGCTGTAGTGCCAGTGCGTGCCCGGCTCAAAAAGAAGAGGTCTCGACGCAATGACCCGAACGACTTCTTCCAGGGTGAACTGATCCTGCGTCGACTCGTAAAGCGCGGAGAGTTCCGGACACTTTGACTCGTAATCGAATCCGGCGGTCATTTCAAAAAGCTCGCTGATGAGGATCGGATTCTTCGCGGGAACAAGTCTTTCCGTTCCGTCCGGATCCTTTTCCCGAACCTTCATTTCACGAAACTCCGGCAGATAAAGATACAGAGGATCGTATAGCATGAACCGGCCCTGTTCGTACAGCTGCATTGCCGCGATCACGGTAAGAGGCTTCGTCATCGAAAACATCCGGAAAACGGTATTCCGGTCGATTTTTTCGTTTCTCTCGATGTTCCGGTAACCGGTCATGTAACGGTAAAACGGCACGCCGTCCACATAGACCGCGAGGTCATTGCCTGCGATCCCGATGTCAGAAAGGCTGTCCTGATATTCCCTGATCCGGTCAAACGTCGTCATAACGCATTCTCCTTACTCTCGTTCTCAATCGTCGATCTCCTGCTTTCCGGCGAGAGTATCGCCGTCTGCATCCTCGATCTCTTCAAACTCGATCGTGCCGGTTTCGACGATCTCTCCGGAACGATCGGCCGTTTTCTCCTCTTTCACGGGTTTTTCCCTCTTCTCTCGCTTCGCCTTCGCTTTCTTGCCCTTCACGAGCACGGCAATGAGCGTCGCGATCGCAGCGCCGAGCAGGAAGGAAAAACCGGCGATGGCAATGAGTCGTTTCAGGTTTTCGAAGTCTGTGAAAGATCCGTCGCTTCTCCCTTTTTCAGGAGCAGTCTCTCGACCGGCGGAACCTTCATCCGACGCTTCCGTCTCTTCGGATTCCGAATCGCTTTCCTCGGAAGATTCCGACGTACCGGCGGGACCGTCGTCGACCCAGTCGCTGTTCAGATAAGCATACGGGAAGTACTCGCCCGTTTCTGTGTTCAGATAGAAGAATTCGGGTTTCGTACCGTCTTCCGTCATTCCGTAAACAAGATACACGTTCCGGTCGAGCCCGCCTGCTTTCAACGCGAGGATCTCATTCTCATTGACCGAAAAATCAACCTCACGGAAGTTTTCCGGAAGACGGATCGTATTGTCACGGATCAGTAAATACAGGTATTTGTGATCTCCGCCGTCACCGTTTTCATCGGGAAGCATGTATTTCACATACGTTGCCTCGCCGATCTCACTCGGCCGTGTGCGTTCCACCTCGGATTCTGATTCCGCGACGGATTCGTCGATGCTGGCCTGAATTGATTCTTCCTCGTAAATCGATTCCTTGATGCTTTCGTCGATCGAAGCGGCAATCGAGATCTCGACGGCGCGGCTTTCGGCAATGGAGGCATCGATGGACGCCTGTCTCGCCGCTTCCTGACGGATCCGTTCCTGTTCGGCCGCCCACGCGGCTTCCGCCTGGGCCCGTTCCTCTGCTGTCCGGACGCGGACGCTGACCGATGCCGACGCCTGTGACGTGGCCGTCAGTTCATTCGGATCCTTCGAAGAACAAGTGGCGGTAAAACGGAACGTCTTGGTTCCGGCGCTGGTCAGTTTCACGCGAATGACGAAATTCCAGCCGTTCGCGGCATTGATGCCGTAAAACAAACCGGTCGCAGGCCGGAAATCAGCGATCGAACCTGCCTGGATCGAGGCGCCGTCGGCAAAGAACTGCCCTTCGACGTCGAAACTCTTGTCCGAATAGATGACGAGCTGGAGATTGATCTCCTCTCCGATGTCGTACACGTTTTTCGGCTGAATGACCGCCAATGCCCCGCTCGCATTGATCGCCTTCGCTTCGGGCGGTGCGATCAGGACGAGACCGAGAAGCAGGATCGCAATGATGCCTGCCTCGGTGAGCTTTTTCAAGATTGAGTTTCTTCTTTTCATGACTACCTCTGAGGAACGGTCGGGATGTCCTTCAAAATGTATGCGCCGATGATCGTAATGTCCAGAATGTTCACCTTTCCGTCGCCGTTCACGTCAGCCCTGAGCAGGCTGTTTCCGGTCAGTTGAATGTCTTTCAGGATGTATGCGCCGATCAACGTAATGTCTTTGATGTTCCACACGCCGTCGCCGTTCACGTCCCCGTAAAGAAGCGTCGGCTGCGGTTCCGTCGAAGGCTCCGGCCCGGATGTCGAAGAACTTTCCTCCGTGGGATCCGTCCCGCCGGGTTCTTCCGACCCGGAAGGTTCTTCGGTTCCCGAAGGATCCGGAGTTCCGGACGGTTCTTCGGTTTCATCGCTTCCGGACGGCTCTTCACTTTCGGAAGGTGTCACTTTCTCCTCCCGGAACACGGAGAAGGAATACTGTGCCGAATCGCCGTTTTCCGCCGTGGACGTCACGGTCACGGTCGTCTTTCCGACTTCAAAATACACTTCGGCGGAATGAGAGCCGAATTCCTGTCCGGATTCGGTGAACGTGGTCTTTTGCCAGACGATCGGCATGACTATGCCGTCGTGTTCTATCGATGCGGTGACCTTAGTGGTCGGCGCATAAGAAACGATCTGGAGCGACGAGGAGGCGCGGTCGATAAAAGCGGTACCGTAAGAGAACCGGTCCATGTCGAATCCGTCCAGTTTGGTGCCGTTCACGTAGATCCCGCCGAGTTTGTAATTCGGATTCCCGTCCTTCGTCGGTCGGGGATTTGATGCTGACATGTTTTCATATACCGGAATGAGGAAAGTATACTCTCCGCCCAATACATCAGCGCCGGCAAGCGAATTGTAAAGCATCCGGCATTCTGTCTGCGGTGCTGTCAGATTCTGCATGTACTGTCCCCAAAACAGGCGGCTTTGTTGTCCTGCAGGCGGAACGATTACGTTGAATTTCTGCAGATAATACGTGGTCTGACCGCGGGAAATGTATTCGTTCATATATTTCTGAGCGCCGCCGAGCAATGCCTTGTATCTCGTATTCCAGCCGTTCGCATACGCCTCCCTTAGACCGTTCGTAAGGATTTCTTCAGGACTGGATCCGGAAGCACCGATGTTGAAATAGTTGTAATAGCCGCCGTTTACCGTTACGGTCTGTCCGTTTTTAACGACCGTAAACGCCTGAGTACCGGAAATCAGCGGACTGGTTCCGCCGCCATGCTCCTGCATGATGCGCGTCGCGATCACGGCCGCGTTCAGTCCAAGTTCATCCGCCACTCGCTGAATGGCCTCAGCATAAGTTAGGTAGTGCTTTACAATTATGGTTTCGGGAGGCACAGGATCGGTTTCTGCTTCAGAAGAAGATTCCGGCGGTGCTTCGGAAGATGACGGCTCCTCAGGAGATTCCGATGGATTACCCTCACAAGAGGAAGCTTCTGTTTCGGAAGCGGCAATCGAAGCCGCAATGGATTCCGCTATGCTTTCCTCGATCGACGACTGCAGTGCGGCCTGCCGCTCAAGATACTCCTGATACGCGGGATTCGCAACTTCTTCCTCGTAATACAAATCCAATTCTTCTCCGGATTTTAACCAGTGAGGAACACCCTCACCGACTTTATTGACGATATTGTTTACTAGCCCCTGAGATAATGAGGAGTCGGCAACAGGGACGCTTGAATCCAAAAACTGAAAGATCTGAACATCATCGAAAAAGTTTCTCGGATCCATGCAGTAACGCACAGCTTCTTCAGAAGCTTGATAGAATTTTCCACTTTCTAATGCGTGCCAGTAGTTTCCCTCCCAAATGAATGAACCGGGTATTTCGGTAGAATACCATGAAGTCGTGATAGGGTACGTTAGTCCGGAAACATCCGGTTTATAATAGACCAGATTCCTCGTGGGATACATTTCCGCGTCCGTTTCGTAGAGACAGCGGTCAAAACTCAACGTGGTATAAAACGCCACGAATTTCCAGTTCGGATGCCTCGTGATCAGTGCATCAAGACCGGCCCAGTAACTCTCGGGAAAAACGTTATGAATGCCAGCGACAGAACTCGCAACGGCTGATTTAGAACTTGCCGCATACGCCGGAGCGGTCTTCCGGACAAATGAAAAGACCGAAGCCGCCGTAAGCAACACGGCCGCCGCGATCAATGCTGGCTTTTTCCGGAAAATCTGTTTCAACGCTTCCTCCCGGCTTTTACGCAGATTGGTTCCTTCCTGATGACGGACTGATCCCTGCATATACATAATAAACTATATCATAACACTCTTTCATCGTCAACATAATTTTAACAGGTTTGTAATAATTTTGAAACAATCTCCCTGACAGAAAAAAACGGAGCACTTGCACCCCGTTTCATAACACTCTAACTTCCTGCCTCCGTCAGCACATGACCGTTTTTTTCAGAACGTCTTGCTCATACGTAAGTTCATACGCATGGGCGTCTTCAGAAACGCTGACGTAATATTCTTTTCCGTTGTCGAAAAAAAAGCCGGTTCCGTCCTCCAGAGCAATGCCCTTTTTCCCGAGGCCGCGGATCGCTTCATCGAAGCCCTTCCGCTCCCATGCGCCGTAATGCGGACAGAAAACCGCCGGATAGAGGTCGATCCCGGGACGGATCAGTTTACATGCCCAGTCATCCTTGCCGGAAAAACTTTCGCTGTCCGTAAAGCCGTCCGTAAACCAGCAGATCGCACCGGCCGACATTCCGGAAAGCACCGCGGAATCTTCTTCGAACACCCGCTTCAGTTTCGGGATCAGCCCGTATTCACGCCATTTTTTGAGCATGAATTCGGTGTTTCCGCCGCCGACGTAAACAACGTCTGCCCAGTCGAGCAGCGCATCAACTTCCGCTTCCGTATAGACGTTCCGGATGATCGACAGTTTCCTCACGACCGGTCCCGGTGCCACTCTCTTAAAGGATTTCTTGCAGCTCGTCAGCGGATTTGTGGAATCTTCCGCCGCTGTGCCGATAAAGAGTACGTTCGGCACTTCCTTGCCGGAAAGCCGAACGATCTCTTTCTGTAACGGATCCGTTTCTTCAAACGTTCCGCCGCCTATGGCAGCAAATCTTCCCATATCAGTCGTTCCCGGACGGATTCTCACCCATCGTCTTCGCAAATTCGCGAAGCGCGGCCTTCTGCTTCCGGTTCAGCACCGTCGGCGTTTCCACGGTCAGAATGAGATAATGGTCGCCCCGCTCATTGGCATTGCGGACGTTCGGAATGCCCTTGCCGCGAAGACGCACTTTCGTACCGGTCTGTGTTCCGGCCTTGACCGTATATTCCACTTGCCCGTCCACGGTCTTCACGACGATCGGACCGCCGAGCGCGGCAATGGTGAACGGGATCTTCTCTTCCGTGTAGACGTCCATGCCGTCCCGTTCAAAACGGTTGCTGCCGCCGACGATGATCTCTACAAGAAGGTCGCCTCTCTGACCGCCGTTCACACCCGGCTCGCCTTTTCCGAAAAGGCGTACCGCCTGCCCGGTCTCAATGCCGGCCGGGATCGTGACGGACAAGGTCTTCCTCTCGGTCTTATATCCGCTACCGCGGCAGGACGGACATTTTTCACGGATGATCGTGCCTGTGCCGTTACAATCCGGACAGGGCTGGACGCTCTGCATCATGCCGAACATGGTACGCTGCGTCATCGCCACCTGGCCCTTGCCGCCGCATTTCTGGCAGGTTTCCTTCGAAGTGCCGGGTTTCGCTCCCGTTCCGTGACAGGTCTCGCATTCTTCCTTCAGGTTCACTGTGATGTTCTTCGTACAGCCTTTCACCATTTCATCGAAGGTGATACGGACTTCCGTGCGAAGATTCGCGCCCCTCGCGGGAGAATTGCCGTTCGCGCTTCTGGAAGAACGTCCGAAGCCGCCGAAACCGCCGAAACCGCCGCCGAAGAGATCGCCGAAAATGTCGCCGAACATACTGCCGAGATCCTGCGTGTTCGTAAAATCGAAGCCGCCGAAACCGCCGGCACCGTCAGAAAAGGCCGCAAACCCGTACTGGTCGTACTGTTTCCGTTTTTCCGGATCCGACAACACGCCGTAGGCTTCCGAAGCTTCCTTGAACTTCGCTTCCGCGTCCTTATCGCCCGGATTCGCGTCCGGATGATACTTTTTGGCAAGCGTTCTGTATGCTTTTTTGATTTCGGCGTCGTCCGCCGTCTTGGCTACACCGAGGACCTCGTAGTAGTCCCTTTTTTGTTCTGCCATATGCTGCCTCTGTTCGCGAAACTCCGGAGGCCCGGCATTGCCGTCCTCC
>JAEEGL010840017.1_pt1 | contig 39829 bp, 35 predicted proteins | sample 9134231 | NCBI WGS metagenome assembly JAEEGL01 (sample SAMN16246548, study PRJNA631951) | gut metagenome | biome: gut microbiome; feature: rumen; material: fiber-attached | host: Bos | place: Iran: Karaj | collected 2018-10
CAACCCCGCTCGCGCCGCGAGCAAATTTTCGTCCCTTTCGCCCATTTCGCGTCTTTTCGCAATCCAAAAATCGATTATATTGCGAAAACAATGCGAAAACAGCGAAAACAATGCGAAAACGACGAAAACAATGCGAAAACATCACTAACCCACTAAGCTATTTTCTCAGATTTTCCACCCGGATTTTCCCAGATTTCTGGCCGCAGGCCACCCCTCAACCCCGCTCGCGCCGCGAGCCAATTTTCGTCCCTTTCGTCCCTTTCGCGTCTTTTCGCAATCCCAAAAATCGATTATATTGCGAAAACAATGCGGAAACAGCGAAAACAATGCGAAAACACCACTAAACCATAGCTATTTTCTCAGATTTTCCACCCAGATTTTCCCAGATTTCTGGCCGCAGGCCACCCCATCCATTGGCCGCAGGCCAAGCACGCCTCAATCGGCCGCAGGCCGCATCTCAAAACCGGCCGCAGGCCAAGCACCCAACCCCCTCTTCGTGTGAAAAAAATTTTTGTATTGAATAAAATATTTTGTACCTTTGCCGCGCAGGAATCGTGTTCCGTTTCCTGCAAGGAGCAAGGTGACACCGCTGGGTCAGCAGGCAACCCCGGGCTTCGGAGAACATCCCCCGGAGCCCCCTTCCACTGTCACTTCTTGCGTATGCAAGGAGGAATGTTTGATTTTGTCGATTGACCCCCGCCCGCTCACGCAGCGAGCAAAATTTTGGTGGTCATATAGCGGGAAAGTGTATTCTTGAATTCAATGTAAAACAACAAGATTATGACAAATTTCGACAAACGATGCCTCATGGAGGTGTTGCTCTACATACTGAACGAAACGAAAGGCACGGATATCTACCATGTCCTGAAGATACTCTATTTCGCTGAGCAGAAGCATTTGGTGAAATGGGGCAGCCGCATCACCGCCGACAGATTCCGCGCATACGAATACGGTCCGGTGGCCGACCAGTTGTATCATGCCATTCGCAACAGCCGCAAGCTTGACAAGGAACTTCCGGGGATGCTGCAGGAAGTGGCTTGTTTTGCCGGTGACGACGCTCCGAATGTGTTGCTTGCCAAGCGCGAAGCCGACCGCGACTATTTGTCGAAATCGGAGATGGAGTGCCTCGACGAGGCCATCCGCGAGAATGTGGGCCTTACGTTTGACGAGTTGAAGCGCAAGTCGCACGATGCTGCATGGCAGGAAGCCTACGAGGCTGCTGACGACACGATGAGCACCTTGTCGATAGCCAAGGCTGCTGGAGCCGACGAAGCTATGCTGGAGTATATCATGGAGCAGTTGGAGATAGACAAAGCATTAGCATGATGGATATATCTGAAAATGTGCTCCACGATCTCACAAAGAGAACGGTGGACGTTGGCGATGTCTTTCTTGTTGAACTTGATAGCAACGATGGCATTAGGCCGAAGGACGGTGCTGCGACTAGGCACAAATATTTTGTGGTGCTTGGATTCGACAACGAGGGCAATGCCTATGGCGGCGTAATCATTAACTCTCACATTAACCAGCGGATGGATCAAGTGGTGAAGGACTACCACATGCCAATTAAAAGCACAAAATACTCTTTTCTGCGATATGACTCGTTTGTGGATTGTCTCACGCTAAAGACCGCGCCCGTGGCTAAGCTGGAGACAGGCAAATACTCAGGACGCATTGATGATGACGATATCAAGCTGATAATGGGCGCATTGAAAGAAAGTCCGAGAGAGAAGATTGCCCGCTTGAAACGGTTTGGCATCATATAGCTCACCTTGACTAGACCGTTCGCAGTAGGCGAGCAGTTCTGTGATTTCCGTGATTTCTGTGTGACATAAAAACCAAAGCTCGCGCAGCGAGCAAACAAGAACTCGCGCAGCGAGCAAATTTTCGTCCTTTTCGTCCCTTTCGCATCTTTTCGCAATCCAAAAATCGATTTTATTGCGAAAACAATGCGAAAACAGCGGAAACAATGCGAAAACACCACTAAACCATAACTATTTTCTCAGATTTTCTAAAAAGATTTTCCCAGATTTCTGGCCGCAGGCCACCCAATATTTGGCCGCAGGCCACCCCATCCATCGGCCGCAGGCCGAACCCCTCTCATCGGCCGCAGGCCGCATCTCAAAATTGGCCGCAGGCCAAACACCCAACCCCCTCTCCGTGTGAAAAAAAAATTTGTGTTGAATAGAATATTTTGTACCTTTGCCGCGCAGGAATCGTGTCCCGTTTCCTGCAAGGAGCAAGGTGACGCCGCTGGGTCAGCTGGCAGCCCCGGGCTTCGGAGAACATCCCCCGGAGCCCCCTTCTATCGTACCTTCTTGCGTATGCAAGGAGGAATATCTGATTTTGCCGATTAACCCCCGCCCGTCCCTCCCGCCGGTTTCTGAATTGCGAAAACAATGCGGAAACAGCGGAAACAATGCGAAAACACCACTAAACCATAACTATTTTCTCAGATTTTCTAAAAAGATTTTCCCAGATTTCTGGCCGCAGGCCACCCCATCCATCGGCCGCAGGCCGCTCTCTCATTGGCCGCAGGCCAACAACCTCATAAATTGGCCGCAGGACAAACACCCCAATATCCGAAACAAACCCTCATACTATGAACATATCAGTAGCAGGAACCGGCTATGTCGGCATGAGCATCGCCACATTGCTGGCTCAGCACAACAACGTCACCGCCGTGGACGTCGTCCCCGAGCGCGTTGACATGGTCAACAACAAAAAGTCGCCCATCCAAGACGACTACATCGAAGAATACCTGGCCAACAAGCCCCTCACCCTCAAGGCTACCCTCGACCAAGAGGCCGGCTACCGCGACGCCGAGTTTGTCGTCATCGCCGCGCCCACCAACTACGACCCTCAGAAGAACTTCTTCGACACCAGCGCCGTGGAGTCCGTCATCGACGCCGTGTTGGAGGTCAACCCCGACGCCGTCATGGTCATCAAGAGCACCATCCCCGTCGGCTACACCCGCAGCCTCTACGTCAAGTACTGGAAGAAAGGGGTCAAAAAATTCAACCTCCTGTTCTCGCCCGAGTTCCTGCGGGAGAGCAAGGCCCTCTATGACAATCTCTACCCCAGCCGTATCATCGTCGGCATCCCCAAGATCATGGGGGACGGGTTCCGGGAGGAGAACGAGGCCATCCAAGCCCTGACCGACCTGGAGTGGCTCACCGAGAGGGCGCACGTCTTCGCCGGGCTGCTCAAAGACGCCGCCATCAAGCAGGATGTGCCGGTCCTCTTCATTGGGATGAAAGAGGCTGAGGCTGTGAAGCTCTTCGCCAACACCTATCTGGCGTTGCGGGTGAGCTACTTCAACGAGTTGGACACCTACGCTGAAATCAAGGGCCTCGACACGCAGGCCATCATCGACGGTATCGGTCTTGATCCCCGCATTGGCACGCACTACAACAACCCGTCGTTTGGTTATGGTGGATACTGTCTGCCGAAGGACACCAAGCAGTTGTTGGCCAATTATGAAGATGTGCCGCAGAATATGATGTCGGCCATTGTGGAGAGCAACCGCACGCGCAAGGATTTCATCGCCGACCAAGTGCTGAAGATGGCGGGGTATTATGCTTATACGGAAAACAATACCTATGGTACGGAGCAAAAGGCTCCCGTGATAGGCGTGTACCGGCTCACTATGAAGTCCAACTCCGACAATTTCCGCCAGAGCGCCATACAGGGGGTGATGAAGCGCATCAAGGCCAAAGGCGCGCAGGTCATCATCTACGAGCCCACTTTGGAAGACGGTTCAACTTTCTTCGGCAGCCTCGTCGTCAACGACCTCGCCCAGTTCAAATCCCAGTCCCAGGCCATCATCGCCAACCGCTACGACAGCTGCTTAGACGACGTAAGGGAAAAGGTCTATACGAGGGATATATTTAAGAGAGACTGAATTTCTGGAAGGTCATCGTTAAAAGTATTCTAGGAGGAAAATATTGATGCATAAGATCAGTTAGTAATATAGTGCCTATTGACTGGATTGAGTTTGAAATTAAGAGGACCTGATTTGGAGTTGTAGATTGAAAAAACGATATTTGTTTTATGCAAACTGCAAATAGAGTAGCATTTAATACCATTATAAACTACATTAGGTTGGTACTGAATGTTTTAATTGGTTTGGTGTCAGTTCGCCTTATTCTTGCAGCATTGGGGAAGGTTGATTATGGCATTTATGATGTGGTAGGTGGTGTTATAAGTTTACTGAGTTTTGTTGCCTCATCATTGTCTCAAGCATCAATGCGATTTATATCTGTCAGTCTTGGGAAAAATGATATAGAAGAAATACGTAAAACTTTCAGGACTTGTTTTTGGTTACATCTTTCAGTCGCCGTTTTCCTTTCCATAATCATTGAGATAGTTGGATTGTTTTTGTTTGATGGCTATCTTGATATACCAGACACTCGAATTTCTGCAGCAAAAGTTATTTATCAATGTGTGACAATAACTCTTTTCTTAAATATCGTCTTGACTCCCTTTATGGCACTCATCAATTCTCATGAAAAATTTTGGTATACTTCAATCATTGGTATTCTTAATGGTGTGTTAAAGTTATTAATAGCTATAATAATAACCTATTGGTTTGTTGATAAATTGGTCGTTTATGGAATACTGTTGACAGTAATTACTGTTATTGATTCTCTTTTAATAGCAGGTTATGTAACTTTTTTGTATCGAGATCAAATATCCCTTAAAAAAACTACTTTACAGGAGATGAAAGAAATGACTGGGTTTGTTGGATGGACTTTGTTGGATGTTTTGGGGTCTGTATTAAATCGTCAGGGATATGCTGTAATGTTGAATCGTTTTTTTGGCCCTGTTACTAATGCTACGTTTGCTTTAGCAAGGCAGCTTGAAGGAAATATGTTTACTATTTCCGCATCTGCAGTGAGCACTATGAAACCTCAGATTATGAAAAGTTATGGTGCGGGAGACCAAGCAAGAATGTTCAGACTTTCGATGACTGCTGGTAAATTTGGCTGTATCTTAATGTCGTTTGTGTGTATCCCCTTGATTGTGATGATGCCTGATGTCTTGTCGTTGTGGCTTAAAGAGTACCCAGAAGGAACTGTGTTGTTCTCTAGATTGATGATTTTGGCATGTATGGCAGAGCAATTGACAAGAGGATTGGTCTTTGCCAACCAAGCCGTTGGGAACATTAAATGGTTTTCCATTACTGTTTCTGCAGTTCGAATGGCCGCGTTACCATTGTCGTGGATATTTTTGAAAATAGGCTATCCTTGCCATGTTGCTATTGTTATATTTCTTATTTGTGAAACATTGGGGTCGTATAGTAGAGTTATAATACTTTCTAAAATATCGGAATTTGATAGAAAAGATTTTTATAAGCAAGTTCTATTTAGAATTTTGCCACCTATTGTTATAGCATTTTTTGTTTGTTCCTTGTTGTATCGCTTTTTGTCAGGATGGATGGGCTTAATTGTACCTTTGGTTGTGACATTTTTGTTGTATAGTGGCATGGTTTATTATTTGGGGCTGACCAAAGAGGAAAGAATTACTTTAAGCAGTGTTTTGAACTCTTTTGTGGGGAAAATAAACATAAATAAATATTAGGTTGTCGTGTTAAAGGTTAGTAATAAATTTTATTCATTCGTCGCATTGCTTTTTGTGTTTTTGTCATTGCTAGGCTACCAATTGGTGACTACAACACTGCTCCCGATATCTTCCGATAGTGATGTCCTATCTCACACAGTAACGTATCCGTACCGTGCTGTGGTTTTTATATTAGCTTTTTTTTTGATAGTAGCAACTCCTCTGGAGAAACAGATTTCATTGTCGAGTCGGGCAACATCCATTTATGTGGTTTTTATGTTGGTTTATTTTATTCGCATTCTTGTAGATATTTTTGTAAGGCAGATATATCTTCAGCCTGGGTTTCAAAAAGTTGTTATACAGTATATGTTCATGGCTATGATACCTTCTATTTGGGCTACTGCTAGGTGTGCAAAATATATTGATTATGAGAAATTAAACAAATGGTTGATGATTGGAGGCGTGTTGTTGTTGGTAGAGACGGTGCTCAACCAAAATTCGTTAATTGCTGCCGAATACGAAGAAATGGTTCGAGGCGAAGGCAATATTGCCTTAGGATCGATTGGTTTTGGACACACATGTGTGTCGCTAGTTATTGTTTTCCTTTCATGGATAGCTTGCCATAAGGAAGGAAAACGAATTTGGAAAGCTGTTTTGATTATCTTTATGGTGTTGTCGTTTGTGTTGATGTTGCGAGCTGCAAGTCGGGGCCCTTTGGTGAGTTTTGTCGTTGTGCTTCTTTTTCTCTTGTTTTCAAGGATGAAAAACAAAGCTGTAGGATTAATCATCTCTATAGTTGTCATATTGTTGGTGTGGGTGAATATGTCCACCATACTTGATTGGTTGGGAAGTATTTCGCCAATGATGGAGCAGAGAATGGCTGCATCAATGTATGAGGACGATAGTTCGGGCCGCGATTCGTTGTATAAGCAGGCATTTGATATTTTTCTTCAAAACCCAGTGTTAGGCAAGCAGTTCGTATTAAATAACGGATTCTATTCTCATAATTCCATCTTGGATGTGATGATTGGGCTGGGTTTTTTTGGTGCATTGATATGGGTTTATCTATTATGGGAGGATGTAAAATTGACGTATCAACATGTGCTTAACAAAACCTCAATAATGGCAATGGGTCTTTTGTCTGTTCAATTTATCTTGAAGGGTTTCCTTTCGGGTGCTATGTATACGAGTAATGATTTGGCTGTTTGCATGTTGGTGGTTTTGTCGGTGTCGCAGAGTCATTATGCGATACCCAAGGATTGAATTGTTGTTCGATATATCACTTTTTGTGAATCCACTATATTTAAAAAGTTGTCATGAAAATCTTTTTGTTAACTCCTATATATGCTACAACAACTTCTATGCAGGGATCGACTCCTGTGGTTCATTATTTTACACGTGAATGGGTGAAAATGGGGCACGAAGTGACGGTTTTTCACTTTGTTGCTAAATTTCCTAGGATTATGTATTGGTTGGGTCGTCATTTTCAGCATCAACTGAATACTAGGTTGGGAATGCTGGTCCCTACACATTGTCCTCAGGAAGAGGATTATATAGCCGATGGCGTAACTGTACATATACGTTGCTTAAATAAAATGGTTCCTCATTCTCGTTATTCCAAAAGCCAACTAAAACGAGCATTAAATATCATAGAGAAAGAGTGTGGTCGAATAGGTATACCAGACTGGATTGTTGGTCATTGGGATAATCCCCAACTGGAATTGTTGAGTACTTTAAAAAAACGTTATGGAAAATCCACATGCCTTGTGTTGCATGAAAATGTATTTGATTTTGAAAGTAAATACGGTATAGAGGGGGTGAGAATGTTGTTTGAACTGGATGTCGTCGGTTTTCGTAGTCTTACAGGGAAGCTTAATTTTGAAAATAAATACGGGAGACCAAAATCTTCTTTTATAGCATCTTCAGGGGTTTCAGATGCTTTTTTGAAATCTGGGAAAGAAGATGTAAGATTAGTGCAACAACCTGTTCGTAATTATGTCTATGTAGGATCTTTAATAGCCAGGAAACACCCTTTGTCGGTGTTAAAAGCTCTGTCGCAAGCGTATCCAGATGGTGACTTTTCATTGACATTTATTGGTGATGGTGCTGAAAAGATTAATATAGAAAAGGAATATCAAAGATTAGGCGAAAAGGGAGAACTACATTTTACCGGAAGGATACCTCGCGAGCAAGTTATTCAGTATTTAAAGCAGAGCGATGTGTTCGTGATGATTTCGAGAGCTGAAGTTTTCGGTTTGGTTTATCTCGAAGCGATGGCAGTAGGTCTAATTCCTATTGGATCACGAAATGAAGGAATTGACGGCATAATATGTGAAGGTGAAAACGGTTTCTTGTGTAATGCTGGTGACACAAATGAATTGATTGGTATTTTGAAAAACATTAAGCAGATGTCATCAGAACAGTTAAATCAAATGTCAAAACGGGCCAAAGAAACGGCTTTCGAGTATTCGGACATGAGCGTGGCAAAGAAATATATAGATGCTTTAATAAAACAACAGAAATAACTGCAACATGCGACTTTCTTATATTTATGCCAAAATATTCAACAAGTTTCATGGTAAAGCTGTCATTGGCAGCAAAATACACAAAACTTCAGTGGTCAATTACGGGTGTAATGTTGTAGACTCATCAATGGATCGGTATAGCTATTGTGGAAATAATTGCCAAATTGTGTTGTGTGATATTGGGGCTTTTTGCTCCATCAGTGACCATGTTTTTGTTGGGGGCGCAGAGCACCCAATGAATCGGATCTCCACTTCACCAGTGTTTCAAAATGTTCGCCATAGTGGCCCCTCAAAACGTTTTGCAAAATTTGATTTGCCAATGCCAAAAAAAACAATTATAGGAAATGATGTATGGATAGGGCATGGTGTTACAATTAAGCAGGGTGTTGTGGTCGGAAATGGTGCAGTGGTCGGAAGTAATGCTCTTGTTACTAAAGATGTCCCTCCCTATGCTGTTGTAGGCGGTGTGCCAGCAAAGTTGATTAAATATAGATTCTCAAAAGAAGTCATAGACCGTCTCGAAGAAATCCAATGGTGGAATCTGCCGGATGAGATAATAACCGAGGTGGTGGATTTGTTCAATATAGAGAATCCTAGTTTGGAGAATATTAATCAGTATTTTCCCAGTAATCAAAAATGTTGCAGATAGAAAGGTTGAGATTTAGAATATCAATTAGTTACGATAAAATACTTTTAGAAAGGAGGACTGTATGATAGCAGTTTATCCTTTTGGATATAAAATTTTGGTGCGTACTTCTATCTACCCCGCCGACGGTGTTTCCGAAGAATTGACACCCATTGTGCATTATTTCATTTGCGAATGGATAAAGAAAGCTGTGGAGAAAGATGATGTCTGGAAAAGTTGAGATTCTTTGTGCTTTGAGTTGTCGGTAAAGAGGAAGACAAATTTGAAATAGGAAAAGTATACGACCTAACTATGTTATGAGGTAAAAAAGCCTCAAGTAAACAATATAATACATATGAGTGATTTTATTATTTGTATGACTAATTGTTATGATAAATAAAGAGCTTATGAACATAATCTTCCTTACGATGTCGCCAATACAGAATGTTGAGGGACGAAATATATACGTCGACCTTATACGGAAATTTCGTGACGAAGGGCATCAAGTGACGATAGTGTCGCCCCGGGAGCGAAAAACGGGTGTCGCTACAGGAATCGTCGAAAGTAATGGGGTGAGAAATCTTGGGGTTCGCACGTTGAATCTTACAAAAACTAATGTCGTTGAAAAGGGCATCGGCCAAATTTTGGTAGAGGGGCAGTTCAAAAGGGCCATTAAAAGATGTGTGGGTGATATGAGGTTTGATTTGATTCTTTATAGTACTCCGCCAATTACTTTAATGGGTGTCGTGAAGTATTTGAAAAAAATGAATCCAAAGGCTGTCTCATACTTGATGCTTAAAGACATCTTTCCTCAAAATGCAGTAGATATTGGAATGCTTGACAAGAAAAGCATCATCTATAGATATTTTCGTAAAAAGGAGAAAGCCCTTTACAAGCAGTCGGATTATATCGGCTGTATGTCTCCCGCCAATGTTGAATTTGTTCTGAAGCATAACCCAGAAGTTGACCCGAAACGTGTTGAAGTAGCGCCAAATAGCGTAGATTTGAGTCGCGTGAATGTTGCGTCATCAGATGAACTAAGAAAGAAAGGAGAAGAAATAAGGACTAAATATAAGCTGCCGATGGACAAAACGGTGCTCATCTATGGAGGTAATCTCGGAAAACCGCAAGGAATTCCATTTTTGGTCAAATGTCTTGATGCAAATAGAGATCGAGTAGATTGTCACTTTTTGATTGTCGGCTCTGGTACAGAAAAACATTTGATTCAAGAATGGTATGATAAGGCAAAGCCCAGTAATGTAACATTGCAGGAGGCTCTGCCCAAAGCTGATTATGACGCTTTAGTGCAAACTTGTGATGCGGGTCTTATTTTTCTCGACCACCGTTTCACTATACCTAATTTTCCGTCACGTTTGCTCACCTATCTTGAATACAAAATGCCAGTGATTTGTGCTACGGACCCGAATTGTGATATGGGTCCAATAGCGGAAACAAATGGCTTCGGCTATTGGTGTGAAAGCAACTCTGTTGAAGACTTTTCAAATTGCATTGATGAATTGCTCAACGCAGATATGAAAGCCATGGGAGAGAAGGGCTATAAGTTCTTATGTGACAACTATTGTGTTGAGAACACATTCGATACCATTATGGAACATATCAAACGATGAAAAAGGAAATTGGTAGCGAATTTTGGACAGGTTGCAGCCCAAATGGAAAATACGGATGTGAATGGCCACATTCACAAAATTGGCTGATAAAGAAAACCTTGAGTGGGCGTGTGGCATTGGAGTTTATTGTGGAAAAATTGGCGGCGGAAGGCAAAAATTCAGTGTATATGCCTTCTTACTGCTGTCATACTATGATAGAACCGTTCTTGAAGCATGGAATGGGAGTGACATTCTACGATGTGATACCTGAAGGGCTTGGTCTGAAAAGGCATTTCGATACAAATCATGGTTGTGACGTGCTTTTCCTGTTGGATTACTTTGGCTTTATAGATGAGGAAACGGTAGAAATTGCCAGGGATCAACGCTCCAGGGGGAAACAGGTTGTTTATGATGCCACTCATTCCGTTTATTCCAATTTCAATGGCGATGACTGCGATTATGTCTTTGGCAGCTATCGGAAGTGGATGGATGTGAATTGTGGCTTTGTAGGTGTTAAAAACAATGCGAACATTGACTTCGGGATTGATTGGAAACCGTTCGAAGAGTACACAAACATGCGTACGCGTATGTTTGATCTAAAGAGTCGTTATATGAATGACGAGAAGGTTGACAAACAACAGTTTTTGTCTTGGATAAACAATGCGGAGGAGATGCTTGAAAAAAACTATCATCACACCTTGCCGGACCAACGCTCGCTTGATGTGTTGTGCAAGACCGACTATCCATACCTTGTTCAAACAAGACGGTGTAATGCTAAAATATTGATGGAGGAAATTGCTGATTTGAACGATGACCGTATCCGTTGCCTTTTTGGTAAAAGTAATGATTCCGATACGCCGCTGTTCGTGCCTGTGTATGTTCAGGCAGGATGTCGAAACGAATTGCGCCGATTCTTAATCGAGCACAGCATTTATTGTCCTGTGCATTGGCCGTTGTCCGGTTTGCATACAATTAGTGAAGCGGCGACCGAAGTGTATGATTGTGAACTCTCCTTGTTGTGTGACCAGCGGTACGATGAATTTGATATGTATAGAATTGTGGAAACTATCAAAGAATATTTAAAGAAATGATAGACTTGTTTTTCAATCCAAACTATGCTAAAGTTTACAAGGACATTGATGGAGACAGCGATACCTTTGTGTTTGAGTGTCCCTTTGGCAGAATCATCTATACTTACATTCTGCGTAAAATCAAGTGGCCAATCAACGGACAGACCTATTACGATATTGTGACCCCCTACGGCTATGGTGGCCCTTATTGTGAGAACGTGACCGATATGCAGCAGCTGATGGCGGCCTACAGGGAAGCTTTCACTAAACATTGTCTGGAGCATAATATCATCTGCGAGTTCCATCGTTTTCATTTGTTCGACAATGTGGATTTCCGCGAGTCCTACTGGGGCGAGACCATCGAACTTTCGGCCAATGTGGTGGTAAACACTACGGGCGATTTCGATGATGACATCTGGAACCGTTACGACCGTAAGGTGCGCAAGAATGTGCGTAAGGCCGAGAATAACGGTTTGGAGATATTGATGGAGCCTAATACTAACCATTTGGACGACTTCCTCAAAATATACGATCTCACCATGGATCGTAACAATGCTGATTCCTATTATTATTTTGGTAAGGAATACTTCTTGAACATAGAGCGGCTATTGCCCGACAATTTCATGTATTTCCATGTGCTGAAAGATGACAAGGTGATTTCAACTGAGTTGGTGCTATGTTCAGAGAAATACGCCTATTCTTTCTTGGGTGGCACCTTGGCCGATTATTATGAGTATCGCCCCAACGACTACCTGAAGAATGAGATTTTGAAATGGTGCAACCGCACAGGACGTGAGAAGTTCATCCTTGGCGGAGGCTATCACAAAGACGATGGTATCTATAAATACAAACGATGCTTCACGCCCGACCCCGATGTGATGTTTTATATTGGCAGGTATATATTCAACCAAGATGTGTACAAAAAGGCGATAGAGGCTCGCGCTAACGAGGATGCCAATTATGACAGAAACACCGGCTATTTTCCGGCATATAGAGGATGAAATTTGAGTGATATGTACAAGCAATTTTTTAAACGTATACTGGATTTATTAATTTCGCTGATAGCGATAATATGCCTATCTCCGATTTTTATTATTGTGACAGTTTGGTTACATTTCGCCAATAAGGGGGCTGGTGCTTTCTTTACACAAGTCAGGCCTGGGTATCATGGCAAGCCTTTCAAGGTGATAAAATACAAATCAATGACCGATGAAAGAGATGAAAACGGTGAACTTTTGCCTGATGCTCAACGTCTTACCAAAGCAGGGCGCTTTGTGCGCTCTACGAGTTTGGACGAGTTGCCACAACTGTTCAATATTCTTAAAGGTGACATGTCACTCATCGGGCCTCGTCCATTGTTGATGCAATACTTGCCGCTATATAGTCCAGAACAAGCCCGACGTCACGATGTCCGTCCAGGCATAACCGGTTGGGCACAGGTGCATGGAAGAAATCATTGTAAATTGAGTGAGAAATTCAAACTGGATGTATGGTACGTTGACCATTGTTCGCTGTGGACGGATATACGCATATTGTGGCTAACTGTGATGAATGTGCTGAAACGTTCCGATGTGGGTGAAGGTGCCGAGGATATGAAAGAGGTGGATGACGTGCATTTTTCCGAAATCTATCACAGAGACGATAACAATACTGCTACTGAAAATATAAACAATTAAACTTATAATGTCATGAAGGAATTGGAAGGTAAAAAACTCCTTATCATAGGGGCATCGAATTATGATGTCGATGTTGTCAAAATAGCCCAATCGATAGGGTGTTATGTTATAGTCACTGATATGAGGTCAGGAAAAGATTGTCCGGCAAAGCCATTAGCTGATGAGGCATGGGATATCAGTTGGATGGATTATGACACTTTGGAGAAAAAGTGTCGCGAAAGCGGTGTGAATGGTATAATGGCTGGGGTGAGCGAGTTCCGTATTGAAGCCATGATTGAAATGTGCGAACGCCTCGGTCTGCCTTGCTACATTAACCGTGAACAACTTGAAATTACCCGCGACAAGAACAAATTTAAGGCTCTTTGCAAACAATACGGTGTGCCGATTGTTAACGAGTACGACCCTGACGATGCCAATATTCAGTTTCCGGTCATTATTAAACCCACCGACCGTGGCGGCAGCATCGGCATCAATGTGGCTTATAATGCGGATGAGTACAAGAAGTATTTGGCATACGCTTACGAAATGTCACCTTCGAAGAGTGTGGTGGTGGAAGATTTCATTGGCGATGGCGTGAAGTTTGACTGCACTTATTACATCAACGGCAAAGAGGCCATTCTGATAGAGACCTGCGACACCACAATGCTGGGCAGTCAAAAAGGTTTCGAGACCAAACAAAAAGCCTGGACGTTTCCTTCCAGATTCGAAAAAGAATACATTGATTCAGTCGATGGGAGTGTAAAAGCCATGCTTTCTGACATGGGAATGGATTGCGGTGTTGCTAATATCTCGTTTTTCTATCGTAATGGTAAGTTCTATGTATTTGAAACAGGTTTTCGTCTTGGCGGTGGCCATTCATTCGACTACCATCGTGCCAGCGACGGCATTGACTATTTAACCATGATGATAAAGTATGGGATGGGTGTTCAGTTTGACGTAAAATCCGATTTTATCCTTGATCGAGGTTACTCGATTACATATAGCCCATATTTCCAGGCGGAAAGAGGTAGCGTGGTAGAAAAAATCCTTGGGGAAGAAGAGGTTTTGAAACTTAAAGAGACAATTACCTATTTACCTATCATTTATGATGATTATGTTGTCGAGGATGACAAGCCGCAAAAAATCACAATGATATCCTTGTATTCGGAGGATTTGGACACCCTCATCAAAGATGTTGACGTTATCAATAAAACCATAAAGGTGAAAACTAACAAGGGCATATGTCCAGTATATGGTGAACTTACAGAAAAAGATATACTCACCGCATTAAAACCATAATGAGATGAAAATAGGAATTATCAAAGAGACCAAGACCCCGGTTGACAACCGCGTAGCCTTGTCGCCAAAGCAAGTTGCGGATTTGAACCATAGGTTTCCTCAACATGAAATAGTGGTCCAAACCAGCAACATCCGAGCCTTCTCCGACGAAGAATATCGTGCCGAAGGTGTGCGAGTAGTAGACCATGTGGACGATTGTGACATTCTCTTTGGTATCAAAGAGGCCAAGATTGAGAGCCTGATACCTAATAAGCAATACTTCTTCTTTGGCCATATCGCCAAAATGCAAGAATACAACCGTCCGCTATTGCAGGCATTCATGCAGAAGCACATCACCTTCTGTGATTATGAGTACCTTGTTGATGACAACAATGTTCGTGTTTGTGCCTTTGGATGGTGGGCCGGCGTAGTGGGAGTTTATTACACTCTACGTGGTTATGGATTAAAACATAAGTTGTATGAGTTACCGAAGCCCGACCGTCGCTTTACAATTGACCAGTTGTTTGATGCTTTGAAGAGCATGGAGCTGCCAAAAGTGAAACTGATGGTTACAGGTGCAGGCCGTGTGTCGCAAGGTGCTCAGCATGTGCTGGACAATATTGGTGCCGTCAAGATGGGCGAAGAAGAGTATCTCGCTACCGACAAGGTAGATTCTTTGTCCTATTGCGTGGCAGATGTAGACCGCTTGGTGAAGCGCAAAGATGGCGGAGCTTTTTCATGGAGCGACTTCACCCACGACGCTAAGGAGTACGAAAGCGACTTTATGCGTTTTGCTAAGAAAACCGATGTGCTGATTTGCGCCCATTTCTGGGGGCCTGAAGCACCGGTCTATCTCAGCGAAGAGGACTTGCGCAATCCTGATATGCGCATCCGCATGATTGGCGACGTTACTTGCGACATCAAAGGCAGTATCAAGTCGACTGTTCGCCCTGCCACGCACGACGACCCGTACTACGACTATAACCCTGTTACAGAGCGAGACGAGACAGCCTTCTCTTTTCCAAACAACATAACCGAAATGGCGGTGGACACTTGTCCGAATGCTTTGGCGATGGATACCAGCGCCTATTTCGGCGACATGCTGACGAAGCATGTGTTTGAGCCATTGTTGAAGGGTGAACATTCGGATGTGATAGACCGTTCAATGATATTGAAAGATGGTGAGTTGACACCGAGGTACAGATATCTTTCCGACTTTGCACAAGGTCTAAAGGCAAAAGAAGGGCAGTAGAGATTTTGTGCTAGAGGTTACGAATCACGAAATGAAAAAAGAATTTGAATAATGTATTAATAAAAAAAGTATCAATTATGAAATTAGGTTTTATTAAGCCCACCTATCCGGGCGAAAAAAGAGTGGCATTACTGCCAGAACATATCACTTCGGAATTTGAAAACGAGCTTGTTATCGAAACGGGTTTCGGTTCCGAATTGGGTATAAATGACGCTGAATATGAGGCTAAAGGTTGCAAAATCGACTCAAGATCAAACATTTTCCAGAATTGTGACACCGTATTCTGCTTGAAACTCATTCAGCCCGGAGATTATGACCATCTCCGTGAAGGCCAAATGATAATTGGATGGACTCATCCTACGGGTTCTGGTACCGAGTTCTATCAAAAGGTGGCCTGTAAGAAAGGACTGCACGTCATCGATCTCGACAATATCTATCCAACGGCTCACATTGGCGACAAGCATATTCCTGTAACTTTCATCAAGAAGAATTTTGTTTGGAAGAATAGTTTCTATGCAGGTGTGGCGAGCGTACAGCATGCACTGTTACATTTTGGTCTCTACCCCGATTCTGACACCAAAATCGCCGTATTAGCCAGTGGAAGTTGCTCTCAGGGTGGGTACAGCTATGTTTCTAAATACAATGCTGACGTGCGCATGTTTTATCGTAAAACCATGAACGAGTTCTATGAAACAATCGGTGAATACGACGTTATTATCAACGGCATTGAGGTGGATTCAAGCGTGGCTCACATCATCACCAAGGAACAATTAAAACAAGTAAAGAAAGGCTGTTTGATTATTGACTCTGCTGCCGATGCTGGTAATGCAATTGAAGGAACGCGCTATATGTCCATTGCCGATCCGATGTATGAAGAGGATGGAATATTCTTCTATGAAGTGAATAACGCCCCGTCATTGCTCTATCGGAAGACCAGTTTTGAAATAAGCAAGTCTTTCTCGGAGTGGGTGTATAAAAAAGACGTGAAAAGATTCTGGGATTTGTTTGAATGATCCGGATATCAGCAGGGCTTTATGTTAAATGTTGATGGTAAACGAAACTATAAATAAACGATCTAAAAATGAGCATAAATTCAATAATTAATGCGGGGAAAACGTTTCATGAAAGACGCAGACGGACAAATAGGATTGGGGATTTTATGAAACATGAATTACGAGTCAGCATTCCTTCGTTAACCCATGAACAAAAACAGATGGTGGATGATGTGTGGAAGGGTATTCATGTGGATTATATGTGGTTTGCCTTCTTTAATCTTTTTAATGAGGAAGGTAGAGATTGGACACCTTTGTATATTCCCAGTAATCTGTATTATAGTATTGTGGATATGCATTACACAGATTACAAAGGTTGTGCCACAATTGAGGACAAAAACTTCAATAGTTTGTTTTTCTACGATGTCAAGCAACCTGTTACAGTTGTTCGAAACATTGGGGGCAACATAATGGATGAGAATTATAAGATTATTTCCATTGATGAAATGCACAAAAGACTTTCACCAGATTGCAGTTATGTCGCAAAGCCATCAATTGGCACAGGGGCAGGTAGGCGTATTCTAATATATAAGGCAGGAGAGACGGCAAAATTTGAAGAATTTATCAAATACGTAGATTCGTTCAAAAACTGTGTTGTGCAAAAATTTGCCACACAGCACGAACAACTTGCATCAATTTATCCAGATTCTTTGAACTCAATCCGAATAATAACTTTCTACCGCAATGGGGAGGCTAAGGCATTGTCAACTATTATAAGAATGGGTGCTGGCGGCAATAGAATTGACAATGCTACCGCAGGTGGTTGTTTTGTAGGAGTGGATAAAACAGGTCATCTCAAGAATGTGGCATTTAATGATTATGGTGAAAGATTTGAATCTCATCCAACAACGGGTGTCCCGTTCAAGGGTCACTATGTGCCAGATTTTGAAAATTTGGTAAAACTTGCAGAGAAGTTACACAATCGGTTGGTGAACTTTTCCAAACTTGCATCATGGGACTTTGCGATTGATTCAGAAGGTGATCCGATTTTGATTGAAAAGAACTTGTCAGAAGGAGGTCTTTCCTTCCATCAACAGTGCAATGGACCTCTTTTCGGTGATATGACGCAGGATATTATTAAAGAAGTGTTCGATAGGAAAGCTCGATTGTTAAGTGTGGTATTGTAAAACAATAAAAACAATAGATAATGAGCATTAGTTCAATAATTGATGCAGGTGCATCGTTCCGCGAAAGATGCAAACGGTCAAAAAAAATCCGGGATTTCATGAAACATGATCTTAGGATTACAATACCTCCGCTGACAAAAGAACAAAGGCAAATGGTGGATGAGGTGTGGAAGGGTATTCATGTGGATGATTTCTGGTTTGCCTTCTTTAATCTTTTTAATGAGGAGGGGAAAGACTGGACCCCATTGTATTTCCCGAGCAATCTCTATTATAGCATTCTGGATATGAAATACAACGACTACAGAGGTGCTATCACAATAGAGGACAAAAATTTTAATAGTTTGTTTTTTTACGATGTCAAACAACCTATTACAGTTTTGCGGAACATGGGAGGTACTTTTATGGATGAGAATTATGAGCGTATATCCCTTGATGAAATGCACAAAAGGTTGTCTCCAGATTGCAGTTATGTTGCAAAGCCATCAATTGGTTCGGGTGGCGGTAGATGTGTTCGAGTCTATACAGCTGGTGAAACGAAAAAATTTGAGGAATTTGTAAAATACGTAGATTCGTTTAAAAACTGTGTTGTGCAAAAATTTGCCACACAGCATGAGCAAATAGCGTCAATTTATTCGGAGTCTATAAATACAATCCGAATGACGACATTCTTCCATAACGGTGAGGCCAAGGAATTGTCAACTGTAATACGGATGGGCGCTGGCGGTAATAGAATTGACAATGCCACTGCTGGTGGGTGTTTTGTGGGGGTGGATAAAACAGGTCAACTTAAGAATGTTGCATATAATGATTATGGCGAAAGGTTTGATTGTCATCCGTCAACGGGTGTACCATTCAAAGGTCACTATATTCCAAACTTTGATCAATTGGTGCATCTTGCAGAATCATTGCATAATCGGTTGGTGAACTTTTCTAAACTTATCTCATGGGATTTTGCAATAGATGCTGAAGGTGACCCGATATTAATTGAAAAGAACATGTCATGGGCAGGTTTGTCCTTCCATCAGCAGTGCAATGGTCCTATTTTCGGAGATATGACACAGGAAATTATTGCGGAAGTGTTCGACAAGAAAGCAAGACTGTTAAGTAAATTGTTATAGACGAACAATAAAAGAAGTATTAGAATGAGTATAAGTTCAGTAATAACAGACGGAAAAATATTTCACGAAAGGTGTAGACGTGCAAAAGCGATCTGGGCACACATGAAACATGACATAAAGGCTTGCCATGATTTAGGGGTTACGATAACATCGCTGACAAAAGAGCAAAGGCAAATGGTGGATGAGGTATGGAAGGGAATTCATGTGGATGATATCTGGTTCGCTTACTATAACCTTTTTAATGAGGAAGGGCGAGCATGGACTCCTCTGTATTTCCCTGGTAATCTCTTTTTTAGTATTGTGGATATGAAATACAATGACTACTGGGGTGCTCTCACAATTGAGGATAAAAACTTCAATAGCTTGTTCTTTTACGATGTCAAACAACCTATTACTGTTGCACGAAACATAGGGGGAGGAGTATTGGATGAGAACTACAAGATAATATCCATCAATGAACTGCACGATAGACTTTCGCCAGATTGTAGTTATGTTGCAAAACCGTCAATTGGCACTGGGTCGGGTAGGGGTGTTCTAATATATAAGGCTGGGGAAACGGAAAAATTTGATGAGTTTGTCAAATACGTTGATTCGTTCAAAAATTGTATTGTACAGAGATTCGCCACACAGCACGAACAAATTGCCTCGATTTATCCAAATTCGATAAACACAATCCGAATGATGACATTCTTCCATAATGGTGAGGCCAAAGAGTTGTCGACTATTGTGAGAATGGGTGCTGGCGGTAATAGAGTGGACAATGCTACCGCAGGTGGGTTATATGTGGGCGTGGATAAAACAGGTAATCTAAAAAAAGTTGCGTATAATTATTCTGGTGAAAAGTTTGAATGTCATCCAACTACGGGTGTACTGTTCAAAGGCCACTATGTACCAAACTTCGATAAGGTGGTAAAGCTTGCAGAAACGTTACACAATCGCTTGGTAAACTTTTCCAAACTTATCTCATGGGATTTTGCTATTGATGCAGAGGGCGACCCACTATTAATTGAAAAGAACCTTTCGATGAGCGGCCTCTCATTCCACCAGCAGTGCAATGGCCCTATTTTTGGTGATATGACTCAAGAGATTATTGCGGAAGTATTCGATAAGAAAGCAAGACTGTTAAGTAGGGTCTTATAACAGTGCTAAGTATTTGCTACATTTCTTCAAACATTATGATTTAACAATGAGCGTAGTTATTTTAAAGAAAATATTTTATGGTCAATTGGAAGAAGACAGTTGGTTGACTGATGATGACAGGTATGGCATTGCATCTTTTGTGGATGCAAATGTCAGACGAACATTCTTCCAAAACCCAAATAATACAGACGCTTCTAAAACTGCGGTTCTTCTTGTTGTGAATGACGGTATAGTTGTTGGTCGAAGTTTATTATATGGGACAAAAATCAAAAGAGGAGACGATGTTGTTGATGCTCAATCGTTCGGAAGTATCGAAGTCCATGAGAGTCAACGTGGGAAAGGCATGGGGACCAAAATCGCCAATTACTCATTGGAGAATGATGAATATCCGTTATTCCTTTGCTCATTGTTGTCGGATGCTTGTGATTCTATAATGAAGAAAAGCGATTGCACGTTGTTTTATTTCCCCGAAATGATAAAATTAATTAATGTAGAATCGGCATTTGCGTGTCGAGGGTTGAAAGGTTTGCCGTTGAAAATATGTTCAGGTTTGAGCGATGTTTTTCTTGGGATCTTAAATGTTCCAACTAAAGCAAGAATAAAGAGGTTAAAAAAGAAGTATTGTCTAAAAAAAGAGGACAGCATTCCAAACTGGGCGGGAGACATGTGTATGAATGATGGTCATAAGTATGCTGAAGTGCATGATAATGCATGGTTGCGATGGAACTTGAATTATAACTTGACGGGGAAGCCTCAAGATAAACAGTCTTTTTATTCCATTTATGAAGGTGAAAAACCTGTTGGCTTTTTCTTTACCAAGGAGAGACTCAGGGACGATGTTTCTAGTGAAATGATTATAGGTACTTTATGTGAATGGGCAAGTGTTGATAAAGAATTGACAGAAACGGATATCAACTTGCTTGCATATTCTACATTCGATAAAAGATGCTATTATATGCGGACTGTCACAAAGAACCCGAGGACGTGCAGTAATATGCAGGAGTATTGGTTTACAAATCATGGGAAAATGCAAATGGGATTCAAGGATAAATTAGGACAATACCCCGACATGGCAAATATGGCAAATTGGCGTATAAGATTTGGGTGTTGTAATTCGATTCTTTTTTAGTTTTCTATCTCAAGTTGATAAGACAATGGGGTTGGCTTTTTCGATTGAAGATAAGCAACGAAGAAAAGAGAATGTAAGTTTTATGGAAGAATATACATTTTAAATCGCACTTATACAATACTTTATACGAAGTATAAGTATTAAACAACATGTATGGCAACTACTAAGTCGAGATAACTCTGTTTAAGTCATATACTTGTTTTGGTCGAAATAGGGGAGAAAAACACCTGATTTGATAAAGTAAATATGCATTTATCCTATTTGTACACAACTTCCTTTGGCGTATTGCAGAATATCGGTTTTTCATTCGATCACCGATATTCATTCTCCATTTCGGATGGAAATACACTGATCATCAGGCGTAACGATACAATCCCCGCTGACTTTTGGGAGCAGGGCATCTATTCACTCACTGCGATTATTGGTGTCAACGGAAGCGGGAAGACCACCGTTCTTCGGTTGTTGAAACACTTGTTTGTAGAGGGTTACCCAAGAAACGAAGATTTGAAGGTGCTGATTGCTTATGAACAAAATGGGGAACTGTATATATATAACACCACGAACATTAAAGTGGTGGCCAGTGAAGGAATTGTTTTACATCCAGAATCCAGAAGATTTTCATTAGAAACTTTTTATTATTCCGGGCATTTTCAGCCGTATATGGGAGTGGATGGGGAAATGGAACTTGCAGGAAGTTACGAGGCTTCGGATGCCTGGCTACTCGTTAAAGATTTGCAAGACTATTCAAATATTGATTCCCTGCATTTGAGCGAGCCCTTGTACAACTACCTTTTGGCCTATTTCGCCCAAAATAACTATCGTATATGTGAGATACTTGCACTGGATGGCTTAAGTGAGCTGTTAAAAACAATACAATTGCCAAAATTTGTGCAATTTGCTCCCAACAGGGGTGGATGGAATGCCATAAAACTTGGGAGGATTAGTCGCTTTGATAAAATTGAGATTCCAAGAGAACAATTGACTTCAGTCGATATCAAGGAAAAATCTATAGAGCGTATCGTCTATTATGACATCATCAATCTTATTGCGGAAGGAAAGGGTAATCAAAGTGATTTGTTGATGCTTCTAAATGATTGGGTTAAGGCACCAAAAAATTATGGTATTGTTAATGTTTTAACAAACTATGTCAAGGAACGTAAAATGGCTTCCGAGACATATAAAGCTCTTGGATCGCTGCTATATGTAGTGAAAAAGATGGTGGCAATCTGTGATTTTGACGAGGGGAGCGGTTCGTTCTATCTTGACGTTCAAAAGGATAAAGACAGACTACGATCTTTATTGGAAGAAGTTATTAATAGCCAGTATTTTTTAACTGCCAGATTTTTTGATTTTATCTATAGCCATAATTTGTACGAAAACACCTTTCTGAGTTCAGGGGAGCTTGAACTGTTAAACTTGCTGTCGAGACTGAATTATGGCATTTCCATTGCTCCAAAGCGTTTTGGGAATATTGAGTCTCCCCGACTTTTGCTGCTTGATGAGGCGGAGATTGGTTATCATCCGAAACTACAAATGCAATATGTAAGGATTTTGAATGAGTTCATTCACTATATGCGTGTGAAGGGTGGGGTTGATTTCCAGATTGTGATTACGTCCCATTCCCCCATTATCCTTAGTGATGTTCCTGCTTGTTGTGTAAACTTCTTGAATAGAGAAAACGGGAAATCTGCTGTTATTGTTTCTGATGAGAAAGAAACTTTTGGCGAGAATGTGTTTAACCTCTATCGCAGAGCTTTCTTCATGAAAAATGGTTTAATAGGAGCTTTTGCTCAAAAGAAACTAAACCAAGTGGTAAAAGACATTGAAGAGGACGAGGTTACTGTTAACACCAGGAAGACCATAGCGTTGACTGGGGATTTACGGATAAGGGATTATTTGCTGAGAAGGATTGCGTCTAAAAATATTGACTCTGAAATAGCTTATCATGAAGCGATGATTCAAGAATTGAAGGCAAGAAGGAGGACTAAGAATGAATAAGATAGCAGGGGATAGATTGGGCGTAGATGGTGAGAGTCGCAGCCTGGATAGTATCCGGGATTATCTGATTGATGAAATTGAGGACGAAATCAAGGTGGCGCTTGAGAATAAGATTCCAACACTGGATGCGGCAGATCAGCCAGTGGCCACTAAGATTAAAGAGCATTTGCACACTCTTTTAACGGCAAATGTGTTTTGGCTGAACAAAATAGTCAAGTATTTTGATACCAAATACAAGGACAGGTTTTATGAAAAGCCCACCAAGCAATGGAAGAGTACAGCATTGGGAAAGGCTATTCTGGAAGCTTTCAACTATTCTAATCATAGGGGAGCGGTGTTAGTGGAGGTTGCAAGGCGGTTGAATGTTAAGATTTGTCCCTATTGCAATATGCACTACACACTGTATGCCAATGAAAATATTCAGCTGAAACGGAAAACAAAAGTGACGGGAATAACAAGATTTCAGTTCGACCACTTTTATGACAAGTTGCACTATCCAATGCTGAGCATGTCGTTTTATAACCTCATACCCTCTTGTGCCGTATGCAATCAAGGAAAATCAGCCAAAGCCTTGTCATTGGCATATCATCCCTATTATTCGGATATTCATAAACAATTCCACTTTGAACTGACCGACCCGTTGGGACCTTATACGGCTGCAAGGGTAAATGACGAGGTGGAGATAGAACTAGTTCCAGAAGCAGGTGTTAACAAGGCAGAGTTTGAGGAGTACAGGGATACTTTTCATTTGAAATCGCTTTATGGCCGTCATGGCGATGTGGTGCAAGAAGTGTATGATAAAGCCTACGAAGAGCCGTATTACATGGATCCCACGAATTTTAAATTCCTTGGTAATAGAGGTTCCGATTACTTGAAAAGGTTGTGGATGGGAAACTATACCGAGCTGGATGAGATAGAGAAACGCCCGATGGCAAAGTTTATGCAGGATATGTGGCGGCAAGCTAAAGGGGAGATGTAATGTACGTTTACGGGGAAAGCCGTCTTGCAGCATTTTTGAAGACTTCGCACTTTTGTAACCAGATAGTGAGCTTCGCTGTTGGTGAGCCTGCGGCTGTTGATTACTTCGTGTTAACATGAAACAACCAACATTCACTCACCAACACGAAGTAACGTACGTTTCCGGTGAACACCGTTTTGCAACATTCCTAGAGACTTCGCGCTTTTGCAGCTATTTGATTTGGCCACGAGGTAGGGGACTTATAAAGTTTATGGTTTACAGTTAGTTGTGAACAAAGTTCAAGGTTTTATGATCATAGATAAGATACTATTAGACGATTTATCAGCCAAGGCCAAGGCCTCGCCCCGCCTGCGCTGCAACCTCGACCTCCGCAACAGCCCCGAGGATAACTCCCAGCGCATGCTCAACGCCCTCGAGCCCGGCACCGTGATGCCCATCCACCGCCACCTCGGCTCCAGCGAGACCTGCGTCTGCATCCGCGGACATTTCGAGGAATACTTCTACGACGATCACGGCAACCTCACCGCCACCATCGATATGGTACCCGGTGGGGTTGTGCTGAATATAGAGAAAGGCCAATGGCACAGCTTGAAATCGCTTGAAAGCGGAACCGTGCTGTTGGAGGCGAAGGACGGCCCCTATGCCCCGCTATCGGAGGAGGAAGTCCTCGGCGTTTGAGGAGTTCGAGAAGTTCAAGAGGTTGAAGAGGTTCAAGGGGTTCAAGAGGTTCAAGAGGTTCAAGAGTTCAAGAGTTCAAGAGGTTCAAGAGGTTCAAGAGTTCAAGAGTTCAAGAGTTCAAGAGTTCAAGAGTTCAAGAAGTTCAAGAGTTCAAGAGTTCAAGAAGTTCAAGAGTTCAAGAAGTTCAAGAGTTCAAGAAGTTCAAGAGTTCAAGAGGTTCAAGGGGTTCAAGGGTTCAAGAGTTCAAGGGGTTCAAGGGTTCGGGCCGCACGGAGGCACGGTTGAGGGAAAAGTATGGAACAAAAAAAGAACACATCGGAAGCGCAATATAATTGAGTAAAATTCGTTATTTTTGCAGAAGATTTGATTTGCAATGGCGAAGACTATACAAATACCTAATATGCAGGAAAATAGTTTGGCAGATGCGTTTTATCAGCGTCTGATAGATGCGTACGGCTATGTGCCTGGGCAGTTGGGACGAGATGTAAGTATTGGTACTTCAGGCAAAGCGGATATTGCGATTTGGCGAAGTGGAGACGAGAAAGTCAAAGGCTTTACCCCCAATATCTATGTTCTTGTGACCTGCAAGACGGAGCATATAAAAATTGAAGCTGAAGATTATTTCGGGAAGTTCAAGCAAGCCGCTTTGAACAATATGGCTTTTTATGTAGCGCACAACCTGAAGGAGACAAAGGTGTTCTATATAGACAAAAACGCCCGCCCTCTCAAGATAGAACGTATTGGCGATTTCCCGCATGCTGAGGATATTGTTACTGACGAAGTGCTTGAAAAGTTTGTCAGTAAAATGCGTTCATATTCCAAGGATAGTTTTCTAAAAACATTGAGCAGGTGTCACAATATCATCAGGAATATAGATAAACTCTCGCCTGAGGCTGCATTCGATGAGATAAGCAAGGTGCTGTTTATGAAGATGCTATATGAGCGTGATGCCAAAGACGAATTGGTGTACGGCAAAGAAAAATTCCTGAAGGATGAAAAGGATTATCTTTTAAAACACCCTGCTGGAGATTATATTCAGTATCTTTTCAACGAGGTTAAGTCTAATTACAGTGCGGATGGACTTTTTGACGAAGAAGATAAAATACGTATCCGCAGGGAAAGTTTCCTTATGATACTGGATGAGTTGGGAACGGTAGAGCTGTATGATACTTCGGACGATATAAAGGGGATTGCTTTCGAGTTGTTTTTGGGGAAGACATTCAGAGGAGAATTGGGACAGTTTTTTACACCTCGAACCATTGTAAACTACATGGTGGATTTGTTGAATATTAGCGAGGGCATGAAGGTGTGTGACCCATGTTGTGGTAGCGGTGGCTTTCTGATTAAAGCATTTGAACATGTGCAAGCGGCTATTGATAAAGATATTCATTCACAGGTGAATAAAGTGATGGCTAACAAGAATTTGTCGGAGGCCGAAAAGCAGAACAAGATAACATTATTGCTACAAGAATGCGATAAGACGAAAAAGGGAAGCCGTTATTATAGACTATGCCATGATTATTTTTATGGGGTGGATGCCAATGCGAGAATGGCTCGCACTGCAAAGATGAACATGGTGATGCATGGCGACGGACATGTGGGTGTTTACTTGCATGACGGATTATTGAATGTGGGAGGTGTGTTTGAGGGTCGCTTTGATGCAATACTTATCAATCCGCCATTTGGTGCCCATATAGAGAAAACCATGCGGATTACAGAGTCGGATGTTCCAAGCGATAAAGAAAGAGTACAGTTTGAAGAGCAATATGGTTCGGAATACGTAGAGAAGGTGTATGAGCCATTAAAGGCTTATGCTGCCACACGCTACAAAGACGGTACTGTCGGAAAAAAACTGAGCGAGCTTTACAAAATCACTAACAGCAGCACGGAAATCCTGTTCATTGAAAGGTGTATTAATCTTTTAAAGCCTGGAGCCGTGGCTGGTCTCGTGTTGCCGGAAGGCGTTCTTGACAACAGGGCACTTGAAAAGGTGAGGAATTTCATTGAAAGCAAAGCCAGCATTCTGAATATCACCTCCATTCCGGCAGATGTGTTTCTGTCGTCGGGTGCAAATATCAAGCCCAGTTTGCTTTTTATCAGAAAATATCGTGACGATGAGAAACCTGATGTTGACTATGAATTGAGCGTGACTCGTGTTGAAGATGCCGGTATATCTTCAACAGGATTACCTTCGGACAATGCAGAGTTGCCAGTGGCTGCGAATGAAGTGCGTGCATGGATTGAGGGAAATCCTCTTGAGAATATGCAATATACCAAGGTTATCAAGCGGTCTGAGCTCACAAATTGGAGTGTTCGGCATATTTTTGATGTCGAGAAAGCACGGTTTAATCCCCGTTATGAAATAGTCAAACTTGGCGACATCATGTCGCAAAGTACTGACACAATAGCAGTACAGCCGGGAGTTGAATACACGCGTCTGACTATAAAGTTATTCAATAAGGGCATCACGAAGAGAGATACATTGCTGGGCTCGCAAATTGGCACTAAACGTCAAACCCGAGTGCACACAGACCAATTTGTCATATCGAAAATTGACGGTAAAAGTGCTGCTTTTGGTTTAGTGGATGAAAAATATGATGGAGCAATCGTTACGCATGATTTTTTGGTATACGATATTAATGAAAACCGTGTAATGCCTGAGTATCTTGAGATGGTGCTGCGTAACGAACAAATATTGAATCAGTTCAAGAGTTCAAGTAGTGGCACAACAGGACGAAGAAGGCTTTCGCAGAAGGTTTTTGAAAGCACTGAAATTGCGTTACCATCATTGGACGAACAGGCACAACTCTTGGAGGATATTGTAAAAATCAGGAAGCAGCAACAGGAACTTGAAAAATTGCTGCAGGGAACCGAGGAATCGTTTAATAAAAAAGTGTTTGGCTAATCATGAAATTGATATCGCTGAAGGTAATTTCGGATTTTCGTAATCTGAAAGGTTTGAAATTGTCGTTGAGTGAACAGAACGACACCTATGTCCTTATTGGCAACAACGGTACCGGCAAGACCAATATTCTTGAGGCTTTGAGCAGTGTGTTTAGTTCTTTGATTCTGAAAAAGCCCTTTGAATTCAGTTTCTCCCTTCGCTATAGGATAGGAGATGATTCTTTCAAAGTGGAACACGACATTTCGAATGGCAGCACTGAATACAAAAAGAATGGTGTGTTGGTGGCAGAGGGCGAAATGAAATATCCCAACCGTATTATTTGCAACTACAGCGGTGAAGATATGCGACTTTGGGATAACTACTACAAAAAGCCATACGATGATTATATCAAGAATATAAAGCAAAGGATAGCTTACGACACTCTGAAGATGGTTTACGTTGACCGTCTGATGTGGCGCTATGTGTTGTTGAGCATGATAAGTGCAAGGGGGGTGAATCATGCTTTTGACGATTTTCTTACCCATAAGCTTTACATAAAGGCCGATGATCCAGTGACTGTAGAAATGCACATTGATGGGACGAAACTGAGAAGTTGGCACGACAATCAAGTAAAACTACTCATACAAACAGTAGCAGCGCGTCTTAATAAGCTGGGCAGCAATACGTCAACAGATATTACAGTGTTCAATCCTTTTGATGATCAGCCACGTGATTTGTTCAGTAAGTATGTTGGTGCAAACGACCTCATTAGCGATTTAACTATCAAATATCATGACGGAGTGGAGGCCGGATACCTGAGTGAGGGCGAGAAGAAAATGATGGTTATCCTCTTTATACTTGAGGCTCTCGCTGATGAACGAACATTGGTGTTGATGGACGAACCAGATAGTCATATCCATATTTCTCGCAAGGCCGAGTTAAATAATATGTTTACCAGTATGACAAATCGGAGTAACTTGATAACGTCTCATTCTCCAACATTGACGGCTAAGTTCAAAGCCGACAGTATTATCATGCTTGACCGAAAGTCTGACGGAAAAGTTGAAATAATCAACAAGAAAAATGTGGATTTAGTTGGCAAGTTGACAGAAGGGATTTGGACGGCTCAGCGACAGAATATATTTCTGGCATCTCATGACGATATTGTGCTGGTGGAAGGGGCATCGGACATTGTCTTTATCAAAGCAGCTCTTGATTATTTTAAGTCGCAGGGCAAATACACCGACTTGTCATTTGAGTTTATTCCATGTGGTGGGGCATCACACATGAAAGATTTCGCAACCATTTTCAAGCCTAAGGACGGACAGATGGTGTTTGGTTTTCTGGATGGTGACAGGGCAGGGCGTGAAAGTATGCATAAAGTCATCAAGTGTCCAGATAAGGGTGCTACAGAATGGAACGTCAAGAAATTTGGGAAAGCCAAGAAAAGTGGAGATGTGTGGTTCTCGTTCTATCCTGTATGGAAAGGTAAGAAAAACGCAGAGGACTTCAATGTAGAGGACTATTTTACCTGCCAGTTATTCCGTAAGTATATTTTCTCATTTAGTTCACTTGACACCATAAAGGGCAAAGATAGCCTGAAATCCAAACTTGAGGATGAGTGCAAGAAAGGGAAGATAGCTACCAAATTTTTTGAAAAATTCAGCACTCTTTTTGATCATATTTTACTGATAAAGAATGCGGAGTCAAAAGGCTTGACATCAATATAGGTGTATCATCATGTTGGTTAGCCTTCGGTTATTGGTGAGCTTCGCTGTTAACATTTACTCTTCAACATTCACTCCCCAACACGAAGTGAAATAGCAAATAATAATAAAATCAACAATAACTACTATGAGTGTATTTAAAGACAAGACCCTGCTGATTACAGGCGGTACCGGTAGCTTTGGCAATGCCGTGCTTAACCGCTTTCTCAGAACGGACATCGGCGAGATCCGCATCTTCTCCCGCGACGAGAAGAAACAGGACGATATGCGCCACGACTTCCAGGCCCGTATGCCTGAAGTGGCCAACAAAATCAAATTCTACATCGGCGACGTGCGCAACAAGAGCACGCTGAAGTACGCCATGCAGGGTGTGGACTATGTCTTCCACGCGGCGGCCCTTAAACAAGTGCCCTCCTGCGAGTTCTTCCCAATGGAAGCCGTAAAGACCAACGTCATCGGAACGGACAACGTGCTCGACGCCTCCATCAACGCCGGCGTGAAGTGCGTAATCTGCCTCTCCACCGACAAGGCCGCCTATCCCATCAACGCTATGGGCATCACCAAGGCCATTGAGGAGAAGATCGCCGTGGCCAAGAGCCGTCTCAGTGGCGACACCAAGATCTGCTGCACCCGCTACGGCAATGTGATGTGCAGCCGTGGATCAGTGATTCCGCTCTGGATTGACCAGATTCGCAAAGGTAATCCTATCACCATCACTGAGCCTTCTATGACGCGCTTTATTATGAGCCTTGAGGAAGCTGTTGACTTAGTGCTATTCGCATTTGAACATGGTAACAATGGCGACATTATGGTTCAAAAAGCACCGGCTTGCACTATCCAGACTCAGGCAGAGGCTGTGGTGGAACTCTTCAAGCATCAGGCTCCTAATGAACCAGAGATTCGCGTGATTGGTATTCGTCATGGCGAGAAGATGTACGAAACGCTGCTGACGAAAGAGGAGGCTGCCAAGGCCGTTGATATGGGCAACTTCTATGCAGTGCCTGCCGATAACCGCGACCTGAACTATGACAAGTATTTCAAGGAGGGCGACACCAAGCGGGCCACCATCGATGAGTTCAACAGCGATAACACCTACCGCCTCAACCTCGAAGAGACCAAAGCAAAAATCGCCTCGCTGGAGTATATTCAAAATGAATTGAATGGCATTCCCAATCTTGTGTAAATAGTTCAAGAGGTTCAAGAGTTCAAGAAGTTCAAGAGTTCAAGAAGTTCAAGAGTTCAAGAAGTTCAAGAGTTCAAGAGTTTCAAGAGTTCAAGAGGTTCAAGAGTTTCAAGAGTTTCAAGAGTTTCAAGAGTTCAAGAAGTTCAAGAGTTCAAGAAGTTCAAGAGTTCAAGAGTTCAAGAGTTTCAAGAGGTTCAAGAGGTTCAAGGGTTCAATAGTTCAAAAAGTTCAAGAGTGTAAAGATGGCTGCAGTTAGGGATTTTGAGGAGCTGGTGATCTTTCAGAAAGCACGAGAGCTTTCAGCAAAGATATACCCTATTACAAAACAAGGGGAGTTTAAATACGACACTCGTTTTGTTCAGCAAATTCGAGCAGCCGCAGGATCAATCATGGACAATATTGCTGAAGGCTTTGAAAGAGCAGGTAACAAAGAGTTCTTGAACTTTTTATATATGGCCAAAGGATCTTGTGGTGAAGTCCGTTCGCAGCTTATTAGAGCCAATGACGTTGGTTATCTCACACAAGAAGAATACAATGAACTTTATACAGAATGCCGCAAATTATCAGCTGCAATTATGAACTTTATAAAGGAAATACGGAGCAGCGACATGTCCGGAGCAAAGTATAAACCCTTAAACTCTTAAACTCTTAACCCCTTAACCCCTTAACCCCTTAAACTCTTAAACTCTTAAACCCTTAAACCCTTAAACCCTTAAACCACTTGAACTCTTAAACCCTTAAACCACTTAAACCCTTAACATGTTATGGCAAAATTTCAAGATAACGGAAAATTAAAGCTTTTAATCATCGTGGGCACTCGTCCCGAGATAATCCGTTTGGCCGCGGTGATTAACAAGTGTCGCCAGTACTTTGACACCATCCTGGCCCATACCGGTCAGAACTACGACTACAACCTCAACGGCGTCTTCTTCAAAGATCTGAAGCTCGCCGACCCAGAGGTTTACATGGATGCGGTCGGCAGCGACTTGGGCGAGACGATGGGCAACATCATCGCCAAGAGCTACCAGCTGATGGTGGCGCTGAAGCCCGACGCCGTATTAGTCTTAGGCGACACCAACAGCTGCCTGAGCGTCATCGGCGCCAAGCGTCTGCACATCCCCATCTTCCACATGGAGGCCGGCAACCGCTGCAAAGACGAGTGTCTGCCCGAGGAGACCAACCGTCGCATCGTCGATATCATCAGCGACGTGAACATGGCCTACAGCGAGCATGCCCGTCGGTATCTGGCCGATACGGGGCTGCCGAAAGAGCGCACCTATGTCACGGGTTCACCTATGGCTGAGGTGCTGCACAACAACTTGGCGGAGATCGAGGCCAGCGACATCCACCAGCGGTTAGGACTCGAGAAGGGCAAGTACATCTTGCTGAGTGCCCACCGAGAGGAGAACATCGACACGGAGAAAAACTTCATGTCGCTGTTCACCGCCATCAACAAGATGGCCGAGAAGTACGACATGCCGATACTCTACAGCTGTCACCCGCGTTCGAGGAAACGTTTGGAGGCCAGTGGCTTCCAGTTGGACAAGCGTGTCATCCAGCACGAGCCCCTCGGTTTCCACGATTACAACTGTCTGCAGATGAATGCCTTCTGTGTGGTCAGCGACAGTGGCACGTTGCCTGAGGAGAGTTCCTTCTTCACCAGCGTGGGGCATCCCTTCCCGGCGGTCTGCATCCGCACGAGCACCGAGCGTCCCGAGGCGTTGGACAAAGGTTGTTTCGTGCTGAGCGGCATCGACACGGTCGGCTTGTTGCAGAGCGTCGATGTGGCGGTGAGCCTCATCAAGGACGGCCACCACGGCATCCCCGTTCCGGACTACGTGGACGAGAATGTTTCCACCAAGGTCGTCCGCATCATCCAAAGCTACGTAGGCGTGGTAAACAAGATGGTCTGGCGTAAATTTTAACATCTAAAAACACGAAAAGTTCTAAAATATAAACATATAATTCTCATTAATTGGCCATATAATTTTTCATTAATTGTTTCGCATTAAGAGGATTTGGTTGAAAAAAGAAGAAAAATAATGAATGATAATTAATGCCAGATTAATGGTAATTAAGGTTAAAAAAGAAAGAAATGAAGATTCTAGTAACTGGGGCAAAGGGCTTCGTGGGCAAGAACCTTTGTGCCGCATTGAAGTGCATAAAAGACGGCAAAGACCGTCGTTACCCCGAGCTGAGTATCGAGGAAATCTACGAATACGACATAGACACCGATCCGGCGTTGCTGGACAAATTCGGTGCGAAGGCGGACTTTGTCTTCAACCTCGCCGGCGTGAACCGTCCGCAGAACCAGGAGGAGTTCATGCAAGGCAACTTCGGCTTTGCCAGCACCTTGTTAGATACCTTGAAGAGACACGGCAACCGTTGTCCGGTGATGCTCAGCAGCTCGCAGCAGGCCAGTCTGACAGGTCGTTTCGGGAATAGCGAGTATGGTCGCAGCAAGAAGGCCGGGGAAGACCTGTTCCTCGGATATGGCGAGGAGACAGGTGCCAAGGTGTTCGTTTACCGATTCCCCAATCTGTTTGGGAAGTGGTGTCGTCCGAACTACAACAGTGCGGTGGCCACATTCTGCAACGCCTTTGCCAACGACCTGCCCTATACCGTGAACGACCCTTCCGTGGAGTTGGAGTTGTTGTATATCGACGACTTGGTGGACGAGATGGTGGCCTGTCTGCAAGGCAAGGAGCATCGTTGTGAGTTTGACGGGCTGGAGGTGTTGCCGCAGGATGGTGGCCGTTACTGTTATGTGCCGGTAACGCACAAGATCACGCTCGGCGAGATTGTGGAGCTCTTGAAGTCCTTTGCGGAGCAGCCCAAAACCCTCACCATTCCGGAGATTCCTGCCAACAGCTTTGCCAAGAAGCTCTACAGCACCTATCTGAGCTATTTGCCGAAAGAGAAGGTGGCTTTCCCGTTGAAGATGAACGTCGATGACCGGGGGTCCTTCACCGAGTTGGTGCACACGTTAAACTGCGGTCAGGTGAGCATCAACATCAGCAAGCCAGGCATCACCAAGGGGCAGCACTGGCATCATACCAAGTGGGAGTTCTTCATCGTGGTGAGCGGTCACGGTCTCATCCAGGAGCGCAACCTCAACGACCCCGAGGGCAAGGTGATCGAGTTCGAAGTCACGGGCGACGACATCCAGTGCATCCACATGCTCCCCGGCTACACCCACAACATCATCAACCTCAGCGACACCGAGAACCTGGTCACGGTGATGTACTGCAACGAAGTCTTCGACCCCACCCACCCCGACACCTTCTTCGAGAAGGTATAATCGCCCCCGCCGTTAGGAGCTGCGGCATTCCTGCCGCAGAAAGAGAAGCCGTTAGGAGCTGCGGCATCCCTGCCGCAGAAAAAGAGGCACTAACTAAATGATTATTACCCAAACCCTATTAGACCAACTGTCAGAACAAGCCAAGTCCTCACCGCGGCTGCGAATGAACTTGGATTTGCGAAACTCAGCTGAGGACAATTCACAGAGAATGCTCAATGCAGTTGAGCCGGGGTCTGTCATGCAAATACACCGACATCAGAAGACATCTGAAACGGTAGTCTGCTTGCGAGGCAAAGTGCTTGAGGAGTTCTTTGACGAATCGGAACGAACATGTACAGATTCGATTGTACTAACCCCCAACGGCCCGAATGTTGCCATTAACGTTCCCGTTGGCCAATGGCACAGGTTGCGTGCAGTGGAGTCTGGCTCAGTGGTATTGTCGGTGAAAGACGGGAAGTGGAAGCCGCTCGGGGAGGAAGATCTGTTGCCTTAGGAGCTGCGGCATTCCTGCCGAAGGGAAAGGGGGGACGCTGAATGTGTTTCAGTTGATAGCTATCTATAATGTATGCTTTGGCGATGGGCTGGAAGTGAAAACTTCGACGATTGATGAACTGGTGAGTGAAGGAATCATCTTACGGTCGAAGAGCGGTAAGCTGTCAATGTCGAAGGAGTATAGAAAACTGGTTGCAGAGATTAGTCATCGTGGAGATGTAAATGGAGATGTAAATGGAGATATAAATGGAGATGTAAATGGAGATATAAATGGAGATATAAATGGTGAGACAAATGGAGAGATAAATAATCTTAAGGGCAGTCAGAGGGAAGTATACCTTATAGTGCTTCATCACCCAGGAATTAAAATAAAGCAGGTTGCAGAACTGAGGAAGAAGTCGGTGTCAACAGTTTGGAAACAGTTGACAGATTTGAGAAAGAAAGACATTATAGAGTACCGTGGTGCTAATAAGACAGGAGGTTATTACGTGAAATGAGATAGAGCTGTCTCGCGTTACAAAAAGCAGCCCCACCCCGTACGCTGCCTATCCCAGCGAGCGCAGCGAGCCAAGCACAAGGAATCTTGACACTCATATTACTACCCCGGCCTTCGGCCACCCCTTCTGAAACAGAAGGGGAATACCCCGCGCCGGCAGCGCCCTGCCGGCGTTTGAAACGAAATGCCGACGAGAGTCTCGGCCTGGAAGATGTTGTTATGAGGGGGACAACCCATAACAGCGGTTGCAAAATTAGGATCTGCGGCATCCCTGCCGCAGAAAAGGGGGGCGCTAGAAGGGTAGAGAAAAGAAAAATGTAAAAATATTTGCGTGAGTTGATATAATTTTGTATTTTTGCATCGGTTTTCGGTTAACTTGCGAAAAAATTTTTGCTTGAGTATGAAGATAGACGGTTTTAAAATAGGTGGATTTGCGAACATCGATTCGGTGAATCTGGATGTGGAAGGAATGAATGCTTTGGTGGCTCCCAATGGCTACGGCAAGAGCAATGTGCTGCACGGCATAGAGTTTGGCGTGCGGTTTTTTGGAGCCGAAGAGGCTGAACGGCGCCAAATGATGAGTAGCCGCTGGAAGCCTGTGAACACGACAATCGATGGGAAGAATTTCAGCTTTGAGATACGCGGCAGCGTTGACGTGGATGGGGAGGAACAACTGTTTGTGTATGGCTATGCCTTCGCATGGGCCGATGACGACACCCAGGGACGGATTGTGGCAGAAGAGTTGCGGATGAAGCGTCTTCGGGACCAGCGTTTTCGCCAGATGATCAGTCGCACGGCTGAGCGGTGCCTGATTGTGCCCTCGGCCACTGGGCGTTGCAATAAGGAGTTTGACGTTGCGGATATCCAGTTGGCACTATCGGTCATTGCGGGTTCGAGTGTGATGTTTCTACACCCGGTGGCGCAGAAGGTGAACGGCGTGCAGGCACCCAATCTGGAATCGCTCGACAATCCGGAGTCGTATTTCTCGTTAGGCGGCGGCAAGGGCATTGCTATGCTTGGCGGGATGACACTGAGCGAGTATCTCTATCACCTGAAAGAGACCGACGCTGAGAACTATGAGCTGCTGGAGGACGGAGTGTTGCAGCTGGTACCCAATCTGAGGGAGTTCTCGCCCGAGGTGGTGACGCTCCCCGACGGGCAGCGAAGGATATATGACGTGAGGGTGAGGGAACGCTTCTGCAGCCAGCCGACAAGCATTGTGCAGCTTTCGAGCGGCAGCAAGCGAATGATATTCCTGTTCACGCTATGTGTGGCGGCCCGCAGTGGCGGCATACCGGTGATCATGATGGAGGAACCCGAAAACTCGGTACATCCTCGCCTAATGGAGAACCTGCTGCTGATGTTGAGGGAATATGCCTCTGGGACGGCGATACTGATGACGAGCCATTCGCCCTATCTGATGCGCTATCTGGATGCGGGTCAGATGTATTTCGGAGTGCCAGGCAGCGACGGGCTGGCGCGTTTCGAGCGGGTGAACGCTTCACGGCTGAAGCAACTGTACCGCTATGCGGGCGACTTGGAACTGACATTCGGAGAGTTTATGTTCGACTTCATGCTTGACATGGAGGGCGACGACGAGAAGGTGGCACGCTATTTCAGAAAAGGGTAAAGGATGGCGAAGAAGGAAGTGCAACGACTGCCGCAGGTGGTGATATTTGTTGAGGGGGAGACCGACGAGGTGCTTTTCAAGGCACTGGTGGAATACTATAAAGGCGTGAGCAAGAAGGAACTCCGTCCTTGTAAGATATGCAACTTGAGAGGCGTTACAAGATATTCGGGCAAACTGTTGGCCAAGTTGAAGAATGAGATTCTGCCCGATGCCCGAAAGGGGGGCTATCAGGTTCAGGCAGTGTGCTGCTCATACGACACGGATGTGTTTGAGGTACACAATCCGCTGATTGTGGACTGGGAAGGTCTTCGGAAGTCGGTGAACCGCATGGGTATTGCCGGTTTCATCAGATTGGGTATCAAGAGCAGTATCGAAGACTGGATGCTTTGCGACTTGGACGGCGTGAGTCGGTTTCTGAAGTTGAAGTTGCTGCCCAAAGAACTAAAAGGCGCTGACGGCTGTGCCAAGTTGAACGACCTTTATGCCAAAGCCCATAGGGTTTATCAGAAAGGCTACCAGGTCAAGGGGCTTGTGGGAGCGTTGGACATGGCAGTAATCCGTGAGAAGAACAAGGCGGTACTGAAGCCCTTGGAGGTAGCATTGGGAGTGGAATGGGATTAGAGGCTTGGGTGCTTACAGATTCCAGAACGGCTGCACGATGCAACGTTTGAAGACGTTCTGATGGATTTGGTACCAAGCTGCTTCACAAGAAATTGTGGTATGTGGTAGGTGTGTTGGCACTATGGTGAAAGAGTTTGGTGAGGGTGTGGACAGAATGTTCCGAGAGATGGAGGAGACCGGTCGCCCTGCCCCCCGCCTTCTCCAGCGAGCGAAGCGAGCCCATTTACTCGCGCAGCGAGTAATTTTCTGTGATTTCCGCGATTTCTGTGTGACATATTAAAAGCTCGCGCAGCGAGCCATTCTGCGCGACCACAGCGAGCAACTCTGTGCGGGCGAAGTGAGCGAGCGGAATCCCTTGCGGAAAGTCACGAAAATATGCCAACAGCAGGATCGAAAAAGAGCTTACGAAACTCGAATTTTATTCTCGGCTCCTGGATAAAAGATGCTGGTTCTCGAAAGTTACCACCAAGATCATAAGAAAAGAATTAGACGACAATCCCTAGTTAAAAGTAGGTTTGTAATATATCATGTCACTCGTCATCGCCACAATATGTGAAGAGGGCATCGCCCTCGCTGCCGACACCAAGCTCACGTTGTTACTGAAACGCAACGACCCCGAAACGGGCGAGGAGGTGGAGGTGACATCGTGGTTTTCCACTTCGGCAAGCAAGATGGTGCTCACCGACAACAACGTGGGCATCGCCTTTGTGGGAAGGCTGACGGTGAAAGGCTTGCGGGCCGACCTGTTCTTCAGCCAGTACTTCGCCCAACGCCCCGGATTGAACGCACGGCAGGTGGCGGAGGAGATTAACAGCCTCTTTGTGCAGGAGCCTGAATTGGGCGAGATGGAGGTGCTGGTGGCAGGGATGATGGATGCCCGCTGCAAGATAGCCGACGGCAGCACAGTGCGCTACAAACGCCCGTGGCTGTTTGAGCTATCAACGGCCATGCGAGGCAAAATAAGGAAGTATAACCAACCAGGGGCCAACTGGATGGGCGAAGGCGACATCGTGGAACGCTTGTTGGGCCAGCATGTGAAGGTGAAACGTGGCCGCAAGAAGGTGCAACTGTGTGACTTCGACATTCCCTATGCCGCCTTCACCCTACAGGATGCCATCGACTTCTCCACCATCTGGTTAGAGATGAGCTACCGCCTGATGCGCTTCCAAGACAGGGAACATACCGTTGGCCCGCCAATCGAGGTGATGGTGATTGACAAGGATGGGGCTTCTTTTGGTTGAGTGTTTAGAGTGGGGACTTTCGTAAACCACCAAAACAAACGTGGCAAACTGATACCCAGCGTATTATAAATTTTATCTCTTTGCATCGTAAAAGAAATTCCCCCAATTGCCCTGAGAAAGCAGTAACCGAGGGAATCTTTTTCGGGAACCACACCCCAGCGAGCTTACCTTGCCGCAACAGTCCCGAGGACAACTCCCAGCGTATGCTCAACGCCATCGAGCCCGGCACCGTGATGCCCATCCACAGCCACCTCGGCAACATAACAAATTTGGCAATTTTTTTTATTACTGCCAAAAATGTTGTATATCTGCACCCGAAATGAGAAACGCTGACATCATATTGGATTACGCATACGAACACAATGAAACCATTGTGCATAAGGAGTTTGTGCATTGGTTTAAAGAAATGTTCCCCGCCGAATCTGTTCGCAGCATGGATACCACTTTGCAACGGCTGTTGGCTTCGGGTATTCTTTTGCGCACAGGATATGGTGTGTTAAAGTTGGGAAAGGATGTGAAACCCTGCTTTCGGCCCGCAGTGAACCAAGAGATGCAGCGGATGTTTTCCGAAGTGCGCCAGAGGTATCCTTACACTGGCTGCTGCATCTGGCAGGCGAGCGAGTTGGGGGCATTTATGCAGCACGTGCCTAGTTTGGATGTGCTGATTTTAGAGGTGGAAAAGATGGCTGCCGAGTCTGTGTATGAGGATGTGAAGGAACTGGCTGACAGTACCCGTAAGGTGCTGCTTAATCCCTCAGAACGAGAATATCGCCTGTATGCTTCGGGCGAGAGGTCTTTGTTGGTGAAGAGTATGGTGAGTGAATCTCCCTTGCAGACCATGGATGGAATAGCAATGCCCATGTTGGAGAAGATATTGGTTGATGCCACTGTCTCGCCTGAACTGGAGTTTGCCCGAGGCGGAGAGATTTTCACTATATTCGAGAACGCAGGCGAAATGTACCGCATCAACCGGAAAATGATGCTGCGCTATGCCGCGAGACGTGGCAAAAAAGAGGAAATAGAGAAGCTGATAAATGCTACTATGCCATGATTGACGAAAGAAGCAGGAGCAGGGAGTGGATATTGGAATCTTGCAAGGTGAACAAGATTAGGGACCCCATATTGATTATAGCGAATTGACCCCCAGCGTATTATAATCTTTTGTATCTTAGCATCGTAAAAGAAATACCCTCTCTTTCCCAGCAGAGCGCACCACACCGCCAACGAGCGAAGCGAGCCCATTTACTCGCGCAGCGAGTAATTTTCTGTGATTTCCGTGATTTCTGTGTGAAATAAAAAAAACTCGCGCAGCGAGCCTTTCAGCGCGAGCGCAGCGAGCAACTCTCTGCGAGCGCAGCGAGCGAGCGGAATCCCCTACGGAAAGTCACGAAAAGATGCCAACAGCAGGATCGAAAAAGAACTTACGAAACTCGAAGAAAATATCAGCTTCCGAAGAAAC
>JAEEGL011223174.1_pt1 | contig 39829 bp, 35 predicted proteins | sample 9134231 | NCBI WGS metagenome assembly JAEEGL01 (sample SAMN16246548, study PRJNA631951) | gut metagenome | biome: gut microbiome; feature: rumen; material: fiber-attached | host: Bos | place: Iran: Karaj | collected 2018-10
CCTTGCATTAATACTCCTGCTTTTATAAATTCTTCTAATGCTTTTGGATTCTTTTGAAAATAGTAATACCTTTCTGGATGAGCAAGTATTGGTACACACTCTATTTTCGATAATTCATTACAAATATCAAAAGCATTTGGAACTACATTATTCATTGGTATTTCAAATAATAAGTATTTACTATTATTTAGAGTTCTTATTTCTTTTTTCTTTAATAATTCTAGAAAATTAGAAGTAAAGAATACTTCATTTCCTAAATATAAATTAATTTGAATATTTTCTTCTTTTACTCTTTTAGAAAACTCTTTCAATAATTTTAATTTCTCTTTATTATTACAATTATATTTTGAATTTTCTATATAATGAGGCGTTAAGATTAAATCTGTTGTTCCAGCCTCAACCATCTTCCTTAATAATTCAATTGACTCTTCTATTGATTTTGACCCATCATCTATTCCATATAATAAGTGAGAATGACAATCTTTCATTATTTCTTATTTCCATCTCCATAATAGTCATTAGAATAATAATAACTATAATATCCATTACCTGACATAGGAGCTTTATTTAGAACAACTCCACTTATTTTGATATCTGCTTGATCAAACATCTTTTTTACTCTTTCTAAGTTCTCCATTTTTGTCTTTTTAGCAGAAACTGTAATAATATTAATATCAGCCATTTTTGCTAAAATAAGGGCATCTGACAAACCAATAATTGGAGCACAGTCCATTATTATAACATCATATTTTTTTCTTAAATGAGTTAATAATTTTTCATTATTTTCACTTCCTAGTAACTCAACTGGATTTGGAGGAGTTGGTCCTGTAGGAAGAATATCAATATTCTTTTCCTCTGTTGGGATAATATATCGATCAAAATCAATTCTTTCATTATAATTTAACATTAAGTTAGAGTATCCACCACTAGTTACATTCATAACACCAAATATTTCATGTTGTCTTCCTCTTCTTAAGTCTGCATCAATTAATAATACTTTCTTACCTTCTTGTGCATAAGCAATTGCTAAATTAGCTGTTACAAAGCTTTTTCCATCTCCAGCTTCTGGAGAAGTATTAATAATAAGCTTCATTTTCTTATCTAATGATGTAAATGCTAAGTTTGTACGAATACTACGGATAGACTCAGCAAATACAGATTTTGGATTTTTTGTAATAATTAAATCTCTACTTTTCATATACTTACTCCTTCTCCATAGTTACTCTTGGTACAACACCTAATACATTTAAACCTAATTTATTTTCAATTTCTTCACTAGTCTTAATTGTTGTATCAAAATAGAAACAAATAAATATGATTCCACATGATAATACTAATGCTCCAGCAATATAAATTATATTATCTTTTAAATAATTCACATTATATGGTTTTACATTAGAAACAGCTTTATCTACAATACTTACGTTATTCAAGTTATAAATCTTTTGAATTTCTCTTGTAAATACATCTGCTATTTCATTTGTAATCTTTGTTGCAACATTTGGATCTTTATCTCCTACTGATACTCTAATAATTTCTGTATTTGTAACAGAAGATACTTGTACATTTGCTTTTAATTGTTCATAACTATAATTTAATTTTAAATTTTCAATTACTGGTTCTAGTACTTTTCTAGACTTAATAATTTCTGAATAAGTACCAACTAAGTTTTTATTTAATTGTAATTCAGAAGTATTATAACTTTCATTTTTATTTTCACTTACTAATACAATTGTAGTAGATGATCTATACATAGGTACTCTTCTAAGTATGGTATAGATATTTCCAATTGCTACTACAAGGATAATGGTAAGTAATATCCACATTATTTTTCCTTTGAAATAATCAAACAATTCTTTTAAATCAATTTCTTCCACTCATATCCCTCTTTTCAAACGAATTCATTATAACATTTCTACTACTTCAAAGCAATAGAAATCTATCCTATAACAGTATATCATAATTTTTATTTTTAGAAACTTTATTGTGTCATTTTAATTGTCATATTAGACAAAGTACCTACAATTACTCTATCAAAGTCACCATTACCATTAATATTTGATCCAAATGTTGTTTCTGTATTAAAACATTTATTTGGATTAAAGGCAGCCATTGAACCAAAATCTGTAATATACCCTAAATCATATTGATAATAGAAAGATGAACCTTTCTTAATAATATTAATTCTCTTTGCAGTTGGTGGAATATTCGCACTATTTGATCCACCTTCTCCATCTTTTACATTAATTTCTAGATTCGTTCCATTTCTTCTTAATACTACTCCTGGATATCCATTTCCTGACTCATCTTTGGCATTAAACATTGTTGCTTGCTTTGATTGAGTATTATTCGTGTAACTATCAATTTCAAATGTACATACCCAGTCTTTTACATAATTAGTCGTACTAAATAAAGGAACATTAGTATGAAGTCCTGTATCAGCAGTACCATCAAATGTATGAGATCCTGGAGAAGAGAATGCTGTTACTAAAGGTTGATTGATAAAATCTTCAATTTCTTGATCTACAATAGAATAATCTCTTAGATGAATATCTTGCTCTTCAAAAGCAAATCTAAAGTGCGTTAATTCTCCAATAAAATATCTTTCCGTTCTAGGACTACCATTTTGATGTCCTGGAGCATTCCAATATATCGCAGTTCCAAAAGTAAGTGGAGCATCAAAATATGCTGTAAAGCTCGACATATCTGCAGCAAACTCTATTGGATTATCATTGATTTGATAATAAATAATACCATTATCTCTAATAATTTTAAATGTATTAATACTTCCTTTAGGAAAATATAATTTTACTTTATTATTTCCATATCCTGCTTGGAAATACCATTGAGAATTTTCAATTCTAAATACAAATCCAGGCCATGTAGATTCATCTTCTAACATATTGGAAACAATCGTATCTACTTTACTATTTCTAAATCTAGAATCTTCTATTGCTCCTAATTCTACTTCTAATACAAAGTCTCTTCCTACATTTTCTTGACTAAATAAAGCAATTCCTTTATTTAAATAATCAACATGTTCATCTGGTCCTACACAGTCTCCTGTAACATCTTCGTTTTGTCCATGGAATACACAAGATCCTGTCATTTCAAAATCTTCTGGGTCATGATAATCTTCAAAATCAAAACTTAATACAGAATCTAAACTATTATTCGTATGAGTCGTATCTGCATAGTGGAATGTTATTTGAAATGTAATATCATCTCCACTCTCTACTTCATCTCCTACAGATAAATTGGATAAAGTATAAGTAATTTCATTATTACTATAAAACTCTGAATCAAATGCTACTCCTTGGAACACTTTAGTTTTATCAGAAGCATTATGAATTGTTATTTCATAAGTAACTTGTGAATCACTTTCTTCTCCTAATACTGTTCTTGTATTAATCATTGTTTGATAATAAGTATTTATTATTTGACTTGAAGCAGTTGCATGAGTTGTACTATCTAATGTCATACTAGAAATATAAATATTATTTTGACCTTCTAGAGAAGCATCTCCATCTATTTCTAGAGAAATATTTGATATGGTAGCGTAGCCGATTCCAAGAAAAAGAACAGAGAAAAAAATCATGATGAAATAAATTGTTTTCTTCATTAGAATCACCTACTTTCCTATATTAATTTTAACTCATAGATGTTGAAAACACAATAAAAAAGAGTCGTTTAAAACTCTTTTTTTATCTATTTTTGTAAAGGTTAATTCTCTCTAGTATTCTATCTTTACCTAGTATTTTCATAATACTAAATAAATCAGGAGATTTTAATCTACCAGTAATCATAACTCTAATTGCTTCACAAATATCTCCTACATGACCTTTATACTTTTCTGGTTCATTTTTATAATCTTTTGGACTAGCTGCATAACCATTATCGCTAGCAAACTCTCTTACTCCATTAAACCAAGCTTCATTGTCAACATCTAAGTCTAAGTGATTATTAATATAATCAAGTACTAAGTCTATATCATATTCTTTTTCACTTTCATTCTTAGCGTAATGTTCTTTTTCAAATAAAGAATCAATTGCATAACTAAATTCTTCTTTTACTTCACTATACTTAGAAATATCTTTTCTAGGTCTAGGTCCATCTTTTTCAATACTTAAGAACTGAACCATATCCTCTTTATTTTCTTCTAATAATTTAGCATATTCACTATCATGTTTTTTTGCCCATTCAAGTGTTTCTTCATATACTTCTTCTCCACTCTTACGAGAGAAATAAGTCTTACATAAATTTACTAGTTTTGCTTCATCAAATGATGTTCCACCAATTGCTTGTTTTTCAAATGAAAATTCAAAATCAAAAATATTTTTATCAGGATTATTTAGATACCACTCTTCAAAGTTTGTATTGGTAATGGTTGCTAAATAAAGATGTAATGCTTCAATAGGAATACCATTCTCATCATAGTATTTTACTCCAAACCAAGGATCTTTTCTTTTACTGATTTTTCTAATATTACCAGTTTCTTGATCTTTAATCGTAATTGGAGCAATATGAACATATTTTACTGGTTCAAAACCTAAGATTTCAAATAATTGAATATGAAGTGGTAAGCTTGATACCCATTCATCTCCTCTAATAACATGGGTTGTATGCATTAAATGATCATCTATTGCATGAGCAAAGTGATAAGTTGGAGTTCCATCTTTCTTTAATAAAACAGTATCTACATTATGTTCTGGGAATTTCATTTTTCCTTTAATGCAATCTACTACTTCTATTTCTTTATTAGAATCTCCTGGACTTTTTAATCTAATAACATATTCTAATCCTTTATCGATTCTTTCTTTTACTTCTTCTAAAGATAAATCTCTATCTACTGCATATACTCCATATATACCTATTTTTGTTTTATTAATTTCTTGTTCTTCACGAATGGCTGCAATTTCTTCTTCTGTCATAAAACATGGATAAGCATATCCTTGTACAATTAAATCTTTGATATATGTTTGATAGATTTCAGTTCTTTCACTTTGAATATAAGGAGCATAATCTCCTCCAAAAGAATATCCTTCATTTGGAAGAATATCAAAATCATGAAGGACTCCTGTAATATTTTCAATTCCTCCTTCAATCATTCTCTTTTGATCTGTATCTTCAATTCTTAAATAAAAGCTTCCTTTACTTTGTCTTGCATATACCATATCTGCAAAAGCAGATAAAAGATTTCCTAAATGAACACTACCTGTTGGAGATGGTGCATATCTTGTTACCATTGCTCCTTCTGGTAATTTTCTTTCTGGATATAATTTCTCATAATAATCTCTATCGTGTTTGATATTAGGAAATATTAATTCAGCTAGTTCTATTCTTTCTTCTTTTGTCATAATACACCTCTTTTTTAAACTAACAATATTTTACAATAAAAACAAAAAAAAAGAAAGATAAACATTTGTTTATCTTATCTTTTAAAATATAAACTCTTCTTTATTAAATTTATTCATGTAGTTAACAATTTCTGTTCTACCAGCATCTTGTTCATCTCCAGGAGTTACTTCAGATACTTTATTAGCGGTATATAAGATATCATATAAATCTCCAATATCTCCACTAGTTACTTCTGAGAAATCACTCTTAACAATTAATCCTGCAAAAGTAGATCCTTCTTCTGCTTTTGTCATATATTCTCCAGCAGCAGAACCAGCTTCTCCAATTCTTGTAAGAGTATATTCATCTCCATCTCCCACATTACTTGTTGTTGTTCTATCAGCAAATACTCTTGTAAATTCTTGCTTGTAGTAATCATATGTATTAGAGTAATCTATTGAAATTGTATAAATCTTATCTGCTCCCTTAATCATTAATCCATAAGTATTACTTATTTCTCCAGAATATCCAGATGGAATGATGAAGGAATATCCTGCATAATCCATAAAGTTTACAGATGGCTCAGATGGAGTTGTTTCTTCTTGACTTGGAGTAGTATCTTTCTTAGGAGGTGCTTCTTCTTCCTCTGTTAAAGCTAAGTATACTCCTACTCCAATTGCTGCAAAAGCAACAATTAAAAGTAAAATACCAAAGATATTATTTCCTTTCTTAGGTTCAGGTTGTGGCTCTTCTAATGGTGTTCCCATTGGAGGAGTTCCTCCTGGCATCATTTGTGGTGGTTGACTAGCCATTTGTTGTGGCATAGTAGTTGCCGCCATCATAGCAGGATCTACTACTTGAGCTCCTGGATTTGGTTGTTGTGTAGGTAAAGGTGAACCACATACTGGACAAGCATGTTCCATTCCCATTAATGGTGTACCGCAATTTTTACAATTCATAATTTAGGCCTCCCTTATTATTTCTATTTAATCATAACATACTTTTTAATTTTTGAATACACTTTTTTCAAAATAAAAAAAGACGAATGTCTTTTTCTGTTCAATTGGCTGCCCCAGTTAGATTCGAACTAACGCGTGATGGAGTCAGAGTCCACTGCCTTACCGCTTGGCTATGGGGCAATAACATATTCATTTTACAATAAAAATACAAAAAGAAAAAGACTATTCCTCATTTTTTTGATGACCAACTTCTCTTTTCTTTTTTCTTAGTTCTTTTGGATTTTTAGAAAATAACTCTTCTGTTCTCTCTCTTAAAGCAAAAACCATTTTCCATACATCTTCTATTGGATAACATCTCATTTTATTGATTATTAAAAATACATAATTCCAGGAATCATATAATTCTTTATCATGAATTTCTATTCTATGTAGTAATTCATGAGACTTTTTTCCTAAATAAGCACCGTTTTCTATACAAGCATCTGAGTTTTTTTCTTCTCTTTTTAAATCTTCTTTCTTTTCAATATGATGATAAGATGGTTTATTTTCTTCTGTTATTCTAAAACCCATCCAATCAATATATTCCGCTTTTTCAGGATAATAGATTTTTCTCATCTGATGCAAAACAATACGATTTAATTCACTTTTCTTTATAGTCATAGAATTACTTCCTTTGCTTTATTATATCAATTCTATTTCTTTTGACAAGGTATTATGATATTATAATGGTGTTTTTAAAGAAGGTGATTATATGAATGTTTCTCTTCCTTTTGACTATAGTCTATGTCAAAGAGGTGGTGGTTTTATCACTCCTTATAGAAGTGTTATCCCAGCATACGGAAAACATGAAGATGCTGCTAGGAATTATTGCACTGGAGAAATCGTTGAAAAACCAGAAAGTGGTTTAGAATTATTTCCAAAGAGAATTCTATTTCGTGAATCTCAACTTACTGAAAAACAATATCAAGACCTTCTATTATGGAAAAGATTAAAAGGAAATAATTATGATACCTTCTGGTCTGATTTTATGGTTTTCTGTTTAGGATTTGATAAAGCAGGATACAGTATTGAAAAGATTCCTAAATTAGATGATACTTTTGACTATTTAAAAATTGATACTATTACTACTACTGCTCCACATCCTCATATTCGCTTTTTTAATTATTATTTAATGGATTGGAGAATTGATATTTTAGCAAAAGAAGTTTATAATCCAGAAACAGATCAATTTGAAGTAGATCAAGATAATTCTTATTTAGAAGATTATGCAGATATGGAAGCTGCTCAAGAAATAGAAGAAGTAAAACAATATGTAAAAAGAAAAGAAGATCGTCCTATGTTTTTTAAATAGGACGATCTTTTTATATTACTTCTGTTTTGTCTTCTTTCTCTTCTCCAAAGACATAAGCTGGAACATTTTGAAAACGATCTACATTTGGATCATATTTAGGAGTTTCATCACTAGGAGTTATCTCTTCTTGTTCCTCACTTCCAAATACTAAGTCTAATTTCTCTTTAATTTGTTCTTTTGAGAATGGTTTTGCAATATAATCAATAAATCCTTCTCCTAAGTATTTTTCTTTCGCTCCTGCTATCGCATCTGCTGTTAGGGCAATTGTTGGAATCTTAAAATTAGGATTCTTTTTTAATTCTTCTAAAGCTGTTTCTCCACTCATATTAGGCATCATAATATCCATAAGAACTAAATCATATTCATTTCCATTTACAATCTTCTTTAGACATTCTTCTCCATCATAGCACTCATCTATTTCAAAACTAAATCCATCTAGAGCACGTCTTGCTACTTTAATATTTAATTTATTATCATCTACTATTAATACTTTCTTTCCGGCAAAAGAATTTAATACTTTAGAAGAATTACTTGTATTTGGTTTTTGAGTAATCAAAATTGGATTATTAGTAAAGATATGAGAATTGGTATTTGATAATTCTTTTTCTGATAAAGGTTTTGCTAATTTAGAAATCTTTTGAGGTAGATTTACGATAAACAAAGATCCTTTTCCAAATTGAGATTGTACATTAATATTACCACCCATCATCTCAATTAAGGCTTTTGTAATCGCAAGACCTAATCCAGTACCTTCTGTAGTAGTGTTCTTCTCTACATCTAATCTTTCAAATTTTGTAAATAACTTATTAATATCTTCTGCTTTAATTCCTCTACCGGTATCTTGACAGGTAATCATTAATTGACAGGTATTTTTATTCATATCATTAATACATTTAATATTTAATTGAATAGATCCTTCATTGGTATATTTAATCGCATTAGTAAGTAAATTATTAATAATTTCTTTTACTTTTCCTTTATCACCAATTAATTCATATGGAATATCACTTGCCATATTTAAATTAAATTGAACATTCTTTTCCCCTATTCTAGTTTGTGTAACCTTACACATACCAGTTACTTCTTTTACAAAGTTATATGGGTTTTCTACAATTTCCATTTTATTGGCTTCAATCTTATTAATATCTAGAATATTACCTACAATCTCCAATAATGTTTGAGAAGCACTCATAATATCTGTTGAATTTTCTATTACTTGTGGAGGTAATTGTGCTTGATAAGATAAATTATCTTCTGATAAACCAACGATAGCATTTAATGGAGTTCTAATTTCATGAGACATAGAACTTAAGAAATCACTCTTAGCTCGATTTGCTTTTTCTGCTTGTTCTTTAGCTAACTCCACTTGATATAACATTTTAATATCTGGATTTTCAATGGTAAAATTCATAACAATTATTGTTAAACACCAAATGTATCCAACCATAAAAGAAGCTGGATAAATCAAAAGAATTAAGGAATTAATTGCTCCAAATACTAAGAATAAATAAAATGGAGTAAATTTTTTTGATACGATTGTTTTTCTATTTATAATAGCAAGACATAATTGATAGAATCCTAATATAATAGCATAAGCAAATGTTAAAACTACTGGTAATCCTGATGGAGTTACAAATCCATTGGATTCTGCATAATTTGTTGTTGTTAAAACAGTAAATAATACTACTATGACAGTTATTATTTTTAATATATTTATTCTAGATAAAGGTCTTTTACAAACAGACATTAAATATTTACAAAATAAATAATTCACTGTTATATAACTAATTAAAACAAGTTTGGCAACAATGGTATATTGTATTGTTTCAAAAAAATCTTGATATAGTAACGCTGATGCTATTTCTAAAACAGTCATTGCAATAGAAGTTAATAAAATATAACGATAGATATTTGTTTCTTCATTGTCTACTTTTTTCTTCATTAAGAAAATAACTGTTAGAATTATCATAACTGGAAGCATTCCCATCGATAAGTAAAATCCTATTCCCATCTTGCTCACACTCCTCTACCTTATCATCATTATAACACAAAAATAAAAAAACTATACACGAAATTGTATATAGTTTTTTTGTTATTTTCTTAATACTTTTTGTTGCTCTTCTAAATCTTTATTCTTATAGTACTCAACATCAATTTTTGCATTCATCATTCTTTTCAATGGTTGTGTTGTATATTCTATTTTTCCTGGAAGAGCACCATCTCCTAAATTTTTTCCAATTAATTTCTTTAATTTCTTTTCGAAGGCGTTGCAATCAATCTTATCGGAATGTAGAGAAATATGATAACTTGGAATGTGTTGTTGAATATCGTCAGGAATCGGTGTTACTACAGCTTCTCTTACTTCTGGTAATTGTTGTAATAATTCTTCAATTTCTTCTGGATAAACATTATCTACTCCACTAACAAAATTTCTCTTTTTTCTACCAATATATTGATAGAATTGGTCATCATCTTGTCTTAAATAATCTTCTAGATTTAACCATCTTTCTCCTTCTTCATCATAAGAGAACACTTTGGCATTTTCTTCTGGATTATCATGATATCCAAGCATAACGGATGGGCCAGATACATATAGTAAACCTTTCTCTCCTGGAGCAACTTCTTTTCCTGTTTCAGGATTTACTAATTTTACTTTAACAGTTGGTATTCTAACTCCTAACGCTCCTTCTTTAAAGAAGTTTCCTGTGTTTAAGATATTTGAACCCCAAGTTTCTGTCGCACCTAAACCATCCCCTAATTTTGTTTGAGCACCACAATACTCTAAAGCATCATTAATAGGTTGTTCAGTTGCTTTCTTCTTTGCTTCTCCACCAGAGAAAGCCACTTGTAAGTTTCTTAAACTTCCTTTTACTAAATCATGTCTTGGAACATATACTCCATTCTTCATTTCAATTAAAGATGTCCAATGTGGAGGACCACCAGAAGCTCCGTGTGCCCCTGTTCTTACTAACTCATCATAGAAATCATTAGGCATAGCTTTTAATGTTAATGCATACGTCATATCATTTGTTAAGGCTGCATGTAAGATAGATCGTCCAAAAGCCATATGTCCAAATGGAATTTGTCCTAGATATGTTTTACCATCAAAGAATCCTTCATCATATAAAAGCTTCATTCCTTCAATTTCAGCATTTAATCCAAAATCATTTAAGTCAACACCTTTGTGTTTTCCTGTTGAGCCACCAGTATACATAATGTCACTTAGTTCACTTGGATCTTTTGTTACTTGTGGTAATACAATATCGCTAAAGTTTTGTTTTAAAATATGTTCTAATCTCTTATTCTTAGATAATGTATATCCACCTGTTAATAATTTTAATGCACCTAGTTTCATTTTTAAACTATTATTAGAACTAGATTCTGTTGCAGAATATAAAATTGGTGAGAAATTTAATGATTTTTCTAGATTTCTAAAATTACCATAGAACATATCTGTTGTAATAATCATTTTAGGTTTAATTGCTTTTACGTCTTCTCTAATTCTTTCTTTTTTATCGAATGGACTAAATCCAATTACAATTGCACCTATTTTATTTAATGCATATAAAAGATAAACAGATTCTGGTGTATTTAATGCACAGATACCAATTAAGTCTCCTTCATTAACACCTTTTGATTTTAACATTTTGGCATATTTATCAATAGATTCAAACATCTCTTCATAGGTAATTGCTCTATCTTCAAATGTTAAGGCTATATCATTCATATGACCTTGACTGCTTTCAAGCATGTAATTATATTTGCTTTGATTTGGATTTACTTTCATTCCTATTCCCCCAATATCATGACCAATCCCTTTAACTAGTTGCATATTATAGCAAAAAAAAGGATTTTTGTCAATTTTATCAATGGTTTCCACTATTATTTTATCATGGTTTAAAAGAAATAAAAAAGACTTTTTCAAGTCTTTTATTTTGAAAGTAGTTTTGCGACAAAGATAACAACACAAGCTCCTACAACAGATGTAACAATTGTTCCTAGATATCCATTTACAGATAATTCTAATAGATTGAAGATAGCTCCACCTACAAATCCACCAATGACACCTAAGATGATGTTTTTGATTAGTCCACCTTTAGTACCCATTAAAATACTAGCTAACCAACCAGAAACAGCTCCAATTAATAGAGCAATAATAATATTACCTAACATAGTCTTTCCTCCTACTTCTTTATTATAGCATAAAAAAACTCTAACGAAAAGTTAGAGATTATTTCATTGGTAGCGAAGGAGGGGATCGAACCCCCGACCTTTCGGGTATGAACCGAACGCTCTAGCCAGCTGAGCTACTTCGCCATTTCAACAGTAAGTTAATGATAACAAAAAATCGTTTAAAATGCAATAGTTTTTTGTAGAAAAACTTTACAAAATAGATGTTTTATCCTATAATATACAGCACTGAAGGAGTGATAGTGTGGCAAGAAATATTTTATTGCACGAAGGTGTTATTCGTAAATTATTTGTTAGAGAAATTGTATTAGCAAAAGATCATGCAGTTCCAGTTGTTGATGATACAAAAATAAATGATCATGCATTATTTTATTTAAAAATGAATAAATTAAATAGTATTGAACATAATACACCATTATATACAAAAGATGAAGCAATGGATTTTTTAATAACAGCTTATAATGGTTCTGAAAGAATCTTATATGAATTATTTTCAGATCCTACTGTAACGGATGAAACAAAAGCAAGAATATTAAGAACTGTTCAGATTGCAACTTCTTGTATCTTCTCAGATCCAATGGAAGCACATCCTGCATATGCAGTATCTAACAAAGACTTTAAAGAATTAAAGAAACAAGCAAAAGAAAGAGGAAATCATTAATTTCCTCTTTTTTTGACTAATTGGAAAGATTCTGCATCTTCAATTGTTTTTTCATCTACAATTACTTCTTGATATTCTCCTGGATTAGAATATACTTTATCAAATGCTTTCCATGTACATTCATCAATAATAGAATTAATACCTCTAGCTCCAGATTTCTTTTCAACAGCTTTTTCAGCAACACTTTGAGTAAAGGAATCTGTGAATGTTAATGTTACTCCTAGTTGTTCAAAGATTTCTTTTTGTATTTTCATTGCAGATTCATCTGACTCTAACATGATTCGTTTAATGTCTTCCACATCTAAATCATTTAATTTTACTACGGTTACTCTACCCATGAATTCATCGGTCATCATACCTCTATCTACAAAGTCTTGAGTAGTAGCTTTACGATATTTTGGTTTTTCTTTAGAATGAATTTCTTGTCCAAAACCAATTCCATTATTTTCTTTTAAATTCTTATAAACATCTGAGAAAGCTCCTCCAAAGATAATAGTCATATTACTTGTATCAATTTGTACAGATTGTTTTTTTGTTCTCATATCAGGACAAGCATCATATACAGCACCTTCTACAAATGGTAATAATACATTTAAAACTCCTTGTCCACTTACATCAGACTTTTTATCAGAACCTTTTTTATCAATTTCATCAAAGAAGATAATGGCTTCTTCTGCTCTTGCTTTATCTTTTCCACATTTTACATATAAATCCCATAATTCTTCTTCAATATCTCTTCCTACATATCCTGGAACAGTTATTTGAGTAGAATCAATCTTTTTAAATGGTTTATCTAAGTGTTTTGCAATTAATCTCATTAATTCTGTTTTCCCTACTCCTGTTGCTCCAGTTAACAAGATTCCTTGTCTTTTCTTTCTATCATCCATTTCTTTTCTAGCAATTTCTGTAATAACACGTCTAGCTGGTTCATCTTGAGCAATTAGTGTCTTGGTTACTTTTTTAAATAAATCATCAATATCTATTTTACGAATTCTAGCAAAATCTCTTTCTTTTGACCATTTCTCTAAGAAAGCTAATGCTTCCTCTTCTGTCATTTCTGGTTCTTTTTTCTCTTCTTTTTTCTTTTTTACTTCCTCATCTTTTGGAAGTTCTACAGCAGACTCTCCTTTTTCACTTGCTTCTATTTGTAGTTCAATAGAATCAATTGTTGTTTGAAGATGTTCTCCATTCTCTTTTAATTCTGCTACAATACTTTTTAATTCTTTTAAAGAGTATTTTCCCATTACTACTTCTTCCATTAGTTGATCTAAGGCATCTTCCTCTACTTCTACTCTTTCCTCTACTGTTGGAGGTTTCTCTACTTCTGGAATCTCTGATGCTGGACGTTCTGTTACTTCTTTAAAATGATTTTTTGCTTTTTCAGCAGAATTTCTTAGAGAATCTACATTAAATACTAAACAGAATACTTCTCCATTAGAATGTCTTCCAACGTAATAAATATTTTGTCTACATAAAAATTCATATTCTGAAATAGCTTCTCTTAGAGGCATATTAAGACTCTTTGGTAATTCACTTAATGGAGTTACATTGGCAAAAGCACTTGCTATTTCAGATCCTAACATCAATGGACTTAACATAGGTCCATATTCATTTCCATTACGATCGGTAAACAATTCACTTTCCTCATTAATCTCTCCAATTGCTGCATGATTCACACTAAAAATAAATGTACTATCTCCTAAATAGTGTCTATCCATGATTGTTGCTATATATTTTTTTCCCATAGTCATCTCTCCTCTTAGAAGTTATTTAAATATTATAATGAAAAAAAAGAGTTTTTAAAACCCTTTTTTTATCGAAAATTTACATTTTTATTAAATTTATCAATAATTCTTAAGATATATCTTGATAAATCTCTTATTTTACTGATTGTTAAACTCTTAAATAGTTTTTGTTCTACTAGTTTTAATTCTAAGGAATAAATCTCTTCTAAATATTTATTTAATGTTAAATAAGAATCTTTTTCACCAGTAATATCATCAAACCATTTATCAATATCATATACTTCTCCAGATAATCTTAAATTCTCTAATGTAGAAATAAAGGTTCTATTACTCATTATCTCTTTGCAAACATAACTTTGTAAGTAATAAGAATTAGATTGATATGTTCTACTAGTTTCTCCATTAATAGCGTATATTGTATTACTAATAAAGGAATTATTTTGATCAAATCCTTTGATAATATTGATAATATCTGAAGTTTGTTTGGTATTAATAATTTCTTCTAATAAATAAGAAGATTGTTTCTTTACAAATTCCATTGTATCTTTTTGATAAATACGAGAAGTTAATCCTGTTCTTAGATAAATATATTTAGAACTAACTCTTATTTCATTTTTATAAGAATTAATCGCATGATTAAATTCATGTACTAAGTTATCTAATAAATCTACTAGGCTTATATCTTTATAGTTTTGAATAACCATATATTTTCTTGTTTTATATTCTCCTTCTAAAAATAAAGGAGTGGATGAGAAATAAGCTTTTACGATTTTATTTTCTTTTTCACTTTTTATGATTTTAACATCTCTAAAAGTATTTAGAATTAGTTTTTCATAATCTACTCCATATTTGATAATAAAAGCAGGAATCATAATATAGATTAAATGTCTAATATTATCATCATATTCGTATTCATCACAAATTCTATCAATAAAATCTTTTTCTCTTTCTATAATTGCGTTACTATCCATAGTATCACCTATTCTTAGTATATCAAACTTTTAGGAAGTTTTTAACTTCTTTTAATTTTGCTTTACAGTCTTCTCTTCCTAAATGATATTGTTCTTTGATTCTATCTGGATTATGTTCTATTCTTTTAATCTTTACTTGTTTTGATGGTCTTATTACTAAGATTTTTCCTTCTTTTTCTAATTTAATAATCTTCTCTACTGTTTCATTATACATTTCATTTCTTTTAGAAATAGTCTTTTGAAAGTTTGGATATTCTTTGTATCTATTTTGTAGTATTTTTAGAGAAGATTTCTTTTTACGATATTCTATTGGTCTTGTTAGTACTAGAATTACTCTATCATAATCTCTTTTTAAAGCTTCTTCTAGGGGAATAGAATCTGCTATTCCTCCATCTAAATACTTTTTATGATTAATTTCTACAATATTTGATAATCCTGGCATAGAAGCTCCTGCTCTTAGAACATCTACTTGTTTTTTAGGATCTTTTATTTCGATATATTCTGCTTTTCCAGTATCTAGATTTGTTACCGTACAAAATAATTTTGTTTTTGATTTGGAATATGCATCATAATCAAATTTATCTAATACATCTGGAATATCTTCATAAGCAAATTTTTTATTTACGACATCTCCTGTTTTAAAGAAAGAGGAATAACTAATATAATTTTTGTTTTTGCAATATTTTAAATTATAACGAATTGCTCTACCTAATTGATTGGATACATAATTAATCCCTACTAAAGAACCCATAGAAACACCTATAATCTCGTCTACATGGATTTTTTCTTCTAAAAGGATATCTAATACTCCTGCAGTATAAATTCCTCTTAGAGCGCCTCCTTCTAATACCATACATATTTTCATATAATCACCTATTTTTATTATACAATAAAAAAAGAAACTATTGTTTCTTTTCTGTTACAAATACAATTTCTGCATCATATAATTGCTGATAATTTAGTCTTTGACTTTTACTTTCTGATCTATCAATTGTTTGCATTTCTACCATATCCCATATCGCAACCCACCAAACTACTGAAATAAAGTTTGATAAGAATGAATTATGGATATACTTATCTACTAAGATATTTATTAATAATAAGAATAGACCTACTATTATTAAAATAATACTTCTACGATTCGCTAACATAATTTCATAATCTACATCATCAATTTCAATTCCATAGTTATTTCGAATTGATCTAGTAATCTTTTCTTTTTGTTCAAATGTTAATTCAGGACTATGAATTTCTAATACAATATCTGTATTAATAGGAACCATATAAGCAATCTCTTCAATATAATTACATATTTCATCTGATAATTCCATTTGTTTATAATCATGTTTCATATATAAATCTCTTATATCATTTAACTCTATTGGAATTACTGCTTTCCCATCTTGAAAATAAGTATTTTCAACATATCTATCTTCACTAAATTTTATCTTTCTATTTTTTCTTCTAGCATTTCTACGCTTTTCCATATAATCCCCTATTTTCTAGCTAATTCAATTAAATTATCAATAATCATAGCAACTGTCATAGGACCTACTCCTCCAGGAACTGGTGTTAAGTATGATGCTTTATATTCTACATCTTTAGAGAAATCTCCTACTAGTTTTCCTTCTTTATTTACATTGATTCCAACATCAATTCCAATAAATCCTTTTCTAACCATTTCTTTTGTTACAATAGATTCTTTTCCAACAGCACTTACTACAATATCTGCTTTCTTTGTGTGTTTTGCTAGATCTTTTGTCTTAGAATGACATAATGTAACAGTAGCATTACGATTGATAAGGGCATCTGCTAGAGGTCTTCCTACAATATTACTTCTACCAATAACTACTACATCTCTTCCTTCTAGAGGTATTTTATAATATTCAAATAATTTTAAAATACCTTTTACGGTACAAGGAATCATCTTTTCATTATTATCACGAATCGCAAATAAATTTCCTGCAGAGAATCCATCTACATCTTTTTCATCTTTAATTAATCTAGCACATTTTGTAAAATCAATTTGTTTAGGTACTGGAGCTTGTAGAATAATACCTGTTACTTTTTTATCTTTATTTAGTTTTTCTATTAATTCTATTAACTCTTCTTCTTTTGTTTTTTCTGGTAATTTGATTAACTCTGTATGAATTCCTACACCTTCTGTGTATTTAATTTTATTACGAATATAAGTATTAGATGCTTCATCATCCCCTATTTGGATGATTGCTAAACCTATTTTTAATTTTTCATCTTCTATTATTTTTTTATAATTTTCAAGTAATTTTTTTCTTACTTCTGTTCCACTTATGATTTTCATAATTTCACCTCTACTTTAGAGTTTAACATAAAAAAAAGAATTAATCATTCTTTTTTTCTTTTTGTTCTCTCCATTTTTCATAGTCTTTTAAATCATCATTAATTAGTTTTAAACAGAAAGCTATTACTGATGCATCATCAATATATCCAATCCCTGGAATAACGTCTGGTATAACATCTGCTGGTAATAACCACTATAGTAATGCACTTATAACTGCAACAATTGATTTTACTGGAATATCTTTATATTCTTTTTTCCAATAACTTTTTAATAAAGATACTAATAGAGGTATTTTCGATAATGTTTTTCCTGCTACTGGTATTTCATTTAATTTTACTTCTATTTTTCTTAAGAAGTCTTCCATTTTATCTTTATCTTCTAGAATATCTTCTGCTTTTTCATAGCCTTTTTCTAATTCTACTTTTGCTTCTTCTTCATCCATTTTTATCACCTATACTTATTATATATCATATTAAGAGTCTGTGGTAGTACTAATTCTATTTTTGTGATATGATAGATTAACGACTGAAATACTAGGTGATTTTATGTTATTAGAGAAAATAAAAGATACAAATGACATTCAAAAATTGAATTTAAAAGAGAAAAAAATACTTGCCGAAGAAATTAGAGAATATTTAATCAATATTGTTTCTCACAATGGAGGACATCTTGCTTCTAATTTAGGTGTTGTTGAATTAACAATTGCACTAGAGAGTGTTTTTAATCCTTTAAAAGATAAAATAATATGGGATGTTGGACATCAATGTTATATTCATAAGATCTTAAATGGAAGAAGAGAAAGTTTAAAAACTCTTCGTAAGATGAATGGAATTAGTGGATTTCCTAAAACAAGTGAATCAATTACAGATTGTTTTAATACAGGACATTCTTCTACTTCTATTTCTGCTGCTATGGGAATGGCTAGTGCAAGAGACTTAAAACATAAAGATTACAACGTTATTGCTGTTATTGGAGATGGTGCTTTAACTGGTGGTATGGCTATGGAAGCATTAAACCACGTTGGGTATTCTCAAACAAAAATGATTATTATTTTAAATGATAATGAAATGAGTATTTCAAGAAATGTAAGTGGTATGTCTAAATTACTTACTAATTTACGTAGTAAAAAGAATTATAGAAGAACAAATCGTACTGGTAAAATGATTGTTTCTAAGATTCCTTTTATTGGAAAATATCTTACTAAGATTGTTAAGAAAGGAAAAAATGCTATTAAACAAGTATTTATTCCTGGAATGTATTTTGAAGAGATTGGTATTAAATATTTAGGACCAGTAGATGGTCATAATATAGAGGATTTAGAATCTGTCTTTTCTAAAGCAAAAGACTTTGATGAACCAGTTTTAATTCATGTATTAACAAAAAAAGGAAAAGGATATTTACCAGCAGAACAAAATCCTGCGAAATTTCATGGAATTGGTCCTTTTGATAAAGAAACAGGAGAAGTCTTAAAGAAAGGAAAAGGATATTCTAATGTCTTTGGAGATACTTTAATAGATTTAGCTAAAAAGAATAAGAAAATAGTAGCAATTACTGCTGCTATGAGAGATGGTGTTGGTCTTACAAAATTCTCTTTAAAATATCCAAATCGTTTCTTTGATGTTGGTATAGCAGAACAACATGCTCTAACCTTCGCAGCTGGTCTTGCAAAAGAAGGCTTTATTCCTTTCGTATCCATTTACTCTTCCTTTTATCAAAGAGCTTATGATCAAGTGATTCATGATATTTGTATGCAAAATCTACCTGTTATTATGTGTGTTGATCGTGCTGGTATTGTTGGAAGTGACGGAGAAACTCATCAAGGATTATATGATTTATCTTTCTTTAAAAGTATTCCTAATTTAACCATTATGGCTCCTAAGAACTTTAAAGAATTAGAGAAAATGATGAAGTTTGCATCTACCTTAGAAAGACCAGTAGTTATTCGTTATCCTAGAGGTGGAGAAAGTTCTATTCCAATGGAGACATCTTCTATTAAACTAGGAAAAGGAGAACTTCTTGTCGAAGGAAATGATCTAACGATTATCACAATTGGTAATATGACTGCTCGTGGAATGGAAATAGCTAATACCTTAAAAGAAAAAAATATTACAAGTGATGTTATTAATGTAAGATTTTTAAAACCTCTTGATAAAGATCTTTTACTTAGTAGTTTAAAGAAAACTAGAAAATGCATTGTAATAGAAGATGGAACTATTGTTGGAGGACTATGTTCCTCTATTAAAGAATTAATCATTGAGAATCATTTGGATGATATTAAGAGTTTATACTATGCTTATCCTGATAAATTTATTAAACATGGAACGGTATCTGAAATAGAAAAGAAATATCATATGGATACAGAAAGTATACTAGAAGAAACAATAAAAAAACTATTTAAATAATAAATAGTTTTTTTTATTTTTATTTTGTTGATACATCAATGGTAGATTCTGTAGGTGTTTCATAACAATTTAGTTCAGATAATAGCATGCTTTCTAAACCTTCTGTTGTAAAGTCTATATGATATGCTTGGAAGATAGCATTGATTTCATTCATCTCTGTAAATACTTCTGACATTCTTATAGCAAGAGATGGATCATTTATACTAAGACTCATTAATGATAATTCTTCAAAAGCTCCTTCTAATAATGTTCTTTTATGAAATAATTCTCTTAAAGAACGAATTGTTTCTTCATCTAGTAATTTATGTTCTTCTAAGTATTCTAATTTATATAGAGTTAAGAAGTCACTAATACTATTCTTGTCATATTTTTTACTAGTATCCTCTACTGGTAATGTTTTTGCTACAGATTGTTTTACTTCACCAATTTTTGTTTCATTTAATTTTAAATGTAGGGAGTCTACTAATAAATCCATTACTCCTTGCATCTCTAAATTTTTAATTGCCATTATGGTTCCTCCTCATTGCATTGAAGTGATGTATATATTAACACAAAACTTAAAAAAATACAATAAAAACACTCTAAAATAGAGTGTTATTATTTTATGGTGTACCCGATGAGAATTGAACTCATGACCTACCGCTTAGGAGGCGATTGCTCTATCCTACTGAGCTACGGATACAGATAAGAAGTATATTGCTATACTTCTTGAACAACAGTAATAATCATTGGTTTTGATTCTGTTTCTTGGTAGAAGAATTTTCCTAAGACATCTCTTACATCATTTTTAATCTTAGCATAGTCTACTCTACCTTGATTTTCTAAGATAGAGTTTTCTATTGCTTCTTTAGAAATTACTTTTGTCTCTTCTAGTAAAGTTTGACTTTCTTTTACGTAGATAAATCCTCTTGTTAGAATTTCTGGTCCACCTACTATTTCTTTTGTATTTTTATCTAGCGTACAGCTAATAATTACAATACCATTTTCTCCTAGCATTTCTCTATCTTTTAATACTAGATCTCCAATATCTTCTCCAGTAGTACCATCTATTAGGATTTCTCCTGTTTCTACTCTTTCATCTGTTTCAACTAGTTCACCATCATCAAACTCTACTACATCTCCATTTAGTTTTAAAATAATGTTTTCTTTTGGAATTCCTAATTCTTCTGCTATTTCTGCATTAGCATATTGATTTCTATATTCTCCTTTTACAGGCATATAGTATTTTGGATTCATTAAATTAATCATTAACATTAAATCTTCACGTGATGCATGATGTAGCAAATGCTTTTTACTAGATAGACTAATTGCATCTGCTCCTAACATTGCAATATCATCCATAACAGTCGCTAAACGTTTTTCAATTCCAGCATAAGAAGGTTCTGTAATAAATATCGTGTCTGTTTCTCTTATTGTTATATATTTGTCAAATCCTTTGATAATTCTTTCTAGATTGGCAAATGGTTTTTCTTTGTCATCTGATATTAATACAACCGTATTCTTATTCTCTAGATCAGATAATGTACCTATTTTATCTCTATCTATTGTTAAGTATCCTTGTTCTACTGCTTTATGAATGATTTCTTGTAGAGGTTTTCCCATGATAACAATCTTTCTTTGTGTTTTCATTACCTCATCAAATACTTCTTGAATACGATAGAAGTGCGCTGGGAAAATAGTCGCAATAATTCTTGCTTGAGATTTACTTAAAACATCTCTAATAAACTCAGCAACTCTATTTTGTGGAGAAGTATGGCCAGGTTTATCTGCATAGAAAGATTCACATAATAAACATAATACTCCTTGTTTTCCGACATATGCAAGTTTTCCAATATCAGTCTTGTATGGACCCATCATAGTAGAATCAAATGTGAAATCTCCTGTATAAACAATTGCTCCATCTGGTGTATATAATACATAACATACAGCATCTGGAATCGAATGTGTTACACTAATTGGAAATACAGAATTCTTTCCAAAATCTAATTTTACGTGAGGTTTGATCTCTGTAAAATGAATCTTATTTAATATTTCTGGGTTTACATCACTTTTAATGATTTCTAGAGTTAATTTTGTTCCATAGATAGGAATATCTGGAATCGTATCTAATATATCAGATACAGCACCCATATTGCCTTCATGACCGTGTGTTAAAAATACTCCTTTTATTCTTTCTTTGTTTTCTATTAAATAATCAAAACTTGGAATGATATAGTCTATTCCTAAGTTTAAATCATTATCATACTTTAGTCCGGCATCAAAGATAAATACTTCGTTATCTACATCGATAACATACATATTTTTACCGTTTTCATTTAATCCGCCTAAAGCAAATACTTTAATTTTACTCATTTTTTACTCCTTTCTTTTTTTATAACAAGGAAACAGCATCCTAATTATAGCACTTTATTCTATAAAAAGAAAGAGAAAGAGGAATTCTCCTCTTTCTTTTTAACTAAATGTTACAGTACCATCTTGAGCAACTGTATAAGATACTTGACTTAAATCTAAAGTAATCATTGGTCTTAATTTATAGGTTGCAGCATTTCCTGCTGTTCCATTTGAATTAGCACCAGTTGTTAGATTGATTCCAAATATGGGGTTTGTTCCTGAATACATTGTTAGATATGCAATTCCTGCAGAAGAATGTAGATTTACAGCTCTAGTTGCTAAGAAATACTCTGTTCCTTGAGCTACTAAACTGTAAGCATCTTGATCTAATAGATTAGCTAAATCAGAATTTTGCATAACATATCTTGTTTGTTTATATGTAATAGATGTCTTTTGAGAGATAGAAAAATTAGCATTTGAATATGGAGTTGATACAATCGTATCTGATACTCCTAATCCTGTTATATCTGCTGCTGAATTATTATCTAAAGCATCTGCTAAGTATCTATTATTTACTGTATTAGTTTGTCCATAATTATTTTGAAATTGAGATACGATAGATGTAACATTAGCTTCATTGTAAATTGGTCTACCATTACTATCTACATAACCAGTTCCTCCGTGATGTAGTATCATTTTTTCTTCAATATCTCTAAGAGTCATATTTCTTGCTGAAACAACTCCTGTTCCTGCTCCATAAAGTTTTTCTACTGCTTCATTTAATAGATATACTCCATTTACAAACCCTAAATGACCTCTTAGTGACATTTTTCCTGTTGTTGGGGTTGCAGAAATTAAAGTTACTGTTCCTGCTGTTGGGTCTACATCCCATACTTTCCATGATAGATTCTCTTTACTTATACTTGTTGCGGTATATAATGATCCAGAATATGTTGTTTTTGCTAGTTTATATAGACCAGTAGAAGCGTTATATCCATTTACAGATGCATCTGGAGACCAAGTGGTTGATACGGTACTAGAAACTGGATTATATACTGCATTTGCATATAAGTTAATTCCTACGATTGGAGGAGTTACTTGTGGTTCTACAAATTTAAAATTAACAAAAGAATTTAAAGTTGTATTTGTTATTGTTGTTACATTTGGATCATATTTAAAAGTTGCATAGAATGTAATCGTATCATTATCATTTAAAGTAGTTGAAGTTGTAATACCTGATGTTTCAATAATAATATCGTTATTATCATAGAAATTACTATCAAATACTACTCCATCAAATTGTTTGGTACTACCAGATGTATTAATAACTGTTATTTCATAAGTAATAGAAGAACTTAGATTATTATTTAGTACGATTGTACTATCTAAATCTGTTTGATAATAAGTGTTAATCGTTGATAATGCTGGATTAGCATTGGTATTTGAGCTATAGGCTACACTTGTAATATAAACACCAGTTTGCCTATCAAGAGACGCAGATCCATCTATTTCCATATCAATACTAGATATAGTAGCATATCCTATTCCCATAATAGAAGTAAATATGGCAATCAATAATATGAAATAAATTGTAATGCTTTTCCTTTTTTTCATACTTTTTCTCCTATTTTATCTTATACTATGAATTATATCATTTTATCAACCAAAAAAAAAGATAGTATTTCTACTATCTTTTATTCTTCTCCTTGAAAATGCTTTTTCTTTTTATTTGCATTTTTCTTATTTTTCTTAGCTTTTTTATCTAAGATAAATACTTGTTTTTTTTCTTGCTTCTGTTCTTGTTTCATTTCTTTTCTTCTTTCTTCAGAAGCACGTCTAATTTCTCTAATATCAAAGCTTCTTGTCTTTTCTAATTGTTCATACAAGTCTCTTTCTGGTTCATTGCTTCCTTGAATGATATTAGATTCATCAACTGTTGGCATTAAAGTTGTCTTAGTAATTTGTTCTTTAATAAATTCATCTGTATAAGTCTTATTCTTTTCAAAGTCAGGTTGAGGGATAGCTGTAATATCATATGTTGGTACTTCTTTTTCATCCATTTTAGCTTTAATATCAACTACTCTTAAGGAATAAGTATAAATAATACTATTGGTTGCTGGAATAATGAAGAATGTTCCATCTTTTGATTCATTTTCTAGCATTAAGATTGGTTGTTTTAAAGTATCACGAATCTCTAACATATCTGTGAAAGATTCAATCTTTAATACTTGTGAAGTACCCATATCATAAGTACCTGAAATTCTTTGAATATATCCATCATAATTACTTAGAATACTCTTGATTTCTTTATCATAAATCATTTGAGCTGTTCTTGTTCTCTTTAAGTAAATATATAAGTAAATAGAATATACAACTGCAATTGTTAAATAGAATACTGCAATAATTAATACCCATCCATTATTATCTGTCTTTGTTACTTCAATTCTATTTTCTTTATTATTAATAATATTATTACCAATATCGATAGCAATTGTCTTTTCTGTTAATGGAATTGTTAATCCTGATACTTTACGATCTACTAGAGCAGATGATTTACTATCATCTATATCTTGAACATTAACATATAAATCAATATTTAATTTAGAACTTGTATTGCTTAATTCATATACTTCTTTGAATTTAGAAATAACATTATTATATTTTGCATAATCAATACTTAGATTCTCATTAATAAATAATGATCCTGTACTAGCTTTTAAATCTGTTTTTACTAAATCCTCACTGTAATGGTAGATTGTTGAATTAACTGTTTCATCTTCTACTTCAACATCTGCTACGATACGATAAGAATATTTATAAGCTACATTCTTAGAGAATACTAAATCATAACGAAATTCTGTAGAAATCTTATCAATTAATGATGCTACATATCCTTTGTCCTTATCTAAATATTCTTCATCATAAAATTCATTTTCTTTTAAACGAACTTTATAATCAATATCGCTTTTCTCATCATATACGATAAAGTAATTACGATCTCTTGTTGTATAGAAGATTAATGCAACTATACCTATAATTGCTGTAATTACAATCATCCATACAAGATTTTTAATTTCTGTCTTTCTATAGTTTTCCTTTTTACTCATTTTGATCCCTCTTTTATTCGAATATATCATGTAACCATAAGGTTGGTTTTCCAATATATTTTATCTTAAATAAGACTTTTCCCATTAATGTTTCTTTTGTTACATACCCTTCATCTTCCAGTTCATTGGCATCTCCTTTGGTATAGTAACGCATTTCTCCATTAATGTTTTTTGCTGAAATAACACGGTGTACAATCTTTATATTTTCATAGCGGAAGACGATTACATCTCCCTCTTTGATTTCATTCGTTCGTTTGAAGACTACTGCGTCTCCTTTTTCAATTGCTCCAGACATTGATCCGGATCCAATTACTAATACTCCATATAAGAATTTACAAGATACTAGCCCAATCACTAATAGAATCGCAATGGATGCTGCTGCAATACTAATAATCTTTTTTCTTTCTTCTTTTGGAGTACTTTTATACTTATCTTCATAATAATACTTATCAATATACATATAGATAATTAATGGATAAAGCATTCTTAAGAACGTTCTTAAATATCCATACACATTTGGTAAGTACGGTATTAAGTAAGCATATAATACTGTAATTAGTTTATATATTATTACTGGTTTTGCACCGTAGTTTTCATTGATATAGTTGAATAATAAATTATTTGCAATTGCTGCAAAAGTTATTATTCCTAAAAACGCTAAAAAACTATCTAGATATTGCAAATTATATATACTTCTGTATATTGAAATATCTACTATAGTTCCAAAGATAAACGTTAAAATTTTAGATTTTTTTGAATTGTCTATTAGTAACCTACTACGTATTAATTCCGTTGATACAATAATTGCAGCAATCGGAATAATTTCATTAAATAATAGTTTTATACTAAATGTGACAGTTGATCTTAAGAATCCTGAATAAATACCCATTACGTAGAATAGAGCTACATATAATACGGCAAATATTAGAATTATGATCGTTACTTTTTTTTTGTTCTTTTTTAGAACTGGTTTTCTGTTAAATACATTAAGTATTATGAAAGCTGCTATTACTAATAGCGATGCTATTAATAATTTACTATTAGTAAGATTGAAAAGAGTACATAAAGTTAAGATAATTACTAATAATAATTCAGCTGTTAAAATCTTACTATTCGTCTTCATGTACTCTTCTCACCCACTTTGTTTTCTTTTTTTATTCTTTGTTTAATTATTCATTTACTGGTGTAGCTGCAACAGTAATTGTGAATGTTCCAGTAATTGGATCACCAATAGGAGTTTTAGCTACTTCAACATGAACTGTTTGTGTTGTTGTTCCACCATTTTTAGCTACTGAGCTAGCGGCTGTTGAAGAAGTAACAGTGAAGTATTCGCTTGCATTTGTTCCACTAATTGATACAGATGGTGTTCCTAATGTTGCTCCTAAATCTTCACTCTTATTTGTGATAGTATAAGGAATTTCAACAACTTCACCTTTCTTAGTTAATCCTGTAACCGTAAATGATGTAGTTGTTACTCCATCTGCACCAATTGTATCTGTTGTAACTGTTGCATCAGCTGGTTTTGTAACTGTTCCAACTGCAGTATAAACAACTTTAAAGTTATTTGGATCAGCTGTTACAGTTCCTGTTCCATTGATAATTAGGTTAACGTTAGATATAGCTGCGTAACCAATACCAATAATTAAGATTGCTATTAATACTCCTAAAATTCCTGTTCTTTTTTTCATCTTTCTTACCTCTTTCCTTTCAAAATTTGATACCCTCTATTTGTACCTTATTTTGTTAATTATATTATATCGAAAAAGGCTTTTGTAAATCAAGATTTTTTCTGTACTTTTTTTCCTTTTTTACTAAATTTACATTTTTTGTCAAATAAAAAAAGCTTTGATGAAAAGCTTTATTTTGTTACCATTTTTTCTAAGGCTTCTTTAGCAGCTTCTTGTTCTGCTTCTTTTTTGGAATTTCCTACTCCTCTACCATAGACAATATCATCAATTCTTACTTCTACTGTGAAGACTCTATCATGAGCTGGTCCTTCTTCTTGTACTGTTTCATATGAAAGAGATTTTTGAGAAGTTTGAACATATTCTTGTAGACTACTTTTATAATCACTAAAGAATGTTGTTCTTGGATCTTCTATATAAGGTTCTATTACTTCTAATATTACTTTTCTTGCCGTAGCATATCCCAAATCAATATAGATAGCTCCCATTAAAGCTTCAAAGATATCAGCAACGATTGCTTTTTTGATTCCTTCTTTTTGTTCTCCATTTCCAAGAAGAAGATAATTTTGTAATCCTAAACTAGTAGCGTACGAGTAATTTGCATTTTCACATACAAAACTTGCTCTACGTTTTGTCATTTCTCCTTCAGAGTCTTTATGATAACGATATAAGTAGTCTGCTACTACTAAATCTAGAACAGCATCTCCTAAGAATTCTAATCTTTCATAGTTGCTTTTAATTTTATGTTCATTGACATAAGAACTATGAGAAAAAGCTGTTTTATATAATTCTAAGTTTTTTGGTTTAATCTTTAATTTATTAAATAATTCTTCCATATGAATCACCATCTTTATTATAACATCTTTTTGTTTGAGGTTGAAAATATTTTTCTTTGATAGTAAAATTATGTTGGTGGTAGGATGAAAAGAATATTGATATCGTTAATCAATTTATATCAAAAGATACCATTTTCTAGTCATAAGATGTGTCGTTTTCAACCTACTTGTTCTGAATATGCAAAAGAAGCTATACAAGAATATGGATCGATAAAGGGAAGTTATCTTGCAGTGAAGAGAATTCTTCGTTGTAATCCACTTGGTCCTTTTGGATATGATCCAGTACCATTAAAGGAGAAGATGAAATGAAAAAGAAATTATTACTATTACTACTATTACTAATTCCATTCATCGTTACAGGTTGTACGAATGATAGCATGGATAATATTGATATTATTGTTACAAATTATCCAAATGAATATGTTGTGAAAAGTCTCTATAGTGATCATGCTACAATTACTTCTATTTATCCAGATGGAGTAGATACAGATAACTATAAGATTAGTGATAAACAAAAGAATGAGTATTCTAAGAAAGATTTATTTGTATATAATGGATTACTTGAAAAAGAAAGAAATCTTGCTGTTGATTTATTAGCAATTAATCCTGATTTAAGAATTATTGATACAGCTTATGTACTTGAGACTGATTACTCTCCTGAAGAGTTATGGTTAAATCCTTCTTCTCTACTTATGATGAGTCAGAATGTAAGATTAAGTTTAGATGAATACATTTCAAACTCTTTCTTAAAGAAAGAAGTAGATGAAAAATATGAGGAGTTAAAAATAACTTTAAGTGAAGTAGATGCTGATTACAGAGTTGCATTTGAAAGTACGGATAATAAAACGATTATTGTTGCAGATAGTGCCTTAAAATACTTAGAGAAATTTGGATTACAAGTTATTTGTATTGATAGTGATGCTACTCAAAAGACATTAAGTGATGCAGAAAACTTAATCTATGCAGGATCTATTAATTATATCTTTATGTTTAAAGGACAAGAACAAAATGAAAATACAAAAACTTTACTTACTACTTATCCTGGATTACAAACGATAGAATTACATAAACTAGATAATATTACAGATGCTGAGAGAAGTGAAAAGAAAGATTATGTTTCTATTATGAAAGATAATTTAGAGTTAATTAAAAAAGAATTATATCAATAATTCTTTTTTTTCGGTATAATGATACTAGAAGGAATGATAGATATGGATTTTTCAAATTTACATTTTGAACTGGATTATAATTCTCCTGTGATATTAACTTATTTATTATTATCTTTGGGAGCTTGCTTATTAAATGGTTTAACAAGAGGTGGTAGTAACAAACTACTGTTTACTAGTTATCGTAGTTCTCCTTTTAATCCATTAACTTATATTCGATTATTTACTCATAGTATTGGTCATATTAATTTTGATCATTTAATTCATAATTTCTTATTTATATTATTAATTGGTCCTATGATAGAAGAAAAGTATGGTAGTATTGAGTTAATTATTATGTTTTTAATTACTTCTTTTGTGATTGCGGTATTTAATATTATCTTTAATAATTATATTATTACTGGAGCTAGTGGAAATGTATATATGTTAATTGTTCTTAGTTCATTTTCTAATATTACGGAGGGAAAGATCCCACTTACTTTGATTTTAATCTTAATCTTTTATATCTTAAGTGAAGTAAGAAAAAGTATTTTAGAAGGAAATAAAAAAGTATATCATGATGGACATTTAATAGGAGCGATACTTGGAATTGTCTTTGGATTTTATTTCTTGTATTTACCTCCCCTACCATTTATTGGATAAAAAAAGATTGCTAGAAATAGCAATCTTTTAATTTATTCTGATAATACCTATCCTACTTTTTTAGTATATCATAGCAAAATAAAAAGAGCTATATTAAGCTCTTCTTTCTTTTAATTTTTTTACTAGTCTTAACACTTCTACTTGATCTTCTATTGTACCTAATCTATCAACAATTTCTTGAGCTTTCTTTTCCCAGTTCTTTGAGTGATAGATTCTTCCTACTTTAGGGTGTTTTCTTAAGACTGTTTTATCTAATCTACTTAGTGTTTCAAAATCTCCAACTTTCATATTATAAATGGCATTTTCTTTATCACTTTTTGGAGTTTCTTCATGATATTCTCTATCTAATAATACTTCTCCATTTGGATAAATATAACCTACATAACCTTTATATTTTTCTAGACCAATTACTTTAGCTGTATAAGCAGAGTTTGCATAGAAGTTTTCTTTTCTTTCTCCAGCTCTTTTTAAAGCATCGATATCTACTTCTTGCATTAAAATACTTCTAGGGCCTGATACTTGAGTAGCTTTTCTTACTTCTTTTCCTTCTGGTACTAATTCCCATCCAGCTAATACTTCTTTTTCTGGATGTCTTTTCTTTAATTTTTGTAATCTTTCTTCTATTGTTCTTCTATTAACAATAACTCCTTTTGTTGTAGTAATTGCTACTTCTTTATCATAATTAGATTCTAAGTATAAATTAATTAAATTCATATACTTATCATATGTTTCTTCATCTGTTGCGCCTTCACATTTTAATAAATAACCATGTACTGCTAACATGGCAACTTTATCCATATTAAAGTTATTTCTAAAGAATGAATTAAATGATTTATTTTGAATTAATTCTTTATACTCTTTTCTTCTTGTTACAAAACGAGTATATACTTCTGCTTGTGTTTGAACAAAACGATCTAATCTAAATCTTAGACCACATGCATAATAGTAATGTCTCATTTCATTATAACGTTCTTGTTCTTCTTCTGTATTTTGAGGCATACTTTCTACATTTCTAATATAATTTCTTCCTTGTACTAAATCATCATAAAGAATTGGGAATTCTCTACGTAATTCATATTCTGATCTAATATTTCTTAATCTTTCAATTCTTTCTAGTAAACGATTTGTTAAATCTTGATCATCTTTTGTATCTTTTCTTTTCCAAATTCCTAAGAAACGACAAATATTGATTAAGAAATCATCATAACTTGGTCCAACATAACCTAATACATGTTCTCCATCATTATATAGTGTAAGATAATCTATAAAATCGTAATTAAATTTTCTGTACTTAAAAACTTCATGAACATTTTCTCTATTCCATGAACAAAATTGATAGAATAAATCCTCTTTAGGAATTTTTCTATTACTACATTCCCTAATAAGTGTATCTAATGACAATTGTACTGTTGGTATATCAAAACCTTTCACAATAACCAATCCCCCTTAAAACTGGCAAAATTATACCACAAAATGGCCAAAAAGTCAATTTTTTACTATGTTTTCCGGTTTTTTGTTTGCATTTTTTTGTTTTTTTTGATATCATTAACTTGTTTACAAAAGTGAGGTGAGATTATGCCAAATATTAAAAGTGCAAAAAAGAGAATGCGTTCTAACGCTAAGAAAGCAGTTGTAAATACTTTTATTACTTCTAGCATGAAGACTGCTGTTAAAAATTTCGAGAAAGAAGCTAAAGCTGGTAACAAAGAAGCTGCAAGTACAAATTTAAATATCGCTATTCAAAGAGTTGATAAAGCTATGTCTAGTGGAAAGATTCATAAAAACAAAGCAGCTAGATTAAAATCAAGACTTGTAAAGACAATGAATACTATGGAGTAAACCAATTATAAATAATTGGTTTTTTATTTACTTTAAAAATAACTTAGAGTACAATGAATGTGAGGATATGGTGTGATATGAGGAGATTTCAAGCCTTAGTGAAAATGTTATTTACTTGTGGTTTGTTCTGTGTATTAGTTGGTTTAATCATCTTTCGTTTTGATGATATTCAGTCCATTCTAGATAATCATGTATTTAAAGATCGAAATGATGTTTCTATTGGAGAAGTTAATGAATATTATCGAGATTATGATTTTGAATTTGTTCAAAGAACGGATGATTTATATCCAAAGAACTATCAAGAGTTATTAAATGTTTTCTATACAATTTTAAATGCTGGTAAAAAAGAATTTACTTTCTATTGTGATAGAGAATATGAAAATTGTATTAATGATGTTACAAATATTGCTAATGATCAAGAATTATTATCTACTATTAATAATTATGTACATCCTTATAATGGATTCTCTCATATTGAAACAGAATATGATAATTTAGGAAGAGTAACAATTGAAATTATAAAAAGTTATAATAAGGAACAAATTGTTGAAATTAATTCTCAAATTGATTCTCTATATCCCGTATTAATTCAAGAAAATCAAACAACTGAAGATAATATTAGAGCTGTTCACGATTATATTATTAATCATACAATTTATGATTCAAACAGAAGTGATAATCAAGTAGAAGAATATGCATCAGATATCGCTTATGGGCCATTATTTGAAGGATATGCTTTATGTGGAGGATATACTGATTTAATGGAATTATTCTTAGAGAGAATGGGTATTAAGAGTTTTAAAGTATCTTCTAAAGATCATGTTTGGAATGCTATTTATTTGAATGATCAATGGTATCACTTAGATGCTACTTGGGATGATCCAGTATCTACGGATGGAAAGAATTATTTAGAACACACTTATTTCTTAATTGATACACAAGAATTGAAAGAAATTGATCCTTATCAACATGAATATATTAATGAATATTATCCAGAAATAAAAGAAGTTCACTAATGAACTTCTTTTTTTATTGTTTCTTCTACTTCTTTTATTGTATTTTCAAAATGATTAAAGTCTACTTCAAACCAATTTGTATTCATTTGATGATTAAAGAAAGTATATTGTCTTTTGGCAAATCTTCTAGAGTTTTTCTTTATCTCTTCTATTACTTCTTCTAAAGATTTATTATTGTATAAATAATCATAAAACTCTTTATATCCAATTCCACTATTTAGAATTCTAGAATGTAGATATTTCTCTTTTAAAGAATTAATTTCTTCTAATAGACCATTTTCTATCATTTGATCTACTCTCTTATTTATTCTTTCATATAATAAGTCTCTAGATGTTGTTAAACCTATTACTTGGATTGGATATAAGCATTCATCTTTATAATTTGTGATTGGTTCGTTGTTTTCTAATTTGTTAAGTAAGCGAACTAATCTTTTTCTATTTTCTACTTCTGGATAAGATTCTAATGAATATGTTTTAATTTCTTCTAATAATTCTTCATTTGTTTTATCTGTATATTCTTTATAAGTAGTTCCTTCTTGGAATTGATAGTTATATAGAGCTGCTTTGATGTATAGGCCTGTTCCTCCAACAATAATGACTCTTTTTCCTCTACTGGTTATTTCCTCTATTTTCTTTCTACAATCTTTTTGATAATCAAATACCGTGTAATCTTCTTCTACACTTTTGATATCTATTAAATGATGAGGAATATTTTCTCTTTCTTCAATTGTTGGTTTGGCACTACCAATATTACATTCTTTGTAGATAGCAACACTATCTCCATTAATAATTTCTGCATCGATCTTTTTAGCAAGTTCAATACTTAATTTTGTTTTTCCAACTCCTGTTGGACCTACTATTACAATGATGTCTTTCATTCTGACCTCTTACTTCCTTTTCTTCTTGTAATGAATGCCGTTAAGAAAAGAATTGGTATCATAACAATTAATAATAGATTTCTTTTTGTTTCTGGATTCACAATCTTTTTCTTTACTTTAAAATCTATTGTACTTGTTTTATGATTGGAGAATGAAACTTGTAGTGTATAGTTTCCTTCTTGTATTTCATTTAATAAGATAATATTTTGTTCTTTTACTTCATATTCTGATTGTTTTAATTTTGTACATGAGTTGTCCTTACACAGATTTACTTCTGTAATCGTATCAAACTCTTCTTCTACATTAAATATATATTTATTCTCTTTACTTTGATCGGTTAATGTGTAATCAATTGGTTCTACAACTACATTAATGGTCATATTTTGATCGACTGTAATTACAAATTCTGAACTATTGATTGGAATCATTTCTCCATCGTTTATTTGATATCCCTTACATTCATATCCAACATCTGCTTTTATTCTAAATGATTGGTTTTCTAAGTATTCTACTTCTAGTGGTCCAGCTGGTTCTATTGTGGCATTATTCGAATTAATTTGAATTGTGAATAATGCTTTCTTAAAGTTTGCATGAATGGTAACTTCTTTTCTAGGCATTGTGAAGGAGTATTTATCATTATTTTGAGTTACATTCACGGTATTATTCGATTTATCAATTACCGAATAATTTTCTAATACATATCCATAATCTGGTGTAATGGTAAATGTTACATTTTTATCTCCAATACTTGCTTTTCTTTTTAGAGAAATGGTTCCATTTTCTGCTTCTGGAATGATTCTATAATATCCTGGAGTTGTAGAATTTAGACTTTTACAATCTCTTACTATTACAGAATCAATTCCTTGAGAATATTGGTCATAGTAGACATTACATTGATTTCCTTCTTTGATTCCTACTTGTCCTTCTGCTTCTGTTCCAATGACTAATAAATGATAACCACAAGAGATTCCATAATTATCAAATATTCTATTTTCAAAATCTCCTGCAAAAGTTGCTGGTAGTTGAACCCAGTCATGATCTACTGCTTCTAATCGACCAATAGAAGATGATATTTTTGGAAATTCGAAGATAATTTTCTTTCCTTCAAAAGTATATCCTTCTCTATTAGCTAAATAAGATAGCCCTGCTAATTCTTTTGCTGTTGTGATCGTATATTCTTGTGTATCATTATAGGTGTTTGGATCAAACCATTCCGTATTGTAATAAGATGGATTATCTAAATACGTATCTGCTTTGGTAAGAATTGGATTGAAAAATATCATCATAAAGAAAGATAATTTTGCAAATAGTTTTGGTAGAAATAGATTCCCTTTTTGAACAGGAATTTCTAATACTTCTGCTTTTTCTTTTTCGAAATAAAGATTTCCTTTATGAATTGTGGATACATTATAAATATTAACCTTTGGTTGATTATCAAATATCATTTTTACAAAGTTTCCATCATTATAATATGGTATTTTAATAATACGATAATCTTCTGGATTGGCATAACTTCTTCTTTCGAATATTCTTTCTTTTGTAATATGATATTTGTTTGACATCATTTCATTTTCAAATAAATTGATTGATTTATAATAATTATCTGTAAAGAAAGTATATTGATCTTCTGATTGAATTACTCCTGATGAGAGAATACTTTCTACGTTTTCTTTTGGTGTGTAATGATATAAATAATGAATTTTGGAATTATCTTTTTTTATAATCATTTTTTCACTTCCCTTTATTCTATATTTATTATAGCATTAATCCATAATACGTTTAAACATTTTTTCTAATTCACTCTTTGTATACGTAATAATTGTTGGTCTACCGTGTGGACATGTAAATGGATTTTCACAATATCTAATGTTTTCTAATATCCATTCCATATCTTCTTCTGAAATATAATCTCCTGCCATTACTGACATACGACATGCTGTTGTTGCAGCCATACGCCAAATAAATTGATCAAAATCAAAGTTTCCTTTTTCAATAATCATATCGACAATTCTTCTGATAATATCTTCGGCATTTTCCTCTGGAATCCAAGATGGATGAGATCTGATGATAATCGTATTTTCCCCAAATTCTTCTATTTCAAAATATTCTTCTAATTGTTCTTTTCTCTCTCTTACTAAAATCATTTCATCTGGTCTTAATTCTATTTTAATAGGAATTAATAAATCAACTGGTGGTTTCTTTTCTTTCATTTCTTTTAATACTTTTTCATAATTGATTCTTTCTGCAGCAGCATGTTGATCAATCAAGTACATTCCATCTTCATTTTCCGCGACAATATAAGTTAATAAGACTACTCCTCTTGGAATCATTTTTTTAATTCTACTAACTTTTTCATCTTCAACTACTTCTTCTTTGGTTTCTACTTCTTTTTTTTCTTTTTTCTTCTTTTCTTTTTTTTCTTCTTGTACTTCAAAATCTAATTTGATTTCTTCATAAGTAGTTGTATCTTCTACTCTATCTTCTTCTTTTTGATTAATTTGTTTACTTACTTCACTTACTGAATAATTATCTCTTACATTTACTTCTGGAATTAAAGTTAATTCTTCTAATCTCTCTGTTATTTTTTTGATAAGTAAATCTTTTAGAGAATCCATTTTAGAGAATTTAATATCCATTTTTGTTGGATGAATATTTATATCAATTAAAATTGGATCTACATCAATATTTAGTATGACTACTGGATATCTATCTTTATGAATATATGTGTGGTAGCAATCTACAATACATTTATTTAATTCATTATTTTTAATGACTCTTCCATTTACTAAAGTTGTAATAGAATTTCTATTAGGTTTTGTTACTTCTGGATATGAGATATATCCATGAATATAGTAATCATCATTTTCTCCTTCTATAGGAATCATTTTCTTTGTAATATCAATTCCATAGATTTCATAAATAACTTTTAATATATCTCCTTTACCATCTGTTTTTAATAATACTTTATCATTGTTGATTAAAGTGAATTTGATATTTGGATAAGATAAAGCCATTTTATTCATATATTCTACAATATTTGCAAGTTCTACATAAAGGTTCTTTAAATACTTTAAACGTACTGGAGTATTATAAAATAAATCGGATACAGTAATAGTAGTTCCTTTTTGAAGATCTGCTCTTTCTACTTGTAAATTCTTCCCACCTTCTAATGTTAATAAGGTTCCTACTTCTCCATTACTTGTTTTTAAACGAACGTTAGATACACTGGCAATAGAAGGAAGAGCTTCTCCTCTAAACCCTAAAGATTCAATATAGAATAAATCTTCTAAGTTTTTTAATTTGGAAGTAGCATGTCTTTGAAATGCCATTTTTGCATCTTCTTCATCCATACCAGATCCATTATCTACTACTTCTATTTCTTTTACACCAGAATCAACTAATTTAATGGTAATTTCTGTACTACCAGCATCAATAGAATTTTCTACTAATTCTTTTACCACATTCATTGTTTTTTCAACAACTTCTCCTGCTGCGATTTTGTTTGCTAGTACTTCATCCATTACTTGTATCTTACTCATAGATATCACCTAAAAAAATTATATCAAAAAAAAGAGTCTTATAAAAGACTCTTGATTATGGATTTAAATATTTTGTGAAACGAACACAAGTTGCTCTACAACCTTGTTCATAATCAATTGTTCCATCTGATTTACTAATTCTTTGTACTCTATCTTCTAGAGTAACTCCAGTGATTGGATCATGGAACCATGTTCCTTCTGGATTAAAGTTTGTATAGTTTGAAGATTGTCCTCTAAAGAATTGATAACCATATAATTCTATAGCATCAGATCCACTAGTTCCAGTATTACCAACTTTTTCAACATAGGAGTTTATGTCAGATGATGTTTCTGATGAACAAGATTCTGTTCCTTTCGCATTATCAAAATAACGGATTTTCATTTCATAATCTTCTGCTCCTGATGCTGTAACACTAGAGGAACAGAATTTTTTATTACCATTTTGCTTGTTATAAACACAATTACATTTTCTTGAGTGATAATCATATCTTCTACATGGATTATTTCCCCCAGCATCTTTACAATTTTCATAGACACCAGATTCATTCTTTGTACAAGTTTTTCCTAAATAATTCATAGCATAGATATTAATTGTTACTGTTCTTGTTCTAGCAGCGGTACAATTTGCAGAATTTGTTTCAATTAATTCATCTTCAGCTCCATCTGCTCCACAAATAGATGTTTTTACTCTTGTTCCCTTTTCATCATAACGATAACTTCCTGATATACAACATAAGTCTACCGCATAAGAGTATTTATCAATTGCATCTGGATCATCAGATGGCTCTATTGTGATTCTTACTTTTCCAGAACAAGGAGTTGTTTTATCTTTTGGATCTTTATTATTCTCTAAGTAATTATATCTTACCAAAGTATCTAGATCTACTTCTGTTTCTCCTGGATAATCTGCGATATAAGATTCTGCTGCTGCTTTTGATGATTCTGCAAGAAAGTTCATGGAATCATCATATGCTTTTGCGGTATATCTTTGATAGGCTTGTAGACCAATTCCAAATAATATTCCCATAATTGCAATAACAGCTAATAATTCTACTAATGAGAAACCTTTGTTATTTTTCATATTATCACCATATTCATTATAACATATTTTCAAATCATGAAATATCTTTTAATGCTTCCTTTACATTATTTGCTATGTCACGTCCAACTACTTTTTCTATTTCTTCTAGGGAAGCTTCTTTCATTTTCTTTAAGGAACCAAATTTCTTTAATAATTCTTTTTTTCTTACTTCTCCTACTCCAGGAATCATATCTAAGATACTAGATAAAGCTCCTTTTGCTTTTATGTTTCTATGATAAGTAATTGCATATCTATGAACTTCTTCTTGTATTCTTGTTAAGAATAAGAATAATTTAGAATCTTTATCTACTTTTAAAATCTCATAATTCTCATTCATAATATGATTGGTTCTATGGGTTTTATCTTTTACTAAACCAATAATTGGAATATGTAATCCTAAAGAGTCTAATACTTCTTTGCAAACACTAATTTGAGTTTGTCCTCCATCCATTACAATTAAATCTGGAGTATAAGATTCTTCCATTAATGTTTTAAAGTATCTTCTATAGATTACTTCTCTCATTGCACCTAAATCATCTTTAACATCTGATGATATTTTATATTTACGATATAAATCTTTATTTGGTAAGAAATCATCAAATACTACCATACCACCTACATAGTAAGTACCAAATAAATGAGAGTTATCAAAAGACTCCATACGATGTAATTCTTTTAATCCTAATAAGTCTTTTAATTCTTCTAATGCTTTTAATCTTTCTTCATCATCTTTCTTTAAAGTTTCTTCTTCTAAATCCATTTGTTCTTTCGCATTTTCTTTAGCTAGATCTAATAAATTCTTTAATTTTCCTTTTTGAGGAGAATTTACTTTTATTTGGAAATATTCTTCTAATAATTCTTTATTAATATCTACTGGTACTAATAGTTCTTTTGGAGGAAGAGTCTTTTCATAAAACTTAATTAAATACTCTTCTACTTCATTAATCGTATCTCCAAGAGAAGAAATAATTTCATTATGTCTTCCAAATAATAAGCCATCTCTAATAAAGAAGATTTCTATTGATAAATAATTATTATCTTCATAATAATTTATTAAATCAAAGTTATAGCCTTTATTTAAATCAATTGTTTGTTTCTTTAATGTAATATGAATATCTTCTAACATATTTTTTAATTCTAAGGCTTTTTCATAATTCATAGAATTTGATGCTTCATTCATTTCTTCTTTAATTTTACTCGTAATAAATGTAGGATCTCCTTTTAGGAAAGAAATGATTTCTTTTTTCATATTCTCTATTTCTTCTTGTGGAATATCTTTTACACAGTATCCTAAACATTCATGAATATGATAATACAAGCATAATTCTTTTTTTAATTTTTCACATTTTCTTAAAGGATAAATACGATTAATCATATTAACAGTTTTTCTTGCTGCTGCTACATTAGGATATGGTCCATATAAGTGATTCTTATTTCTTTTTCTTTTTACATTACGAACAATCTTTAATGTAGGATATTTTTCATTCGTTAGTTCAATATATGGATAAGATTTATCATCTCGAAGTAAAATATTATATTTTGGATCATATTTTTTAATTAAAGTGATTTCTAGAATTAAACTTTCTAATTCTGAAGATGTAACAATATATTCAAAATCATCAATATCTTCTACTAACATTTTAGTTTTTCCAGTTACTGTTCTTGTGAAATAACTACGTAGTCTTCTTTGTAGATTCTTTGCTTTTCCTACATAAATAATAACTCCATCTTTATTCTTCATTTGATAACTACCAGGTTTTGTAGGAACTAAA